>Ga0268284_1000156_pt1 | contig 61760 bp, 80 predicted proteins | sample saktaG_14_FD_190137 | JGI IMG/M metagenome (GOLD analysis project Ga0268284, IMG submission 190137) | Saline water microbial communities from Sakinaw Lake, British Columbia, Canada - sak_2013_06_06_40m | ecosystem: Environmental > Aquatic > Non-marine Saline and Alkaline > Saline ...
AGCCAAAAGAAGGCCTGTCTGACGTCATACGAGAAATGGCAACAGAAAGGCTGATTGGCTTAAAAGATAGTGATTCATCAGAGAAAGCAGAAAGGCTCTTGGATCTTGCTGTAGATCGTGCAGCAAATCTATTAAAAACACATCAGCGCGAATGGTCAGATCATAGATTAAAATTTGGAATACCATCCGAATACGAAGATGCGCGGAATGCAAAGATCACTGCCGAAATGCTAATTCTTAGGCAAAAAGGAGAGAGAATAGCATGGGGATTGGATGAGGGCGCGGCAAAGCCAGTTATTGAAATTGAGCGCGTAGGAGTGGTGAAAAGGCCAGATTTTAAGCCTCAGGAATTCAAACCAGAATTAAGAGAGTTTAGGTTGGAGTAAAAACATAAAAACTAAGATTGTTATTCCAGACCCTGACCTTCATTCTGGACAAATAGAAATACTAGAAAGCAATGCTCGCTATAAAGTGATAGCGGCTGGCCGTCGTTTTGGTAAAACTTTGCTCGCTACGGAATGGCTAACGTTATCAGAAGGGGGAGCTATTGATGGTGCGCCAGTTGCCTTCTTTAGTCCCACTTATAAATATCTTTTAGAGGTTTGGCAAGAAATGCTCGCCACTCTCAAACCTGTTGTGAAGAAAGCTAATCGCGCGGAAATGAGGATCGAACTAATTACTGGCGGGAAAATAGATTTCTGGACGCTAGAAGACGTGGATGCAGGCCGTGGCCGAAAGTATGCGCGTATCGTAATTGATGAAGCGGCACACGCACGGTATTTGAAGGATGCATGGGAACGCGCAATATCTCCTACGCTCACTGACCTTCGGGGTGATGCTTGGTTTATATCAACGCCCAAGGGATTAAATTTCTTTCATGAATTATTCAATAGAGAATTGGATCCAGAATATCCATCTTGGCAATCTTTTAATATGCCCACCACTGTTAATCCGTACATCGACAAACAAGAAATAGAGTTGAAAAAGAAGGAACTACCGGAATTAGTATTCAAGCAAGAGTATAATGCTGAGTTCGTAACCTTCGGTGCTGGTCTCGTAAAGAATGAATATATCGTGGAAGGAATTGCCAATCCAGCATGGCCAGTTGTATTTGGCGTTGATTTGGCAATTAGCACTAGGGAAACGTCCGATTTCACGGCTATTGTGGTAATGACGCGAGACCCTGAAAGCGGTGTTGTGTATATCGTAGAAGTAGAAAGGTATCGGGCAGGAATGCACGAAGTGTTGAATAGAATCAAGCAAGCGGCGAGTAGGCATAAGCCTGTTTTCATGGCAGTAGAGAGCGTTCAATACCAAGCGTCAGTAGTGCAAGAATTAGCTAGAACCACTCATTATGCAGTGCGTGGTATATCGCCCGATAAGGATAAAATCACTCGATTTATGCCGCTTTTAACACGTTATGAGCAAAGGCTAGTTAGGCATGATCCCGCAAGAGTGCCTGCGTGGTTTAGAGAAGAGCTAACCTCTTTTCCAGAGAGCGCACATGATGACGGAGTGGATGCTGCGTCGTATGCGTTTATGGCATTGTCTACGAATAGCACAAAGGTTTCTGGAACTCTAAAGAGACTCAACGCAATATGACCGAGTCGATGTCCATAGAAAAAGATATTGAATCAATTATCGGTGAGGATCTCGCAAAAAAGTTATACGAGAGAATTGGTGGAACGAGTATTTATATCCCGGGCACACCCGCTAAATCTTCTCAGTTAGTTTTGGCCATTGGTAGGCCTGCGGTAGTGAAATTATGCAATGCACTTCCAGCGCAATATTTTTATTTGAAGAGTAAAGAGTCGGAGAGAACAACAAAGAGGCTGGATCTAATAAAATTTGATCTCAGTAGAGGTATTAGTGTGAGAGAATGTGCATTGAGGCACGGGCTAAGTGAGCAATATATTCGGAAAATTAGAAAGAAACAGAAGGCGACAAAATGATCTATCGTGAAATTGCAATCGAGCAGGTTTTATCTGCGCTTACTCGTATACCTGACCCTGATTTTATTCTTAATAAACTCGGAATGGGTAGGTATGAGCTTCGTAAATTAGAAACAGATGATGAAATATCGGCAGCATTAGAAACTAGAAGGGATGCCATTTTGGCTACTCCTTGGCGATTGGAAGGAGCAGATAACAGGAAGGGAGAATGGCTATGGCGTCTATTAGAACCTCATATTGACGGTGTGCTAAGGGGTGTATGGTCTGCCGTTCCATATGGTTACTCGGTATTGGAAACGGTTTATAAAGAAGGTGAAGGCGGGAAAATAGAAATAGAGGGAGTTAAGGAAAAGCCAATGGAATGGTTTGAACCTATGCGTGACGGTCAATTAAAACTCACCATTCCCGGAACTGGACAGATTATCAACGTCGATACCGAATTGAAGTTCCTCTTGACTGTTAGAAGCGGAACATATCGAAATCCTTATGGCGAGGCTTTACTATCCAGGGCCTATTGGCCATGGTTTTTTCGTGCTAATGGCTGGAGGTTTTGGGTAAACTTTCTTGAAAGGTTTGCAGACCCGCTTATTCTCGGAAAGTCTCAAGACCCAGTTAGCTTTGTTGAAGCAATACAGAGGCTAGGGTATCAGGCTGTAATCGGAGTGGAGCTTGGAGGTGATGTTTCAGCTATCACACCAAGTGCTGCTGGTGAGTTTGAAAAGCTGGAACATGCGCTGTGTAGGCGTATTCAGAAACTAATTTTGGGCCAGACATTAACTAGCGATGTTAGCAGTGGCGGTTCGTATGCAGCAGCAAGCGTTCATAACGACGTGAGAAGTGATAAGCGCAGGTCAGATATTCGGTTAATCACACCAACTGTACAAAGACTAATAAATGCTCTGTGGAAGATAAACCAATTTACCGGTAACGCCCCATCTTTTGTGATGTCTGATGATACTGGATTAGAGTCAGCGCGAGCAGATAGGGACGTGAAATTAGCTAATGCGGGCATTGTGAAATTTACGCAGAAGTATTTGTTAGACAGGTATGACCTTGAGCCCGAAGATTTCGAAATGGTTGCAAGTGCAGAAACGGTTAAAAGCGGATCCAACCTGTCTTTATCTGCTAAAACTGCTAAACGATACACAAAAGACCAGCAGATGCTAGAAGATTTAGTGGATAGCACCTTGGAGAACATCCCGCAACCGATTTCAGAACAAAAGATAAAGGATGCGATAGAATTATCCACGAATGAAGAAGACTTAGTAGTTAAACTCACAAAGCTTTCCACAAACCTATGATTTACTCTGAAGAAGCAATGATACAAGCTGAGCGCGCAGTAGTTGCGGGGCTAATGATTGACGAGGACGCGTGGAGTGAAGTAGCGGACATTGTTTCTCCAATTGATTTTAATGTCTACTCTAATCGTTTGATATTCGAAACGATTTCTAGGCTTGCGTCTAAGAACGTTCCAATCGATATTATTTCCGTTAGTGACGTTCTTGGGAATAAGCTAAAAGAAATCGGTGGACTGGTATATTTGGCTGAAATAACGGCTCAAGTTTCGGGAACAAAGAACATTAAATCGTATGCTGAGATTGTAAAAAAACATTCTCTATTGCGTGAACTGTCTCAATTAACAACCGATCTTATTGAAAAATTCAAGGGGAAATCGTTTTCGGAGCCAGAAGAGATTATTAGTGAAATAGAAAACAGGCTTTTTGAGATATCAGATCGGGGTAAAAAACCAGAATCCGCTAGAAATATCTATGAAGTGTCGCACGAGGTTATAGAAAAAGCAGAGAAGATGTTGAAGTCTGGTGGGAAAATGACGGGAATTCCTACGGGCTTTCTTGAACTGGACAAAATAACATCGGGGTTGCAGCCGTCTGAATTGATTGTGGTGGCTGGTCGACCATCCATGGGTAAGACTGCATTTGCGATGAGGATTGCGGAACACGTTGTAACCAGAACTGATAAAACAGTATTAGTGTTCAGTATGGAAATGAGCGTAGAACAATTAGCAACTAGATTGATTGCTTCTATGTCTCATATCTATTACAAGCTAATCGAAATGGGAAACTTAAGAAAGGACGAGTGGGAGCAAGTTACACAAACAATCATGAGGTTAGAGAGGACGCGCTTATTGGTTGATGACTCTCCCACTTTGACGGTTTCAGATATCAAAGCGCGTTGCAAGAGAATAAAGAAAACCGCTCCGCTTGACCTTGTCATTGTTGACTATTTGCAGTTAATACCCACGAGCGGCAAAGAAAACAGGGCTACTCAAGTGGCGGCGATCACACGTGATCTAAAGATATTGGCGCGTGAATTAAAAGTACCAGTGGTCGTACTTTCGCAGTTAAACCGCAGTTTAGAATTAAGGGTAGACAAGCGGCCTATCTTGTCTGATTTACGCGACTCTGGCGGAATAGAACAGGATGCAGACCTGGTTATATTTCTCTACCGAGAAGAGGTTTACAACGAGAACACGAACGAAAAGGGTATCGCCGAGATTATTATCGGCAAACATAGAAACGGCCCCACAGGCACAATTAAACTAGATTTTGTGAAATTGTGTGCACGATTCGACAACATAATATAGGAAACAAATAGCATGCGCAGTCTAAATAAGCTGTCAGTGATTGGAAAGGTGAAGTCAGAACCAAAGCTAGAGCTAACGAAAGGAGGTTTGGAGATAATCAGGTTCACCGTAGCCACTACTGATGAAACAAAAGACAAAAAGGAATCCGAGGAACTACACAACTTCGTATTTTTCGGTAAGCAAGCGTCCGAGATTTCGGATGTCATTAAGGTTGGGTGTGTGGTGTACTCGGAAGGCAAGATTAAGACTAGCAATTTCAAGGACAAGAAAACAACGGAAGTGGTTGGCAGCTTCTGGCAACTAATTTGCGACGGCGTTAATCAGCGCGTAGGTGACCTGCAAGAACAGTATCATCGCGGATCATATGCTAGGCCAGTACTAGTAGAAAGTGAAGAAAGCGTAGTGCCGTTCTAGTTGTTTCAGAGTAACCTTTCGCCTGTTGTTCTTTGCGATTTCTTAAGATCGCTGGGCTGGGAATTACTGGAAGCTGGATTATATGATCAGCTTTATGTGATGCGGCATCCAGATTTTCCACGACGTCAGCTAGTGTTCCCCATGGACACGTCTGCACCAGACTATCCTGAAACTGTTGATCTGATATTTGAAAAACTTGGCGAAATGCTGAACAAGTGTCCTTATTCTTTGTTGCGCCATGTGATCTGATCTTGGATTGAGCCTAAAGCCCACACCGTGTAGATAGACTAGAAAAGCTTCTTTGGCACGCGGAAGCGGAAGCAGAGTCTGGAATTTACAAGTGCAACAATCAGCGGGAAGCCAAAGAGTGGCGAGGTTCTCATGTGATAGCGTAGTTCTTCTCTCGTACAAAGTTACATTATTTGAAAATATCTAATACCCCTTTAGAGATATACAACATAATAAAAATAATCTGTAGACTGTTCTTTATCAAGTGAACGCACTTGAAAACACCAACAGAGGGTACGGAAATGAACTGCGAACAAGTGAAGATTATCAGCCACGAAGTAAAAGACGCTGTGTTATACGTTTCGTTTTCAGTTGCAGATTATACTAACACGTTTTCCAGCGATGACGGAATCGATTTTTACAAGCCGCGAGTGAGCGTACTTGATGGCATAACGCAAGAAGTACTGGATGTGTGCGATTGTGACGCGCAGTATGATGCGTTCCGACAGATTCAGACTTGCATTGAGAAGTTTGCGCAGTCTGTCGGCTTTAGAAACGAAAAGAAGTACTACGCGAAGTACGCAGACTAGAAGCCAACGGGACGGGGAAACTCGTCCTTTTCCACGAGGTATACATGAATACACTACAATACGTTTTTGAGCAGATTAATAAGTTCCACGCCTCGTACATCCAGAACAACCCGAAGTTCTTTGATTTATGGTCTGGCTGGAACAAGTGCAAAGAGATTTTTGGCAGCGAGGAGCTGTTTTCAAACCTGACAATTCGAGAAGTAGAGATTATTTGCGAGTCAATCTACGTGTCTTACATGTCATCTATTAGCCTTCCGCACGACACGCTAAAGCGTGATTTGTTCGGAGGTGAGAACGTCAGGAGGCATATCCGATCGCTGCTCACTATCCAAGATTGTACTCCCGATCAGTACTGCCACTTTGACAGAAACAACCCAGAAAATCCAGTGAACAAGGCTATTGAGCTATTCTGGATAACGGCACTGGTAATGAAGCGTTTTGTGATGGAGGGAGAGATTACGTACCACAACGGGAGGGGATACTGGTACGACGCAAACGGAGCATGGACGACTCCGATGGAACTCAAGATCAGGCTAAAGAACGTTAACCTTGAGGACTCAAGCGTGTACTACTAGCGCGTACCAACAACCACCAAAAGCCCCGAGGTCTGGGGCTATTTTTTTGGCTCCCACTTCATAATGACGCCTATGATACCCGCAAGAACAATCAACCAAGCGTAAGGCGTATCCATGTTTGCACCGGCAATGACTCCAGAAATTGACGCCCACGTGGACGGGTCTTGTAGTGCTTCAAATATGTCTGTGTGTAGGTTCATAGTTAGTGAAGCTTTTGTAATAGTTCGTGAATAATTGCAATTATACCGGCGATAAAAGGCATTACGATTATTAGAATTGCAAAGCGACGCTCTGAAGACTTGCGCCAAAAAGTCACTTCATTTTCAAGAGTTGTTATTCGGTGATCGTGTGAAGTAATAACTGCTGTTAAGTCTGTAATACCTCTGCTTACTTCGAGCTTAAAATCTGAGAGCTTCTCTATTAAGTAATCTTGCCTTGTAATGATTTCTCGTATGTCTACCGCAATATCTACGTGATACAAACACGTTTTGCTAGAGTCGCAAGTTTCAGTATGTTTGGTGTCATGTTTCGCGTCGTTCATAATCATCCCTTTATGCGGTAATAAGCGTTTCTTAGTTTGTTGTGATAATTATTTACTGAGTAGCCAGACCCGTTGTATTTCAGTGCAAAAGAATCCCAGTTTTTACGCTTCAGGGCATCTGCCGCACCGATTGACTTGATAAAGTTTACCGCTGCATCTAAATGCTTTCCTTCACTTTCAAACATAGCCTCTACAAATGCCTCAACGTTCTTGAATCCAGATGTAGAGTAATTAGAACCCATTATCTGGAACATGCCCCACGATGCCGATTTCAAAGCTGCAAGCCTATCCAATGAAACAGCTTTTAGTAATCTGTCGTACTCTGCATCCCCAACCTTGTACAATTCGCGATTCCAGATGCGCGAGGAAATATTTGCGTGGGTAGCGTCGTATATTCCTTTCGTGTACCGCGAAAAGTGGTGCGCTTCGAAAAGAATACGGGGTAGACCAGTCTTGCTAAAGCCACCACCGTTAGACTCGACTTCCGCAACAGCTTTAATTGATGCAATATCACATCCAATAGAATCTGCTGCTATTGCAAAATCAGAATCCGAGAGTTTGGGTGGGTTCTCTCGTACTTGATATAGCTCTTTTGAAACAATGCTTACCAGTGTGTTAGCTGTGTGCATAATAAGGATTACTCATTAGAGCAACAACTTCTACTTGAGATAGACCGTAATTCAGCACGAAAACTTTTTCTATCTTGCCATTGAATATTCGGTTTCTAGCTGCATTATTCTTAAAATCAAAGAGAGTGCTGGGAGAAAGTATCACGTAGTGAGTACCGTCAATCGTATATGACGCGCTGGTACTCGCTAAATTTACAAGATTTACGTTACCCTGCAAGTTCAGTATTTGAGTGTTCTTTGCGGCAAGTTCTGCGTTAGCTATTGCGAGATTGCTTTGTGCTGTTGCGAGCTGCGTTTGTGCCGTGCTTAAAGCGTTTGCATAATTAGTCTGGAAACCAGACACTGTTAATTGCATGCTTGTTAATTGATCGTACAGGTACTTATCCCTGTTTGCTAACTTCTGCACGACAGGATAAAAGACAGTACGGCTCACAGGGTCAGTCATTGCAGGTGCTACAGCGTCATCCCAAATAGATGACGCAGTTACTGTTATAGTCATATTTTATACCTCAAAAAGACCATGTTTTATTGCTCTCCCAAGTTTCGGTGTTATCCCAATCGAAATGCGCTGGCAAATACCCGAGCCATTCTTTTTCACCATTAAACAACAGCAGTCCGTCCCAGATGCTGTCCAAATAAGCAACGGCATCAAGCGTTTCTCTATCTTTTGTGATTGTGAGAACAACGATTACGGTATTACCAGACCCGCAATTTACGGGCTGCGGAACGAAATGCACGCCTTGGCTCTTGATTTCGATATGAAAGCCTGACGTTGTTTGGTTTGTTATGGTTGCGGAAAACGAGTTGTTACCAAAGGGGACGGCAGAAACAAAATAATTACCCGAACTAATACTGTTGTCTGCATATAGAAATGAGTAAATACCACTTGCGTCTGTGATGCTAATTTTCTTGCTATAAACAATTGAAGAGTTATTGAGCGACGCGATAATCGTGTTAAGAGCGGTAATCGTGTTTGTGCTTGCAGCGTTTAGCCTGCTAATTAAAAGTACACTCTCAAAAAACAGAGATGATAGATAAGTGTCAGTAGCTAAAACATCATCAAGCCGAGCAAGTTTTGACTCTGCATCATTAACCGCATTGGCAAGAGTTTGCAGCTTTTGATCTGTGGTGCCAGACAGGCTTACTGTAAATTGAGTTTGCAATTCGGCAAGCGAAAGTGTCATAATTACCTTCTTTGATCAACGCGCTAATTTTGACACGATAAAAATGGGTTGCAATAGAAACAAGTTTTGCTAGGATTTCATAATGTCGACGCATATTTCAATGGTTGGTTATAGCCCAGAGTTTTTGGAGTTGAACGTTGAAAACAGGTTCATTGTAGTAGAAGGGATTGATGGTTCAGGTAAAACAACTCTACTCAATAGAATGAAAAACGAGCTAACGTGGCAGGGTAAAGAAGTACTGGTTGCTAATGATCCACCCGGGGAGATACTACGTGCTCTCTTAAAGCACAAGTTACGGAAGAGAAAGGACGCGAAATTGGCAGTGGAGTTGTTATTTGATGCTAGAAGAGGATTGCTTGAAAATATAATCTTACCTGCGATTGAAACAGGGAAACATGTTTTGTGTGATCGCTTCACCGCATCAACGTATGCGTATCAGGGTAGTGGTTTCGGAGTATGTTGGGACTGGATTCGTGAAGTTGAGATTGCTAAAATAGGACACGTCGAGCCTGACGCCACAATCTTTTTAGACGTTCCGATATCAACTGCGATGGAGAGGGTTAAGAATCGCGGGGAAGTGGACGCGATTGAATCCAATGGCCATGAGTTTTTCGAGAGTGTGATTAAGGGCTATAATAAATATCTGTTTGATGGGTGGTTAACTAAGCCAGTATTTAGAATTAACGGAGGGTATTAGAGTGACCGAAGCAGAATTTAACGAAGTGACGGATCAAATGGAAATTATGCCGAAATCGAAAGTGGCTTTGTATAGGATGTTAATGCTCGGAGAGAGGCAGGTTAACGTTGCCGAGAAAACTGGAACCACGGCAAAAACACTTATCTCATTAGTGAGACGGTTCTCTAGCAAGTACAAAGAATTGAATAATATCCCCCAGTCTTGGGAATGTGTGACAGTTAGAGCCACGCCAGCGGGTAAAGAGGCTATTTTAAGCCTTGCGCAAAGCGAACAACAAAAAATGAAAGGAGATTCCGTATGAGCATGAAAGAATACCAAGCCTTTACCCGTACTACCGCCATTTACCCAGAAGCCAACACAGGCTCGACAAACGAGCTGATGTACCTTTCGTTAGGTTTGGCTGGAGAATCAGGAGAAGTGGCTAACAAAATCAAGAAGCTCTACAGGGATGGCGATGGCGCGGAGAAGCGATTAAAAATTGGCGCGGAACTAGGAGACGTGTTTTGGTATGCGGTTAGGCTTCAAGACGCGCTTGGGTTTGTTTCTGGCATGCTGCTTTCCGTGGGTGCTCGCGTTAGTTCTACGATTGAGCTAATGCAAATTGCTTTTTTATTATCGAACGAAGTCGGGGACGTTGTTAAGCGTGTTAACTGGGTATGTGACGACCTCGGAAACGAAACAAAAAAAGAGGCCGCGCAGCACGAGATCGGCGACGTATTTGATGTGTTGATAAAACTATGTAGTTCCATTGGATTAGACCCAGAGCAAGTGATTACTGCAAACATGGAAAAGCTGTCTGGTCGGAAATCCCGTGGTACGTTGGGTGGTGATGGGGATATTCGCTAGTGAAGAACTATCTTGATCTGCTTAGTAACATCTTGGAGAACGGGGAAACGAGGGAAGATCGTACGGGCACTGGAACAAAATCAATCTTTGGTGCACAGCTTCGTTTTAATCTCGCCAAAGGATTCCCACTGGTTACTACTAAGAAGGTCAACACCAGCGCAGTAGTTAAGGAGCTACTGTGGTTTTTGCGTGGCGAGACTAACGCTAAAACGCTTGGATGCAAGATATGGGACGCATGGGCAGACAAGGACGGCGATTTAGGTAAAATCTATGGTAAGCAGTGGAGGGATTGGGAGTGCCCATCTGGGAATATTGACCAGATAGAAGAGGCTATACGCCTTATTAAAACAGACCCAAACTCACGCAGGATCATCGTTAGCGCATGGAACGTTGGGGATTTAGACAAGATGGCACTACCACCGTGCCACGTTCTTTTCCAGTTCTACGCTGCCAATGGCAAGCTATCCTGCCAAGTGTACCAACGTTCTGCGGATATGTTTCTTGGCGTGCCATTCAACATTGCTTCATACGCTCTACTAACCCATATGATCGCGCTACAGACAAACTTAGACGTAGGAGATTTGGTGTGGACTGGTGGAGACTGTCACATCTATTTGAATCATATAGAGCAGGTGAAGGAACAGCTAACAAGAAAACCATTCCCGCTACCAACACTTCTACCACAACAGACTCGCAAGAAAATAGAACAATATTTTGCCGCAGATTTCGAGTTTCTTGGATACGAATACCATCCCGCAATTATTGGTGAGGTATCGGTGTGATTTTTCAAAAAAAAACATGCAAAAACACTCGACAGTCCCAAGGATTGAGACTAAAATTTTCTCGTGAGCGTCCTTTGACCCCTACTTCCAACTGACTCTTGGTTCTTAGTGGTCACCCTGAACCCCCGCACGTCAATGCTGGGGGTTTTGTTTGACAATCAAACCCGCTAAAGAAACCCTTTCCCGGAATGATCCTTGAAAAGTTCGGCAGATCGCACGTAACCTAAAAGCTCGTCTATCTTTTTATGCCTGCTCACTTCCATCATTTTTAGTATAGAAGCACCAGCTTCTGCGGCAGAGGTGAGGTAACCAGAACGCAGGCTATGGCCAGAGAATATTTCGGGATCTAAACCTGCTAGTTTCGCGTAATACTTCACGATATTGGCAACGCTTCTATCACTAAGAGCAACTGGTTTAATAATTCCGTTTTTAGTGATAGGCCTAAAAACTGCGCCAGTGGTTATTCCAGCCGCTTTGATCCATTCCTTCACTTCCTTGACCACCTTAAGATTGCGTCCATTCACAATAGCTATAGTGTGACCTTCTCCCGTCTGGTCGGTCTTGCTTCTCCGTATGTGAACCCGATAGCCTTCCTTCACGTCCTCCAAATCTTCCACGTTCAGTGCAACTAACTCTGATCTTCTAAACGCTCCTGAGAAGCCCAATAGAAGCAACGCCTTATCTCTAAGACCCGTCAAAGTTTTAGGGCAGTGCGAAACCATGGTGGTTACATGATTAGCGGTTGCAGGGAACTTCTTGTTCCTAGTGGTGCCGTGTAGTCTACGAATTCCTTTAAGAGTGTCTCGTACGATTTTATGAGAGGTCGGCGACTCTAGCCCAGCGGATTTATGCGCATAATTGATAGTGACGATACGATGAGACACGGTAGAGACCTTCACACCAGCACTAGCCTGTGCCGCTAGAAACATAGCAACCACTTCTGGGGAAGAAGGCAAAGCCGATAAACCTTGCGATTGGCACCACTCAAAAAACACTCGGAAGTTTGAAGCATAAGATTTCCGAGTGGATTCACTGAGACTCTCCAGTATGTAAGACCTAGTAATCGATTCAACTACTGATAGTTGAGTATTGGCATCAGATTTTGGTATGAGAGCTTGCATTTTGACCTCCAAAAAAAAGTTAGTTCCGAATCCAGAAGGTTATCGGAAGTAATCTTGAATAGTTTATCGGCCGATAAATCTTTTCATGACGCCAAAATATTGTAGACTAGCCTCCTCAAACCGAGGGTAATTTTATGCGATTTAGAACGGCATTGGCAGTGGTAGTGATGGTTTTCGTGGGAAGCACAAGGGCAGAGGAGATTTTAGGGAAGGTCACGGGAGTACACGACGGCGATACGATTACTGTATTAACACCTGCAAACAAGCAGTACAAGATTAGGCTTGGTGAGATTGACACGCCAGAATCTAAGCAGCCATGGGGAACAAATGCAAAGAAGGGGCTATCTGATCTGGTGTTCGGTAAAGAGGTTAGAGTGGTCGTGCAAAACGCTGACCGTTATGGCAGAACTGTTGGAAGGGTGTATGTGGGGAGTGTGGACGTAAATTTGGAGATGGCGAAGTCTGGTAATGCGTGGGTATATCGGCAATATGCTAAAGATCAGGCGTTATTCAAAGCCGAAGATGAAGCGAAAGCAGCTAAACGCGGTTTGTGGTCTTTACCAGAAGCTGATCGTATGCCGCCGTGGGAGTGGAGAAGTGGTGGGTTCACTAAGAACACAGTGGCTCCAGCGGACACATCTAGCTTCAAGTGCGGTGCTAAGAAGATGTGCAAAGAAATGACTTCGTGTGACGAGGCAAAGTTTTATCTGGTTAAGTGTGGTGTGTTATCTCTGGACGGCAACAAAGACGGCGTACCATGCGAAGCGTTGTGTAAAGGACAGTAAGCGAAAGTATGACCACTCACGTTACCCTGTCTGGTTTCTTGCAGCCTTTGGCTAATGCTGTAAAGTCTGTGGCTATTAGTACGTGGGTAACGGCAGAGATTAGCGACGTACAGGACAAAGGACATGTTTACATTACGCTGATAGAGACTGACGCTGTTGGCGTAACCGTTGCGAAATTAAAGTGCTCTATTTGGGCTGGCTATAAAAAGAAGGTGATCTCTCGTTTCCATGACGGCACGGGAGGTGAGAAATTACGGACAGGCATAAAGGTGTTGGTACTCCTTAAACCGTCTCTAAGCCTGAGCTATGGCTTAGGTGCGACTATTGAGGACATTGATCCGTCGTTTACTCTTGGAGAAGCTGCACGACTGCTTATTGTTTTACGTGATCGTCTAAAGAGTGAAGGGATATACGACAATCAACGCAAATTTAGAACACCCACAGAATATACCCGCGTTGCCGTGTTATGCCCAGAGGATTCGGCAAGCCTAGGAGATTTTAGATCACAAGCTGATCCTCTTAACGACGCTGGTATTTGCCGCTTTGAGTATTTCTCGGCAGCATTCCAAGGTGACCGCGCTGCTATTGAGATTGTTAATTCTCTCCGTTCTATTTACCGTTTACATATATATAAACCATTTGACGCTCTGGTTATTATTAGGGGTGGAGGGCCGCAGTCTGATTTGTCGTGGTTAAATGAGTACAAAATCGCGGACGCTATTACTAAGATGCCTCTTCCCGTTTTCACTGCTATTGGACATGAGCGCGACTCTACAATTCTCGACGAAGTAGCACACAAGAGCTTTCACACGCCTTCAAAAGTGATATTAGCCATTGCAGAAGACATCTGGAAAAACACGTGTGACGCACAATCAGATTTCGACTACATTATGTCTGTTGCTGGTTTTTCAGTCGAGCGAGCAACCTTGAACTGTGACGCTTGTTTGGCAACTGTTAAGGAAGTTTCGAATAGGCAAGTACAGGTTACAAAAGGGAATATCGAATCTGGTATCAGTAGTGTAGATTCTTATGCCAAGAAGCGTATATCGTCAACTGAGCAGTGGCTATCTCGTAGCAGAGAGTCTATACGTGGTGGGGCCACAACGGCTTTATCAGTGTCGAGCAACAATATCAGTACGCAACGTAACTTGGTTCGTGATCGATCAGAATCGGCTATTCAGAGAGTACAAGATCGGTTGCGGGAAAGTGTAGAGTTTGTTATTGGCGTCGGCCCCGGCAATACCTTGCAACGAGGATTTGTAATAGCTAGGTCTAAAGGGAAGGTTATTACTAGAAAAGCGCACGTTGAAAGCGGCGACCGTGTCGATTTACAGTTTGCAGATGGTAACCTAAGCGCAACAGTTGAGTAGTTTACATGTCAGAATCCGAAACGTTCAAATCTCATTACGACAATCTACGCAAGATTGCCGAAACTATGCGATATCAGCAAGAAACAGATATTGACCAGCTAATCCCAATGGTTGACTCTGCCTTGACCAGCTACAGGGTATGCAAAGAACGTCTGGACGTGGTTAAGAAGCTACTCGATGACCGCTTCAAAGATAGCGACTAACTATCTGAGTAACGATTCTTTATACGCAACCTTTAGCTTCTCAACGTTTGTTTTCTCTCCGAGCCTGAGTAACATTTTAATCACGTCCGTTTTAGCCACTTCGCGTTCAAATCCCATTTCTACTATTATTCTTTCTAGCCTCTCGAGCTTCTCAATATCAGATAGCCGAAGACGGTAGCACCTTTTAGCCATTGAGATTCGTTTCTTGCGCTTCACTAGTCCAAGCGGTTTTGGTGGCTTTGTTATTTCCTCTAAGACCACGGTATTGGATAACTTCGTAGTTGATCCCGATCCCAATTTACCAACCACCGTCATTTACCTCCTGCGCTAACTTCTGAAAATCAATAGCCCCGTGGCTTTTGGGATTAAACACCGAAACAGGGACTCCGTTGATTTGTGATTGGTTTATAGACTCATTCTTACGTATCACGGTATTCAGTAGCTGAAACGTTTTTAGCTGTTCCTCCACAAAGCTATTTGTAGAAGTCGTGCGAGTATCAAGAGAGTTTCGCAAGATTCGATAGTCAATTCTCCGTTCTTCGTATATCTCACAAAGCGTGGCAAATAGGTCTCCCACACCGTCCAGCGCGTACCTTCCGTAGCTGGTTGGGATAAGAATCTTGTCGGCAGTGTAGATGGCATTGACTGAAATCACGCCCAGCGTTGGCGGACAATCAAACAATAAATAGTCGTATTCAGATTCAATCTTTTTAAGAAGATTGTGCAAAATACGCTCACGAAAGTTTCTCTGTGAGATTGCCTCGGCCACTATTCCAAGTTTCAGACTAGACGGAACAATAGAAAAGTTTGGCACCTCTTCTGATCTAACTTTCGCTGTAAAAATGATTGGATTGATATCTACACCATTGCGAACTAGAGCATCTGCAATGCTTAAGCCGCTATGGTTTGGTAGGTAGATAACCGTGGAGTGTGCCTGCGAGTCAAGGTCTATCAGTAGAACGCGGCGTTTTAGTCGTGTCAACTCATACGCTAGATTGACCGCTACGGTTGTCTTCCCAACCCCGCCTTTTTGGTTAATAACCGCAATTTTCATTCTAAAATCTCCAAAATCTCAATAGGTTATCTGTGTTTTTGTGCGGCACCTAGTGTACTTGCCACATTCCCTTATACTGCCTATCTATCTACTCCCAAAGAACCTCTAAGCATAGGTGCGACATGACATCACTAAAAATAAAATAACACAACACACAATGACGTCGCAATGAAGGGACAAGTAGAGTACGATAATTTTCTATTAGAATCAGATATTTACGTTACTTTTGGCAGGCATGAAGGGACAAGGAAGGGACAAGGATAGATAGTAGTCAAGGCTAAAAATCGGTGCTAGATTATGACAATCAACTATTACTAGGTGACAACATGAACAAAGCGATTGTTAGCGCAACACTGATGTTTGTGAGCATGAGTGCCGTGGCCGCGAGTTTTTACAAGTGCACGGATGCCAGCGGCAACGTTAGTTACGTTACTGACCCATGCACTGGGACGTCTGCCGTTGTCAATGTCCCAACCTCTCCCAAAGTAGATACTGAGCAGTTAAAAACACAGGCAAAGAAGAACACAGAGGCCGATGAGAGAATTTCTAAGACACTTGCGCAGGAAGAGAAGGATCGGAAGATTCGGGTATTAAAGTCTCGGATTGGTTCTGCACAGAGCTCGATGGAAATCGAAATGTACAGGCTTAGCCGAAAGAAATCTTATGCCATGAACAATTTAGCGGGAGCGACTTACGAGCAAAGCATATCTGCGGAAATGCAAGCAGTGGCCGCAAAATACGATTCCGAAATTAGGTCTTTGCAAGCCGAAATTGATTTGGTTTCGAAATAGTTTTGATTGAGGTTTCAGTTTGAGGGTAAAAGGCACGGTGCGCGTGTGATTGATTCTGGGAAGCATCACAGCAACGGCTCTATGGTTCAGCAGCTACGCTGGTCACGTGACGTGTTTGCGTCTATTCCCCCGAAGAGGAGTCTGCTTTCTTAGTATCTGAAGCTAGCTCTACACTAGCACCAACAAACTTAAGCAGCTTGTACGCGGTCTTGCAGTGTTCCCCTTCTCTTTCTATTAACGTGCAATCCAAATCGAGCTCAGCGGCTGCTAGACCCGTTACGCCTGATCCTGCGAATATGTCCACTACACTCTTCACCTCGAATGATCCGAGTATGTCCGTCCACGCTTGTGTGTTCTTAGCATACCCGTGCTCTCTCTTAACCATATCCGAACCTTTTGGAGCACGAAACAGCGTAGGCCAGTAGTGGTTATCAAAGAACACGTCTTGCCTAGCCCTTAGTTTTCTATTGAACGCACTCTTCCTACCCTTCGCTTTCCAGTACGTGCCCGTGTTATGAGCATAATTGGGAGACTTGTAGGACATTGATCGTTCTTGAGATACCGTATCCAACACGAAATCAAAGCAAAACTCCATTTCAGTTACTTTGCTAAAAGTTAGTAATTGCCGCATTGAGGACACCAACACCAAGTGCTTTATCTCGTAACGTTTAATGGCGTCGTTTAGTTTCAGCCCGCACATTTCGAATGGTGGATCGGTCATCATCAGGTCAAACTTTCCTGAGTGTAGCTCTGCGCTGCTGTTGATTATCTTGATTGCCACTTTCTATAGGCTCCCAGTGCCTTTTTGGTATTCGTTTCCTGCAAATCTCTTATTGTGAAATGATCCGTCCAAAACTTGTGATCGTGTAATATCTCGCGTTTTCTTAGAAACTCGTTTAACTCACGAGGAGGGATATCTTTCTTTATGCTTTCAACGAACCAACAAATTAGCTTTTTGCACAACTGACTAATAACATCGGTTCTCCAGTGAATCTCTGGTATTACCACTTCTTTTCCCATTCTCTGGCTATCTTCCTTCTCTAATAGTTTTTTGTCTAACTCTCTTCTATGTACCTCTACTATTCTAGCATCAATACGTTCCTGATTTACGTAGTGACCACCAACTGTGCACCTAGACAATAACGGATTGTCATCGCTGCATTCAGGACACATCAATAGTTTCATGTTGTAAATAGCTCGACATTTTGGGCAAGGCAAATACTGGCTTGCACTCTTTGAGAACCTATCGTTAATTGACCATTTCACGTGCTCATCAGGAAAACCGTGGTGTGCAATGTTTCCAGCACAGTCTAAGATGATTGCGTGTTCCTTGCCTGCATTCGTCCTCAATGACCTACCAATCCATTGGCGATATAGAATGAACGAGTCAGTTTTTCTAAGTAGAATCATTCCATCAATACCGGGCATATCAAACCCTTCACCAATCATATTCACGTTGCACAACACTTTTATTTCTCCACTTGCAAATGCGTCCATTCGGTTTCCTATTTCCGTGTCGGTTAATGAGGACGCAATAAATGAGGAGGGTATACCATCACTTCTAAAACTCTCTGCGCACTCCTCCGCATTGTTGATTGAAATACACATGACAACGACTTGCTTGCCTTTCATTATCTTCTTGTAGTGCTCGACCGCGTCACCAAAGATTTGTTTATCGAATGCCGCTAGCAAAGAATCTTGTGTGTAGTCACCGCCTATAATCTTTAGTGACTCCACTTTGATCTTATTCACTGCTGCGTAGCACTTGAAGCCAGACAGCGTGCCTCTTTTGATGAGTGTTTTTACGCTGTCCACTTTCAGTTCTTCAGACTGTACTAGCCTTTCGAATAGCCCACCGTCTTTAATGCCTAAGCTATTGCCGTCATGGCGAGCTGGAGTAGCAGTAAACCCGATGATCCTAGCATTCGGAAGTATCTCCTTTACCTTCCCCCACTTGTTCTTTTCAAGTGCGTGGTGTGCCTCGTCGATTACGATAACCCATGGGGTATTGGTATCTAAAGCGATATCACACCTTCTTTTCATTGCAAGCAAGCTATCAATACTTGCTACTAGCTTTGTTTTATTTCCTCTCTCGATGTAGTCTACCCCGTGTTTTCTAATATGAGATAGTTGGCAGGATCGGCGGGTATGTTCAGTGCTAATTGTGTCGTGTGGTATTTTGAACGCGGCTAGCTTTTCGCTAATTTGAGTAATGAGGATGTTACGGTGCGCAACAAGCATCACGTGTGAATAGTGAAGTGCAAGCATGGCTTCAATGATTGTTTTACCTGCACCTGTATCTAATTGAACTATGTCATGTGTATTGCTTGATATTAGACTGTTAAAGATTTCTTGTTGATAGTCGCGAGGTTTCATAATCTCTTTTGTAACAAACAAAAGCCCGATTTCTCGGGCAACGTAGTTACATCTGGTAAAAACTAGAAATAAATCCCATTCCTCATTATCATGTCTTTCCCTGTTGCTTCTTTGAGAGCACGCAACACCTCCTTTTTTGCTATATCCTTTCTCCAGGCAAATGACACTGACACCGTCAAGTCGTGCTTTACCGACCGTACTACGCCGTCCTTGTATACCACCCGCGCTCTATACACATTTCCTGCCACCATCACGGGAACCTCTATTTCATTCTCCTTGCTCCACTTGCCCCATTCCACTCCCTCAAATTCCAGGCCTTCCGACGTATTCTCTGCCACGTTTTCAATCTCATTCGACAAAAGCCCGAACGAACTGCACGACCTCGCCTTCTCCCTGTCGTTCCAGTGCTTCCTGTTCATTCGCCAGGTTTTGTCCGCGTCTTGCAGTGAAATCTTAACTCCCCTCTCTTTGAAAAACCGACTAAACAAATACTTGTTCTTTGCAAATAATTCTATGATCCTGTCGCACTGCTCATATGTCAACAACCCTGCCAACGACCTATCGATCAACGATGATACAACAATCTTCTTTACTGCAACTTGTTTGTACTTGTTCATAACTTCTCTCTCTTAAAAGTAACCCACGATTGAATTCGTGGGGGAATTGGACTACTTGGAAATCAGCTTGAGAATTGCACGCGAGCCAATCTCTCTATTCTCGATCCAGAACTTCGAAGTACCTGCTTCTTTCGATGCCGCAATCAATTCAAGATCTTCAGCATTAAAACTCTTCAGGAACTCTGCGCGTATCGTCTCAGCCCATATCTTTTGCTTGGCAGTGCCAGTCAATGCTTTCAGACCGACGGCCTTTGAGACTTTCTTAGAAACGGCTGCAGCTTCTGCGTTCTTAACTGCGCGTGACTTGTCTCGTGCTTCGTAACAACGATTCTTAACTTCGGCTTCGATTGAGATAAGATACGAAAGGTCTTTCTCAAGACGTGCGACAAACCGAGCGTCTTTTGCTCTCTCAAGCAGCTTTACTGCTAATTTCGTATAGTAAACTTCCGACTTAAAGCATTCTTGAAGCTCGCACACGGGAAAGTAGTCCACTCGATATTCTAAGTCGATAAACGAGCTCAGCAGACGTCGCATTCTCAAAAGCCCTTCAGTGTTGTCTGTCGTGACAACCTCGACTTTCTTTTCTTCGAGATCGCATGCTTTCTCTGACTCTTCTAATATGTCGACCACCGTTTCTTCTATCATTTCAATGTACTCTTCGGGTGAGTGAGTGTTCCAAAACGTCTCTGCTTCTAGTTCGATTGCCTCGACCTTCTTTTGTTGCAAATACAACAAGCAGTTTGGGCAAGCTACAGAGAAGGTTTCTGTGTACTTGTCGAAAAACTTGTTCTTGCGAAGACCTTTGAGCGATGCAACTGAACTACTGTTTGAGTGACCGCAGGTATGGACGGCTGGAAGTGAACGAACTTTCTTTACTGAAGAGAAGCTAGACAGGTTATTTGAAAACACAACCCTCTGGTCATTGTTTTCAATAACGATCGACACCGTAGAACTATCAACAGCTACTTTCTTCGGTGTGCGGGTTTTCTTTGTTTGAGTTTCCATGTCCGTTCTCCATGCTTTCAAGTGCGTTCACTTGATAGAGAACAGTCTACAGTTTATTTTGTTTTGTTGTATACCTATAAAGAGATATATTAGAGATATAACAGGTTAATTTAGAACCAAACTTCACCATCTTTTGAGCTTTGCAGCGTGTGAGAAAAAGAAGGTGTGACGTTCACAGTAACGCTTTCAACTGGATTAGATAGAGCAATTCCGATCCACCTTGGGTAAACGCTGCGATCAGAGAATCCGCCGACCCTGTCGCCTTCTAACTCACCGTTTAACCCAACAAACTCCACTACTGGTATTGTTTCGCCTGTGCCCTCTTCAAACTTTACCCGCCAGTGGTGGTACTTCTCTGTTGCCGCGGTTCCGTTCTCTAGTACGTAGTTATCTCTCTCGATTAACGTAGAAATCCAGCTGCGTATCGATGTAAGAGGTACTGCGCTAATGTCTTCTGGCAGATCAATCGTTGGTATTGTCATAGCTAGATACTCAAAGTGGTTACTGAACCAGCAGGTGCTAACCCAGTGATTTTTCCGTTCTGCACATAAACCCTCGATCCTTGGGCGAACCCGACACCACTAACAGTGGAATACGAGTTGGAAGGTAATAGCTTCACTAATGAGGTATCCGAATAGACGGTTACTATTTCACAGACATAGATCGGATATTGCTTTACTAGAGATTGAAATGCTTTGTATGCGTTCATAACATGAATGTCTCTATATTCTGCGTAACACTGAGCATACCACCTCCACTCACGCCCGCTTTAATAGATACGGAAGTGACTAGACCACGGTAAGACTCGAAGCCTGTACCTGTGATTTGTAGCATCTGGCCGGGGAGAATTAACCCAACCCCGTCGGGCTCTTGAGCTATATCTAAAACAAATGAACGGTGAGATAAGCTAACTGATTCCGCAACCTCTTTTGATGCTCTTGCCATAGCGGCGTATGGACTGGTAATAAGATGATCGGAGACCGTGGCGGCTATTTTAGAGCCATCCGTGCCATCAATCGTAGCAATGAATACGTCGCCAGACTTCTCGTTGGTTACTACTATCGAGTTGCAATCGTTTCCGTTTACTGCCTGTGAACCAACGCTAGTAATATAAGCCGCTGGCACGCCAAATAAAATCTCTGCATTATCCCAAAGCCACGGGCTAATAGTCCATTTCGGAATCACGTGCAAAATCTTCTCGATCCGATCCGATTGAACCACTGCACCGCACGCGCTCGCAATTTGCATGATGATACTAATCGCTGTTTTATTCTGACAACTGAACGTGCCCGCGGGAATTATCCAGTCTACGCACTTCCAATCTAATGACCAGCCTTGGGGCAATAAGTCTAAACAGATATTTTGTGCGTTCTTTTCGCCTTCCTCTGTAAACGTAACTGGCTCAGACCACGGTTCGTGCATAATAGAACTAATTGATCTACCAGACATTAAAGCTTTATCAGAACGGAAACTACGAGACGGGCTTACACTATCCAATTTAGCTAAGAATTGGAACCCGTTAATCGTGGCCTTTACCTCGGAACCTCTTGAAATAGCAGGTAAAAGTATCTGGCTTTCTGCACTGAGTGTCCAGCACCAAGAGTCTAAATTAGATGATAGGCTAATAGAAGAAACGGGTATATCTGAATTATTTGATACTAAAACTAGCGATCCACTATTCATAACATAGTACGCATTCGTTATAGGGAGAATGAATTGGCATCTGCGCTTAAACTCCAATTTTTTCGGATGATAACAGAAGTTTAGCACACCGCGGTTTGGATAGACGGGAATTGGTATTATTTGAGCACCATGGCCTGACCTTGGCCATTTACTCGGAATCCAAGGAATCCTCCAATACCTACGGATACTTTTAGAACTACCCCAACGATTTCCTTTTGATTCCTTGACCGTCTTGCTTAATCCGTAACGATTCCTGAAACTCCAGAACCTCTCAACTAGTATATCAACGCTTGACCTTGTGAGATTCGACTTCGTGGCAGACAATGACCAAGGAATCAATTTTGGCTTGTCTAGCACCTTCTGTAGCGTCGTTTTTCCGTTAGTCTTGGTTAGATGTTCCTTTCCGCTTTCCCACGTTATACGACCGCCTGATGGCCTTATATCACACGTTAGCCAGTCTGCCCTAGCTTCGTGCAAAAACTCCTTAGCTTCTCCGCTTTCTACTCGTGTACTACTGTCTTTGTGCTTACTGATTCCCCACGCTAATCGTTCAGTAGATAACACCTTGCTAGAAACGGACGTTTTGGAAATAACTGATGTTGCAGCACCTCTCGGCACTGAGTTTACGTATTCGTAAACAAACTGAGCATATGGAAGATCACTAATACCAGAAAAACCCATTGCTATAGCAGATACTAAGTGTACCGATCCTGATATACCGCTGAACGAACCAGAAGCCTCTAGGACGCGCGCTGACGCAAAATCAAGGTTGCGAGTAGGACTGCTCCAGTTTCCCGAAATGGCGAACCTAGGAACCAATCCGAATGCTATTTGTACAGCAGGTTTGCTAAACTGGCCGTCTATTCCCAACGCCCGTTGCGGGGGAGTCGGAGCGTTGGCTCCAAAGTCTAAGAAACCAGTATGTACTGGCGTTCTTAGGTCTAACGACCATCTTTGCACAGCTATTGCTCAGTAAGAGATAACGTAAGAGCAGCTATGTAGCCACCTTGGTAAATCGGTACTTGGTCGACGGTAAAGACTGCTCCGCCTCCAGCCACTCCTGCATTTGCGTCTACTAGCCACGCGCCAGTTGAATCTGCAATGCGTCCCCACGTGGGTGTGCCAGTGGCTGTTATCTGGTTTAGAGCGTTAGCCAGTACAAAGGTGAGGGTTGAGCCGTTAACCGTAGCTGGAGTGGATGCTAGTGCGGCAGATAGCAGCATGGTCTGGTTAGTCACTGCGCCACCAGCTGATGGTTGCGTGCCATCGTATAGCTTGATAGTAAGCGGTGCAGACCTAGCTTGCATTGTTGTTAGTCGGGATTGCGCAGCAGCTGCTTTCATGTCATTAGAAATATAGAGAGCCATTATGGCCTACTCCCATCAAAAGTTGCGTACCGATCACCGATAGCCGCCACGTCATAATTGTTGTTGTAATCCATGGCTACTAATAAGAACGGAATGGTCATATCTAAGTTTGAGAAAGTAACTGATCCTGATAGATCACTCCAAGCAGTCTTAACCACAGCTCCCGTAAATTGTACGTGTAACCGAACCTTCCTTTTCACTGGTACACCTAATTGAGTAACCGATTCTGTGATCTTGCCGCTTCCCGTGTACAGCGTGTTCCCTGCATATATTTTGCTGATTAGTTTCCCAGCCATACTTATTTACCTCCATGGGCCGACAAGATCAAAAGCCGCCGTACTTGCGATGGGCTGGTCGTTATAGCCGGCACCTCCGATAATACTCACTAAAATACTTCCAGACATACCTGCCACATCATTTATTATTGTTTTATTTGCAATACTTCCGTTCACATTTTGCATCATACAAAACAACCCCGGGAATGTGCCTCTAAATATGTTTCCTCCTTGCATAACCAATACTGGGGAAACAAAAACCATAGAGCCAGACTCAGATGGGTATGCAAAACCGTTGTTATAACCCATGTTTGTAGGAGGCCAGTATCGAGAGCTAGCAACGCTTGTCCCTGCCCCAGTGTACGAACGCTCTATAAACTGACCACCTGACGCATTTTGTTTTGAAAACAACGAAGCACCCTGCGTAGTGGGAAGCTGTGCATATGAAACATCACCAAAAATCATGCACTTATAAACATCATTGCTGCTGTGCGGTGCAAAATCTCCAAAAAAATAACCGCCGTACCACCACGAGCTGTACCAAGAAGTAGCTACCATGATATGTATTGCAAAAGAGTCGGCGACTATAAACCAGTTAACAGCGTAGTCTCTGCCGTAATGCTTAGTGAAATATAAACCACCCGCCTGTTGCGCTTCAGTCGGAAACTTAGCAGACCAAGTGTTGATATTTGTCATAGTTTCACAGCCGATCACTCTTGCCACATAAGCATTCGTATCATCTACGCGCAACAAACATCCACTGCCCACTACATCACTAGCTTTATAGGCTTTTAGGTTTGTACCTGAATATGGAGCGGTCCAACCCAACGGAGAGACTTTCGTAGTGATAGTACCCGTGGCCGATCCATTCGATACTCCTACCGCAAGAAACGTGAATTGAGAGGCAGATACCACGCTTGCTACTGTCTGTTCTCCGTTTAGCACAGCCCACGCACCAGAACATCCAGCTACTGTAATGACACGCCCGTCACCAGCTAAATAACCATGGCCTGCACCTACCGTACAAGTTGCCACGTTATTGCTTACCACAATGCTATCTAACGTCTTGAGGTTATAGCCATTAAGCAACACGGCATCTAATAGCGCAATTAGAGAGCCTGTAGTGCCAGTAAGTGATGGCGCGCCTGTTTGTGCGTTGTCGTAGTATTTTACGTAGGTAGTCATAGGTCGGTATCTCCGATTAACTCAATAGAAACTTTATCTGGCTCGTTAGAACTCGGCCCGCACTGCAAACAACGAAGCAAGGCAATCGGATAATCAGAAGAGATCGTATTGAACCTAAGCACGTTATTCGATACCCATCCGACAGACCAACCTTCCCAATGGATTGTGAAATAAGGAGTGGACGTACTAGGGTTCGTGGGATGAAATATCCCTGTAGTATTCCCAACACCTACCTGTCCAAGTGTTTCGCCAATAAGGTTGTAGGTAGTAGGGCTAGTAAAGACGATCGCCCAACGTTCCTGTACTGTTCCGTTATTCGATACCACAATCGGGTATAAGGTGCTGTTGTATTGACCAGAGATCACGGAGCCGCTACGAGTATCTGACCAATTTGATCCCCACGTCTGTTGCGCAAAAGGTACCGTGCAATGCGATCCCATATCTCCAAGCATCATGGAAGAGGACACCTTGGATTCATTGGCTGGAAAATGGTGTGTTAGTTGTGAAGATATTTTCATTGTCCCGTCAATCGACACGTCAGTCACTAAGAATTCATCAATGATCGTATCTTTGACAATGATTGGTTGTACGTAGCCAGACAAATTGAGTGAAGAAACAAACGTGATCGTGCCTGCGTCTAAATTAGTTGTGTATTTAGTATCTGGTATTCGTAGACCGTTGGTGTCGTAGACTCTAATGCGTGCAATGCGAGTGCGACCGAGATCGACTGTTGTATTCCCAGACAGCGGATTGGTCATGGTATGAGAGACCGTGTGATGCAGTGCCGCCGTATCACCTAACCTAAAGCAGGGTACTTTCCCGTCTACTGGTAGCTTCACTGGGTCTAAACCTAGTAAAGCGGCTTGTAGTGGTATGCGTGAGTACACTACACAGTTGAAGCGTTCAGTGGTTGGGAACACAGGAGTAGGCCGCCAGATATATCCGTCTTGCCGAACATTGGCCGCGTTGTACCATGGCTCAAGTTTCTCCGCGTTCGTTAGGTTTGCGTTGACTACCCACGCACCCCATTTCGTGACAACCTGCCCGAAATCATAGATAATTGATCCTTCCGCGTCTCCTGAGATAAGGCCATTCATATCTGCCGATGCCGCTAATACGGAGCCATCAATCGCGGTAGCCGATATCTGCAATCCCCCGGGTTTGATCGGTGCTCCCGGCGTTCTAAAGTAAACGTCAGACGCCCATGGTTGATTTGGGATAGTTACTAGAGAATTAACGGTGAGCACCGTAGAGGATCCCGACCAATAACTCAGTACTACCTCGCCCGTCTCATAATCTATAGAGCCAGCCGCGCCGCCAGAATAAGACATCACGCCTTCGTTGTCTTGGTACACAACACTTCCCAGCGTGATCCGTACGCTTCCTGCCGCAATAACATCATCGGTAGATGTGGTAATGTCTAGCTTTACTGACTGTATCGCGCCAGTTTCAGTGACGGAGTCAGGCGATCCAGAGGATGCTCTAACTCGCCAAAATGCTTGTGATGGTGAAAATGGAAGATTAGCCGTTACATATGCGCCAGTAAATGCGTTGTAATAAGTACGAGACTGAGACTTCAAGAGAATAGAAATCTCACCCGTGGTGTAATTGATAGACCCAGACGTAATTAGATTGCCTAATAGATGTCCTTGGCCATCATCTGATAGCGTATACGAGCTGTATTTGTGGTAGCCATAACCTGTTACATACCCGCTAATTACGATATAGGCCGTACCACTTTCCATTGGAAGGCAGTCAACATTCCCTATTGCAAAAGTTTTATTGCCGCCGTTATTTCCAAAAGAATAAACGGTTCCAGAGTACACTGACTTCTTATTGTAAGAGACCGAATACCCAGAAGCCGCGGCTGGCAAGGCCACTGGGTGAAGTATTATCTTCCCTGAAGAGTAGTCCACCGTCCCTGATCCATCACCACTTAATAGACCGATGATTGCGGTATCCGTAGCCGTCTTTTGTTGTCCGTTAGATGTCCACGTAATAGAAACAGTTTGAGGAGATAACCCTTGGTAGCCGCACGTGTGCTTAATGGAAGGTATGACAGTGATAACGCCGCCGCTTCGGTTCGTGTAGGCAACCGACGTACCCCATTGGACAATAATGCTAGATTCAACATCTGGCAGCTCTTGTAGTGTGACGGCGCATGATCCCGTGGTGTAGATGATCTGGCCAGACCCGTTACCCGTAAGAGTTCCTGTGCCAGCCAAGTCTTTTATCTCGTACCATTTGCCATTGGATCGATAACTAACTACGGTAGACGTTTGTGACGGCTTAGGGATTAAAGAGAAAACGTAGCTACTCTGTCGATTATTCGCTGCAATTTTTAGTTCTTTGGTTTGTGATGCTTGGCTAATAGAGAAGGTCCGAATGCCCGTATTCACTAAAATACTAGATGCGCCAGTGGCACTCACGTCCAATACGGGGATTTCGGATTCAGTGGAAGGAACCAAACGAGTGAATATCGAAGAGGCTTTAATAGATAGGTCTCCGATCTCGCCATCTTCTACCAAGTCTACGATTCCCTTTACACTCGCAGAGTCCGCAATCGTGGTGCCACGGACAACGGTAGTCGGGAATCCTAGCGCGCTTGATCTTGCGGGAGTAGACCCGGGAAAGCTGTGGTAGAGCTTGTCAGATATCCCCAACGTGAACCTAGACTTGTTGTATGTTTTGCCCTCTGGGTCTGTGAGCGTCAGAGTGTCTTTTTCTACTTTTGTGATCTGGATATACTGCGAGTACGAAACGGCACCGCCGCTATTTTCATAGCTCAATACGAACACTTGGCCAATCTCTGGAGTTTTAGTACTAACGTCACTAAATACCATCACCATTCTTTGCCCAAGCACGTGATTATAGTAAAGAGTGTAATCAGATACGCCGCCTGCCACTTGATAGCTTTCTACGTATTCTTGCATTTCTAGTCTTGAATCTGTGTAGCTACCAGTAGAGAACATAGCAACGGACACATACGGGTCTGATGGTGCCTCTGTGAGTATCACTCTTGCAGCACGCAATCTGTCAACGTTCTCAGAACGCACGCCCGCATAGATTTTTCTAAGCCAAATACGACCGATAATTCGATCGCCACTTGCAATTACTGGGAAGATATTATTTGCAACGTTGTCAACGATTTCATTAGAGGTTACTCTTCCTCCGCCGTCGCTATCATCCGTCATTCGTTCTGATGCTAGTATTTTTAGATCGCTATCGTAAATCATGTGTGTGCACTCGCTTGGCCAGCGGCTATCATTGCCAATAGTCGTTTTAGTAACTCTTCCTCGGTTATAGGCTTATTCAAGGAATCTATTGGTGTATTGGAACTTCCTGCACCTGATGATTTTTTGGTGCTTGTTGAACTACTAGAGCCAGATGATTTTGTTCCGCTACCCGATGTTTGAACAGTGGAAGCCGATTGGCCTTTTTGCGATACAGTGGCAGCGGCCATGGTCGCGGCAATGGAGTCAACAGACGCTTTAGCGGCTGCTATGTCTGCCATCATTTTTACGTGCGCTGTGGATGCTGCCTGCATGTTTTGTGCAAGCAATGAAGAGCCAGACACGAGATTTACAAGTCTGCTTGAGATTGTATCTGAGATAGAATCGGAGTCGTTACTAGGCATACGAGCTACTCACTTCCCGCGTCGCTAGATTCATTTCCAGCCTCCGAACCTTCCTTCGTACTTTCACCACCTTCGCCTCCAGATTCACCATGCTCGCCTCCAGATTCTCCTTGCTCTCCGTGCTCGCCCGCTTTTACCGTCATCATAATTGGTGCCTTCATTACTGCGTAGGTTGCATGTCCGATTCCAGAGATTAGACCGCTTACCTGATCATTTAGAGACTGAACGGAATCGGTGACTGTGTCCATTACTTTTGCTCTTGAAAAACGCTTAGGAGTTCATTACGTATAGATATATGTTTATTAGTCATATCATCATTATACGCCAATACGTATTCGTTCAAAAGCATGGCTATCTCGGACTTAATAATCCTTCCAGCTTCTAACAAACTACTAGAGTTTACGCATACTCCGAATTTCCCTTTAACCTCATACCGTTCGTTTTTGGCATCATATCTCACCTCGTAAACAAACGGCCTCTTTGTTTTGAAAACCTTTCCACAAACTTTGATTTCTTTAATTTCAACTTGAGTTACTATTGGCATTAGATATGACCCTTCATTTTTACTAATTCACCATTACACTTAACCAGAAGATCGTAAAAGTTTTGGATGGCACTTACCATCTGGGTAGGTAAGGAAGACATTGTTTTATAAGCGTCCGCCATTTCTTTGAGAGCGGCGGTAGATAAAGTGGTAGTTGATTTCGTAGCGTCCAGTGCCGTGTTAATGGCTTTTCCTGATTCGTCAATAGATGCTTTATGAGATATTTTGGTGAGCTCTATTTGATGCCGTATTTCCTCTTCACGTTTTGCATATTCTAGTACGCGCTTATCCTCTGCACTGCCTATTTCTGACAAATCCTTCAGTTTCGCCAAAGTCTCTTCGTGATACTTTTCTTCGTTGAACTTTGCAAGTGATTCCGTTTCGCCCTTTGCTTCCAAAAACTTTGTGTGAACGTTATCTGCAAAACTAGAAACTTGATCGGTTGCCTGCTTAATACTGTCTCTAACGCTGTCTATCTGGCCTTTGAGCGAAGACAGGTCGCTATCATCTAGTAGCGTAAAACTGTTGGACAACGCATAATTAGCGGCATTCAGGTCATACGTAGTAACCTTGCCCGACCCTAGTTTATCTAATAACTTCTCGTATTCGATCCGTTGTTCTAAGTAAGCTTTTTGTGCAGTTTCACTAGCCACCATCGTTTCGGCAGCCATTTTATTCATTACGCCACCCACGGTGTCCGTAGAATTGATTAACTTTAGATTGGTTCCTAGTTCTATATTAACTTTATCTAATTCTGCTTGTAGTGCGCCAACGTTGCCACTTGCTATTCCAACTTCTTGGTTCCATGCTTTTGATTGATCCGTGGCACCACGCAACTGGTCAAAATAATCCTTTACCTTCTCCCCAAACCTTGACGCTGCTTCGGATGCTATAGTTAGATTTGCACTAAAGAACGATCCAAGTGATGCTAATTCTTTTTCTGTATTTTTCGAGACGTCATTAAGCTCGGCCATTTTCTTGCCAGCTTTTTCCATTCCGTCTTCTAATTCCTTTCCTGAGATTTTCCCCTCTGCACCTAATACCTTAATCCGTTCTATAACGTCTTTAAGTTCCTCTGGGGTTTGAATGCTCGAAATACTACTAACCAGTGTTTTGTATTCCTCGCTCGTATATGCAGCAGCGCGTGCCAACAGGTTAAACGCATCTTTTTCATTCTCTAGTGCAGTAACATGGTTTTGTGCTGCTTCTGCCGCTTTCTTTTTCTCTTCTATTTCCGAAGAGATTAGATCAATCCTTGCTTGTTCGTTCTTGTCTATTCCTCTTCCATCTAATTGTGCTTGTGCAATCGTGATGTCGAGTTCTTTTTGTTTTTCCTGAACCAGCAGGTTAATTTTTTCAACTTCTAATTGAGCATCGCTAATTGCAAGAGCCCGCTGTTTTCTTTGTTCGTCCCTTCCGCTTTGTTCTCTTCCAAGTGCCGCATAGACCTGTCCAAGAGATTCGGATACTTCGGCATATCCCCTAAGCTCTTCTTGAGAAGAGGAAATGCTTTTGGCTTTAGCGTCATACACAGAACCCAGTCTGTCTTTTTGCCTTTCCAGCTCGGTTGAATAAGCAGAGGACACGGCAATAAGATTATTAGTAGACTCGTTTAGGTGCTCATTGGTGCCTATCCCTGCCCTTACGCTCGCCTGTGTTGCGTCATATTCGTTTCTTGTCTCCTCGTATAATTTGCCGAGATTAGATATTCCCGTTGACTCATTAGCAATTGCAACCGCAGCCCCAGCCCTGCTTGCCACGTCACGTTCTAATGCTTGAGTTTCTAGCAACTGCTGTTTATAGTTCTCTTCGGCAACTTTAGCCGCAATTTCTTTTACTTCAGTTGTCTTTTTAATTCCTGCCGCAACTTTCGCGTCGATATCAGGCCTGCTGAGTGCTATTTCGGCCTGTTCTTTATCAATCTCAGATAATCGAGCCTTCGTTTCTGCTTCTGTTTTTAGGGAAGCTAGAATTAGCTTAGAACCCTCTAATTTCTTTTCTACTGACTTAGCCTCTGCCTCGTACCTCTCAGTAAGTGTTCCGATGGCCTTGGCAACCTCTAATACCTGCTCTCCCTCTTTTTCTAGTGTGCTCGCAACTTCTTTGCTTGTTTCCTTGTTTTTTTCAAGAATGCCAATACGTTTTGAGAGCGCAGCGGACTCCTTATCCAGCTCTCCTTGGTGTGCCTTTGAAGCGTCTGTTAATCCGCTTGTAGATTTTATAAGTTCGTCTTGTGCCGATTGTAATAAAGATTTGCTGTGCGTTAATTCTTTAGTTGATTCTAATAAATCTCTCCGTGCATCTTTTCCAGCTTTACCTGCTTGATCTTCAGAAGACATTGAGTCCAACAACGCTTTAGATTTGTCGATCCTATCTTGTATTGCCTTAATCTCTTCTTTCTTATTGTTACTAAATTCTTTTAGCTGGTCATTATTGAGCTTATAAAAATCACTCTGCGTAGACATGAGGTCGTTATGAGCTTTAGTAGCATCACTTGCCTTTTGTTGTTCAACTTCATATGCAGCCAAACCCCCAATCACTGCCGCGAGACCAACTCCAATTGCGGTCATCACTGGATTGGCTAAAGCAAGGCTAGTGGCAAAACCAGTCGCAGCAGCACCAGCCGCAACTAGACCCGCACCTAATACCGCCTCTACCGCTACTCCAACAGTGTCGATATTATTCGCAAAAAGTTCCAACGCACCAGTAGCCCCGTCAAGAGCTGTTCTTGCTACTGAATCTTTTGCTAAAAACTGAGAAAACTTGTTCGATACGTCTTGTAACGCTTGGTCAAACTTGACTGGTAATCCCGCGGCTTGTGTTTTCCAACTTTCAGCCATGTCATTTACTGAATTGAGTACAATTGTACTTGTTAATGCGCCCTGCCTTGCTAGCTCTTTTAATTCACCGCTTGATACTCCGATGTGACCTGCAATGGCTTGCATGACCACACCCAGTTGTGACGCGACACTATTAAACTCCTGTCCATGAAGCCTGCCTGCCGCCATCGCTTGAGACAATTGAAGCAACGCTCCTTCTGCCTCTTTTGTATTAGCCCCTGAGAGCCTAATCCCATTTCCCAATGCCTCTACAAACTTTAGCGTTTCACTCTGCGAAACCCCCATATTCTGGGTAGCCGCAGTAACTCTATAGTACATTTGTCCGAGTGAATCTAGCGAGGAGTGCGTACGATCTGCAATTCCTTCTAGCCCTGCCATCGCCTCGTTTGCTTTTTCCTGATCTCCAAGAAGAGTACCAAGGCGTGTTTTAAGTAGACTATAAGAATCCGCTAGTTCAGCGAGTGATTTTACGTAGCTCTCAACTGTTTGAGCCATCGAAACTAACTGATTAAAGCTAAATACTTGCTTATTAAAACCAGATAGGAGGCCGTCCGAAGTTTTTGCAGTGCCCCCCAATTTATCAACGCCATCGCTTGCGTTCTTAGCCGAATTTCCAAACGCGGCATTATTTGTTGCGCTAGTAATAGAGGCTGCATTAAGGCCACTCACGTTGATTTCTGCTGCCTTCACTGATGAAGCAAGAGAGCCAACAGAGTTTTCTGCGGTCTTTGCTGAGTTTGATAATGAGTTGATATCTTTTGATGGCTCTTTTGACACCACTAAGTTTTTTAATTCATTACCAAGTACCGATATTATCCCTGACGTCTGTTGTCCTGTTTGCCCCAGCGACTCAATAGAACCGATTGTTACTTTAATGCTAGTTTCCGCACCAGAGCTATCCCCTTCAATCTTGATACCGATCGTTTCAGTTGCCATTATATTTTCCTAATGCGATCAAATAGAAACAAGCTTGATACTGCTAATCCTATACACATACGAATCCCCGGGGTCGGCAGGCGAAAATGAATTGCAAATCGGGATTGGTTCTGCTTTTAATGCGCCTGATTCGCCTTGTAACGGCCTTACCGTGAATTGCCTACTATCGTGTAACGTGAGAGTAAATACCGCGCCAGCCGTCACCAAAGCCGCGTAGAGAGCCTTTAACGCAAGCCTAGACATTTCCACAGTGTGATTAGTACCGTCCTGTTGACCAATTAGAGTAATTGGCCTACCCGCTTGTTTGGTTGCTTCTCGTACAATAATTGCGCCAGTGATCGTATATTCTGTAGATTGCGCAGTGGGAGACCATAAAAACTCATCAGACCAGTAGAGACCGTTTGGTAAAATAAAACTTCCGAGAGAAACACTAGTAAGCGTAATCACTCAAATAGCCTCCAACTTTCTTGAGAAGAGAAACTACCAAGCGTGTCATATCGCACAATTCCAGTTTGTGATCCACAATACGGTACTAAATAAACATACCTGCCATCGAAGATTGCTTTTGAACCATTGAAATCTGCTGATGACATATCGAAATCCTGTGGCACACCCAAACTCGGAATAGCTGGTGTCATATTAGAAACTACCGACCTTAACACTGAGAACAGTAAATCCTTTAGGGAGTCTAGGTTAGTTTCTGTTACCGTGCCTGTAGCTATCTGGCCAGTTTCACCACGCGGCCCTGGTGTTCCGATATTAAAAATCCTTTCAGAATCACCAATCGTTACGTTAATATCGGGGGGCGAAATAGAAACTGGAAGTTCTGGGTTTTCAATAGCAACTACTAAAGCATTTCTTAGATCAACTAATACCGAAATTTCGGCTGTATCCAAAGACATTTCAGGTACTCCGGGTAACGTCTTCGATCACCATTACCTGTCCGATATCAAGCGTACGAATAGTGGACGGCGTATCAGATTCCGCGACTTGGAAATCATAATAATACCGTCCCGGGGTTACTAATGACGTGTCAGATGCGGGTATATGTATCCACACAATCCCGCGTTCTGGGTTATCGTTTGCGTTATCGCCTGCAGTGCTCGTAAATTGAAGATCGGCATCCGCATCTTCTTTTGATAAGTCGCTTTTTAGTGTAACCCAGAATTTCCAGCCAGTTAAATCAACTGTGCTCGAATTAACCCCCGTTATATTTATCTTCCTTTCCCATGTGTCACCCCGAACAATAGTTTTCGAGAAAAATAATTGAGACATGGGAGTCCGTTATGCAGATAGGTCGAGGTACTCAAAAGCCCATGGGGAAGAATAACTAGACGGTGTAATTAAGTCGCCTGCTAGTTTACCGTTTAAGTACTCTCCCTTGACTGGGTCAATAGTTCCGTTTGGTGCTAATTGCGCCTTGTGCACCAACACTCGTACTTTCTTCTGTGTTGACATTTCAGTACCAGTACCTAGCAGCATGATATTTGCGCTACTCACTTTTCCTGATGCGTAAGATTCGCCTGCACGCGTTGACTTCGTATAACTAATCTTTGTAATAGTTACGCCTGTGGCCGTGGTGGCTTTGAACAAACCATTTACCAAGTCCACCTCGTAATTAACTGGATCAATGGTGCTAGAGCCCGCTTTTGCGGTAATCTCAGTACCTGTTCCATCTGGGGTAATGTATTTATTCGCAAGGGGAATCCATGCACCTAGTACTGGTGTAATCAGCTCGTCCGCTACCGCACCACTGGTTTGTGAAATAGTAGAGGCATTAGCACCGAGCAATAGAGATAGCACATTGCCAGTCATGCTGTTGAATTCAACGTTAATCTTTGCGGCGTCTTTTGGCACAAACTGAGAGTCTAATATCTCACCGTAGCTACTTAGCATATTAGATTTTAGCTTTACAATTTCTTGCGTTGCGCCCGTGATTTCAACTTTCGTTAAGTTTATCGGACCGTAAAAGATTGTTGGTGCGGTTGCTCCATTCCAAAAGCCGTATTTGAACTCACAGCGTAGGTAAATAGAACGATTAGTAGTAACGTCAATGGCCATATTATTCTCCAATAAAATAATTAGTTCCAAAATTGATAGCGATCGCTAATATCCCGTCTATAAAAATTGGTGGTGGTGAGCTTTCGAGTTTGAGTGGGTAAGCCATTTCTGCATTCGGAGACCAACCATTTAGCGTTGCGCAAACTTTGTTGATAATAGATTGAGCATCTGAACGAGCAGATTGGCCGTCTTTTGTTTCATGTGCATTTCTAACTACAATTTGTATTTGCCAATGAACCAGCATTTTTGAAATGTAGTCACCTTCTTCAGATTCCGCGGTCATTCCGTTATACAAAACATAAGCACAGGGCATAGGCCGCGATAATTCAGATTTACCTGTTGGAATTCCGTATACCCCTAATAGCTCAGGTACTTTAGATTCCAGCCGACCACGAATAGCCTGTTCAAAACGCAATGGCATTTCAGATTCCCAGATGATTCTTTATTTCACGAAGTACGTTGTCTTTCCATTCCTGAGACATTAAACCGTTAGAGGTAATGAGCATTTGTCGTGCTGGAATATCTCCCCATGGCGCATTTCCTCCGAAACTTCCTTTCTTTGCTCCGAATTGTTGCGTAGTCGCATAGATAACATCCGTGCCGATTGTGACGCTCTTATTTGTCGCCGTGTACGCAAACGAATTAGCAAGTTTGCCCGTGTCATATAAAATCCTGTTAGATTGATTGCCACGAAGTTTTCTACGTTTAAGCGTAACGGGAGATAAAACAGCCCACGGTGTGCCTATTGGATTCCTTTCCCCCTCAAACCTCGACGCTATATTTTTCAATTCCGTTTCACCTAGGGACGCCATTACTGGTGTCATATCTAATAGCTTCGATAACAGAGAAGAAAACGCATTAAATGAGCTTCGAGTTTCTATGCTAAATTTCATATTTCGCTAACCATGAGCTATTAAAAACAATGGTTTTAGTACCGACGGATATTTGAGAAGAGCCTGCTGTTGTTGTCTTTTGAATTTCTGGTGCTAGGCTTGCCGATCCATTTGCAATTTCTTTAAGAGACTTCATTGCCGAATCGTAACGTTTAGAAACATCTTCGGGCGTTTGCCCATTTACCATTGCTAATTGATACCACGCGATTTCAACTGCAATATCTAATATTTCTGGTGGTAGTGAACTAAAAGGAACCACATACCTAGCCCTAAGGTGCCTGTCGATAATTGATTGAGTAGTGAAAACCGCTACATCTAATCTCGCGAGATCAGGAAATCCAGTGCCGTCATCCAGTATTTGTTCTACTGTTTGTAGTCCGTATACCGAATCTAAATCTTCGCGAGTTAGATAGGCCATTAGCTAATCGTCAGTTTGATAATTGCAGCGGGTCGAGTAACTAAATTAAGCGGATTGCTCTGTGCTTCAATTACGTAGCCTTTCCCTAATTCGATTGGCTCTGATTTCGCGTAATACGGCAGGCCGAGCGTATTTACAGTTTCCACATAGTTAGCAGGAGCAAAGCGGCTAATACAAAGACCGGGAACGCCAATCGGAATTGCATATGCGTCATTACCAAGGTTTACTGAAGACGTGCCTCGATACCATTCCCAATTTGCACCAAAAGCAGTAAAAGACGCTTCAGGATTGCCGCGCAGTTCATTTGCTTGGATTTGATTTAGGTACGTTGCCTTGACGTCTTTATCCTCTAGTAACGCTGCCCAGAATGCGTCGCCACACAACACCGTAATACCGTTATACGAAACGCCGTCTAGTGCGCTATTCACCTTCTGCAAAACCTCAAACATCTTTTTACGGATGGCCGAGGAAACGGTGGTAGAGAGTGCTAGTGCATGCGTCTGTTGAGAAACGCCAAACGTGGTAAATAGGCTTTGCAAGTCTCCATTTGCGTCGTAGTAATTACCCATTACCGCTTGTGTACGGTGAGATTCAATCGTGTAGTCAATGTTCCGACGCATAATAGAAAGACGGTCATTGATTCGAGAAGTAAGCATCTCGGACTGGCTTTCCATTCCGAACACTCGCACGCCTTGCACTTCATCAGCGAGAATTAGCGCGCGTTCTGGCAAGTGAGGAATTCGGAAGCTCCGAATTTTTCGCTTTTGTCCAGTAACTGGTTTTCCGGGAGCGCCTCGGGGTTGAATATCAACGAGAGATAGAATTCCGTCTTGCTCTTCGATAGCAACGTCTAATGTAGATACCCCTGACTCTTCAAACACTTTTGAGAAACGAGCTGGGGTATATTTGAGATTATTGATTGCGCCAGTAAGTGTGTTAAGACTAAACGCAGAAGGCGTGAATGGATCGACCATAGCCATAATTAACTCCTCACAAAAACTGAAAGTGCTGCGAGATCGGCAATGCCTGCGGTTTTGTCTCCAGCTGAATTTGCAGATGCCCAAACGATTTTTTCGCTTGCCACTTCTGCATCACGACAAATCATTACTGCGTCTTGATCTGCACTAGTCGCATTAACCGAGTTATATAAAATTCCCGCGAGCAGTTGTGTACCATCCGTTAGATTGTTGTCGTATACGTTATATTTCCCAGTCGCGGTAACCTTCCCTAGTGCTGTACCTGATTCCAATATGCCCGCGCCACTCGCCACTACCACCACTTCTCGACTAATAGTTCCATTAGCTTCTGCGAGAATGAATTCACCCACGCGATTCTTTTCTGTTAGAGTGCTCATTACTTACCTCCTCGACGAACTGAATAAATAGACGCAGTGTCTAGGCCAGTCTCTTTTGGAACAGTGTCGCCAATGGCCTGCTCTTGCATTAGGTTTAAAGGTAATGGACGCTTAGCAATCGATAGTAAATCCGAGGAAAGCTGCTCAAATACTTCTTGAGAAAGAGATATGTACATCTTTTCTTGAGAGTCCGTAATTTGCCGTCCCAAGCTTTTGAACAAAGACAAAACGGCAGATTTTCGAGTAGCCGCGCGTTCATTAGACAAAGCCGATTCAGCAGCGATTGCACGGGTTTTCCACTCGTCCAGCTTTGCGGATAGCTCCAATACTTTGTTGTCTGGCAAAACCGCTTTGGTCTCGACAGAGTCGATTTTTACTGTGTCAGTCATGTTGTTATTTCCTTCTTTTTTAATTGCGGAAAAAAACGAAGCATTCGTAAATCTGTCTGCTCCGAGAGATACGATAGAAACCTCTCTTACTACACCGTTTCTTAGAACCGATACCGGAGCCTCAAAGTCGCGATTGTTGATTTTTGTTGTACCCTTCGAAATCGTTTCAAAATCGAAATCAAAGATGCCAATGGACATTTGATACGTAGCACCCCTGAAGGCCTTTTTAGCTATGCCAGCTGCGGTCTCGTCGATATCAGAGAACAGCACGCCAGACACTTTCAGAGTCGCGCCATCATTCGACACGCTAGAAATAAACCCGATTACCTCGTCGTGCTCATGCTGAAAAAGCAGTGGGAGACTTTCGGCAATCTGGGTAGTAGCAAGGTCAATTAAAACTCCACCATCAACTGCTGATCCCGAATACGCGACACCCTCGAATTTCGTGGGTAGGTCAGTATTCTCTTGGTCTAACTTGACAACAGAAGAAAGGTAAAAAGTCTTTTCAGATTTTGGTATACTATTTGGCATAACACTTGACCCTGTAATTTATTGATACAGAATAAAGTGCCAATCTAAGTAAGCAATAGAAATAAGTTTCGTTTTTTATTTCGCGAGGAATTTATGAGATTTCAGATTACAAAGGCAGACTTATTGCCAGCACTTAAGAAAGTTGCGAGCATTGCTGAGAAAAAGAATCGGCTTCTAATTCTCGACAACATATTGCTAGAGGCTGATGATTCGCGGATTGTTCTAACGGCTACGGATTTGGAGGTGGGCTTATCAGCTAACGTACAGGTTCGATCTTCTGAGAAAGGCCGCATTACCGTGTCTGCCAAAAAGTTTTTGGATATTGTGAAAGCGTTACCTGAGGATGCGGATTTAGATTTTTCCGTAGACACTCAACGTGTTACATTGCGATCTGGCAAGAGCAAATTCACATTAACCACGCAGCCTGCAGAAGAATATCCGAATATCGAAAGCGTAAAGGACGGGAAAAGGTTTCAAGTACCTCAATCCGTTTTGAGAAGTCTATTCTCCCGAACCAGTTTCGCCATGGCAGCTAATGATGTGCGCTATGTTTTGATGGGAGTGTTATTGGAGGTAGAACATGGAAAGCTTCGAGTATGTGCAACGGATGGGCATAGAATGGCATTCTGCGACATGACAGAGCACCTTGAATCCATTCCTAATACTCAAGTCGTTATTCCTCGCAAGGGTGTTATGGAGCTATTAAAGCTATTGCAGGATTCAGAATCTCTTGTAGAAGTGATCATCGGCATCAATCACATTTGCGTAGTTTTCCCAGAAGTCACCTTCACATCAAAACTGATAGACGGTAAGTTTCCAGAATACAAGCGCATCATTCCACAATCGAGCCCAAACACAGTAACCGCAGACCGTGACGAGTTAAAACGCGCCATCCAACGTACCGCTATTATTTCTAACGAGAAAGTGCAAGGCGTTCGGATTCAAGCGGAAGACGGGAAATTGATCATTAAAACAGACAATCAAGAAGGAGAAAACGCAGAGGAAGAAATGAGCGTCAGCTACGAAGGAAGCCCCATAGAGATTGGCTTTAATGTGAAATACGTTTTAGACGCGCTAAGCAGCAGTATTAAGACCGATTACGTAGAGATTGGTCTCACATCACCAGACAATAGCGCGACGTTCAAAGACCAAGGCTCCGATACTTGCGTGAACGTCATAATGCCGCTTAGACTGAAATAGCAGGCTAGATGAGCGAGACAATCCAAATTGGGGAGATTTCGATTCTGGTCACGAGGAAGGACGTCAAACATGTCCACCTTTCGGTTTATCCTCCAGACGGCCACGTTACGTTGGTCACTCCAAGCGAGACGCGAATCGAAGTAGCTCGTGCTTATGTGCTCTCTAAGCTGATCTGGATTCGACAGCGGCAAGAACAGTTCAGGAGCCAAGCCCGCGAAACACCTCGATGCTTCATTGGGCGCGAGAGCCATTTTCTTTGGGGTAGGCGGCACCTGCTGTCTGTTGTCTTTTGTGATGCCAAACCATCCGTTTCGCTCGACCATAAACGTATTACCCTTACCTTGCGCCCCGGCAGTGATTCCGAGAAACGTGCCAAGATTATTCACGAGTGGCATAAATCGCTGCTTCACGAAGTCGTGCCGTTGCTCATCAAAAAGTGGGAGCCAAAGCTGAAAGTGAAGGTAACCGGCTATTTCCTGCAACGGATGAAAACCAAGTGGGGAAGCTGTAACCGCCGAGATGCACACCTTCGCCTTAACACCGAACTGGTGAAGAAACCAAAAGACCTACTCGAATACGTCATTGTTCACGATATGGTTAACCTAGTCGAACCAGTGCATAGCAAACTTTTTATCGAGATCCTTCAGGAGCATTACCCCACTTGGCGAGAAGCGCGGGCTGAATTAAATGCGCTTCCGTTGGGTGCCGAGGTGTGGAAGGAGTAACTGCCGCTGAAGGCATTTACTGCGCCACTCAAAACCTACAGTGTTTCTGCCATTTCCTTTACCTTTTGCATCAAGTGTGACGGCACAAACACTGTTACCGCTTCCGACCTTCTCCTGATATCCATAAGCTGATTAGCCCTGTCCATAATAATTGATACGTGAACCCCTCTCTCATTGGCAACTAAACTAACACTCTTACCTTCCACAAATACGCTTTCGAGATCAGAAGCGTGTGGCTCTCGAATTTGTGTGAATTCAATCAACTCTCTAAAATCTTCTTTAGAAATAGTGGTGTACTCGTCTGAATAGCTCCATTGCTTCTTTTTGCTCTTTTCCTTCTCCTGCGCCACTTCGTATTGAATTATAACCTCGGCTTTCAGTAACCCGTCTATTACCTCTCTACTAAAATAACCGTAAATTTTACTAGCCAACATGTTTTCGAGTGTGCCAATCTCTTTTGCAAGCCTGTTAGCCTCTTTCTCTGAAATGTCTAGTAGAAAAATGGCTCGTATAAACTTGGAAAAGGTGATCTCTTTGCTTCTATGAACAGAATCTAAGACGCTGTTAAAATACGTATCCTTGTCTTTGATCTTTAGACTAGAGTCTGCCGTTGCGCTACTCATATCGTTAACAGTGACCAAAAAAATATCAACAACTGAATTGATGATGCCAGCACGTACTAATCTGCTAGAAATCGCAGGTGTGAATTTAGCCATACCCATTGCTTCTGCAAACTTGCGAATGTCGCTTGCAAGACGCAGGCTATCGTGTGTCAGATCAGAGAATCGGAGTGGGATTGGTTTCATTGTCATGTCTCGCGTTGGTAAACTGGTTTAGATTTCGATTAGTCTAACTCACAATTAAGAACAGCGTCAAAAGAAAATCGCTTGGCAGCCTTTTATTCCTATTTCTATTAGCTTCTCTTTTTCGCGTAAACATTAACGCGCTGTTTGATCATTAAAAAATATCGTTCTTTTGGCGCAAAGACCACCAAAAGAGATATTTTTTTTTAATTCTCTTTCCCGCGCGCTTTTCAAAACACGCGAAACGAGAAACTAACGAAAAATGAAAAGATCAAAAGGCTCACATTGCCACCGCGCTAATTAGAAAGTAAAAAGACCCGCTCACTCAAAATCTTCAAAAAATGATAAAGGGAAAGGAGAAAAGATTTTGTTCAGGTCGCGGCCTTGAAACTGCGCAAACTCAAAAAAAAAGAAAAAGGAGGGTTTCCCCTCCCAGACCTGCTAAAGAAGTGAACCCTGTGGCCGCTCAGGTTCAATCAGAATAACCCGCTTTCCAAACTTACGTGCTTTCGAGACCGTATCCATTGTTCCTTTCGAAACACCATCCCAAACCGCTACTAACACATCGCAAGCATCCACAATAAAAGTATTACGCTCCAATGGTGCTCGCTTTCCGTAGCGTCTGTAATCTGGCTTAAAAATTAAAGTATCGATACATTCAACATGTGCGTACCATTCTGCTAGCGTGTCAACCCCTGCAGCCCCGCCCGACACAATCAAACTGATAAACCCAAGGCTATTCAAAACTTCGATTAGCCGTGGTGATTCTTTAATTGACCTGCTACCAACAACGCCTACTTTCATACAACCTCCAGTGCAATCAATCACTAAAGAACATTTTACAGTTTATTTTATTTTGTTAACTATCTCTTTAGAGATATACAATAACACTAAATAAAATAGTATTCTATTGTCTGTTTAGTGAGAAACGAAATGGATCAAGAAGTTGACCAAGCAGTACAAACCCAAAAGCCGTAGGAGGCTTTATGAATAGAATTTTTCAAGACGTAAAGAAGATTGAATATGTGCGCACTGACCGCTTTACTGGTGAGCAATACACTGTTCTAATGACCGTTCCGAGCATGCGTGATGTTGAACAGCTCGCAAGTAATGAGAATGCAGAAGCTCGTAACATGAGAGAGTCTGTAAAGTCAATTACCGGCGTTGTTGCCGAAGTTGTTTATGCAACAATGTCTGATGCCATACGATTTGCAAATATCGTATCTGACGAGCTTGGATACAAGATTGTTGTTAGAGAAAAGAAAGGAAAGTACGGAGATTTTCGAGTGTCTGTGCCCATCCATTCCAGCTTTGTTGTTTACCCTGAAAATAGACCGCTAGGCAAGGGTACGTGGGTAGGTGGTTTCAGGATCAAAGAGTAAATAGAATGGGGAGGTATGAGCCTCCCCAAAACCAAGGGGAAATAAAAGTGGAATCACAAGCGCAGGCATTAGAGACAGTAGTAGAAGGTACGGTAGAAGCCGCTGTTGAGTCTAAACAGATTCAACACCGTGTTGATCTAGGCATGTTGAAAGCCTCGACCCCGTTGAATTTTGTTGAAAATTCAGCCGCTGTTGCAACGGAACTAAAGAAAATGATTGAAGCACAAGGCTTGTCTATCAACATAAAAGGGAGGAATTTTGTCAAGTGCGAGGGATGGACAACGTTAGCAGCTATGTTGGGAGCTCTGCCTAGGGAAGTTGAAACGACTAGGGAAGGAAAGGCTTTCATTTCAACGGTAGAGTTTGTACGCATTAGCGACGGATTGGTATTAACGCGCGCTTCTGCTCAATGCGGGGGTGACGAGAAGTTGTGGGACGATCGCGGCGATTTTGCACGTAGAAGCATGTCTCAAACGCGAGCCACGTCTAAAGCAGCGCGACTTGCGTTCTCCTGGGTAATGGTATTAGCAGGATATGAACCAACGCCTGCTGAAGAAATGATTGCAGAAGAAGACCGCAATCGGCGCGTTCAGAGCACGTCATTAGCAACAAAAGAATCGGTTGTTGCTGTTGTTGACGAGCCGATACACAGGCTTATTCGCGAACTAAAACCCCGCGGCATCACTCTTGCGAAATTGTCAGTTTTCCTTGGCTCAATCAGTAAAACGAAGACGGCACCGGATCTTGAAAGCCTTTCTAATTCGCAAGTTGATTACATTATTACTCGACTAAACGACGTTCCGAAGTAAAACCAAACACAAGGGGAGTGACATACCTCCCCTATTTTAGAGGTTACTATGAAACTTTACGAGATTGCAAGCGATTACACGAAGATACTGGAAGAGTTTATGGCGCGGGATGATATGACCGCTGCTGATGTTGCGGACACAATGCAAGACGTACAAGACGCTTTTGGTACTAAAGCAGTTAACATTGTCGCTTTTGCGCGTGGCTTGGAAGCAGAAGCAAAGGCTATCAAGGAAGCAGAAGAGGCAATGGCAAAGCGTAGGCGAGCGATTGAGACGCGGTCAGCTTGGTTGCTTGAATACGTGAAATCTGGCATGGAGGCAGTGGGAACACAGAAGATCAAGCATCCTTGGTTCAGTGTTTCAATTCAGAATAACCCCGCGTCATTAGTGATAGAAAATGAATCTGCACTATCACCTGAATTTGTTTCTACACGTGTTGTTGAGCATACGATCGTAGATAAGGCCGCAATCAAGGAAGCACTGAAACAAGGTAAGGAGGTTTCGGGTTGTCGATTGTCTGTTGGTACGAGGTTAGTGGTGAGGTAAAAGGCAAGCACTCACTCACTAGAGCAGTCAAAAGACGGCTTTTTCAATGGCGCGCGGTGCTAGCAACGGATGATCTTTGAGTGGCGCAAAATCTCTCCAAGGCGTTGCATAAATAGGAAAAGAAAGTTCCGTGTTTCTGCTTTTCCTCGGTATAATTTTAATCCGACCCAAATTTCCGTTGCTTAACATTTCTTTCTCAACACTGAATCCCACATCTATCGCATGTGTCAATGCACTCGATCCCCTCGCTCGGTGTTGCGCTTTCTTTGATACGCACGGATAGTGAATCAACAGTACTGAACTCCCGAACTCTTCGGTAAGTTTTCCACACACGTCTATCACCCCCTTGGCATATTTTGCGCTGTTCTCGTCGCCTGCAAAAAACATGTGTAGGGTATCAATGATGATCAGGGACGGCTTTTGCTTTAATTCTTGAATAGACTCTCGGACTATTTTGTGGACATCTGGCGAGTTTAGACCAACGACAGATTTTGAGAAATGGATGTTCTTACTAGGAATATTGATATTGTGAAATTGCTCCCATGCTTGAATCATTCGGATTAAACCATTAAAGCCCTCGCCTGCCAGGTAAACAACAACGCCTTGTTTCACATCGTTACCAAGCCACTTCTTTTTTACCAGTTGCGATATGTAGAGCCATATCTAATGCAACTAAGGACTTGCCAGCACCAGATGCACCGTGGCACATAATAAGCGATTCCCGTGGTATGTAATTTTTAATCAACCAAACAGACTCTGCTACGGTTATCCGCATTTTGAATCTCCACAACTCATGCACGTACTACATCCCTCGCTGACCACTACTGAGAATTGTAGGCATTTTTCGCACTGTACTTCCATGGCGGTATGGTTGGATACACTTCCAGCGTTTCGTGCGGATGGATTCACGGCAGGCACCTTAAAAGACAATCCAATAGAAGATAGGTGCTCCTCAATCACATCCCCAATTTCGGCCACTAGTGAAGGCATCCACTTCCCACCCTTTTTGAAATAGCCACCTTTTGGATCAAATACTGATTTGAGCTCTTCAACTAGAAAGCTCACGTCCCCACCATGCCTAAACACTGCTGATATTGTGCGGGTGAGGGCTACGATCCATTGGTAGTGTTCCATGTTCTTAGAATTAACGAACATCTCGAATGGTGACCGCTTGCCATCTTCTAGTATGTCGTTGATGGTCACGTACATGGCGTGCTCAGATAACGGGCTTAGCACTTTGTAAGTGGTTCCGTGGAGAAGGGGAGGCCGTTCTTTTTTTGCGGTTGTAACTATTATGCTTTGAGGATTCGAAGCTATTGGCATTTGAAGCACGGTAGCATCGGACTGGACAACGCTATAATCAACGATCTTAGTTGCAATTCTGGTTGACATTCAATTCTCCTTTTCGGTGTTTGAGTATTGCGGCGTGGCAGAATGGGGCAATGATGTCTGGGGTTTCTCTCATAGAGGTTAGAATGTCGAGACCTTCCTTATTCACGACGTATTGGACTCCGTGGCAATACACTTTTCTCGTGTTGTCCCTAAGCCCTCTAAGAAATCTCTCTTCTACTTTTTCGAGAGAGTCTATTACTCGTGTTAGTCGTTCTGGTAGCACCACAGCATCTAGGAAGAACCAAATCTCACCTTCTTCTTCCCAAATATCCATTTGCATTTTGTAATACGTGTTTTCGTAGCTGATGCATGGCATGCTTAATTTCTCCGAGTTATTCAATCACTACATTTTTTCGCATCTGTATTTCAACATCCAGCGCATCACCATCAAGAAGTTGTCCACCATTGACCACGTAATCTCGGCGTATGGCAAGCAACCTAATCCCACGCTCTGTTCTAGGATTGTAATTGTCTACCACAGAATCTCCTGTGAAAAACCGTTCACTACATGAAGAATCATGCTCTAAGCAAACCATTTGATAAACTCCCGCAACGTCTATGCTAACGAGTCTTTGCAAACTTGATTTCCGCAATGAACCCTTTTACCAACAAATAAATGACGGTAAAGAACTTTCGCTGCCTCCAGATTGTCAGTATGTCGAGAAACAATAACGCAGTGCCCTCCCTCTGCAATAAAATACTTGATATTGCCTATTGCCGTTTTTGCATGTCGACATCTAATCGGACGGTCAATACTCATATAATTTCTCCTTCTGTATACTATCGGAAAATACCACTTCTAATTCTATGTGCTGTATGTCGCGGTTTTCCATAATACCCTTCTTTCATGGCATCAAACAGATTAGCGGCCACGTTGTGTAACTTCATCTGTAATTAACGAACGCATGCTATCAAGGGGTAATCCAGTAACCTCTTGCAAGCAACTTAGGGTTTCGGATAACAACCGAGACTTATTTACTCCCGGCACCTTCTCCAATTCGGATTGTATTCTAAAAATGGTCGCTATCTTCTCTTCTGTTGATAGCGTAATGGCAGGTTTTGCAATCTCTTTAGTTTCGGATGTAATTGCCTGTTTTGGATTCTCAAAAGCTAGGCTCAACGCAAATGGCTTTGATTCTGTTGTCTTAGTAGTGGATGGTGCAACACTAGCAATGTCTTTCTTCTGAAAGTTAGGCATCACGGTTGACCTGATAAAGTCAATGAGTTTTTTAACGTCGGTACGAGTTTTCTCCGAGGCTGTCACCAACCCGTAAAAACTAACGACCAAGACAGACTTCGTGGATGATACATTTGCTATCCCCTGTTGGTTCTCTGGCAAGCCATAAAACCATACGCGGTTGTTAGATCGGCCGCACCGACATATGTCGTGAACGGAAAACCAAGGGTTGCCAAAACTATCACGCCATACCCTGATCTTGTTTGTTTCGAACTGGTAAACAGTAAACTTGTTCATGAATTGCTCCTAAATTTGGATTAGTACTAATTACCAAAGCCTCGCCTGCACAGTTATTGTTCCACCTAACACCTGTGCAATCTTCGTAATACCTTTACTCGTTAGTAAGACCTGCTCACGTGACATTGAACCAATCACCACGATGTTGTGTTCTAGCAAGCCAGACTCGATCTTGTCTTGGTAGCCTAGCCAATTCTTGCCGCCGTCCCGTTTGTATATCCACTTCTTGTTTACCAGTATCTCGAATAGCTTGCACGGTTGAACCTTTAGAGCTTTAGCAGCGTCCGTAATGCACTGCGAACCTTTGCTCTCTGCAATTCTGTCGAGTGCCACGGCCTTTGGTTCTAGTTCCTGAACTTTAGCCTCTAGTACCAATCGTTCCTTTTCGGCGGCTAGTGCCATCTCGATTAACTGGAGGCGTGTTAGCTCAATTGGTTTGGCAGGAGCAACAATCGAGTACTGGCCAGTTTTACGAACAGACGGAACAACCTCTGAAGTAATCCACCTCTTAAATTTCTTTGCTTCTGGTTTACGACTAAAAAGCACAAGAGAATAGAGTCCCGACTCGTTGACCACGATAATCTTCTTTGGATCAAACGCGCTAAGTGATTGATTTTCTCGACTATAGGTGATAGCCACAATTGAATAATCTATAGTCTGTGTGTCTTCTGAGTCTATTCTGGACATTGTGTCCGACGTGTTTTTTATCCCCAAAATTTTGCAAACATCAGTAGCCACAAACCAAGGTGTCTCATTTAACATTACAACTCGGACATCTTGGATATCTTCAAACTTAAAAACGGTTAGATTGGTCATTCTGGTTTCTCTAGTTGAAAAGCGTTGCTACGTCTATCGAGACTGGTTGCATTTTTGAGCACCTAAAAGATCAATGAATTCTTGACCGTAAGATTCTGTATCTCCGTTGTCAAATAATGCTTCAATTGCTTGCGCAATTTCCATTTCTTGTTCGCGCTGGAGTTTGTTTTCTTCTGATTTGTTGCGCCAGTTTTCGAGGAACCAGCTATTAAAATCAGTGTCTTCCATGGAACTAGACACCATCGGTAAGTAGAACAAGGATATTTTGAGACCATCGAAGCTGTTGGATCATCGCACCTTTACTATTCTTCTTCGAAGAGTCGATTACCCTAGCTCCTTTCTGCTTACCCGCTTCTGTTGGTACCCAAACCTTTCCTAATAGGTATTGCAGACCAAGACACTCTAGCTTCTTGTTTACTTCTCTAGCGGATAGGCCAATGGACTTTCCTATGTCTGTGGGGGTTAGCGTCACAACGTTGTTAGGGGAGGGTAGCTTGGCTTGCCCCACCTCTTCGAGCAGGTTAATCCCAATTTTGCGCACCACGGCATTATTAGAAGAGATTGCCGCGGCATTGGTGTCTAATCCAATCAGCTGACAAACTTTGAATAGGGCATCAAATACCAAGTGAGCGTTGGAGTAAGTAGAGCCAATAGCTGGAATGCTGGTTTGCGTATTTGCTTCTAGCTCTTGCCAGCGTTTGATGATTTTGAATCGGACTACTGGGTCATACCCAGAAATCAAGGTAAGCGTGGTGTCTTTGTCTAATTCGAACATCTCGCGTGGTTTTCCTTGCTCGTCCACGTAAGTCGTTGACACACAATGCCAACCCAATTTTGGGGAGGCTAAAAACTTTTCGACCATTACGCGAATATCTCGTAGTACGTGATCGTGACGCTTGCCCACCAACTCCGCAATCTCTCGGGAGGTCATTACCGCGGCGTTATTGAAAATAGGCATAAGGCTATTCATGGCTAGATTATGCATCGCAATTCTCATCTGTAGTGTGGGATTCAACGGCTTCTTGTACTGTGTCTTCTAGTTCGTTTATTGCGCCCTCAATCGTTGGGATGCCCGTGCTGTGCATCAATGCACCCAAACACTTTTCGTATTGCTTTTCACTCTGAATCTTCTTTCCGCAAAATTCCAATAGTTCCCATTGTTCGAGAATGCAATACTCCAAACCGTCGCGCTCTTCTATGTGATAGGACGCATCGATCAGGGTATCGATTTCGCAATGTCGACCGTAAAACACAACTTTGGTTTGTATTCTATTCGTGCTCATCATAGTTTCCCGTAATACCCTTCTTTCATGGCATCAAATAAATTGGCGGCCGTGTGAGTTTCCCCTTCGTACTCCACCTCTTCGTTTCCCTTTAGTTCTATAATTTCTCCCGTGTCCAATACGAATCGGTACTTGGTAGCCTCTAGGTCTTTGTCCTTTACCAGCACGCCTTGGAAAACCGCAGGGTTATACCTAAACGTGGTACATCCCTTTAGCCCTTTTTTATAGGCGTACCGGTAAATTTCCTTGAATTCTTCGTAGGGAAAGTCAGTTGGGACATTGATAGTTTTGGATATGCTGCTATCTACCCACTTCTGTGCGGCCGATTGAATGTCGGCATGTGCTTTGGGAGGAATGTCTGAAGCGGTTACGAAATAGCTAGGGAGGCTATCTACTGTGGCGTTGGTGTCGATCAATCTACGGTATTCTAGGAACTCATAAGAGAACACGTCTACTTTCTCTTTGGTCTTCCTACCCTCTTGGATGACATTCCTTGAGTACTGGTGGGCAAAGCTAGGCTCTACTCCGTTACTTACATTGTTTCCAAGTGAAAGGGAGATTGTTCCTGTGGGGGCTATAGAAGAATGGTGAGTAAATCGGCAGCCGTAGGTTTTGATCTCTTCTGGCAATGCTGGATTAACCTCTCGGATCTTCTCCATATAGTGGCTATAACTGAATAGTATCTTCCCTGAAACCTTCTCGCCAACCTTGTAGCCATCTTCCAATAACGCTGGCCTAAGCCTTGCTATAGCAGGCGTAATCTCGAAGAAATCTTCAAATATCGGAGCAACCCCTTTCTCTTTTGCTAATTCAACCCCTACCTTCCAACCGACCAGTGCTAATTCTCTAGTTACTCGTTCCGTGAACCCAATAGACTCTGGACTACCATAAGGAATCTTTAGCATGGTCAAGGTAGACCCTAGTCCTAGGTATCCCATTCCATGTCTGCGCTTACGGGTAATCTCGTTCCGTTGCTCTGGAAGGGGTAGGCCGTTAATCTCCACTACGTTATCTAACATGCGGGTGAAGATTTCGACTACTTCTATGTACCTTTTCCAGTCAAACTTAGCTTGTTCAGTGAATGGATGTTCTACAAACTTAGTTAGATTTATTGATCCCAGCAGGCAAGAACCGTTTGGGGGTAATGGCTGCTCTCCACATTGCCCGGTTACGATTCCATTGAAGATTACGGAGTTATGGTCGGGCTGTGTTGTGTCATAGACCGGGAAGATTCCCAGCGGCTCGATACTGACCACTTTCGAGTAGTAGTGTTCCGTTTTCTTTATAGTGTTTTCAGAGGAGCACGGGTTATCTATGCAAACTCTAGTAAATCTGTTTCCTTGCGCTGGGAATCCGATTTCAGCCATGAATTTATGGACTGATGCACCAGAGACAATCAACGTGCTAATATCTAATTTCCTGCCGATTACTTTCGAGAGTATTCCAAAGTTGGATAGAAGTATCTGGACATTCTTGAGAAATCGGTAGTTTTCATCGGAAAACCGATAAGCCGCAAACAGCCGTATTTTCTCTTCCTTTCCTCCCCTTATTCCCTTCGTAACGCCAGATAGGTCGCTGTAGTGTTCGTAGAGAGCCTGCAAATAACCTCGTACATAATCCTCGGAACCTTTCCAGACGTTGTCAGGAACCAATGCAGACGACTTTGAAGCCATTGCGTACCCGTCTTGAAACTCTCCTTCTTTTCCAAACTGCCCTTTCCCAGATTGAATTAGAAGTTGATCACCAACCTTTAGATCACGAAGCTCAATCTTGCCTCGTGTGGTATAGAAATCGTGCCAGTCCGTGGCATTGATGCTATAGCCGTGCTCAGTTTCCACGGCAAACACTTCCGCTCCCGTACATGTTTGAAATGCTGGCGCAGCTGCTCTAGGAACCACGCCAATGCAATCAGGCTTGCTATTGAGAGTGCGAGTATCTACAGATGCAACAATCAATTCTTTGGAATCGTATAGCTCGCGTATTGGAATCATTCCCTTGTCTGTATGAAGTCTTGTCTCGCCCGTGACGCAAGGGTTAGTGGCCGTAATCTCCTCACACCACCAATTATTGTTTAGGCTATTTACTTCATCAATTAGAATGAATCCGGGCTCTGCGTAGTCGTAGGTGGAGGACATGATGGCGTCCCAAAGCCTGCGGGCAGGAAGTTCTTTGTAGACTTTGCACGCCACTAGTCCATCTTTATTTACAAAGTAACCTTCCGTGATTGGCCACTTTCTCCAAACCACTTTGGTAGGATCGGCCAATTCTGATTTATCCTTGACATGATTCTTTTGGATTGGGAAGGACAGTACCCACTTAGCATCATTTTCTACGGCCTCCATAAACTCTTTGGTAACTAGCACCGAGAGATTAAATTGTCGTAGCCTGCCGTCTTCTCGTTTGGCTCTAATAAACTCTAGGATGTCTGGATGGGATACATCGAACGTGGCCATTTGTGCCCCTCTCCTGCCACCTGCCGATGACACGGTTTGGCACATCTTGTCGAATATCTCCATAAACGAAAGCGGCCCCGAAGTGTGGGAGCCAGCACCTGAAACGAACGCACCTTTTGGCCTGAGTGTGGAGAAGCAATAGCCAATACCCGCTCCCGAATGAAGGGTTAAGCCTGCTTGGTGGACAGCGTGGAGAATGCCATCCATGGAGTCTTGGACGTGTTCAGATACCGTGCAGTTAATCGTAGAGGTAGAAGGTTTGTACTCAGTGGCACCTGCATTGGAGAGAATGCGGCCTGCTGGAATGGCTCCGTTGTTCATAGCCCACAAGAATTTCTCGTACCACTCCTCGCGTATATCTTCCTTTTCCACATTAGCTAATGCTCTGGCAACCCGCTTGAAAGTGTCCTCGATGGTCTGGTCTACCCAGCTTCCATTCTTGTCTTTGAGTCGGTATTTCTTGTTGAAGATGTCGAGAGAAACGCTCTGTAGATTAGTCATTTGTGTCTTCACTATTAGCGGTCGGATATAATTTTCTAAGCCTGCTGATATCTTCTTTTTTACTAATAGCCAAAACATTTTTTGCAGTCTGGTAGTACATGTTTATTGCGAATATCTGAGATAGTTTCACTACCCCATTCCGCGTAATTAAAATCTGCTCTTTCACATCTGCATGCTCTAACAGTCCCATTTTTATTTTCTCTTGATTCGCAACAAAACTACCTGAGTTTTTATAGACCCAACCCAATTCTTGTAGATAGTTATAAACCTCTGCGGGTGGTACCTTCAGATATCCCGATGCAACAGTAATTGTGACGGGCTTACTGCTCATCTCTTCTTGTTTTTTCAGTTTTAGTTTTCTTGCCATGTTTGATTTTAATAAGAAGGAATTGAAGGATGGCGGCTTGCGTAGATTTCGCGTTGAGATTAAGTCACGGCGTTTATGCACCTGCGCAGGCTAAACCGAGGGAACTTACGCATTAGCAATCTATGCCATTCAACCCGCGCCGCCCGTCGGGTTTTGAGTTGTGACTCCCGTTTAATCCGTGGATAGCATAAACACTTCGAATAGCTTCGACTCGAAGTTGTTTGATTTGTTCTTTACCGTTCCTTTGTACCGGGTTTGAATTGGCGTCCCATCCACACCAGTTTTAATTTTATTTTCTTTGATTAAGTGTGTAATCAAACGAACAAACGACGCTTGTCCGATAAAAAGGTCTTTTGCGTTCTCTCCGTCTTCCCTGAACCTAACCACATCTTCTCTCTTCACTTCCCCGGTAATTTGATCCGTCTTCTCAATACGCTCTATACCCATTACCCAACCGCGCTTTTCCTCGCCAACAACCTTTGGTGAATAGAACGTTGCATCTAGGTTGGGGCTTATCACTTTTGCGCCTGCTAATTTCTTCATTTTAGAACCCACGGAAAGGAAACACAGTGCCGCAACCCTTGCAAACCTTGTCGCCGATTAGCATTCCAGCGTACTCCCTGACTTCTATATCCCGACTCTTGCATTTGCATTTCACATGATCATCTGTGCACTTGTTTTTCTTCTGTTGGATATCGCCAAACTCTTCTGCAAAAACTTTCTTAAACTTCTCTAAATCGATCATCTATTACCCTTTCGTGTGTGTGATTGAATTACTACCAGCCAGATTTCTTTCCAGCCCTTTCCTCGCGCTTGCCTTCGTAATACCTGTTGCTCATTGATGTAGACCTGATCTTCTGTAAAGAGGTCATATCCTCCCTATTCATTTTAGAAAACCCACGGACAAAGCCAGCGTCGCTATAACCGACTTTAGATGCACGCGTTTTCACCATCTGCCCGTTAATCAGCTCGTAGTAATCGCTAACATCCCGCATGTTTTCTTGTTTAACTACAGAACCCCATTCGTCGTAATAAACAACCTCACCAATTTCTTCGCTACTCGGTTCGTACTGGTCTTCGCAATAGTCAGAAACGTTTTGGAAGCTAGAATCGTAGAAGTTCAACATTGCTTCGTCAGGTGATATCCTTGACTCTGTTTTCACCGTCTCACGAACAGCCACTGCTTCTACATTCGCCTTGTTTGCCTTCTTTGACCTGATCTCCGCTATCAACTCTTCAATTTGCAAAACCAGCGGAGACTTAATTAGCTCGACCTCTTCCTCTACTACTTCCGTTTTTACTTCTTCTTGCACGGCTTCAACCTGCACGACCTCTACCGTCTCTTGTGCTACCTCAATGGAAGGCTCAGCGTATAAAGGCAGGTCAAGGGTTTGTAAATCGGCGTCAGAAACGCTTGAACCGGCAACGCACATCGGGCACTCATGAGAGTAGGTTTCTACGTACTTGTCGTAGAACGCTTCTTTGCGTAGACCTTTTAGAGATAACTTAGAATCATCTGGGAAGTGGCCGCAGGTGTGGATAGCTGGAAGAGACCTTACCTTTTTAGCTGACGTGTATTGAGACATCGAGCCAGTCCATTGCACAGTTTTTCCATCTCGTTCGATCGTGACCGAAACCGTACTTTGGTCTTGTTGTGCGTTTGTGTTCTTGATATTGCGAGAACCGCGTGGGCGTCCACGGGATTTCTTTACTGTTGGAGTAGCTTCTGGCGTTACTTCTGGGGAGTGTGCGGGGGTTACTACTGGCGCAACAACCTCGGCCTTCTTTGCTTCTTCTGCCGCTTTCTTGGCTGCTGCACGGCAAGCAGGGCACTTCTTGGCGAAACGGTCGCTTAACTGCACTCTACGAATGCCTTGGTTTCCCGAAAGCTGAACCATTACCTCTTCTTCACGCACAAAGCGATAGTCTGTTCCGTGACGCTCGTTGTATTCCGCAATGTCAGCCATCTCATAAAATGTTTGGCTGCGGAATGGCACCACCGTACCGTTTTCGTAGCGGTCTGCGCGATAAATCGTGTAATCAACGAGGTTGCCAACGTGGCCGCAAGAGTGAACGAACTCAATACCCGTGCGTTTGTCCTTCGGTGTTACTGAGGCTTTGGCTTTGGTGGTCATGGTCGCTCTCGGTGTTTGTGGTTGAGGTTTAACGTTCGCTGACGTCATGAGTAATATAATACCACTTAATATTGATCTGTCAAATAAATAATTCTAAAAACCAATAATTTATTACTGCTAGAGCAAAAGACACGGAAGGGCAACGCGCGACAATCGCAGTTCAGTAGGAGGGGATGTTAGGATGGGAGGGTTGCGTAGTTTTATTTACAAAAAAAGACTTCGTTTAACGTGTTAAAATTGTGGATATCGGCTATTTTTCTTGGAGAAAAAATGAACCTGAACGCTTCCATTGTCGATCAGCGCGTCATTGGATTTCAGTCTGAAATTTTCGAGCTTGCGAGTACGGATGGGAAGGAAATACTCAGGAAGTGGAGAGAGAATGGCTACAAGCGCGAGGCATTAGACGAACTGGTCGGCAAATACTGCGACCATACGGATATGAGGGGAGCACCGCTAAACGGGGTAGACTTGAGCAAGCAAGACCTGTCAAAGATAGACTTCTTTAGAGCAGACCTCAGTAACTCGAACTTGTCAGCATCAAACCTTGATGATACTTGGTTGTCAGAGTCGAATCTAAGAGGAACAAGTTTCGACTGGTGCCGAATGAATGGAACACTATTAGACAACGTGCAGTACGATACGAAAACAAGTTTTCTAGGCGTTGATCTAAACAGCATCAACTTTACGCTGGCCGTATTGTTGCATGAACAGGCACACTTTCAGCAGCGCATAGAACATCTAAAGAGACGTCACCCTACCATGTCATGGTGGCTATGGCTTACTAGCAACTATGGCCAATCTTTATCGCGTTGGATGGCATGGGTAGTGGGAGTGATAACCACTTTCGGGGTCATCTTTTCAGCAGTACCGGAAACAATCGTAAGCAACACAGGATCAGCCCCAACACTGTTGGATGGCGTTTACTTCTCGACGGTAACCTTTACAACCATTGGCTACGGAGACTGGGTGCCGAGATCGGCATTAGGAAAGCTGTTGGTTATGCTGGAGGCGTTTATTGGATATCTAATGGGAGGTCTGCTAGTGGCTATTTTAGCTAAGCGGGTGTTGGGGTAGGTAAGGTCATCGTCCGACATGACGGGCTTATACACACACTTTTTACCTTGCCCAACGCCCAACGCGTCATCTGCAACACAACCAAGGCTACAGACCAACGATAAAAATAGGATAGCTAACCTGCTCATGTGTAACCCTACAGCGTTTAGCAAGCAACCCTCTCTACTTCTTCGGTTCGTCTTTTGCTAAAACCCCGTTCTTCTGTACTATTCCTGTTACCTAGTAGTGCCTTCATGGACTCGATTAGCATCTCATCTCCAGTGCTTAGGTATGCTTGAAATAAAGACAATATTATAGATTCATGTTTAATGTCCAACATCTTAAGCACGGAAGCAAAAATGTCAGAGATACGATTCTGGTCTGCGGATCGCAACGGTGAGGCGACATGCTCAGATTGAACATCAGGCTTTGGGCACATATCCCCATTTCCAGTTGCTAGCCATTCATTGCGGACACCAAACGCCTTTGCAAAGCCTGGTAAATACTTAGACCTGCTTGTAACCCCGTTTTCAATCGTCACAACTGTGTTCTGTGCCACTCCCACAATCTTTGCCGCCTCCGTTTGCGTCAGTCCTGCCAACTTCCTTGCCCGCAAAAACCTCCGAGCCAAACCCCCCTCTGTATCAGCATGAATATTTAGTCCCCTCTCACAATCAAATAACTCTCCACAATTTTCTTTGGTTTTCAAATCCCCGCCATGCATAATCCATTCATAACTCACGCCGCAAGCATCGGCTATTTGTTGTAGTTTGTCCGTGTTTTTAGTCCTGCCGCTCTCTATCGAAGAAATCGCAGATTGTTTTAATCCGATCTTCCCTGCAAGACGCCCTTGGTCAATACAAGCAACTATCGCGCGGGCATAACGAACCCGACCGCCGACACTCAAAAGATCGGAAAATGTGTTTTTATCCATTTCACACACCCCTTAAAAAGTCATTGACATCTAAAAATAAAATGGTATTCTATGGCGATAGATAAACAGAGATATTTCACATGCGCCAGAACCCACTACCAAGCACATCAGCCCCAATCAAGTTCTTTGCTCCTGAAAGCATGTTGAAAGACCTACAGGAGAAGGCACACAGCGAAGATAGATCGCTGTCCGAGATAGTGAGACATGCTCTGTCTATTTACCTATACGGCATTGTCGGTACTGGAAAAGAATCTGGCCTTACAGTACCTAAAGGTTCTACTCAACAACTTCACGATAACAATAAAAAACAAGCGTAGTCAAGCACTTTTTTACAGTTGTCTACAAGAAAAATTTACAAGAATAGAACACGAAACAAGATTTTTCATATAAAACAAACAGTTATAAACTGGCCTTACAGTACCTATACAAAACACAAGGGAATACAAAAATGCAGCTTGAAGAGTTTTTGGCCTCGTTTTCGTCAACTAACCAATATTTGTCGTTTTCTGTGAATGAAAACAACGAGATCAATGACGCCCGGTGGAACGTTACCGTAAGCCGCGGCGTTGTCGACACTGTTGCGCTGGAGGTTGCCATTCACCAAGGGTTAGTGGACACGTTCAGGCACACGGCAGGAGAAGGCGAGGCTAGGCACTTGGTATTTCTAACGCAGAAAGGCGCAGAGCTAATCAAGAAGTCGCAGCTGGTTCGCTCTGTTGCCGATTATCTGGTTCGCGAGGCTGTCTAATGAGCGCGATTTCGGAGTTTCTCTTACTCGAGTTTAGCGCAAAACATCGTTACCTGCTTTTTAATAAGCAATGGAAAGGCTGGGTCTGGGCTTCACAGTACGACTCGCATTGGTTTCCAGAAGAAAACGAAGGCGAAGAAGAAATTAACGCTCTAAAACTACTAATAGAGCTGGGCTACGTTCAAGTGAGAGCAGAATCTAGCGAAATCTTCAGAGCACAGATAACAAGCCTTGGCCGCAACAAAGTTACGTACATACAGCTATGCGCGTAGAAGATATTTCTCAAAACGAAAAGAATCTCATGACATCGATAAAAAATCATGGGCTAACAATAAATATACCGAAACTAGATTCTATCTCCCAGATACTGATAGACCTTAAAAACAAAGATATCGTGTACTTTCAAAAACTAGGAACAAGAAAAATCAAAGTAAAGCTAACACGAACTGGAAACATGCTTGCAGCTTATTTTGAGCAAAACCAGTGAACAACAATTTCGATCATCTCACTACTGAAGAATACGATTTTTTTAATGAAACAAGTTTCTATAGCAATGATGTGGGTGATACTAGAGAATCTTCACTCATTGCATTTGTCGACATGATTATCGATGTTGCAGCTGAAGAGAAGCTAACAAAACAAGAACTACTAACCGTGGCAAATTCAATCGCCACTTTCGCAACTACGGGTTATCGAAAATGAGAACCTATCTAAACACAAATGAGCAGTGGGCTACTCAGGGTTTGAGTGCAGATGCAAAAGTGATCTACGTTCTTGGTCTCAAGCCGTACGTTAACTTCGAGACCGCAGAAGTTGGCTTTAGGCGTCGAGTGAGCATTCAGTCTCTCAAAGAAACTATCGAGTTCACCCCTGTTCGTGGCTCTACTAAAAAACCAGTCAAGCGCACGCGCAAGTACATCGAGAGCAGGATCAACGAGCTTGGACGTGCTGGTCTTGTTGAGCGACTGGAAGAGGACGGCGCAGACTTCGTGTTCCGCTTACCTCTTGCCGACATCGACGAAAAAAAGGATACGTCCGCAGCTCCGCATTATTCCGTTCAAATGAGGAAGGGACGAGGAGGGGACAAGGAAGGGACGAGCAAAGCACAACAAAAAACAGCGATGAAGGGACAAGTTGGAACACTGATTTCTTCTGCTGAATCAACGGTTTGCGAGGAATTAAAATCGGATGAGGGGACGAGGACGGAGCAGGGTCAAAATGACCAAGAGGATCGCTTAGTTATCGGAAGAGCGGACCACATCCTTAAGTCTTTTTCTTTGCCTTTAGATCAAAGTCAAAGTACTAAAGAAAAGTCAAAGTCAAAACCTTTGCAAACTGACAACACCGAGCCAACAACTTTCGCACAAGCAATACTGATCGCAGTACTTGAACTGACAAGCACAATCAAAAGACTTCCCGAGATGCTCGCTACGCTTAGCACTCGGACATGTGTTAACCCTGACACTACCCATAGAGATTGTGAAAACAAGAAAGACAAACAGGAAACAACGTCCAAGGATGGTTTTGAAGAGAAGAACACTGACAAGTCCCAACACCTTGCTTCTAACAGCCTAGAATCTTCTCAGTTGACGTTTACTAAAGAGACCAACCCAATCTTGAAGCCTGAGGTTAGCCATGGTTTAGAAGCCTCGCCAGAGCCGTTAGCTGTTGAAATCAATTCTCTCACTCAAAACCCAGTCTTAGGTCTAAAAGATACTGCCTCTCCCCCAGTTGCGAATCCCCCCTCTCATGCCGAAACTCCCGATTGCTTGGCTGAGCAGATTTCAGAGCCCGCGTGTGACTTGCCAGCGTTCGATGTAACACCTGTTGACGTGGGAGGTAGTGCAAAGGTAGCGGGTACCCATGAGAACTCGCCAGAAAGCACGGTAGGCGCGTTTAACGGCGTTGGTGAAATTCCGCGGGTTGAGGTTGTTGGGGCTACTAACAAAATGGAATTAGATCGCGCGCGCGTAATCCCCATTACCGAGGAGATTGAAGATTTGGGAGGAAGGGACGAGCAGGCATCCGATATTCATGTTGTAAATCAAGAGGTTGCGTGCGTTGCGGATGGGATGAGTGGACAGGAAAGCATCTGCGATTTGCCACAGCGTCACCCATGCCTAAACGATCTAACTGGTTTTGAAACGGAAGAGGAAAAGATATTCAAGCTTACAGGTGGTGATCCAGATTTGATGCAAGCGTATAAAGACCTGCAAGAGCAGAACGATATCGAGCAGGCAGGAAGGGACAAGGAAGCGTTGTCTATTCCCGTTATAAATCAAGAGGTTGTGAGTGTTTCTGAGGTTATGAAGGGACAAGGAAGGGAAGAAACGGAAGAAGAAAAGGCAATCAGAATCACTGGTGGCGACCCAGAGCTAATGCGTGCGTTTGTTAAAGTGCAAGAGAAATCAAGGAAAGCGGCAGAGGCAAAAAAGGCAAAGGAAGAATCGCGTCGCGTGAAACGAGCCGAGCCGATCGATGGTTTTAATGTGATTGGTAGTGTCATTGCCGTGGCCGTAAATCTGAACACTCGTTCACTAACGCAGATTGATTCTGACCGAGTTCCAGTGTTGACACATAAACACGTGAGCGAAGAGGATCAGATTATCGCGGTCGTAGAACCACGGCAGAGCAGACAAAAAAGGAAGACGTTGGATGGCGCGACTAAAGAAGCAATGAATAGCTATCTGGCAGGCGTTAATATTGTCGAACAGAATCTTCTGGTACGAGTTGAACCCGAAGTTGTCACGCAATCAGTTGTTCAGGAAGCGCAGGAACCGCGGGCGTCTGGGTTCGAATTGGTCTCCACCGTTTTTTCTGCTCCTGACGTTATTGCAGAGACTAAAAATAAGGGAGTTAGGAAACTAAAAGAAGGCGTGGATCCAGTTTTGTTTGAATTGTGCCAAAAAACTTGGGACGCATATGCTGCTGCGTATCTCAGTCGATACAATGCGCCAGCTCTTAGAAATGCTGCGTCACATTCAATGATTAAGCGATTTGCAAAAGATGTGGGTCAAGAGGCACCCGCGTTGGTTGCGTTCTACCTGAAGCACAATTCCCCGTTCTTTATAAAGACTGGTCATGACTTGAAAGTGTTGTTATCAAATGCGCAGAGGGTTAGGACGGCAATGTATAATAACGTTACCGAAGATCCGAAACTCGAATCTTCTTATGAGTCTTTCAAGGAAACTCATCAAAAGAAGGTGAACAAGCAACGTATTGATGCGCTGAAAGTGCTTAGCGAAATGGAATTAAAGAAGGGGCAAGGGTACGATGCGGCTAGAGATGTGAACGCAGAGCGCGTGGATCAAGAAGGAAATGTTGTTGAGTCTGGAAATACGGCATCAGAGAACAAGCAATGCACTGTGAGTGCTAATAATAGCGTTGCCCAAAACAATTTATCTACTGAATCTGATATCTCGAAGATAGATACGTTCGCAATGGGCGCAATGGAACGAGGTCTGTTTAATCTGAGAATGTTCAAAGCGAGCTTAGGGGGTTAAGGTGTCGAGCGATGACAGGGTTTCAATATTCAAAACCGCTTTCTCGATATACGATGTTGTAGATGATGTGAAAGCGATGTTTTACGCAGAATTTTTTGGGGATTACGGATCAATTGATTTAATGAAAGCAATCAAGCTGCACGTTTCGGATCCAGATCGTGGTAGGTATTTGCCAAAGCCTGCGGATATTCTTCATAAGTTGCCAAAAATTACCGGTGTTAGTCCAGATTCGGACGAGGCGTGGGCAATCGCTGTTGAAGCCGCGGATGAGGCCAACACGGTTATCTGGACAAGTGAGATTGCGAAAGCGTGGAATAGGGCTAGGAACGTGTTTGATGCTGGGGATGTGGTTGGTGCACGAATGGCTTTTAAGGCCACCTACGAGCGGTTAGTAATTGCGGGTGAAAAGGTGAAATGGATTGTGTCTGCTGGACATGATTCGAAGAAACGAGCAACGGCAATAAAGGACGCGCTAATCAAGAAGCTAATCACAAAAGAATACGCATTCACGTTAGACGCCAGCCTATTTGATGTACTCAAGAAAGATCCTTTAATGTTCACACTATCAAATAGCGAGAAGAGGGTTTTTGATGCGTCTATATTGCAAGACGGCATAAAAAGCATAGCTGTTGTTATGCGTAGGCATCATAGAACAAATTGACCATGACAATAAGCTCTAGGCTTTCTCTGACTGATCTAATGAGCTTGCAGCTGTCTAAGTCTGGAACGTTGCCATTTCTCAGAGAACATAGATTTGCACCTCCAAGAAAGTGGCGATTTGATTATGCGTGGCCAGAAATGAAAGTGGCACTGGAAATTGAAGGTGGTACGTGGGTGAATGGTAGGCATATTCGAGCGTTGGGATTTGAAAGAGATTGCGAAAAGTACAATACTGCCGCTATAAAGGGTTGGAAGCTAATAAGAGTGACGGGAGATATGGTAAAAGATGGCAGGGCTATTACGTTTATTGAGAAAGCCCTTGGATTGGGAGAAAAATAATGTCGTACAAAGGGACATCTAAACTATCAAGAGACGAGTGGGAAGAAATACGCGCGAGTAGAAGCGTGGGTGTTGGTCTAAGCGAGCTATCTAAAAAATACGGCATCTCGCAGACAATGATAGTGCATAAAGCAAGAGAAGAGAACTGGGGAAGCAAGC
>Ga0268284_1000161_pt1 | contig 60373 bp, 50 predicted proteins | sample saktaG_14_FD_190137 | JGI IMG/M metagenome (GOLD analysis project Ga0268284, IMG submission 190137) | Saline water microbial communities from Sakinaw Lake, British Columbia, Canada - sak_2013_06_06_40m | ecosystem: Environmental > Aquatic > Non-marine Saline and Alkaline > Saline ...
ACCACCGGCACGTCACCACTGGCGGAATACATCTATAATCGCAGTGGTGGCGGGCTCCTGATGGTTGACGGCTGCTATGTGTCGAATTGCGTGTTTGTCGGGAATGTCGCGGATCATGCCGGCGGCGGGATGGATTGCTATTACGGCGGCACGGCGGACTACTGCACCTTCATCCATAATGTGGCCAATAATGGCGGCGGTGTACGGTTCCTTTACGGCAGGAGTTATAGTCTGTTGCGCAACAGTGTCATCACCTCGAACAGCGCGGCGTTTTACGGCGGCGGGGTGAACATAGACACTGCGCACGACGTCAAGAACTGTTTTGTTTCCGACAACGTTGCCAACGTTGGCGGGGGCGTCTATTTGAAGTCCTTTTGGGACGTCGAAGCCTGTATCGTCAGCAACAATCGTGCACGCATCTCGGGTGGCGGGGTTTATATTGACAGCGGGAACGGCCACAACAACGTGAGAAACTCCCTGATCATTGACAACATTGCCACGAATCAGGGGGGAGGCGTGTATCACAACCAATTCGGCGTGTGCTACAGCTGCACGATAGTGCGCAACACGGCGGGATCGCGCGGTGGCGGGATTTTCAGCTACCTCGGGGGCTTCGCGCAGAATTGTATTATCTATTATAACACGGCACCGACCGAAGAGAACTACGGCTATATTCTCGGGTACTTCCCCCATTCCTACTGTTGCACGGAGCCGTTCCTGACAAACAGTGAGTTCCATATGATGATCACCAACGCCCCCGTGTTCGAGAACATGGGCGGCAATGATTTCCGTCTGTGGGAGTTTGACACCTGCATTGACACGGGCCTCACCGTCCTTGTGTATGGTGCCCTGGATCTCGCGGGCAATCCCCGCGTTCACAATGACATTATCGACTTGGGTGCGTATGAACTCGTGCCCGAGCCGCTCGGCATCGGCGTCTTGTGGGTCTACCTCGGCTGCGCCATGCGGCGGCGCCGAATCCCCGCTGCCGCTGCTTGACTCTGCGCGGCAGGAAGGTAGAAAGAATGGGGGTCAGGCGTGCATTTGCCACATATGGGCAGAATAGTATCAGGCGTTCACATATAAAATTTATTGCAGCTGCTCGAGATCATAGGGGGCAGAGCAGGGCAGAACAAATGGTAGATGGTGTCATGCATTGCGCATTGCCAAATCGGGCGCATATTTCTTTATGGCCGCTACATCCTCCACCAAGCTTATGATATAATGGATCGCCTGATCATGGCGATCTACCCCGACAATACCTTCGTCTCCAACGTCTACAACGCCGCCGGCTATCCCGTCCGCGTGCGCGACCGCGCCGGCCGCTGGACGGACAACACCTACGATGCCGCCGGTCATCTCGTTCGCGTTGACTATCCCAACAACGACTGGGTCAAGAAAGAATACACCGGCAATCTCGTCAGCAAGCTCATGGGCGCCGCCGGCAACACGACCGAGTATTTCTATTGCCACGCGCAGCGACAATCGACACAAAATGTCGATTGGGCGCTTTGCTCTTCCGTGGCGTGTGCGGTGCCGAGGAAATTCGTCGTTGCACGACGAATGTAACCGCGGCATGCGTGGCCCACTGTTTGTGCCGCTGGCGTGCAGGGGCTGCCCGTCGCACGTGGATGGGTCTTCTGCATGTCTCTATGTCTTTATTGGCGTCTGGTTCCGGCGACGCGAAATATCAATTGACAGAAAGCTGCATGAAGGGCGCCAATGAAGGCGACTGTGTGCGCCACATACTAATGAATGCGCTTACTTGGTGTCATGCCCATGGTGGCCGCGGGCGCCTGCTTGGAGCTGCTTGGAGTCCCGCCAACGGCGTGGATCCCGTCAACGGCGCGGATGACCGCGGTTGCAGAAGCCGCCCTCACCGCGGGCGGCTACAAGGACACTGCCAAGTAGAAAGCGCTCTCATTAGTAAGTGGGCGAAATGTGTCGATCGAAAGTGGGAACCAATTCAACTGGCGAACATGCCTGTGCAATGTGGGAGCCGGTGCCAGCCGGCGATGCTGCTGTAAAATCGCGGCACGGAGGCCGCTCCCGCATTCGAAGCCGCTTTCAACAGAGGTGCTGTATTTGGCGCGGGTGCGGGGCGGGCGCGGGGTGCTTGAAAAATCATCTGAAATTTGGTACACTCATGTTTTGTGACAGTATACCCTTAGGATAGTGCAATGGAACACGTAGGATAATGGAACACGCCAGCGCACCAGTGATCATCTTGTTCGTGCTGTTTGCCGCATTCATTCTGCTGCAAATACAGCGGGCACGGCATGGCGCGCACATTTTCCTGCGGCGGATCGCCGGGCTGGAGGTGATTGACGATGCGATCGGGCGCGCGACCGAGCAGGATCGCCCGATCATGTTCAATCCCGGGCGCGATGATTTGAGCGTCAACCTGTTTTGCTCGCTGGCGGTGTTGGGCTATGTGACGCGCAAGGCGGCAAAATTGAGCATGCCGGTCAACGTGCCGGTGTCGATGCCGCTGGCGTACGCCATGGCCGAGGAGTATTGGAAAGACGCGTATGACGCGATGGGGCGCGGCGGGATGTTTGCGGTTGAGGACAACATTCGTTATTTGTCGGGCGATCAGAACGCGTTCGGGATGTCGTGTGCGGGCTGGATCAAGCGCGAGCGGATCGGGGCGAATTTTCTGTTTGGCTCATATGGGTTTGAGGCGATGATCATCGCCGAGGCGGGCCAGCAGGCGGGCGCGATCCAGGTTGCCTGCACGCCGACGTTTTTCCAGGTGCCGTTTTTTATCGTCACCTGCGACTACACCGTCTTTGGCGAGGAGTTCTATGCCGCCGGCGCATATTTCAGTCATGACCCGGTGTTGACGGGAAGCCTGGCTGGGCAGGACTGGTGCAAACTGGTCGTGCTCGGGTTGATTGTGGCGGGCATCCTTGTGTTCACTTTGACGCAGCAGAATTTGTTGGCCCATCTATTGTTGTGGTGATGAGCAAACGTGGCGCGTTAAAACTCCTGGCGTTCCTAGTCGGACTGTACTTCGTGCTGGAGTACGTCCTGCCAGAGAAACTGGGCGGGGATTTCGACAGCTATGAAGTGCGTTCGCCGGCCGGTTGTGTACTCGGCACCAACACGCTGGCGTTTTATGTCGGGCATTATCGCGCGGAGCAGTGCGGGATCGGGCGCTTGGTGCTGAACGGCGCGGCCGGCACGTGGACGCGGACGCCCAATCGGCCAGTGCTGCAACCCGCGCTGTTTCAGGCATACGAGCGCTATGGCATGAGCCAATTGGCGGTGCAGGCCAACGGCGCGGCATTGACCTTGGTGTATATCGGCAAGAACATGCAACGCGAGCCGGTGCTGTGCTATGCGACCAGTGACGATACGGGCTTGACCTGGCGGCGGCGCGGGCCGGTGGTGTTTTCAACCAACGGGCAATTCTGGTCATCGCAGAAATCTCCGAACGGGAACGTGCCGGGCGCGATTCAATGGTATGCCGCGCAGTACCACGAGGGCCTGTGGCAGATGGCGCTGATTTGTGCGACCAAGGGCTTGGTGCTGGCGCAGGGGCCGACGCTCTCGAACATGACGCTGCAAACGACCGCGCTGCGAACCGTGGCGCAACTGCCGCTGGGGATCACGGCGTTTGATGCGCAGTTGGTGTCGAATCGCTGGCGCGGGTACTTTGTGGCCGAGGGCCGGCTGCGGGTACAGGATCTGGCGGATGGCGTGGACCAAGTGGACACAATGGACTTAGTGGACGGGGGAATCTGCGCGTATCGGCTGGGGCCGCGGACGGCTGAGGCAATGATCTGTGTCGAGCACGTGCCGGCGACGGCGCGTGCGCCGGAGCAAGCGCCGGTGCTGACGGAATTGTATTGTGCGCCGGCACAGTTGACCAGCAGCGGGACGCTGATGAAATCAGTGGGGGCGCAAGCGCGGCCGACCTATCTGACGCGCGGGATCAAGTGGGCGGGTGACTTCACCATGATTGTCGGCGGGTTTGCCGTGTTCATGGCGGTGATCAATCTCTTTTTGTATCACAGCAAGCGGATTGCGCAGCGCCAGCCAGGGCTGCACAACAGCGTTTTGTTTTTTGTTTTCATGGTGGTCATGGGCGTCTTCACCTTTCTTGGCAACAATCCGGGCGAATACGGCACGCGGATTATTGTCCGCACGCCGACGCCGGCGGCGGCCGCACTTGAAGCGGCCCTGAAGAAGAGCATGGTGGAGGCGTTTAACACGCTGACGAATATCAATGACAAGCACGTCACGGCTGAGGTGTGCCTGTTGCCGCGCGGCCCGACGGTGACGGGGGTGCTGTTGCGCGTGCGCTACATCGGCACCTTTCCGGCGGCGCAACGCGCGCAGGTGGTACCGCAACTGCGGGCCGGTGTAGCGACGCAGGTGCAGATTGCGCCGCAGGATGTGCAGGTTGATTTTGCGCCGGACGTGATGAAAACCGGCTTTGATTTTATGTTCAAGGCGTTTCTGGTGCCGCTCGGCATTGCGACGTTTTCGACGATCACGTTTTACATGATCAGCGCGGCCTATCGCGCGTTCAAGATCCGCTCGGCGGAAGCGGTCTTGTTGATGGTAGCGGCATTCATCGTGATGATCGGGCAGTTGCCGCTGGGCGCGTGGCTGACGCATGGGTTGCCGGACAGTGTTTTCTATCTGCAACTGCCATGGCTGGCGCAGAAATTATTGATGGTGGCAAATTCTTCTGCGTTCCGTGGGGTGTTGATCGGGATTATGATCGGTGGCTTGGCGGCCGGCCTGCGCATCTGGCTGGGGATGGATGAGAGCGTCTACGCGGGGCTGGATAAGTGATGCGTGAAACTCGAAACTGGCGAAGCCCTTTGAAAGAGATTTATGAGATGGATGTATACCGGTTGGCGGAGCGCGTGTCGGACATGATCTGGCATGATTATGACGCGTGGCCGCAGAAGGTGCAACGCACGATGGGCTATCAAGCCACAGACGCGGTGGACAGCATTGCTGCGAATATTGCCGAGGGCTACGGCCGGTTTCACATAGCGGAACGGAAGCTGTTTTATCGCTATGCCCGCGGATCGTTTGAGGAAACCAAGGCGTGGTTGCGCAAGCTGATACGGCGCGAAGTAATTGCATCGCCGCAACGCATTGCGGAATACAAACTGGTGATCGATGAACTGGGACCAAAACTGAACGCCTTCATTCGCGCGACGAAAGCACCAGTTTCAAGTTTTCCCGCCGGTGGCGGGACTCGAAGCAGCAAGGATCAAGTTTCACAAGCATGAGCGCAACACGCGCAAATAGATTCTGGCAACAGGTGCTGTACTGCGATCCGCGGATCCTGTACGCGCTGTTTGCGTGCCTGGTGGTGCTGTGCGAGTTCTGGCGGCCGAGCATGCCGGTGCCGGTGCCGCCGGCGGCGCGCAAGTTGTATGACTTGGTCGAGCGCCTGCCGCAGGACAAACTGGTGATCATTGACTGCGAGCTGGCGGCCAGTATTCGCGCCGAATGCGAAGGCCAATTTGTCGCGGTCGTGCGGCACTTGTTTATCCGCAACCTGCCGTTTGCCATCATGATGTGGACGACCCAGCCGGAAGGCATCAAGTTCGGCACCGACATTGCGATGAAACTGGCGCAGGAATACGGCAAGGAATACGGGCGCGATTTTGTGATCTGGAATGCCATTACGCCGCCGCCGTCGGGGGGCGCGATGCTGCAGGCCTTTTCCAAGGATATTCCGGGCATGATTCAGAATGACATTTTCAACACGCCGCTGGCGAAGATTGCGTGCATGCGCGGGGTCCAGGATATTTCCGACATCTCCTTGATTTTCAAGGTATCGTATGTCTGGAATCGCGCGGAAGTGCCGTGGATTGGCTTTGTGCAGAGTGTGTACGGCACACCGTACGCGGCCGGCTGCGTCGCGATTCAAAGTTCGGATGCCTATCCGTATGTGGACGCGGGCCAGATCAGCGGGCTGCTGGCGGGCGCGGCCGGCGCGGCGGCATATGAGCGCCTGCTGGCGGCACCGGGGATCGGCACGGCAACAGTGAGCGTGCAGTCGTTTGCGGCCCTGTTCGTGTTTGTCGCGATTGTGTGCGGCAACATTGCGATGCTGATGTTACGCGCGACGAGCGAACCGGAGGTCGCGGCATGACCTACAACCGCAAACGCCAGATTGCGGCAGCCGTGCTGGTGCTGGTGTCGGCCGCGTTAATCGCCAATGAAGTGCGGCTGCTGGTGACGGATCCGGAGTACGACTGGTATCTGCGGATTCAGCGCTGGATTGCGGCGATGTGCACGCTGGCGATTTACACCTTCCTGTACCGCGAGAATCCCTTTTACCGCGCATTCGAGCATATCCTGCTGGGTGGCGCGACCGGCATGGGCTGCGCGGTCATTGTCCGGCAGCAATTGATTGACAAATGGTTTGCGCCGATGGCGCAAGGCTTTCACACCTGGTTCACGACCGGGATGACGCCCGAGGCGTTGAGTGGCGTCCTGCTGATTGTGCCGGGCATCGTCGGCATGCTGTGGTACTTCCAATATAGCAAGCGCTGGTTCTGGTTGAGCCGGATCACGTTCTGCATCACCTTGGGCGCCGGCGTCGGCCTGGGATTCAAGGACACGTTCAACCAATTACTGCCGCAAATCACCGAGACCTTCAAGCCGCTCTGGGTGGGGGCGCGGATCGAGCCGGGCTTGAGCTTGCTGGCGCGCATCGGGATGAGCTTCGAGAACATCATTTTCATCACCGGCACGATTTCGGTGCTGGTGTATTTTTTCTTTGTCTTCGAGCGCAAGCACATTGTGATCAAAGGGCCGGCACAGTTGGGCCGCTGGTATTTGATGATTGCGCTCGGCGCGTTTTTTGGGAACACGTTCATGACGCGTTTGAGCGCGCTGATTGAGCGCGTGCATTTCCTGGTGGCAGAGTGGCTGCAATGGGGATAGGACAGATACGACGGATGGGACCGATATGCAAACGACGTTGAGCGACGTTGAACGCACGGCGCTGATCGAGCGGATTGCACGCTGGGCGGTGACGCACGGGCTGGGCGCGATTGTCGCCTTTTTGCTCGAAATCAACCGGCCGATCGGCTTACTGACCGGGCAGACCTGCATTGCCTGCGCGCCGTTGATCAACGCTGGTTTTCCGTGGCCGGTGCATCAGCTCGGCCTGCTGCTGCAAGACAGCGCGGCGATTCGTCAATTGCAGGCGCGCATGGAGGAGTTGGCACATGCCGACGCGCACGCCTGAATACGATGTTCTGCTGGCGACCGATTGCGGCAGCACGACCACCAAGGCAATCTTGGTCGAGCACACGCCGGACGGCTATCGCTTGGCAGGGCGCGGCGAAGCGCCCACGACGGTCGAAGCGCCGTTTGATGATGTGACGGTCGGCGTGCGCAATGCGGTTGAGGAACTCGAGGAGATCAGCGGGCGCACGCTGCTGGAGGGCGGGAAGCTGATCTGCCCGCGGCGCGGCGCGGCGGGCGTGGACGCCTATTTTTCGACCAGCAGCGCGGGCGGGGGGCTGCAGATGGCGGTGATGGGCATCATCGGGACGATCTCGGCCCAAAGCGCGCAACGCGCGGCGCTGGGTGCGGGCGCGATTGTGATTGACAGTATTTCGATTGATGATCCGCGCGAAGACCACGAGCGGGTCGAGCGCTTGCGCCACATCCGCCCGGATATGATCTTGATGGCGGGCGGGATCAATGGCGGGACGCGCCGGCACGTGGAGATGCTGGCCGAGATTATCCGCGCGGCGCGGCCGCAGCCGCGCTTTGGCGAGACCTTCCGCCTGCCGGTCATTTTCGCCGGCAACACCGGCGCGCGCGAGGTGGTGACGCATATGCTGGAGAGTGTGGCGGCCGTGCGTTTTGTCGCGAATGTGCGCCCGGAGCTGGCGCGCGAGGATGTGCACGAGGCCCGCCATGCGATTCATGAATTATTTCTCGAACATGTGATGCAGCAGGCGCCGGGCTACGGCAAGCTGATGAAGATGACCTCGGCCGACATCATGCCGACGCCGACGGCGGTGGGCGTGATCATCCAGCAGGTGGCGGCGGAGCGCAAGCAAAACGTGCTGGCGGTCGATATTGGCGGCGCGACGACGGATGTGTTCAGCGTTTTCGACGGACAATTTCATCGCACGGTCAGCGCCAATTACGGGATGAGTTACAACATCTGCAATGTGATGGCGGAGGCCGGGGTGGCGAACATCCAGCGCTGGCTGCCCTTTCCGTTTGAGGCCGCGACGCTGCGCGACATTTTGCGCAACAAGATGATCCGGCCGACGACGATTCCGGAGACGCGTGAGGAATTGTTCATTGAACAGGCGGCGGCGCGCGAGGCGTTGCGCTTGTCGTTGATTCATCATCGCCAGCTGGCGCTGCATTTGCGCGGCACGTCGAAGCAACGCGATTTCAGCGACGCGTTTGTGATGGACGAAATCAGCGTGGTGAATTTGATGAAGCTGGATTTGTGCATTGGCAGCGGCGGGGTGTTGTCGCACGCGCCGGATCGGGCCCAGAGCGCGCTGATGATGCTGGATGCGTTTCAGCTCGAAGGCGTGACGCAGTTGGCGGTCGACAGCATTTTCATGATGCCGCAATTGGGCGTGATGTCGCAACTCTGCCCGACGGCGGCGCGCGAAGTGTTTGCCCACGATTGCATGGTGATGCTGGGCACGGCCATCGCGCCGGTGGGCACGGCCAAGCCGGGGGCGCGCGTGCTGCACGTAACGATTGAGGATGCGGACGGGCGGCGCGACGAACGCAGTCTGCGGTGTGGCGAATTGCAGCGCATTCCGCTGGCGATGGGCACGACGGCGCGGGTGCTGCTGCAGCCGAGCGGGAAATTCGATGTGGGCGCGGGCGCCGGCAAGGAACGTGAGATTGTGGCGCAGGGCGGCACGGTCGGTTTGATTCTCGACGGGCGCGGGCGGCCATTGCCGTTCAGTGTGCAGGCGGCCGACAACGCGCTGCGCCGGTGTGTGGATGCGCAAGGAATGGGGTTGCTGGCGCCTGGCGAAACGGTGACAAGCTAACGGACACACATGGGCTCCGCATTTACACCAGGATTGATTGTCAGCGATCACGTGGTGATTCGCAAGGCGCGGCGATTGCCGGTGAAGGGCCGGGTCGTGGCGGAGCTGGGCGCGCAGGTGATGGCCGACACAGTGATTGCGCAGGTGGATTTGCCGGGGACGCTGGCGGTGGTGAAAGCGGCGCCGCAATTGGGCTGTCCGGCGGACCAGGTCAAGCATTATTGCCTGGTGCAGGAGGGCGCGCCGGTGCGCAAGGCGCAAGTGCTGTGCGAGCGCAAGACGCTGTTTGGATTGCTCACCAATCGCGTGGCCAGTCCGATTGATGGAACGGTTGAGTACATCTCGGCCTTGTCCGGCAACATGGGTGTGCGCGGCAAGCCGAAACCGATTGTGTGCACGGCCTATCTGAGCGGTACAGTGGTCGAAGTACTGCCGGAGGAGGGTGTCGTGGTGGAGGCGGAAGGCGCGCTGATCCAGGGAATTTTCGGGGTAGGTGGCGAGCAGCACGGGCAGATTCAGTGGGTGGAAACCGGCGCGTGTGTGTTGACGGCCGAGCACCTGACACCGGCCATGCAGGGCAAGATCATCGTGTGCGACGCGCGGATTGCGGCATCAGCCTTGCAGGCCGCAGCCACGCTGCGGCTGGCCGGACTAGTAGGTGCCAGCATCATTGATGCGGAACTGATGACCTTTCTTGGTTTTGACATTGGCGTGGCAGTGACCGGCGATGAGGATATGCCGTTCAGTGTGATGGTGACCGAGGGCTTTGGCGAACTGGCGATGCCGGCGCGCACGTGCCAGCTCCTGCAGACATTGTCGGGGCGTATGGCGGCGATGAACGGCGCCACCCAGATTCGGGCCGGTGTCATTCGCCCGGAACTGATTGCGCCGGGCGCGCAGACGACGCAGGCACCGCGTGTCATCAGTCATGAATTGAGCGTGGGCACGCCCGTGCGTTTGATCCGCCGGCCGCATTTTGGCGCGCTCGGGACGGTGTGCGCGCTGCCCGAGCAGGCGGTCAAAATCGAGACCGGCTCGCTGGTGCGCGTAGCGCTGATTACGCTGGCGGATGGCCGGCAGGTGACCGTTCCGCGCGCGAATCTCGAGATTGTGAGCGCGCTGTAGAGCGTTTTTCAACACAAATTCAACGGTGGCATTCCACCGACAATTCACCAGTTGTCCACAATGTTCGCGGAACGTTTGTCAAGATATTGTGGCAGACGCGGTGCGCGCAGCCAAGATATGGAAGCGGGTGGTGAAAGGCGAAAAACACGGGTGGAGCACTTGCAATCGCAGGCACAAAATGCTATAGTAGACAAGCTCTAATCGTTTGCGCAGTTGACAGTGCGGTTTGTGGGTCAGTAATTCGGGCATCAACAGTTATTGATGAATGTATTAATATTGCGCGCAGGCATAGAGCCGCGTCGCAGTCACTTGTTGATGGAGTACTTGCTATGGGAGCAGCAATCGCACGACGTGCCGCAGGATTGAGCATCTGCCTGCTCGTGATGGTCGGTACCGGGCGTCTGCGCGCCGAGGTGACGTCCAATCTTGTGGCCGACATCATCATTTTGGGCAACAATCGCGTGGCAAAAAAAGTGATTCGCGATCAGTTGCAGACCAAAGTCGGTGAATATTACGACCCGGAGACGGCCAAGAAAGACAGCGAGACGCTGATGAAGCGCGGCGACTTCGAGGTGGTGGATATCGAACAAGAGCCGCAAGACGGCAAAGTCGTGCTGACCTATCACATCTCCGAGCGGCCGCTGATCGGCACGCTACGGATCGACGGCGTCAAGGCCATTAAGCTGACAAAGATTGAAGCGACGATCAAGGCGAAGGTGCGCACGGCGGCCAACCCGTCCGTGCTGAAAAATGATGTCGAGCGCATTAAAGAATTGTACGCCAACAAGGGCTATGCCCGCGCAAAGGTCACCTATGCGGTCGAGGCGGGCACGAATGCAGCCGGCGCGACGGTGGTGTTCAGCATCAGCGAAGGCATGCCGTCGTATGTCAAGCAAGTGACGGTCAGCGGCAACACCAACATCAACGCGACGCGGATTGAATGGGTGATGGAAACCAAGCCGCGCTTGCCGATCCTTATGGGACTGCTGCGCAAGGGCGTGTTTGATGAGTACACCCTGAAGGAGGACATGTACCGGATCACGGAGTTGTACCAAAAAGCGGGGTATGTCGAAGCGAAGGCAATGTACGCCGTCGAGCCGACCAAGGAAAAAGACGGCTTGGCGGTGCAGGTGCGGATCATTGAGGGGCCGCCCTACACGGTCGGGCGGATTGTGATTCACCAGACCAAAATGAAAGGCTTCATGGCCACCAATCTTTTTTATGTGGTAAGTTTGTACCGAGGCGGTACGTATTCGCCGCAAGCGCTGAACAACGATGCCGACGCGATTCGCAATTATTATCGCGCGTATGGCTATGCCGATGCGATGGTCAACACGAAAGCGATCATGTCGTCGAAAGCGCGGCCCGGGCAGAAAGTGGTGGATGTGCACTATGATGTCAAAGAGAGTAGCATTTACGACTTCGGCATAGTCTACATAACCGGCAGCCGGAAAACAAGGGATACGGTCATCCGCCGCGAGCTGAACGTGATGCCGGGAGATCGCTACAATTACTACCGGCTCGAGACCAGCAAACAACGCTTGTTGAACCTGAATTATTTCGACAAGGTGGACGTGCGGGATGTGATCAGCAAGAGTGTGCCGAATTCCAAGGATGTGTATGTGGACGTGGTCGACAAGTTCACCGGCAAATTGGGCTTTGGCGCGGGCTATTCCTCGGTGGATTCTTTTGTCGGTTTCGCGGAAGTGTCGCAGTCGAATTTCGATGCGCTCAACTGGAAGAACTGGTTTGTTGGCGGCGCACAGGGCGGCGGGCAGAAAGTGCGGCTGCGCGCGGAGATCGGCAACAAACGCCAGGACCTCGTCTTTAGTTTCACGGAACCGTATTTTCTGTACGAGAGCTTGTTTCACGGCCACAGAGTGTCAGCCGGTTTTGACTTGTTTGCGCGCAACTGGGACTTTCTGGCGCGCGACTACCGCATTCAGCGCCTGGGTGGCGATGTGCGCCTGGGCACGCCGGTCAGCTTTGATTGGGTGCCGTACCTGGGCAAGTACATTGGTTCGATTCGCGCGGATTTGACGGCGATTGGCGAGATCATCAAAGTGGATGTGGGTGACACGCTCGATTACGGCAATCGCGTGCTGAACAGCGATGCGCGCCTGATCCAGTGGGTGAATCCCAAGACCGGCCGGCTGCGCACGATCTATCCCGGCTGGGCCTATGCCACCAAGGACAAGTATCTGGAAGAAGACGCCGGCACCTATGTGCAGTTTGCGCCGGTGCTGACCTTCACGCGTGACACGCGCGACAGCATCCTCCTGCCCACGCGCGGCGGCGAATCAAAACTAACGGGCAAGGCCGGCATGGGCAGCACGTTTTATGGGTTGGGTGAACTCAAACATGAGCAGTATTTCAAGATGTTTGAGACGTTTCAGCACAAACCCAACACGGTCATGGGGGTCGGCAATCTCTTTGGCGGGCCGCATGTGCTGGAAGTGCGCGGTGCGGTCGGCTTTGCGACGCCGAACACGCCGATGTTCGACCGCTTCTTCATGGGCGGCCCGTACGAGATGCGCGGCTTTGGCTATCGCATGGTCGGCCCGAAGGATTTCACGGGCCAGAATCCGCTGGGCGGCACCTCCAAGCTGTTCGGTTCCGTGGAATACACCTTTCCGATCTACGAGTACAGTGAGAAATTCAGTGTGCGCGGCGCGGTCTTCATGGACGTCGGCAATGTCTGGTACAAGTCCCGCAAATACACGCTCGGCACGATTGACGGGAACGGCAATTGGTATGCCTACAATGAAACGCGCGACAATTTCGGCGAGATCAACTTGAGCGGCGGCATGGGCCTGCGCGTGAATTTGCCGATCGGGCCGCTGCGCTTTGACTATGGCATCCCGTTTATTCGTGACAGTGAGTCACAAGATTGGAAGCCGTTTGACGGCTTCTCCTTCAACGCCGGAGCATCCTTCTAATGCAGGCAGAACACAACAATCCGCGCGGGCGGTGGCTGAGTGCGCTGAGTATGACGGGCGTGCTGCTAGCCGGCTGCGCGATGATCACCAGCGAGAATGTCAATGACGCGGCGGACTTCCAAAGCGATCATGTCCAGCTGGCGGTGCGGGGGCAGTACCGCTCGATGGCGGTGTTGCCGTTTGAGAACCGAACCGACTATCCGAGCGCGACCCAGTATGCGCGCCAGGCGTTCTTCGGCACCATGGCGGCCTACCGGCGGTACGCACTGCAAACCCTGGACGAGACCGATGCGCGGCTGGCCAGCCTGCCGCGGTCGGTGATTGATCCGGCGCAGTACCACAAGCTGCGCGCCGCGCTGGACGTGGATCTGCTGGCCTTCGGCTATGTGATTGAGCAAGACCACACGTACGGCGTGGTCTACGGCCGGAATGCCGTGCGCGTGAAACTGGTGCTGGTGGATGCCGCCACGGGCGCCACGGTCTGGCAATCGGAGGAAGGCCGCTCGCGCACCTTGCTGGGCATGAGTTTTATGTCGATGTTTGACAACGAATATATGTGGGGGCGCGAGATCATGAATCGCTACAACGAGTTGTTTCGCGACATGATCGTGACCTTGCCGGACCGCTCGGCCAAAGCACTAGTCCAACCGCAGGAGACAAAATGAACAAATGTACAGGTATTGCACGGGCTGCCGTGCTATGTGGGCTGGTAGCGCTGATGCCGCTGGCTGCGTCGGCCTTGAAAAAGAACGATTTTGTCGCCGTGTTTGATTTTACCGGCGGCGCCTTTACCAATGCCACGCTGATGCTGAGCAACTACAACATCGTGACCAAACACGGGCGTACGGCGGATGCCCATCCCATCCCGGGCCAGTGGCACTGGCGGGCAGGCAAGAAAAACATCCGGCTGCTCTGGCCGGATGCCCAGATGGAAGTGCACGCGCTCGATCTGGACACTCTGACCGGATCCTACACCAAGACCGGCTTTGCGCCGTTTGACTGCACCTTGACGCGCACGAACCTGACCGTCGTGGATGCCGTCATCAATCGGACGCGCAAGCGCACGATGTATGGGATGGTTTTGTCGAGCGAGATCAAAAGCCTGCCGCTGCCGCACTTGCGGATCGTGGTCTATGCCCGCTTTGGCACGAATGCCGTGTTGCAGACGCCCGCGCACCTGTTCCGCCGGCTGGGTACGTTTATCCATGCACTGCCGGTCGGGTATGACTATACGGAAGCCTACGTGATCAGCAACGGCTTTGTGCCACCGCCAGTGCTGCTCGATCCGCTGCCGGTGGATGGCACGAACGTGTGGGCCTTTGACTGGCGCACCAACAATTTCAAGTATTTCGACCGCAGCACGACCAACAATCCAAACGTGTTCTAAGATTCTTTCAGAGCGAAAGAAGTACTAACGCCATGTGCCAAGGCGCTCGCCGATGCGGACCAGCGCGCCGCCGGCCAGGTCGGTGCGCAGCGTGACCACGTCGCGCGCAAACAGCAACAAGACCATCGAGCCGAATTCAAAGCGGCCGAACTCGTCGCCTTTTCCATACTGCCACTCCTGCGTGCCGGCGTGCGTCAGCACGATCCGGCCGACATTCAATGCGCCGATCGCGGCGAACAGTACGCGCCCCTGCGGGTGTGTCAACTCGGTGATGATGCGCTGGTTGCGCACGGGCGTATCGGGCCGGCGTTGCAACGCGGCGGGATAGACCGGCCGCAGCGTCGAGCCCATCCGCCATGTACGCACAACCCGTCCGGCACACGGCGTGTACAGGCGATGACAATCGGCGGGGGAAAGATAGATGCCGATGAATGCGCCGCCGCGAAACGCATCTGCGAGCGGGCCGAACACATCGGCCAGCGTCGCCGGATGCCCCTTCACCAAGACAAGTTCACTATCGCACGCATAGCCACAGGCAACAATCCGACCGTCGACGGGCGCCACAATTGCAGTCGGATCCTGATCGCATGCACGCGCGCCCGGTGTGAGGGCGCGGGTGAAGAACTGCATCAAGGAGGCATACTGGTCGAGTGGTTGGGCCGCCTCGCCAGTATTGATGCGGTAAAGCCGGGCGAAACCGCGGATCAGCAGCCGCACCAACCAGCGCGGCCGCTCCAGCCGCGCGAGGGCGTTGACACACGTGCCTGAAAACGTGGCGCGGCTCATCTGAAGGATTCCAGGCGGGTGATGACGGCGGCGATCAGCCAATCCGGTGTGGAGGAGCCGGCGGTGACGCCAACCGTGGCGCAGCCGGCAAAATCGCCCGGCAGCAGGTCGTCGGCGTTCTCGACGTGGAATGTGCGCGCGCCGCATTCACGGCAAATCTGTTCGAGCCGATTCGTGTTGGCGCTATGCCGGTCGCCGATGACGACCATGGCGGCGACGCGCGCACACAGCTCGCGCGCTTCGGCTTGCGTGCGCGAGGTGGCGTTGCAGCGCGTGTCCTCGACGATGACATTGATGAAGTAAGCGGTGATGGCGCCGACCAACGCGGTGAAGGTGGTGGCATCCAGTGTGGATTGGGCCACGACCGTAATAGGCGCCGTCGGTGGCAGGTTCGGCAGGTCCGCCGCGGCGCTGTGCAAGACATGACCACGCTCATTGCAGAAGCCCAGTAAACCGATCACCTCGGCGTGTTTGGCATCGCCCAAAATAAACACGGTGCGGCCGGCTTGGTGCGCATCGGCAATCAGGCGCTGGATTTTCTCGACGTGCGGGCAGGTGCCGTTGACCAGCGCAAAACCGGCCTGCTGCAACCGCGCGGTGGCGTGCGGCGGCACGCCGTGGGCGCGAATGATGATGAGCGCGTCCGGTTCGAGCCGTGCGAGGGCGGCATCATCGGCATCCGGTGGAATAACGCGGATGCCATGCTGAGTCAAGCGCTCGATCACGGCGTTGCTGTGAATCAGCGGGCCGAACGTGTAAACCGGCCGGGTGTGGGTGCGCGCTTGATCTTCCGCCAACTGGACGACGCGCCGGACGCCCCAGCAAAAACCGGCATGGTGGGCAAGCAGGACGGTCATGATGCAGGGTTCAGGGTTCAGGGTTCAGGGTTCAGGGTTCAGGGTTCAGGGTTCAGGTCAGCAGCAGGCGCCGCGGTGATCTGCATTGCCTGCGCGCGCTGGACATGGATGACGGCCTTGTCGACACGGGCAAGGTACTCATCTTTGGGTATACGGCCGGCGCACGGGGCGCTGCATGCCTCAATCTGGGCATACAAGCACGGGCCGTTGGCGCGACAGCGCGCGCCGGTGCAACGCCGCAGCATGAACTTCTCTTGGATGGAGCGCACCAGGGCGCGGGCCGTGGCCGTTGCGGCGAAGGGGCCGAAATACAGCGCCCCATCATCGGCGCGCTGGTGCACCAGCAGCACGCGCGGGAATTCTTCCTGGACGGTCACTTTCACGGAGACAAAGCGCTTGTCATCCTTGAGCTCAACATTGTAGCGCGGCTGGTATTCCTTGATCAGTTTGTCTTCGAGCATGGCGGCCTGCTGGTCGGTGCGGGTCGTGACATACTCGACGGTGCGGACCTTGTCGCGCAGGATGGCGACCGTGGGGCGCCCGTCGCCCTTCTCACGGAAGTACGAGCGGACGCGGCTGCGCAAGTCATGCGCTTTGCCGACATACAGCACCTGGCCGGCGGTGTCTTTCATGATATACACACCCGGGCAGCGTGGCGCGGCCCCGGCATCCGGCGGAACATCAGCGGAAGCGGTCGTCATGGGCAGCCATTGTAGCACAGGCGGATGGGAAGGTCAAATGAAAAGATTGACATTGCCGGCTTCGGCGCTGTGCAAATAGGCCGCCACGCCGCCGACTTCGATGTCATCGAGCAACTCCGCGCGCGTGATGCCCATCACGTCCATCGACATCGTGCAGGCGACCAGCCGCACGCCGGCCGCGCGCGCGCTGGCAATCAGGGCCGGCAGCGAGTCCACGCGCTTGCGGCGCATGACCCATTTGATCATGGCCGCGCCCACGCCGCCCATGTTCATTTTTGAGAGCTGCAGGCGGGCTGCGCCGCGCGGCATCATCATCCCGAACATGCGGTCGAGCAGCGGCTTGCGCACGGCCACGCGCTGCGGCTTGCGAATGATGTTCAAGCCCCAAAACGTGAAGAAAAGGGTGACGGCACTGCCCATTGCGGCGGCGCCATTGGCAATGATAAACGCCGCCATGGCCTTGTCGAAATCGCCGCTGAAGACAACGATGGTTTTGTTTTTCGCGAGCGCGGTGAAGGCTGCGGCAGACGTGGGCGCGGCGGCGGCGCGCTTTTGAATCAAGGCCGTGATAACGCCTTTTCCCTGCGTGACCGAGACGAGCTGCTGACCAACACTGGCGCACCAGCCGGCAATGTCCTTGGCAAAGCCACAATCGCTGGCCAGCACTTTGAGGAGTTGGCCCGGCTGCATTGCATCAAGGGCTGCCTTGACACGCATAATCGGCCCGGGGCATTGCAGGCCGCAGGCGTCAATCGTCTGCGCGGGCGCGGCTGCGGGCGGCGTGGCTTCTTCACCTTCGCCGGCATCGGACTTCATCTCGGCGGCCTCGGGCGCGGTCGGTGCGGGGGCGTGCGGCGTCGCCGCCAGATACGTCAGATAGCCGCCGGATAGATTGCGGCAGGCAATGCCGTGCTGCATCAAAATGCGGCAGGCCAGATAGCCGCGCAAGCCGACGCGGCAATAGACCAGGTACTCTTTGGTGCGATCCACCTCGGCGAGTCGGCCGCGCAGTTCATCCAGTGGCAAATTGATTGCGTGCGGAATCATGCTGGCGGCGGTTTCCTCGGGCGTGCGCACGTCCAGGATCACCTGATTGGCCTGCGGGTGCAACACCGCCGCGACATGGCATAGCTGCACATCGCCGCGCAACACGTTGGCGGCGACAAAGCCGGCATAATTGACCGGATCCTTGGCTGAACCAAACGGCGGTGCGTACGACAGTTCCAGGTCCTCGAGGTCGTAGACGGAGAGGCCGGCGCGAATGGCCGTGGCGAGCACATCGATGCGTTTGTCAACGCCATCCCTGCCGACGGCTTGGGCGCCGAGTAGGGCACCGCTTTCGGGATCAAAGACAAGTTTGAGCGTGAGCGCATGCGCGCCGGGGTAATAGCTGGCATGGCTGGCCGCATGGATTGTGACCGACTCATAGCGGCGCGTGAGGCGTGCAAGCAGCTTTTCACTGGCGCCGGTCATGCCGACGGCGAGGGCGAACACTTTACAGATCGCAGTGCCTTGCGTGTTCTTGTAGGTGCTCGGGCGGCCGAAAATGTTGTCGGCGGCAATGCGGCCTTGGCGATTGGCCGGGCCGGCCAGCGGAATCAGCGCGGCGGTGGCGGTGACAAAATCGGTCACTTCGACGGCGTCGCCGACCGCGTAAATGTGCGGATCGCTGGTGCGCATGTGGTCGTCGACGGCGATGCCGCCACGCGCGCCGATGGTCAAGCCGGCCGCGCGCGCCAGGCCGATGTCGGGTCGCACGCCGATGGCAAGCATGGCCAGGCCGCAGGTCAACGTTTCGCCGGTGCTCAGGGACACGGCCAGCGCGCCGTCGCGTGCGGCAAAGCCGGTGACGGAGGTCTTGAGGCGCAAATCCACGCCATGCCGCAGCAGTTCGTCCTGCAGCGGCGCGGCGATTTCCGGATCGACCGGGCTCATCACTTGCGCGGCCAACTCGACCAGCGTGACGCGCACATTGCGCGCCCGCAACGCTTCGGCCATTTCCAGCCCGATGTAGCCGCCGCCCACAACGACGGCATGCGCCGGCGTCTCTTCATCGATGATGTTCTTGATGGCGTCCATGTCCTCGAGCGTGCGCAGCGTTCTGACCTGCGGCAGATCAATGCCGGGCAGCGGGGGGCGAATCGGCTCGGCGCCCGGACTGAGCACCAGCGCATCGTAGGATTCACTGTAGCTGTGATTGCGCACCAGATCGCGCACAGCAACCGTTTTGGCGGCGCGATCAATCGCCGTGACTTCGCTGCGCACGCGCACATCGAGGTGCATACGGCTGCGCAGTGATTCCGGGGTCTGCACCAGCAGGCGGTCGCGCTGGGCAATCTCGCCGCCGATATGATACGGCAGGCCGCAATTGGCGAACGAGACATACGGGCCGCGCTCAAAGAGAATGATCTCGGCCTGTTCGTCAAGGCGCCGGGCGCGCGCGGCAGCCGAGGCACCACCGGCAACGCCACCAATAATAAGGATCTTCATATCACGACTCCTGTGGGGGATGAAAGGATGGCATCGGCAACGCGCAGGATGCGGCGCCCGCGCGGGTTGACAATGCGATAACAGCGGCGGGTGCCGTCGTGGCGCGCGGTGATAATGCCGGCGCGGGCCAGCACGGCCAGATGTTGCGAGACCACCGGCTGCGGCAGGCCGAGGCCGTCGACGATCCGGGTGACATGGCATTCATGGTGCAGCAAGCCGGTGGCAATGCACAGGCGCACTGGATGGGCCAGGGCTTTGAGCATGGGTGCCAGCGCGGCGCAGCGGGCGCGGCGGAGGGCGGGGGAGATGGTCTTCATCGTCGTCATGGTTGCATACATTAAATAGTATATATATAGTATAACATATATATTTATGGGTGTCAAGCGCGCTGGCCGGATGGGTGTGGCCGGCGGCAGGTTTGCGTGCGCCGGCGCGGAACACTATAATAGGCGCATGGCGTTCGCCGCGCGGTGCGGCGGCCCTGCGCACTCATCTGGTTACTCAGGCTACGCATGGAAGAGACTCAGCCCGCATCCCCGCGCCAGCCGCTGTGGCAGCACGCCCTGCAATTCGCCCGCTACGTCTTGTCGGGCGGGATCGCGACAGCCGTGGATTGGGCGCTCTTTTGGCTGTTGGCCACGCGCCTGCAGATGAATTATCAGGCCGGCTTGGTCGTTGCCTTTGTCGCGGGCGCGCTGGTCAATTACACCATCACCAAATTGTTTGTCTTTCAGTGCCACTCGCGCCAGGTGTCGCAGCAGCTTTCGGTGTATTTCGCGATCACGCTGCTGACGTTGCTGTTGAGCATGGCCTGCATGTATTTCTGCGTGCAGGTGTTTGGCTGGGCGAAGGTACCGAGCCGGATGCTGACGACCGGCGCGATGCTGCCGGTGAATTTCCTCCTGCACAAGCTGATCACGTTCAATCGCGCACTGTTTCCGGGGCGCGCGCGCCGCGCTGAATGAATGCGGGAAACACTTCGACGAGCAACCCAGGTGATAATCTAGGCATACAACCAGCATCGGCGCATTGGCCAAGCTCCACTTTGTGCCACTGCCACTGTGGCTGTTGCTCGCCTTTGATCGCGTGTCACGTGCCTTGATTGTTGTGTTGCTCCTTGTTGTGGTTGCGTGTGTTTGTTTATGCGACCACACATCGCGTGTCCCAATTGTGAACGAGAGTTGGACGCTTCGTCGTTGAAGGGCTATTGTGTTGTGCGCTGCCGGCATTGTAGGGCGAAAACCAAATTAACGGTGCTAATTCCCTTGCACGTGCTGCTGGCCGGGCTTGCCCTGCGCAACCGACTGTATGCGCGCTGGCTGTTTGCGCAAGTGGAGCTTACACACAGAAAGAGGCACGCAGACAGTGCCGGGACTCAATCCTCGCGCTGTAGTTTGGCAGCAAGCGCGACACGGAGGTCGCTGCCGCTTTTCTTGAAGACATAGGCACGCGCGCACAAAAGCCATATTGCCCAGAGCGCTGGTTCCGGCACGACGGCCTGATAGCTCGCGCGCAGATTGGGGCGCGGGCCAATTGCGCCGGCGGGGCCGAACGTTTGCGCGCGGCCGTTCTGTACCAGATTTGAACGCAGTGTCAGCGGCGGCAGATACAGGCCGTACTTTGCGCGTGCGTAACTTTGCACCGACGCAGCCGCGCCGGCCGACAGCGCGCTGGCGCTGGACGTGCCGGAGAAGGTGGCGGTGTACTGATTCGAGAGCTGCGTACCGCCGAGATCGCCATAGCCCAGTGATGCCACCGACCAATCGCCCCAGCCCTGAATGTCAAGCCGGCTGCCATAGTTGGAAAAACTGCAGCGGGCGCGATTGGTGCCTGTGCCGGCGCCCACCATGACGGTGCGCGAGTCGCAATAACTGCGTTGAAACAGGCCACCCCATGTGCTGCTGTCCAGATTAGCACCGCTATTGCCGGCCGGCTCGATGACCATGCGGTCCAGCGCGGTGGCGTTGACAATTGCAGCATAGAAAAGCGCCCAGTACTCGATCGGGCAGTAGGCGCCGTTCGCGTAGGCCTGCTGCTCGAGCAGGATCACATCGCCGGGCTGCGTGTTCGACACCGCCAAACTGACGGCGTCATGCAGCAGCCACGTGGCGGCCGCATTCACCGCCGAAATCACTTTGATATCAGCGTGGTATACAATGCCGCACATGCCGAAACTATTGCTGCGCGCCGCGCTGACGCCCAGCGAAGCCGTGCCATGGTTGCGACTGGTGCCAAAGAGATTTGTCATGAAGCCGCCCAAGAGGTCGGCGGTGGTCAGCTGTAAATCCTCATGACCAAGGTACCAATCATATTCAATGTCCACCACGCGCACCTGCGCGCCATCGCCGCCCGGCTGGGTCCAGGCATACAACGCGTCATAGCCATTTGACATGGACGGCAGCAGATAGCGTTGCGCGCCGATGAGGTTCGTCGTCGGCAGTGCCGGCGCCATGGGATGCAGGTAGCCAATTTCGACGACCGGATTGGTGAAGAGGGGCACCAGCAGTTCGGCCGCGTTCAGGTAGTCAGACACTTCGAGCAGGAAGCACAAGTTCAGGTCGGGCAGCGTTTCGCCCGTCATGGCTTCGCCCTGCAACCGCTCCGCGTCGAGTTCGGCAGCGGGGCGCGAGAATGCAGCCATGGCATACACCACCCCATGGTCGGCCAGCAGCGCATTGAGCGCCACGACCTGCGGCTGCCATTCCGGCACGAGCGTGGTGAAGAGCGGCGGAACGGGATTGACCTTCACACCACTGCCGTTCACGCACTTCAGTGCCAGCCAGCCGCTGTACTCCAGTGGTGGTGGCAGATTGTTGGTGTAGACCGCAAAATGGTTGCCGAAGCCGGGATAAAGTGCCGCCGCGCACACGCGCAGGGACAGCATGGCGAACCCCGCACAGACCATTGCATACCCAAGGAGTAGTTTCATGGCGCTCTCCAGATGAGGGTTCATGGCGCGAGCGCAAGGCGTTCACGCCTCATATCCTATTATAGTATTTTGCGCAGATAGTGGCGCCATCCCAGACCCGGCGACGCGCAGCATCCTGCAAGTACAAAGGCACGCAGGACTGACTATGCGCGTGGAACTGGCATGCACCCTGCCCGTTCTGCAATCGAAAACCGAAAATGTTACAATTTTACAATGTATCATGCATTGACCATAGCCGGTTCTGACTCCGGCGGCGGGGCCGGCATTCAAGCCGACCTTAAGACCTTTTACTCGTTGCATGTCTACGGCGCAACGGCAATCACGGCCTTGACCGCGCAAAACACGCTGGATGTCTATGGCGTCGAGTATGCCACGCCGGCCCTGGTTGCGCAACAAATTGATGCGGTGCTCAGCGACATTGGCGCGCAGGCCTGCAAGACCGGCATGCTCGGCACGGTTGCCATCGTCCGCGTCGTGGCGGAACGGCTGCGCGCGCACCACGTGACCAACTTGGTCGTTGACCCGGTCATGATCGCGAAAGGTGGTGCGCGCCTGCTGCAGGATGACGCCGTGCAGGCGCTGCTGGACGAGTTGCTGCCGCAGGCCTTGATCGTCACGCCCAACATCCAAGAGACCGAAGTGATGACCGGCGTGGTCGTGAAATGCGCAGACGACATGTTGCACGCCGCCGCGCAATTGCTGAAGACCGGCGCGCAGTGTGTGGTCGTGAAAGGCGGGCATCTCGCGGGCGACGCGACGGATTTGGTGTACAGCAAGGAAGGTCACCATTTTTTGCGGGGCCCGCGGATAACCACGACCTGCACGCACGGCACCGGTTGCACTTTTTCGGCCGCGATCACGGCCTACCTTGCGCGCGGCTTGGCGCCACTTGACGCGATCAAATGTGCGAAGACCTACATCACCCAGGCCATTATCACCGCGCGCGCCATCGGCCACGGCCATGCCCCGACCAATCATTTCTGGAACGCGCCGCAGGACGCGGATGAGCGCTGAATGGGCACGGACGTAAATGCTGTCTGCTGGCGCCAGCGGCGGCACAGTCGCCGGGCCGGCGACCCTCCCGCAGAACAGCGGCAGCATCGGGGCGTGGAAGCCCCTCCCGTCTTGCAGAGTGGAAGCGGCCGTCGTGGCGCACATGCTGCTGTTCATGTAATGACGCTCTCCACGGCGGCAGCGCTGCTGCTCAGTGGCTGCGCCAGTCCGTCGCGCACCCAAGTGTCCGCGGCGCGCCCGGCCCGCACCGTGCAGCCCGGCGCGTTATCATCCCGCGCGATCCATACGGCATTAACCACGCTGGCGGCGACCGTGCAGACGGTGCGGGTGGTCAACTTGGGCACGTCCGTGCGCGGCACGCCCCTCGACGCCGTGCTGATCAGCGCACAGATTGACCAGCTGGCCCGTGCGGCCGCGCCGGCCGGATATTTGCGGATCATGCTGGTCGGCACCCAGCACGGGATGGAACCATCGGGCGGTGATGCGCTGGTCGCGATTGCGCGCGACCTCGCCGGCGGGCCGCTGACCAATCTACTTACCATCTGCGAATTCATCATTGTGCCCAATAGCAATCCCGACGGGCGCGACCGGAATCGGCGCGTCAACGGCAATAACGTCAATCTCAGCACGGATTACTTGTTGTTAAGCCAGCCGGAGAGCTTCGCGCTGGCCGGCGCCCTGCAGCGCTGGCAGCCGCACGTCGTGCTGGATGTCCACGAGTCGGCCGTCTTGAAGAAGAAGAGCCTCGGCGCGCAAGGCTTCCTGATTGATTTCGAAGCCCAGTTCGAAGGGCCGAACAATCCCAATGTGCAGCCCGGCATCCGCACGCTCGTGTACGACACGCTCCTGCCGGGCATCCTGACGAATGCGCAGCAACGTGGCCTGCCGGCCCAGCGCTACCTTGGTGAAATCACCAGCACCAACCAGATTATCACGCATGGCGGCCTGTCGCTGCGCAATCTGCGCAACTACGCCGGCCTGCGCGGCACGCTGGGCTTCCTGCTCGAAAGCAAACTGGATCCGTCGACCGGCAGCTATGCGACGCCGCGCAACATCGCCGAACGTGTCCGCAAGCAGTCCATTGCGATCACCAGCCTGCTGGCCGTCTGCGCCCGGCATGCCGCGGCAATCACAAACACCACTGCCACAGCACGGCAACCATTGAAGGACATTGCCAAGGGGCTGCCGCCAAAACTGGTGCAGATGCTGCCGCGCACATCCAACACGCTGGTTTACTTGGCGTTCACTTATGCGCCGGCGCCGGATGACGACACGCGCAGCGTTGCGTTGCGGCGCATCACGGACGGGCTTGTTACCAATCTCGTTTTTCCGTACTATGGCGCCGTTCGCACGCGCGAACCGATCCTGCCGCCGCGCGCCTATGTCATCACCCGCCACCACGACGCGCTGGCGCGCATCTTGACGTCACACGGCATTGCGTTTCAGCGCGCCTACAAAGCCGCGCTGGTGCCGGCGGTCGCGCAGCAGGTTACGGGCCGCGAAGCGCTGCCGTTGCGCTTGTGTGGCGCCTCCGCACGCTATCTCACCACGCCCGTCCCGGTCATGTTGACGGTGCAAGCAGGCGATCTGGTGGTTCCGCTGTTCCAAGCGTTTCCCCGTCAAATCACGTTGCTGCTCGAGCCGCGCTCGATGGCGTCGGTCTTCACCACATCGCAAATGCAAACCTGCCTCGCCACCAACACGCCGGCCTGTGTTTATCAGGTTGCTGACTATTTGCAGATTCCCTCCTTTGCCACCCATGCCGAGACACTGCCATGACACACCACGTACAACACATCATTCACAAGCGCGACGGCCACGCGCATGATCTCAAGCAAATGCGCGACTTTCTCACAGCCTATACCCGCGGCGAGGTGCCCGACTATCAAATGGCGGCCTGGCTGATGGCGGCCTGGCTGCGCGGTCTCAGCACCGACGAGACAGCCTGCTTGACGGAAGCCGTGCGCGACAGCGGCGCCTGCTTGAACTTGCAGCACATTCCCCAGCCGAAAGTGGACAAACATTCGACTGGTGGCGTCGGCGACAAGACCAGCCTTGTGCTGCTGCCCTTGCTGGCCGCCGCCGGCGTGTGCGTGCCCATGATGAGCGGCCGCGGACTTGGCCATACCGGCGGCACCCTCGACAAACTCGAGGCCATGCCGGGCATGAGCGTGCAGTTGCCCACGGAACGTTACCTGCAAATTCTTGAAACACTTGGCGGCGTGTTCATGGCTCAAACTGATGCGATTGCGCCGCTGGATCGCAAACTGTACGCCCTGCGCGACGTGACCGGCACGATCGAGTCGATTGCGTTGATCACCGCCAGCATCATTGGCAAGAAAGCCACCGAGGATCTCGACGCGCTGGTGCTCGATGTGAAATGGGGCAATGGCGCCTTCATGCGCGAACGCGAGCAGGCGCACGCCCTGGCGCAAAGTCTGGTGCAGGCCGCGACGCGCCTGGGGATGCGCACGGTGGCGCTGATCACCGACATGAACGAGCCGCTCGGCGCCTGGGTGGGTAATGCGGTCGAGACGCGCGAAGCGATGACCATGCTGCGCGGCGAACCGGTCGAACCACGCTTTCAGGCGGTCACCTTGCAGTTGGCCGAGGAAATGTTGCGCGCCGCGCAACCTGCTATGACCGCCGCCGCCGCACGCACCGCCCTGGACAAGCACCTGCGCGACGGCAGCGCCTATGAGCGCTTCGTGCAGATCATCACCGCCCAAGGCGTCAGCCCCGCAACCTGCGCGAACCTGCCGGCGTGTTTGGCGCCGGCACCGGTGCCGAACGAGATGCGCGCGCCACGCAGCGGCATTTTTCAGCACTGTGATACCGCCCGCCTGGGACGTCTACTCGGCGCACTCGGCGCCGGCCGGGCCACCCTAACCGATGTCATTGATCCCGCCATCGCGCTACAACTGCACGTGCACGTCGGCGACACGGTCAGCGCCGGCACGGTCCTGGCCACGCTGTACACCCGCAGCAGCATTTCCACGCAGGATTTTGTAGAATGTATGCAGATCGGCGATGCGCCCTGCGTGCCATCACCCTTGGTGCTCGAGAAACTCAGTTGAACAGTGACCCCGGATGAATAGCCAATATCGTTGCTATCAACAAGAATTGCCGCAATTCTTTTTGTACAAAATGGTTTTGCAGCAAAATCATTTTTTCTGCAACCTGAATCCCGCCGTTGGCGGGATCCGCGCCTGTGGCGGGACTCCAAGCAGCTCCAAGCAGCCCTGAACCCTGAACCCTGACCCCTTGATGAACACTGTCAAGATCACCGAAGCCGTCGCGTACATTCAACCGCGCATGCCGTTTGCGCCCCAAATCGGCGTGGTCCTTGGTTCGGGCTTGGGCGGCCTTGTCGACGCCGTGCCGATGGCATTGTCGCTGCCCTATCAGGCCATACCGTATTTCCCGCAGCCAAGCATCGCCGGGCATGCCGGGTGTCTCGTGTTTGCGCGGGTCGGCACGGTGGCCGTGGCAATCTTGCAGGGCCGCGCGCATTTGTATGAAGGGCACAGCGTGGATGATGTAGTCCGGCCGGTGCGCGTGTTAGCGCAGCTCGGCATGCGTTTGTTGATCGTCACTAATGCGGCGGGCGGCGTCAATGCGGCGTTTACCGCCGGCGAGTTGATGCTGATTACCGATCAGCTCAATCTGCAGGGCGTCAATCCATTGACCGGACCGAACGACGAGCGCGTCGGTCCGCGTTTCCCGGACATGACCACGCTCTACGATCCGTGCGTGCGCGACATCGCGCTGGCATCCGCGCACCGCGTCGGCGTTGGTCTGCAGCAAGGCGTGTATGCCGGCCTGCCCGGCCCGGCCTATGAAACGCCGGCCGAAATCCGCATGTTACGCACGCTGGGCGCCGATGCCGTCGGCATGTCAACCGTGCAAGAAACGATGGCCGCGCGACATCTCGGTGTGCGCGTCGGCGGGATCAGTGTCATCACCAATCAAGCTGCAGGCGTGGCGCCGCAGGCGTTGTCGCATGCCGACGTTGTTGCCTGTGCGCAACACGCCAATGCGCGTCTAACGGCCGTACTGACCGACTGTTTATATCATTGTTCTTCACTGCTGCACTAGGAGCACCCATGCCGTTTATTAGCATCACCACGAATGTTACCTTAACGACCCAGCACGAAGTGCGCATCAAGTCCGAAGCCGCGCGGGTCATGAACGACATTGCCGGCAAACCCGAAGAGTGGTTGATGATTGCCCTTCATCCGGGCACCTTGTTGTTCTTTCAAGGCGCCAGCGACCCGCGCACCGCGTATATTGAGATCAAGTATGTCGGCGCCTTTGCGGCCGAGGTCAAAGAGAAGATTGTCAAAGGCATTGCCAAGCTCATGCAAGAAGAAGTCGGCGTCAGCCCTGATCGGCTGTACATCCATTTCGCGGGTTCGTCCGCCGCTGATTGGGCCTGGTCCGGCACGATGCTGAGCTGCACCTGAGGCAGTGGAAAAGGTGAATGTTGAAAAGTTTCACGTTAGACTGCAAGTTGTAATGTGCAATCTGTAAATTGTATGCCCGTGGTCTACGACACAGACACGACGCCGTTTCAGCGCCGGGTGTATACTGCCGCGCAAGAAATCCCGCGCGGCATGGTGACGACCTATGCGCGTCTTGCGCGCCACATTGGTTGCGGCTCGGCGCGCGCGGTTGGGCAGGCCTTGCGGCGCAATCGTTACGCACCGCGGGTGCCCTGTCATCGTGTTATTGCCACGGATTTGCGGCTGGGTGGTTTTGGCGGGCAGACCTGCGGCGCGGCCGTGCGCCGCAAACGTGCATGTTTGCGCGCTGAGGGCGTCCTCTTTCGTGCCGGCCGGCTGGCCGACGCCACCCGGTTGTTTGACTTTGCCTAGCGGTGCTTGGGCTGCGTCGCGGCGTAGCTATCCAACATTTTCTGCAACGAATCGCGATCATAGCAGGCCGCGACCATATCGTTGTAGGCAATCTGATTTTCGGTGTACAACGTCATGAGCGCCATGTCCATGGCGCACATGCCAAATTTCGCGCCGGTCTGCAGGTCAGACGTGATCCGGTACGTTTTGTTGTCGCGAATGTACGCGGCAATGGAGGTCGTGTTGAACATGATTTCGAAGGCCGCCACCCGCCCGCCGCCAATGCGTGGCAATAACTGTTGCGAGATGACCGCCAGCAGCGTGCCGGCCAACTGGGTGCGGATTTCATCACGATGGTTGGCGGGAAACACATCGACGATCCGGTCAACCGTGCGGGCTGCGCTGGTGGTGTGCAAGGTACTAAAGACAAGGTGGCCGGTTTCGGCGGCGCGCACGGCGGCCTCGATGGTTTTGAGGTTGCGCATTTCGCCGACCAGAATGACATCCGGATCCTGACGCAGCGCGCGCACCAGCGCTTCCTCAAAACTGGGCACGTCGTCGCCCACTTCACGCTGCACGACAATCGATTTGTTGTGCGTGTGACGGTACTCGATCGGGTCTTCAATCGTGATGATATTGCAGTCGCGTTCGCGGTTGATGCAATCAACCATGGCGACCAGGGTGGTTGATTTGCCGGAGCCAGTCGGCCCGGTGACCAGCACCAGTCCGCGCGGTTTGTTGAGCAATTCCCGCACGTGGTCGCCCAAGCCGATCTCGGCCAGTGGGCGGATCGTGCTGGGGATCAAGCGCATAACCACGCTGGCCATGCCGCGCTGTTTGAAAATGCTGACCCGAAACAGGTGCTGTGCCTGAAACGCATAGGAGAAATCCGAGCCGCCACGCGTCATGAAGAAGTCCAAGTGCCTGGCCGGGGTGATCTCGCGCAGGAAGCGCAGCGCATCCTCGGCCGTCAGGGCGATGTCACCCAAAGGCACCAGCCGGCCGTGCACGCGCAGGATCGGCGGGCAGCCGACGGCCATGTGCACATCGGAGGCCTCCCGCGTCACGGCGGCAGACAATATTTCAAGGGTTGTCAGCATGGGTCTTGCGCGGCCATGGGTTAGGGTGTGCGCGGTTTGGTCTTTACCTCAAAGCCGCCGATCTGGTTGGTGGCCGCGGTAATCAAGAGCTGCTCACGCATGCGCAACAACGCCAGGCTCGGCGTATTAGTAATGACATCATGCCATTCGCCCACACGGTCGACATGCATTTGTTCCAATTGCGGCTGCCAACGCGGGTCGGTATTGGCCGTCCGCAAAATTGTCGGCGTCAAGAAAATGACCAGGTTAACGGTCCGCAATTCCTTGGTTTCCCAGGTAAATAAATAGGGACCAAGATAGGGCATGTCGCACAAGTACGGGACCGAGCGTTTGGTCGTCACCCAATTGTCCTTAACAATGCCGCCGACCGCGACCGTGTATCTATCGCGCAGCGAGACGCGCGTCTCGATCCGGCGAATATTGGTAATCGGCACTTCGACGCCCTGAATGATCTGATTGCCGGTCAAGTCGCTGACTTCGGGAATGATGTCCAAGGTCACATCGCCATTGTAGTTGACGTGCGGTGTCACTTCCAGGGTAATGCCGACATAGATATCCTCAAGATCATTAATTTCGTAGGAGCCGGTTTCTTTGTTGAACGTGAATTTTGGTTTGTAGCGCGTTTCCGCGACGCGAATGGTGGCGCGCTTGTTGTCCAGGGTCTGAATCTTGGGGTTGCTGATCAATTTTGCGCGGGAATTGTTGAGCAGCATGCTGAACGCCAGGCGGAATTGGTCGGGTTCAAGCTGATAGGTGGTTGCCTGCGTCTGGTTGATGGCGTACGTGCGCGCCTTGTTGGCCGGCAAGCCACTCGGGATCGGGAACTCATGAAAGTCGCCTTCATTGGCGCCGCTGCGCGCCATCTCCACTTGGCGGTCAAAGGTATACAGCATGTCATGCAGGACGACGCCATAGTCGCCGAGATTGCTCCAGTCGACGCCCTCGCTGTCCACATCACCCACCGCGATCTCAATGAATTTTGCTTCGATCAGGACTTGCGGCGTGGGCTGGTCCAGGCGTTGGACCACTTTTTCGAGCTGCCCGAGCTTGGCGGGAATGTCGGTGATGATCAGCGCGTTGACGCGCTCGTCACTTTCAATTTTGCCGCGCGACGCCGTCAGCAAGGGCGTCAGCACCGGCAGCAGCTCGGCTGCCTTGGCATAGTTGATCGGAATGATAACGATCGCGAGGGGTTCCTTTTCCACTTGGTCGGCGCTGACCACGCGCAGGATGTTGCCATCGCGCACGTAGGTATAGCCGTTGGCGCTCAGGACCAGGTTCAAGGCCTGCTCCCAATAGACATCGTGCAGTTCGATTGTGACGGTCCCGCGCACGTCCGGGCCGGCCACGAGATTGACGCCACTGACGCGCGCGATCAAGCGCAAAATGTTCTGCAGGTCGCCGTTCTTGTAATTCAGCGAAATAAGCGCCGTGTCATTGGTCGCCTGTTCAATGGCGATCCGCTGTGCGACGGGCATCGTGCGCTCTTGCTCGAGCGTGAAATCAATACGAGTTGCCATGCTGACGCCGGGCATGCTGGGCGTGCGTTGCGGTACGGCCGTATCATCGTCGTTCAGCGCCGCATTGTTGTCTTGGCTCCGTTCGCGCGCGCGGTCCAAGGATGACTCCGCCTGCGCCAGCGGCGCAAGCAGCAGCAGGACGGCCAGTCCGCCATGCCAGCCTGCGCGCATGGCTTGATGCGCAACGGCACTGCTGATAGAGCGACGGCACACGTTCATCGCGGTGTCTCCGGCGGTGGACTGAGCTTATAGTCATAGGTATCTTTATCCAGTGCGAAGACAATCCTGTCGACGCTGATCCGCGCAATGCGCACGGCCACATCCGGTGCCAATCGGTCGCCCTCGCCCAACAAGCGGTCATTAATCACTGCCATCCGCAGTGCCGCCGACACGACCACGCCTTCAATCCGGCAGGTGGCCAGCAGGCGCTCGATTTCCGCCCGCCGGCTCTGGCGCGTCTGTAGCGTCGCTACCTGTAGACTGCCGGTCTCTCTGATCGGCACGTTGAGCGGCTTGACCAGCGGGTCGCGCACACCGGTGGCATCGTACAATGACTGGACGGCCTGCGCGTCATTCGTCGCCTCCGCGTCGCGTACCAGCGCGTGGACGACCTGCGCGTCACTTGTCGCCGCCGCACCGCGTACCAGCGCCACACTGAGCAAAGCCATAGCGATCGCCACGCGTTTCATGGTTTCGCGCTCTTGGTCAGGAATGCCACCGTCAGGGTGGCCGGATGTTTCCCGGACGGTTCATCACCGCTGCGCACCGTGACGCTCACCACCCGGACAAACGGCATATCCTGCTCCATCATGGCGATCCACGCGCCAATCGTGTGATACGCCGCCACGGTGTCGATGGTGATCCAGCGTTCGAGAAAGGCCGGGCCGCGCGGCACGTTCACGTCGCGGCGCAGCTGCACGGTGCCGAGCGACATGCCGACCACGTCGGCACAGCGTTTGATAATCCCCAAGTAGGTGTCGAATTTGCCGTCACCAACAAACAGGCGTTCCTGGCACGTCACCGCCTCGTCGCTGCTGCGGCATTGTTGCTTCAGGTGCGGCAGCAAGTCCACTTGCGCGCGCGCCGCCGCCAAGTCCGTCTTGACCTGCTGCGCTTCCGTGGTGACCTGCTGCAAGCGTGACCATTGCGGCTTGATAATCGCATAGAATGAGATCGCCAGCAAGACCGCCGCGGCCAACACCATCAGGGTTACCTGCTCGATTTGTTCGCGCGTCATCATGGCGCCGCGTCACTCCGTTGCAGTTCCAAGGTGAACACTTTTTCGGAGCCTTCCGAGGTAACCGAGGCCAGCGTGATACTGTTGAAACAATTCGTGAACTGGGCTGCGTGCTTGAGATTGTCCAGAAAGCGGAGCACATCGCTTTCGCCCGCCGCGCCGAACGCCTTGCCGGTCAACAACAACCGTTGACTGTTGGCCTGCGCATCCACGGGCGTGATCAGCACTTCGGTCAGGTACACAAATTCCGGCGTCAATTGCGCCAGTTGCAGCCAGCGCGCAGCCCAAACTACCCGGGCCGCGTGCCAGGCGTCGAGCGCGCTGGCGCGCGCCCGCAAACTGTCATACTGAGCTTGATAGGCAATCGCGTCGCTGAGTGGTTTCGACAACGCCGCCAGTTGCAGCTTGGCCCGGCTCAATTGGCTGGTCTGAATATACACAAAGGTGTAGAAAATCGCCATGGAAGCGATCGTCACGGCAATCGCAATGCCCAGCGCCGCCGGCAGTTGTTTGCGCGGCATGGCTTTCTTGCGCAGGCGCTCGAATTCTTCCGAGAGATTGATTTCGATCAAGGGATGCATTGGCTCACAATCCAAAGGCGCGCATGGCCACGCCCAGCGCCGGAGTGAATGCGCCCATCACCGCGCGGAACTCGCCAATGCGTTGATCGAGCGCGTCCAAGCCGACTCTGACAGACGGATCGAAACGAAAGGCCGGCACGCCATACTGTTCTTGCGCCAAGGCCGCCGCGCCAACCTTATCCGCCATGCCGCCCGTCAGATACAGGCGTTCGCAGCTGAAATCAAATTCGCGTTTGCAGTAGTCAAACGAAGTCTTGACTTCCGTCAAAATCCGCCCCAGGCAGCGAAGGTAGGCCGTCTGCACTTCAGCCGTCATTTCACCGGCGTGCTGGTACGCCGCCAGCGCCTCGGGATACTCGAGCCGCTGCTGGGTCGCATAGTCCTTGATCACATCCATCTCGCCCAAGTCAAGACTGCGGCAGGCGACCGGCTCACGCCCGCGCAGGATGCACACATCCGTGTGCGCCGAGCCCATGTGCACCAAGCCGATCCCACCGTTCTCGATACGCGCAATGCCCTGCTCCCGATCATAGTCATCCACCGCCGCCAGAAATGCGTTGATCACGCAAATCGGCTCGACATCCAGGATCAAAGCCACCATGTTCACCGAACGAAACAATTCGTTGACCGCGTCGATGACGGTCCGCCGCGACGCCACAATCATGCATTTCTGCCAGCCGTCGCGCGCCGGCGCTTGCGCCAGGGGGACACAGTCAAACACGGATTCTTCAGGGTTCAGCGGGACATAGCGGGATAATTGAAAGGCCACTGATTTGTGCAATTCCTCGCGCGAGGTGCGCGGCAACTCGACGATCCGCACCACAACCTGACGGCCGGAAATGACCGTGCGCACATCCGGCGTGGTGATGTTCAATTGGGTGAGGGTATGCCGTAAGACGGCGCTCAGATCGCCGGCGCTCAGCTGCCTGCCGACCGCACTGGTATGCACCACACGAAAATCGAGCACCGCAAAATTGTCCGGATAGGAACCGGACGTCACTAAAAATTTAAGGGCAGATGAACCCACATCAACGGTCAGCGTGTTCCCACGCTTTTTTTTCCACAACCCTAACATGCAGCATCAAAAGGGCAGAGGCTATGCCGCCTCCACGCCGGAAACCACAAACACGACATACTGTAGCATATTCCTGCGCAAAATGCAAGGGGCGCGCAATAATTAGTTCCACACTGTTGAAATTGTATTCAAATGGACACTCTGTCACTGCAAAAAACGGTGGCTGCGGTCAGAAATCTTGACAAGCCGCCACCCCTTTGCTATAGTCGAGACCATGCACGATGGCTCACCCCGACGGAGGATGTAATGAGTGTGGACAGTACCAGCTTGGCGGTTGCGCCACAGTGTGTGCCGTGCTTGGATCCGACATTTGCGCCGGCGGCGTTGGCCACCCGTGAGATGCAGCGGCGGGCAGTCGCTTCGGGCACACCCGTGCCTGTCGCGCTGGCCGTCGAGCAGGCCGACGGCTCATGCAGTCATTTCCACACCAACGTGCTGCCGGCGTGGCACCCGGATGCTGACTGCAATGGCGTGCAGGTCGAGCGGCTCGTGAAATTCCTGCTGTGGTCGCGCGGCGGCTTTCGCGTGTATCTGCAAGGCCCGACGGCACTGGCAGATCAATTGCGCGCCCACTACACCGCGACGCCCACCGGCTGCTTTGATGCGGAAATCATGGGCCAACGCATTTACGAGCGGCCGTTCGAGATCATCCACACCCGTGAACTTCCCCGAGCCCATGCGGCAACGATGCCGCTGGGGCACCATTTGGACGGCTGCCGGATTGGCTTTGATCTCGGCGCCAGCGACCTGAAAGCGGCCGCGGTCATGGACGGCACCGTGGTGTACAGCGAGGAGCAACCGTGGGATCCGGTGCCGCAAACGGACCCGCACTATCATTACGACCGCATCATGGCGCTCCTGCAGAGTGCGGCGGCGCATCTGCCGCGCGTCACCGCGATTGGCGGCAGCGCGGCCGGGGTGTATGTCAACAATCGTGTCAAGGTTGCCTCGCTTTTCCGCGGCATACCGGCCGCGCGCCTGGCGCGGGCGCAGAATATATTTCACGAGCTCAAAGCGGCGTGGCACAACGTGCCGTTCGAAGTCGTCAACGACGGCGACGTGACGGCGTTGGCGGGCTCAATGGCACTCAACGACACGGCCGTGCTGGGCATCGCGCTGGGCTCGAGCCAAGCCACCGGCTATTGCACGCGGGCGGGGACGATCACATCCTGGCTCAACGAATTGGCGTTCGCGCCGGTGGACTACAATCCACAGGCAGCGCGTGACGAGTGGTCGGGCGACTACGGCTGCGGCGTGCAATATTTCTCACAACAGTGCGTCGGCCGGCTGCTGCAGCCAGCGGGCATTGCGGTGGACCCGGCCATGACATTGCCGGAGAAGCTAGTGCAGGTGCAGCAACTGATGCAGCAGGACGATCCGCGCGCGCGCCGGATTTACGAAACGATTGGCACGTATCTGGGCTACGCGATCGCGCACTATGCCGGCTTTTATGACATTAAAAATGTGCTGATCCTCGGCCGGGTGACCAGCGGCGCGGGCGGGGCGGTTATCATCGAACAGGCCAAAGTAGTGCTCCAGGCCGAGTTCCCCGCGCTGCATGCCGGGATTGCGTTTCACACGCCGAGCGAGCGCGACAAGCGGCATGGCCAGGCCATCGCTGCGGCGAGTCTGCCGGTCATCCCGCAGCGCTGACGCGGGCGCGCCGGTTTGGTGCTTCGTGGCGGGAGTTTCAAACGCCCTTAGTTTTTTTGCTGCGAAAAAATCACTTTGGTCAACTGGCCCTTCGTGTACAACACCCGCTGCACCCACTGGGCGAAGAAATCATCCAGCCGCTGCTCAACCGCCGCACCTTCAATAATTCCCAGCGCCCGGCTGAGCGCCTCAAAGGTGCACAATCTGTTTTCGTCGACGTGCGCGCGAATACGATATTTCGCCACCAGGCCGGGCGGCAGATGCACGCGTAGCGCGCCCTGCAACTGCGGCTCGCGCTTCACTGCGCGGCGCGCCTGATTCCAACTGCCATCGGGGATCAACAGTGTGAGCGGCGGCGTCAGTGCTGACACATACGGTGGCGTCAACTCCTGCGAGTCCCGCCCGGGGAACAAGACCAGGCGACTGGCCGGATTGGCGCACACCAGCACGTCGAGTGGCGTGTCTTTGAGCCCGCGAATGTGCACCGCGCTGTTCGGCAGACACAAGGAGACCAAGCGCCCGCTGTTGGTCATCTTGACCGCGTCGGCATAGTGAATGATCACCTCGACGCGCGTGCGCAGATCGAGTGTTGGCGCCAGATGGCAGACGCACAAATCGAGATGCAGCCGGCAGGCGGGACAGCGTGGTTGTTGATTCGGGTTTTCAAGCATGGCCATGCGCATTATAGTCGAACGCATCAATGAACGCAAGGCAGGGCGGTCAGGCCCTGACCGCCGCAGAAATTTCGACAAGGAGTAAAAGAGTACATGAGCCGAAGCTGCAATCGACATTTGTTGTCGTTTGTGCTACACTCTACTGGTCCACATGGAGAGGATGATGTTCAGGCAACTCACGTTCATGGCGCTGCTCGTCTTGTCGCAATCGTGCCCGGCAACCTCCACTTCCGGCTGTGCGGCAGATGGCTGGCGCGGATTTAGTGTTATAGTGCTGGGGCGGGTTGACCGGTCGCCGGCGCCGCGCTTCAGCGGCGTGACCGATGCGGAAAGTTTTGTTATTGAGGTCGAAAAAGCCTACAAGGGCACCGCGGCGCATTGCAGAATTGCATTTGCTTATGCACAACCGCGCTACCCGGGACCGGTTAACATGACACCTGGCGTGCGGTATCTCGTCTTGCTGCGGACACTGCAGGCCAGACAGGACGAGCACGACCCACCAACGAATTGCATAAGCATACTGCGCATGGGGACCGCTTACCCGGTGGATGACGTGCAGTTCAAAGATGTCGAGGCCGGCCTGTGCACATTGCTGGCCTACGAGAGCGTGCCCCGTGATGGCCGCAAGGACTTCCTCATCAAAAACCTTGGCAACACCAACAAGTATGTGCGGGTATTCCTGGAAGGCGAGATCCTCATGGCCCAGCTTCAGGAGGCCATTCCGTATTACCAGCAGCGATTGTCACAAGCCACAACCGAAAGCGAAAAACTTGATCTGATTGCCGATTTGCGGTGTCTTGGCGCACAAGATGTCAAAGAGACGCTATGTGCATGGTTGGCAGATCCCGCATTCAAAGACAAGAAGGAAGTCATTGAGGAGATGAATAAGCTGGGTGACAAATCCCTTGTGCCGGCGATTCGCGAACATATCGGTGCCACGAATGAACTGCTTGCCGTTGCAGCAAGAGGCACGGTCCTTCAACTGGGCGATCCGCAAGGCGTGGCACTGCTTCTCTACATGCTGAAACGCAGCCACGACGCAACGGTTCGCTATAATGCCATTTTTCCTCTGTGGCATTATTCCGGCAATTTCAGCGCTAAAGAGAAAGCGGCTATCGCGGCCTTGGTGCACGACAAAGATCCCGCCATCGCACGCGTCGCGGGCTTTATGGTCGAGAAATGGCAGCGCAAGGCCAACCGCGACGGCAGATGAAAGAAAACGCAAAGTTTGTATAATTGAACAATGGCGATAATTATTCAAGAAAAACGATGAAAACTTGTGCAAGATCGATGGTGCTGCTTGCGGCGCTGCTGATCACCCCGGCGTTCGCCACAACATTTTATGTGGACGCGAGCCGCCCCGATGATGCGGGCGACGGCCTGTCGTGGGCCACGGCCAAGAAGACGATGCAGGCCGCCGTTGACCTGGCGGTGTCAAACGATGTGGTGACGGTGACGAACGGCGTGTATGCAGCAGGCGCGCGCGTCACGCCCGGCTATGCCTGCCCGAACCGCGTGGTGATGACGAACGCCATTATTGTGCAGAGCGTCAACGGCCCGGCGGTGACGATTATTCAAGGGCATGGCGTGCCGGGCGCGAGCGCCGTGCGGTGCGCCTATATGTCGGCCGGCACACTAGTCGGATTCACCTTGACCAATGGCGGAACAAGGACAAACGGTGATAAATATTATGACCGCAGCGGCGGGGGCGTGAATATGTACGCCGGCGACGGCATGGTGTCTAATTGCCTGATCGTTGGCAATGCGGCCCAAGACAGCGGAGGGGGCACATATTACGGCACGGTCAACCACTGCACGATCAGCCAAAACACGGCGCAGGAGGGCGGGGGGACGCGCTACGGCACCATCAACTATTGCACGATCATCGAGAATGCGGCGACCTACGGCGGCGGGACGCGCGGCGGTACGGTCAACCATTGCCTTATCAGTGGGAACTGGGCGTATTGGTATGGTGGCGGAACGTATGCGGGCACGGTCAACCACAGCATGATCAGTGACAACTGGGTGTATTATTATGGTGGCGGTGCGTGTTCGGCCACGATCAACCACAGCACGATCAGCGGGAACGTGGTGGCGCACTACGGTGGCGGGACGTATGCGGGCACGGTCAACAACAGCACGATCTGCGCGAACTCGGCGTACGCCGGCGGCGGCACTTATGAGAGCACGGTCAACAACAGCACGATCAGTGGCAACACCGCCGAGAGCAGCGGCGGTGGGACACAGACGGGTTCCGTGCGCAATGCCATTGTCTGGAACAACAGCGCCCCGCAAGGGTGCAATTATATGGATGCGGAATTGTCATATTCTTGCACGACACCGGCGGCGCCTGGCATGGGCAACATAACGAACGACCCGGTTCTGCTCGGCGCCGCGCATATTAGTGTTTCGTCGCCATGTCTCGGCGCCGGTTCCAGCAGCTATGCCACGGGCGCTGATATTGACGGCGAGGCATGGCGCACCCCGCCCGCGATGGGCTGCGATGAAGTCTATCCGAATGGCTTGACGGGTGCGCTCCGCGTGGCGATCAGCACGCCGAGCACGACCACCGTTGTCGGCGCCGCCCTCACCTTTTCCGGCTTGATGGACGGCCGCCCGCTTTCCAATCACTGGTCGTTCGGTGACGGCAGCACAACCGCAAATAGTATCCAGCCGCACCACGCCTGGAATGCACCAGGGCAGTACGAGGTGGTCTTGACCGCCTGCAATGTGGATTACCCGGCCGGTGTGGCGGCCACGGCGGGCGTGACGGTTGTTGCGCTTGACCTCGCGACGTTTTATGTGGATGTTGCCAATGGCGCGCCAAGCTATCCGTACCAGAGTTGGGCCACGGCCGCCACGACCATTCAGGAGGCCGTGGATGCGGCTGAGATCTCGGATATCAATGGCGCGGGCGTGATCGTCACCGATGGTGTGTATGCGCTGGGTGCGCGCGTCACGCCCGGCTATGCCTGCTCGAATCGCGTGGTGATAACCAAGAATATCATCGTGCAAAGTGTCAACGGCCCGGCGGCGACACACATTCAGGGGCAGGGGCCGTTAGGGAGCAATGCCGTGCGTTGCGTCTACATGGCGGCGGGCATCATGGCCGGCTTCTCCCTGACCAATGGCGGCACCATGTCGAGCGGCGACTGGATCTACGACTGTGCTGGCGGCGGTGTGCATATGCGGGGCGGCAACAGCATGGTGTCCAACTGCCTGATGAGCGGCAACGCGGCGAGTTCTTTTGGTGGTGGCGCCAGCGGCGGCATGGTCAGCCACTGCACCATCCGCGGGAACTCGGTCAACGATGACGGCGGCGGTGCGGCGCTCGGCATCATCAGCCACAGCACGATCAGCGCCAATGCCGCGGGCCAGAACGGCGGCGGCTGCCTGGGTGGCACCGTTAACAATTGCGTGATCAGCGAAAATGTGGCAAAGCGTGGTGGTGGGACGGTTTTCAGTGCGGTCAACCACTGCACGCTCAGCGAGAATGCCGCGGTCTGGGACGGTGGCGGCGTGTATGACAGCACGGTCTACAGCAGCACAATCAGCGGGAATTCCACACTATATGGCACCGGCGGCGGAACGTGTGAGAGCACCGTCAACAATTGCGCGATCAGCGAAAATGTGGCAAACCGCGGCGGTGGAACGGCTTACAGCGCGGTCAACAACTGCACCATCAGCGGTAACATTGCGAATCAAAGTGGCGGCGGGACGTATTACGGCTCGGTGGGCAATGCCATTGTCTGGAACAATAGTGCGACGCAAGGCTTCAACTATTTCAATGCCACCTTGGAATACTCGTGCACGACACCGGCGGCGCCTGGCATCGGCAACATAACGAATGACCCGGTTATGCTCAGCGCAGCGCACATTTACAGTGCGTCGCCGTGCCTCGGCGCCGGCACCCACAGCTACGCCACGGGTTGCGACATTGACGATGAAGCTTGGCGCAACCCGCCTGCGATAGGTTGCGACGAAGTCTACCCGGATGCGCTGACGGGTGTGCTCAATGTGGCGATCAGCGCGCCGCGCACGACCAACCTTGTCGGTGGCGTGCTCGCGTTTGCCGCCCTGATTGCCGGCCGGCCGGCTTCCAATTACTGGTTGTTCGGCGATGGCAGCGCCGTGGCAAACAACATCTGCGCGCACCATGCATGGAATGCCACCGGGCAGTACGCGGTGATCTTGATGGCGTTTAATGCGGACTATCCGGCCGGTGTGGCAGCCACGGTGGGGGTGAGCATTGTCATGCTTGACCAGGCGACGTTTTACGTGAATCTTCTCAATGCGGCGCCGAACTATCCGTACCAGACCTGGACGACGGCGGCCACGAGCATTCAGGATGCCGTGGATGCGGCTGAAATGAGCGGGATACCTGGCGCGCGCGTGCTGGTGACGAACGGCGTGTATGCCACTGGCGCGCGCAGTACGCCCGGTTATAGCTGCTCAAACCGCCTGGTGGTGACCAAGAATATCATTGTGCAGAGCGTCAACGGCCCAACGCCGACCATCATTCAAGGGCAAGGGCCAAAGGGCAACAGCGCGGTACGGTGTGTCTATATGTCGGCCGGCACACTGGTTGGCTTCACGTTGACCAATGGCAGCACAAGGTCGATCGGCGATTTGAACTATGACCTTAGCGGCGGTGGCGTGAATATGTACGCGGGAAGTGGCATGGTATCAAACTGCCTGATCGTTGGTAACTCGGCGTATGTTAGCGGCGGGGGCACCTATTACGGCACGGTCAACAACGGCACGATCAGCGGGAACGCGGCGCAGTACGGCGGCGGGACGTATGGCGGCACAGTTGACCAGTGTGCCATACGCGCGAACTCTGCGGTGTGGAACGGCGGCGGGACGTATGGCGGCACGCTCAAGAACAGCACCGTTACCGGGAATTCTGCGATGTGGGGCGGTGGCATGTGCGTGAGTACGGGCAGCAACTGCACGATCAGCGGGAATACGGCAAGCAACTACGGCGGCGGGACAAGCGGTGGCATGGTCAGCAACTGCACGCTCAGCGGGAACATGGCGGACTACGGCGGCGGGACAAGCGGCGGCACGGTTAACCAGTGTGCGATCAGCGGGAATGCAGCGATTGGTGGCGGCGGGGCCTATGCCGGCACAGTCATCAACTGTGCCATCAGTGGGAACGCGGCGGACTACGGAGGCGGCACGTTTGACTGCACGGTCCACAACTGCACGATCAGCGGGAACTCCGCGAACTACAACGGTGGCGGCGTGACTTTCGGCACGCTCACCAACTCGATTGCCTGGGCAAATACAGCGCCTGCGTCCAGCAATATGTCCAGCGCAAGCGCGGCGTACACCTGCAGCGACCCACTGCCGGCGGGCGACGGGAATATCTGCGTGGATCCCCAGTTTGTCAACACCAACGCCGGCAACTATCGCTTGCAGGAGGGCTCGTCGTGCATCAATGCCGGCACGAATCTTCCGTGGATGGCCGGTGCGACGGACTTGGACGGCAATCCGCGGATTTATGCGGAGCGCGTGGATATGGGCGCGTATGAATTCGCGCCCGAGCCGGCGCTCATTCGACACGTTGTGTTGATTGCACTCGGCGCGTTAGGGCGAAAGCTGGGCCAGCGGCAGGCCGGTGCGCAGTGATCGGCAGTCTGTGATCGATGTGTCCTGTTACCGCTGCAGAGCGGTGCCCCCAACCGAAAACTGAAAACTGAAAACTAATACCGCAGCACGCCATCGCCATTTTTTGTCGTTTGTGTTACACTACAGCATGCAATCGTGTTCCACCACAGCTACGCTACGGCAGGCGCTGCATCCGCATCTTGCGGCGGGCGGGCACTATGCCGTCGCCCTGTCTGGCGGCGCCGACTCCGTCGCGCTGCTGCATCTCCTCGCAAACTTGCGCGGCGACGGCGGCTTCAGCCTGCAGGCGCTGCATTTCAATCATATGTTGCGCGGCGCGGACAGTGATGCCGATGAGCAGTTCTGCTGCGCGCTATGCGCCACCTTGGACGTGCCGTTCAGCGCGGGGAGCGGCGACGTGCGCGCCTATGCGCAGGCGCACGGGTTGTCGCTCGAAGACGCGGCGCGCCAGTGCCGCTTTGGCTGGCTGGCCGAGGCGGCGCGGGCGTGTGGCGCAACGGCCGTCTTGCTGGCACAGCATGCCGATGATCAGGCTGAAACCGTGCTGCTGCGGTTGCTGCGCGGCGCGGGCATGCGTGGCCTGGCCGGCATGCAACCGCAGACGGTGTTTCACCACATGGCCTTTGTCCGGCCATTGCTGCCTGTTCGACAAAAACTGTTGCTTGCCTACGCCAACGAATGGCGCTTGGTGCACCGCCACGACCGCTCAAATGATGACACGCGGCACACGCGCAATTGGCTGCGGCACGAGATCATGCCGCACATTGCCGCGCGGACGGCCGATGCCGGTGTTGAGCGGATTTGCCAGACGGCCGCGCTGGCACGCGACACGGACGAATTTCTCCAGCAACGTGCAGCGCTATTGCGTGCGCGGCATTGCCGGCGGTCGTGCCTAGGCATGCTGGTGCCGCTGGCACAATTCCGCACATGGCACGTGACGGAACAACGCGCGCTGCTGCGCCACATCCTTGCGGAACTATGCGCGCCGGCACCGCCGGCAATGGCGTTTGCCGCGCTGGAACGGCTGCGGCGCAATGCGCTGGCCGGCGTGGCCCAAGCGGATTTCACGCTGCCGGCGCCGCTCGCGGCGGGCTGTGCCTACGGGCATGTCTACCTCACCGCCCCGCCGCCGCCGGCGCCGTCGCCCATGGATTTGTCAGCAACCACGCCGCGCGCGTGGGCCTGTGGCATGACGGTGGCGCTACATCCGGCGCCGACACGCGGGATCAGCATCTCGGACAATGGTGAGGCCTGGCGCGCCGTCGCATTGGGCGAAGCGGTGGCCATGCGCCAGTTTTGCGCGTTGCCGCCGAACGCCATCGTGCGGGTGCGGTCGCGGCGCACCGGCGAGCGCTATCGCCCGGTACACGGCCACGAGCACAAGATCAAGGATCTGCTGATTGCCGCCGGTGTGCCGCAGTACCTGAAAGATGTCATCCCGGTGGTCGAGTACAATGGCGTGATAGTGTGGCTGGCCGGGTGGCGCATCGCCGATGCGTTCAAAGTGGCGGCGGGTGCGCCGGCGGTCATGCTGGAAGTGCGCGCGTAAATTCATTGGGCTGGCCATGGCCCTGTCCAAGCATGCCGGAATGCGAAAAGGCGTGTGGTAACAAAGCAGCCTTCGACCCTGAGTTCACCCAACAAATCGACGTACTAATGAATGCGCTTACTAGGTGTCATGCCAATTGTAGCCGCGGGCGCCTGCTTGGAGCTGCTTGGAGTCCTGTCATCGGCGTGGATCCCGTCAACGGCGCGGATGACCGCGGCTGCAGAAGCCGCCCTCACCGCGGGCGGCTACAAGTACACTGCAACGTAGAAAGCGCTTTCATTAGCATATAAAACGAACGCCCTGCGTTCATTGATCTTTTCTTCTACGCACACTGCGGGCATTGCAGATCGTCATAAGAGCAAGCAGCAACGTGCCGACCGGTTCAGGCACGGGCACCAGCGCAATGTTCAGTCGGTACGGCGAGTTTGCGGCCGTCAGCGGCACGTTGGTCGTCTGCGTGAAGTAGTTCGACACCGCGCACACGACCGTGTAGCTGCCGGTGGGTATGAAGGTGAAGGCGTAGGCGCCATTCGTGCCGGTCTGCGCGGTCACCCAGATCCAATCGCCGGCCTCGGAGGCCGTCAGCGTGGCGTTGCTGATGGCTGCGCCCGTCCACATGTTAGTGGCGAGACCGTAGATGCTTTTGTCGGGCGGGACGAAGTCACTGCTGGTCAGATGCAGCGTGCCATCCAGCGCGTTGACATAGAAAACATACGTGTTGCTGACCCCGCTGGCCAGGTCAATGCCGGCGGCGCTGCCATCCCAGCGGCCCGTGCCGCACGTCTCGGCGCTCCAGACATAACCGGCAAGTTTGCCGCTGCGCGTGGCGCAGTGCACCGTACCGTCAGCCCAGTAATACGCGGCGAGCGGGCGGCCGAGATGGTTGAGTTTCAGCGCGGGCGCCGTGCCGTTGCCCATGCCGAACGCGGTCGTCTCGATCAAGTTGAATTCCATTTGCGAGGAGTCGAAGTAAATCGCGCCGGAATTGGTGTAGGTGAAAAAGAGGATGTTGGTCGTGAACCAGCGATAGAACGCCATGCGCGGCAGGTCGTCCACGCCTTGTTCGAACGCGGTGGGCGGCAGGCCGATGCCCAGATTGCAGACGGTGAAGTTGGTCCAGCCGTCCTGCAGGCGCACCGTGAGGATGTCATCGTCGCGCGTGCCGGCGCAGTGGGTCACAATGTGATGATAGAGGTCGTTGGCAAACGAGCTGCAGTCGCAGCCTTTGCCGGAGTTTGCGCCGGAGGGAATCAGTTCGCGTGTCCACGTGAACGTGCCGGCGCCGGGATTGTAGCCGCTGATGTAGACCCGTTCGAGTTGCTGCGCGATTTCGTTGCGATAGTAGACCATCGGCACGGTGAGCTCGATGGTGATGGTGTTGAACGGGGGCAATGGATTGACAAACGAGTAGCTGATGCGGTGCAACTGCAGGGCGAACGAATTGGAAACGTTTTGTTCCTGTTCGACGGCGCGCACCGTCCAACCGTCGCCCTTGCGCGCCCAGAAGAGGTTGCCGACACTGTCGTCCCAGACACAGAACAGATCGCTGTCGTCCGGCGAAGCGGCGCACAATTCGACGTTGCGCGCGGCTACCGCCGAGCCGAGGGTCGTATACGTGACGGCGCCGCCGGGCGTCAGGCTAGCGACGATGATCTGATTTGAAGCCGGACGCGCGTAGCCAATGGCAATCGTGCCGCCATCAAAGCGCGTGGCACTGATGCCGCCGGCAACGCGGGTGTCAATGACCGTGTCCTGCCACACTGCTGCCTGCACAACCGTTGTCAGTACCAGCACAGTGCCCAGTGCCAACCATAATGATTTCACGAACTGTTTCATGATGCAATCTCCTGGTTATGTTTTTATGAATGCAGACGCCCAAAGCGGTCGTCTGCCATCAGCATCCTCTGCGTAGTGAGCATGCTGCGCGGTACATGGTCAAGAGCAGCAGCAGCCCCAGCACCGCCGGCTCGGGCACGGGCTCGCGCGCGAACGAGACATTCCATAAGGGCGCCACTCTGCCGCTGGCCGGCCCTTGCTGTTCCCAGGTGTCACCGCCATTGCTGGTGTGCCAGATGCTGCCCGTGCCGGTGTAGCCGCCGGTGGACACCGCCCAGGCCTCCTCCACATCCACCGCACTGACGCCCATGGTGTAATACGGCATGTTCGCAGTCGCCCAGCTTTGGCCGCCATTGGTGCTGCGCTCGACAAAATTATCCACGGCAACCCACACCACTTGCGTGTTGACCGCGCTGACTTCGTTGGCGTCGCCAAGGCCGCCCGGGCTGAGCTGGTGAAGCCAGCTTGCGCCACCATCGTCGGTGCGGAAGACCAGGAAGCCGTCGCCGCCGACCGCCCACGCCGTCTGCGGATTCAGTGCTGAAATGCCGAGAATGTGGTTGGCCGGCGCGACTGTTTGCTGCACCCACGACTGGCCGGCATTGGTGCTGTGCAAGAGGGTAGCGGCCGCAGCGTCATTGGTGCCGCCGCCGCCGACCCAGACAACCGCGCCGTCGCAAGAACACACGCCCTGCAACAAACGATTGGTGTAGGCGGCTGGCAGGCAATTTGTCCACGTGCCGCCGTTATCGAGCGAGCGCAGAATAGCATTCCTCCCGATCACCCAGATATGATTGCTGCTGACATGCAGCTTCGCTGCATCAATGTCGAGCAGTGCGCTTTGACCGAACCCTGTGCGGGTCCAGATGGCGCCGCCATCCGTCGTGTGGTAGATGGTCGCATAGCCGTTGTCGGCGTCACCCGCAGCCCAAACCGACTGGTCATCTAGCGCATAAACGCCGCTGATGTGCACATTGGCAACTTGCCCGCTGCCTTGCCGCACCCAGGTTGCGCCGCTATCCAGCGTGGCGAGAATCGTGCCGTAGCCACTATCGGTCGCGCCGACAGCCCAGCCGGCGTACGGTGCCGCGCAGAGTGGCACAGCTAACAACAGAAACGCAAGAAGCAAGAGAGGTTTCATGGCAGTGCTCGGAAAAGGTTAGGGGACGTATGAGAGTTAGGGGACACATTGCTGCGGCGGACGAAGCCGACCAGGCCGACCAGTAGCAGCGCGGCCGACGGCTCGGGGATGAATTCATAGCAACCCATGTCGACGTGGCGACATCGGCGGCCGTCTGGATGTTCGACGCCGCCCTGGCCCAGGTGTCATACGGCGCGATGGTCGCCCCGTTGGGTGCGACATAGTGGTCCGCGGCACACACGGCCGCCATGATGAACAGTGCGCTAAACAGTTGGCATTTCCTCATGATACGCTCTTTTGTTACTTGGTGATTACAGCCTGCCGTGGCGCACGGTTCACGGCGTGACGTCTTGTGCACAATTTATGGAATCCAAAGCTTCAGGTGCCAGCCGTGCCATTATAGCGCGGATGGTGCTGCATGTCAACTGCGGCGGCCAGCCCCAGATTCGGCGATCCCGCCGCGGGCGTGGCCGGTTGGTTCTTCGTTAATTTCCTTCGCCGCGAAATGGATCAAGGTGCAGCAATGCAGCCGCTGCACGTCGGCGCTTCCCCGTCTTCCGTTCGATAGTGGACATTGAGTGTTGGATAGAGGATGTGTTTGTGTCTGCGTGGCTAGATTTACCGCAGCGGGCCAGGGCAGCCATGGAAGCTGAAGCTCGATCCATCCGCGCTGCACGCCTGCGGCGGCACGGAACTGCTTTCGCCGCGTCAGCGGCACTCAGCCGCGCGGCTTGTCCGCGTCGGCCGTCGCCGCTTGTTCGTTGCAGCGCTGCCAGTCCTCGCGCAGGATGGCGTACTCGACCAGGTCTTCGTACGTTCCCCACTTTTTGGCGTGCTGCCGGAAGAGTCCTTCCCTAGTCATGCCGATGTTCTCCATGACCCGGCCGGAGGCGGGATTCCGGCTCAAGTGCGTGGCGTGAATGCGATTCAGATTCAGCGCGGTGAAACCATACGCCAGCACCGCCCGTGCCGCCTCGGTGCAATAGCCTTGTTTCCAATACAGCTGGCCAATCCAATAGCCCAGTTCTGCGCGATCGAAGCGGCGATTGATCACCAGCCCGATGGCGCCAATAAGTTCGCCGGTTGCGCGCAGGACCACGGCGAAATTCGCAAGCTCATCGGCGTCGAATTTCGCCTGGTGGGTTCCGATCCATTCCTCGGCCATGCTGTTTTCATACGGATGGGGAATATTGAGGGTCGTGTCGGCGATGGCCCGATCACCGGCAAGCCGCTGCACGGCGGGTGCATCGGCCAAGGCAAACGGCCGCAAAATCAGCCGTTCAGTCTGAAGTGTGGCGCATTGTTGCATAGTAAATACGCTTCATGTCCGGCAGTTCGGTCGTATAATAATGAACCCAGATGTAAATATGGTTGAAGAGCGCCACGCACAGGGCCGCCTGTGATGCGTACCACCACGCAAACGCCCACACAAGCAGGAAGCCGTAGGTGTACATGCCATTGCGGGTAAAGCGGAAGATGCCTTTGCGCACAAGCGGCAGCAACCGGGAGCGCTCATCGAAGTGATCAATGCCCAGGGCGCGCGTGAAGCTGAAGTAACGTGCCACGGAATAGAAGACATATACTGCCGTGATCAGCGCGAGAATGGCCAAAATCCTGAGCGCCAGATGGTTCACAGGCAGCGTGTCACGGTTGGCGCTCGCCAGCAGGAAGACCGCGACCACGCGTGAAAGGCCGAGCAGCGCGAAACCCGCGGCATACGCAGGAAAGCCCGCCTTGCCGAGCCTGCGCGTGAGCAACTGCCCATGCAATTGGGTGCGCCAGCAAAACCAGACATACACTTGATGTGCGATGGCAAGCGCGACAGCCAGCCACAGCCACACCGGCGTGGCGACGCCCCACAGTTGTCCGGCGCGCACGCCATCAAGACCGCTGATCAGCACCGTGCCAGCCAGCAAGACGGCCAGCAGCACCGCATGCAGCCACTGCTTTTCGAAGATCAATTGAACTTGCGGCATACTGCACTCTATTCTCTTAAACAGTCAGTCATGAATAATGATAAGTGCACGAGTGCCGCATGCTGGCGTTTAGGTGCGCCAACCAGCGTCACTTGGAATGAACTGTATTCTGGAATTCTCACCAATTACTAGAACCATCAATGCCGGCCAAAATTGTGTGAAGATCTTGTCTTAATTCTTCTTCTCTCTCCATCAATCCTACGAGTTTGACCTGAATGGCTTTGGGTAGCAAAGGAACCTGAGCATTGAAGGTTAGTACTCTTAAACCTTCCTCATTTCCCTCAATTCGGAACACGTCAATGCGATGGCCTTTCCAGTCTTCTTTGAGATAGGACACGTTCGGGTGAGATGCCGCAGCACTGCGAAAATCATCGGCCTTGTTGATTGGTCCTCCGAGGCTCTCGATCAGGCAGATAATGTCCGGAACGTAGTCTGCCGGGTCGCCCTTGATGTAGGAGTGCAGCACATCTGGTGCCTGCATACCCGCAGGAAAATCAAGGAACGCCGCAGGTAAAGAGACGGTAAAGCGCGGCTGCGTTCCGTGTTTCGCAATGCGGCCCATCATGTACAAAGCAAACACAGCAGCAACAATGGCAAACCCATTAATCAGGAGTCCGGCAAGTGAGCGGCCAAGAATCCCCTTTTTTCCATATTTCCTGATTCCTGCAAGTCCAATGAGTGCACAGACAAATCCGGCGATGATTAACAAGGAGCCAATCATGCCGACGACAAGTTTGCCAAGACGCACCTCCCGTATTGCGGAGGAAGTCATGACACTAAGGGACACCGCAATGACTGGTGCAAGAACGCTGGCAAGTGCTGCCTGTTTGGCAAGAGGTGTTTTCTCTTTCTGTCCTGTTTCGTTTGTCATCGTTTCCTCTTCTATCTAATTGAATAAGAGCTTGACAAAATCATGTCTACATCATAGGCAAGAAGCTGCAATTTGTCAAACGCGATCTGCATTTAGTTGAGCTGGGCAAGAAGCGGTCGCAGATGGCAGGCTGGGAAGCCCTCTAGTCGCAGCACATTCGCGATCCACGCCGCTGGCGGGATTCGCGCCGCTGGCGGGACTGCCTGGTGGCTTAGCTGGCTGGTGCCTTAGATAGTCGCCAGCGCGGAGGTCGCTCCCACATTGCAAGCGGCGGCCAGGGTCTGGCCGCCCTGCCCGGCTTCTTTGTGGCTTCGTGGCTTTGTGAGAGAATATTTATGTGATCGTTCTGTGGCAGCAGCGCCGCTTGAAGCGGCGCTACGTGGTCAGTGCTTGTCGCAGCCGCACTGCTTTTGCTTGGGCTTGAAGTCCAGCAGATGCCCCAGCACACGCGTGCCGGCCATGCACAGAAACCGCACGTCTTGCCACGAGCGCACACCCAGCACTTTGCGCGCAATGAACGCCGGGCTCAAAAATGATCTGTAGAGTTCCTGCGTGAAGCCCATGATCTGCGCGTCCGTCAAGCAGGTCTTCATCACCGGCCGGCGCATGTCGTAGTCTTCGTATTCCTCGGTCATCAGCCAGCCATGTTCCTTGCACTCGCGGTAAAGTGGCGTGCCCGGATACGGAATGCAGATGGTGGCCTGCAGCGTGTCGATGTAGCCCTTTTTGAAAAGTTTCTTGGCGAAGGCGATCGTGTTCTTGGCGTCCTCGAGCGTTTCCCAGGGATAGCCGAGCATGACTGTGACATGCGGCTCGAGGCCGGCGGCTTTGCACATGCGCGCGCCTTCTTCGATTTGCACCGGGGTCAGCCCTTTCTGAATACGATCGAGCGTCGCTTGATTGCCCGACTCGAGGCCGTACAGCAAAAAGCGGAAATTGGCCTTGCGCATCAGGCGGTAGAGCTCTTCATTGGCACTGTCAAAGCGCATGTTGCAGCCCAGCACGACTTTCTTGTTGTAGCCGCTCGCAATCATCAATTCGCAAAACGTGCGCAGCCAGTTACCGGAGCGAATCGAGCCGGCGTCGTCAAAAATCTCCTTGACAGGATAATGATCAACGATGTGCTTGATCTCGGCAAAGGCGCGTTCGGGCGAGAACGAGCGATAGGTGCCGGGCGGATTCAAGGTGTGATCCCAGACGCAGAAAGTGCACTTGTTCCACCAGCAATCGCGGCCGCTGTAGACATACGTGCCGGGCGTGTATTTGTAATTGCCGTTTTCGTAGGCGTACAACTGCCAACGGGTGAGGTCGCGGTCGATCAGCGGAAGATCATCGAGTGGGTGGTTCAATTGAGCCAGTCCGGTGGTGCACACGGCGCGGCCGCCGGGCGTGGTCTCCTGGCGCGCATCATCGGCGCGCAGGCGCGCATGGCCGGCCGGAAACAAAATGCCGGACGGCAACGGCGCGCCGCCGGCCAGATGCGCGGCCAGCTCGACGATCAGGAAATCGTAATCGCCGCCGGTGATGATCGCGTCGATCGGCGCGTGGTCAAACGTCTCGTGCGGCAGATAGGTGACATGATCACCGACCCAGACTTGCAGCATGGTTGGCAGGCACTCGCGCAACTGGCGCGCGATCTGCCAATGCTGGCGGATGACCGGGCATTTGGTTTCGAGCAGGAGCAGGTCGGGTTGCGCTGTGCGCAGTGCCGCGAGCCAATGGGCGAAGGTCCATTTTTCAGCGATGCCGTCGAGCCAGACGACCTCGTGGCCATGCGCCGCCAGATTGCTGGCGGCCGAGGCCGGGACCATCGGATAGATGTAGGTCGGTTTGTTGAAATACTGGAACTGCCGGTTCTGCGAGAGTAGCGGCACGCCCTTGGCGGAATCGAGCGGCGGATAGCCAATGACTATTTTCATATTCTAAAATAAAGTATTACTGGTAGAGACTGTGGACGCCGTCGGGCGTCAACGTGAACGCTTCGCCGCTGAACGGCACAATGACTTCGGCGGTTATGCGCCGTTCAAGCTGCTCGGCCAGCGCAAACGTCTGCGGTTCCTCGCCGTGGACCAGGAAGACACTGCGCGCGGCCGCATGCGCGCAGACCCAGTCGAGCAACCCGGGCTGGTCGGCATGCGAACTGAAGCTGTCAAACTGGTCAATTGCCGCGCGGACCGGCACGACATCGCCATTGATGCGCGCGCTGTCGTGGCCGTCGCGCAGCCAGCGGCCGAGTGTGTCCTCGGCGCAAAACCCGACGAAGACCACGCGCGACTGCGCGTCCGGCAGCGAATGTTTCAGATGATGCAGCACCCGCCCGGCCTCGCACATGCCCGAGGCGGTGATGACGATAAACGGCCCGGGCCGCGTGCGCAACAGGCGCGATTCCTCGGAGCTGACAACATTGTGCGCGTCCAGCCACGCGAAGCTGTGCACGCCTTGGGCCAGCGGCCGCAATGCATCCGGATGATTGACAAAGCGGGTGCAGGCTTCGACCGAGAGCGGACTGTCGACAAACACTGATGTGGGCGGCACCTCGCCGGCGGCGATCATCTCATGCAGTTCATAAATGATCCGCTGGGTGCGCCCGACCGAAAAGGCCGGGATCACCACAATGCCGCCGCCGCGCAAGGTGGCGCCGACATTTTTGGCAAACTCGGCGCGCGCGTACTGGTACGGCCGGTGGGTTTTGTCGCCATAGGTGCTCTCGACGATCACGTGGTGCGCCTCGGCCTGCACGGCGGGGTCCGGCAGGATCCAATCGCCGAGGCGGCCGATATCGCCGGAGAAGACGAGCGTGCACGACGCAGCGCCCGTCTGCTCACGCAGCACAATGACACTGGCGCCCAGAATATGCCCGGCCGGCAAAAACTCAGCGGTGAACCCTGGCCGCAGTGTGACCGGCGTGCCCCACGCCACCGGCACCATCTGCCGCAGCGTTTGGGCCACATCCTCCTCACCATACAATTCGGGCAAGGGCGGCAGGTGCCGCTGAGCGCGGCGCAGATTGAGGATACGGGTCTGGGTGCGCAGCACATAAGCGCTGTCGTCCAGCAACAGCGCGCACAGATCAATCGTGGCAGGTGAGGCGTAGATCGGGCCGCGATAGCCCAGTTTGACGAGGCGCGGCAGACGCCCGCTGTGGTCCACATGCGCATGCGACAGCAAGACACCAGACACCTGCGCCGGCTCGATAGGCACGGCGGCATTGCGGTCATACATGTCTTGGCGGCGGCCTTGAAACAGCCCGCAATCGAGCAACCAGCGCTGACCGCGCGCTTCGACCACGTGGAGTGAGCCACTGACGGATCGCGTCGCGCCGTGGAAGAAGACGTTCATGTCACCCGCGGGGGCGGCGACAGGCCGGCGAACTATTCATCGAACGAGAACGTGGCGCGGTTGCGCTGCCACCATGCGTGCGCCTGCTCGTAGTTCTCAAATTCCTGATCGGTGATGAATTGCAGCGAGTCCATCGCGTCTTCGCGCACGGTGTCATCCTCACTCAGCAGGCCTTTTTCAAGCAAGACATCAATCACGCGCGGGTCTTGAATGTCCTCGATGGCGATGATCGCCTTCTCGCGGATGTCGGCGTCCGTATCGGTGATCGCCTTGCCGAGACTGTCAACCACATTGGGCGAGCCGATGTACAGCATGATATTCAGGGCGTTGTCGCGCACGTCCACATTCTCATCATCGAGCGCCTTGGTCAGTGCCTCGTTGATCTTGGGGTCATCCACGTCCATCAGCGCATCCAGCGCATACTCGCGCAAATCGGGGTCTTGGTCATCGAGCGCCTTGGAGACCGTCGGCACGACGGCCGGGTCGTTGATGTTCATAATCAGGTCGAGGGCCGCCTCGCGCACCGCTGCGCTCTTGTCCGACAAAGCCATCTCGACCACCTCCAGTACGATCGGATGATCCAGCCCGGCCAGTTTCTGCAGGGCCGCCAGTTTGTCAGCTTCTGGCAAATCAGCCAGGAACGCGCGCGTGGCCGCAGTGACGAGGTCTTTGGCATCCTGGGTCGGCTCGAAACGCGTGTTGAGGATTTCATCCTGGTCGGGTTCCGGCGCGGCATTGGTTGACTGCAACACCTGGTTACTGGCGTCCATGGCCCCCATCAAGCGCTGAATTTCCTCGCGCTCACTGGCGGGTAAATTCAGCAGTTCATTGAGTTCCGCGTTCTTTTCAATGTCCGATTTGGCAATCATCCCGGTGGGCGCAGCCGTGGCGCGCGCGACGTCCGCCGTACTCGCAGTATCGCTCACCGGCGCGGCTTTCTTGCGCGAACAGCCGCAGAACAGGAAACACACGCTTAACAAAGCGCACGCAACAAGCGCGGGCCGGGCATCCAACCAGACCGATCGGCGAAGGCAGGTAATGGTTTTCATCAGCAAATCAGGGGTACTAGTGAACATGGGCCATCGTATAAACAGCACAACTATAGTGTAACAAGTTATGGATTATATGGCAACTACAGTGCCAAAACAGCACATTCTGCAAGTGCGCCCATGGTGCGTGCTGCTTATAGCTGCCGCCCTGGAGTAGTGGCGCACTGGGGCACTGGGGCACCGATTGCCGCCCTTGCCAGCGTGTTGGGCATGCTTTGCACGCCGCGCGCGCGTACGCCACCCGCCTTGGCTCATCAAAAATCAGCCGTTTTGGGCGCGCGCGGGAACGGAATCACATCGCGAATGTTGGCCAATCCAGTAATGAATTGGAGCAGGCGCTCGAAGCCCAGACCAAAGCCGGCGTGTGGCACGGTTCCGAACCGCCGCAGATCGCGGTACCACCAATAATGGTCGGGATTCATGCCCAAGGCACGCATGCGCGTGTCCAGCACGGCCAGTACATCCTCGCGCTGGCTGCCACCAATGATCTCGCCAAAGCGCGGCACCAGCACATCCATTGCGCGGACCGTGCGCCCATCCGGATTGACTTTCATGTAAAACGGCTTGATACTGGCCGGCCAGTCGTAGACAATAATCGGTTTCTTGAAATGGTCTTCGGTCAAATAGCGCTGATGCTCTGCCTGCAAATCATTGCCCCAGGCGACGGGAAACTCCCAGGTTTTGCCGGCCGCTTCGAGCAGCGCGATGGCCGCGCTGTACGAGACATGCTCGAAGGCGCTGGTTTCGAGCGCGTCCAACATCTGCAGCAATCCCGGTTGCACGCGCTGATCGAAGAAGGCCAGGTCGCTGGGGCAGGCCGCGCGTGTGGCGCGCACCACCTCCTTGACAAAGTCCTCGGCCACGCGCATGTCATCGTCCAGGTCGGCAAACGCCAACTCGGGCTCGATCATCCAAAACTCGGACAGATGACGGGTCGTGTTCGAATTCTCGGCCCGGAAGGTCGGGCCAAATGTGTAGACATTGCCGAGCGCGCAGGCATAGTTTTCGACTGCCAGCTGGCCGGACACGGTCAGGTAGGCCGGCCGGCCGAAAAAGTCTTCCGCGTAGTTGATCTGCGCGTCCGGCAGGCGCGGCGGATTGGCAATGTCGAGTGTCGTGACTTGGAACATCTCGCCCGCGCCTTCACAGTCCGAAGCGGTGATGATCGGCGTGCTGATCCACAAGAAACCGCGTGATTGGAAAAAGTGATGAATCGCCATGGCGGCCGCATTGCGCACGCGGGTGAGCGCGCCAAACGTGTTGGTGCGCGGGCGCAGGTGCGCAAGCCCGCGCAAGTGATCCAGCGACATGCGCTGCTTGAATAGTGGATACTCGGTCGGCTCGACCGTGCCAATCACGATGACTTCCGCCGCCTGCAGTTCGCGGGCCTGCTCGACGCCTTGTGAGGCGACAATCGTGCCGGTCGCGGCCAGGCTCGCGCCGGTGTGCAAATTCAACACGTCGCTGGCGTAATTCGACAACGCCGCCGGCGCAATAATCTGCAACGATTCAAAACAGGAGCCGTCGTTCACTTCGATGAAGGAAAAACCGCCCTTCGAGTCGCGCCGGGTGCGCACCCAGCCTTTGACGGTCGTCGTGTAATTCACATCGGGTGACGCTAAGATATCAGCAATACGCATGGTGGTCGGGGCCGCGTTACAGGTTACAGGTGCAGAGGTACAGGGTACAGGGTTCAGAGAAAAATGGTTTTGTCAAAACCATTTTGTACAAAATGAATTGCGGCAATTCATTTCTATAGCAGCGGAATATCCAATAACCAATCCCGCCGATGGCGGGACTCCAAGCAGAGTTCTGTGCAGAACTTCGCACTTGGCTATTGAGTGTTCGATATTGGATATTCATCAAGTTTCAAGTTTCGAGTTTCAAGTTTCAGCTCCTGCGCGCGCTGCCACGCCGGCAGGGTCGTGGCGCGGCGGCGGGTACGGAACCCGACCAGGTGTGCGGGCGCGGGCGAATCGCTGGCGCCGAATTTCGCCAACGGAATGAAATCCGCGGCGGCGCAGAACGCGACGGCGTGGCGCGCTTCGTCCGCGTGTGGCGCACCAGCCAACGCACGCACCGTCACGCAGCGCGCGTGCGGCAAGAGATAGTCAATGTGCCAATGCCGGCACGTGCCACGCCGCAGATGGCGGGCGACGCGTTGCGGCACACCGCGCTGGGCCGAGCCGATGTAGACATACCAACCAGCGGGGAAGTATGCGCGGCGCACACCAACACGGATCACACGCGCCGTTGTCATCCGCAACAGCAGGAAATATATGCCGGGGGTGCACGCCATAAACAACAAGGCGCGGCCAGCCGCGCCTTGTCAGATCCACAATAACCGCAACCGGCACTACTTACTTTTCAACGGGACGATAGATCAACGCATCCGGTGAAGTCCAGCGCGACTGCATGATGCATTCGGGAAAATCTTTGCCATAGATGCCCGGGCCGGTCAAGCCCATCGTGCTGACATCAGCCGCGCCGCCAAACGCGCGCGCCACCGCCAGAAACGAGCCGTTCACACCGCCGACGACCCAGCCATAGAATGGATTGCGCGAGCCCTCGAGCCAGAGGCTGCGCGGCACTTCCAACCAGCAGGTCAACAGATTGGCAAAGCCGCGGCCGACATTGCCGGCCATTGTATCCGGGGTGCTCTTGGTGGCGGGCGCGGCTTCAGTCGTTGCGGGCGTTGCGGCGGCGCCAGCACTCGGCGGGACACTCGTCTCCGCGATCACTGCGCCAGCCATCATCATGAGCGCCAGTCCGGCGCAGGCAATCTTCTTCATCATGAAACTCCGTAATGGTTACCAAACAGTAAAAAAACTGCTAATAGCATACACTTTTGACGGTCCATTGTCAAGCGAATTGGCTACCCCAGTTCCGGCGACTCACGCTGAAAACCGCGCGGCGTTGGCCGCGCGTGACTGCCGCTGCCGCGCCCTTGCTCGGTATTCGGTAATCGGTATTCAGTATTCGGTGGAAGAACAGACCGCGCAGATGCTCAGTGCTGTCGCCGGGCTGCGGCAACTCCGTCATTCATCATTCCGTGTTCGATAGTCGTCATTCAGCCCCCCCGCCCCGGCAGGGCGGGCATGCGCGGGATGCGCCGGTACCCAGGGCGTTGCCCTGGGCTAGTATGCCATGCCCCCTTGGGGCACACAGACACCCCGCTCTCACCCACCCACCCCGAACCCAAACTGTCATCTACTATCAGTATCGATCAACCGTGCCGCTCCCACGGTTCACGAGTCGCTGGATCTGAGACCACCGAATCCTATCGTGACAGCACGACCAACAGCGCCGGCTCTGGCACGGCACTGAACGTCAGGTACCAATCCGAACGCGGCGGGAAAGAAAGATTGACATGCTGCGGGTTTTTTTCTACACTAGCACTACTGGATAGTGCGTTACGAGTAACCTCGATGGAACCCGCACCATGAATGCCATACCGTTGGTTCGCAGCCGTTGTGCTCGCAGTGTCGTGCTTAGTATGTTGTTGTTCGGTGTTGGCCTTCCGCAGGCTGCCGTGGCAGAGTATACTAGCAATGATTCTGGTGCGTATCGAGCGGTGATGCTGTCGATTAGAATGACGTACTGGCGCTTCTGCGGCAGCAAGAACGAATTGAGCCAGGCGAATGCAGCAACGTTCATGGAGGAACACAGCCGCGCGCTGGTGTGTTTGTGCGCGCCCGATGCGCGTTTGGCGACGTGCACGCCGGCAGCCGCAACCGCAGCCCAGCCGTGTTTTCAATTGCGTGCCCGGCGCGGCGCCAGCACCAACGCCCTGGTGTGCACAGTAACCCTGCGGTACAATCAGCGCGGACTGCTGGAGGCCATCGTGTGCGACCAGCCCATCACGCTGCCGACCGGTCGTGTCGTGTCGGCGGCAACACCCATACCGATCGAGACCGTCATGCATGCCTGTGCCCGTCTGCGCCAGACGCGCGCGCCGGCCATGGCCGACCTGACGCTGGCGGCCGCATCGTTTGGCGGCTCGTATGCCAGCCCTGATTACCTCAAAAGCAAGACGCGCGCCAGCATTCGCGGCAGTGTGCCGGTGCCGTACACGTCGTTTGAAGAGATCTCGTCGTTTGGCATTACGCCCATGGCGCTCTTTGAAAGCGACTATGCCGTCACCACCTTCACCCGCATGGACGCGGGTATCGAGAAGGGCAAGAAGCCGAACTACGTCGAATATTTCGGCTATCCCACAAGTGCGCGCGGCGCGGGCAAGTCCGAACTGTATGCCGCGTTCGTGGCCACCTTGAAGGATGGCCAATTGAATTTCGTCTACAAGCTCTTCCTGGACAACCGGCTCGGCGATGTCTTCACCGAGGAGGAATACACCAGCAATCGCGACAAGATGAGACTCGCCAAAGCCCAGCGTGATCTGCGCTATGGCCGCTACATTTTCGCGGTGAACGGCGAAGAGCACGAGCTGGCAAATGTGCCCATGTTGATGCGCGCCTCGCGCGGCGGCGCTTCGGCCAAGAAGGTAAAAGCGCCCGCAGCCGCACGTTGAGGCACACGCCGACTTACGGCAACGGCGGCAGGGGTGCGCCGTACAACTCTTCCGACACGGTGCTGAAGGCCTGATACATTACACGTTTGGCCTCGGGCGTCGCGCCGATGGCTGCGCCATCGCCATAATCTGACAGGACAAAGCCGCCGGTCGGCAGCATCCAATGGCGGGCCAAATCGCGTGCGTCGGCTTCAATCAGGTCGCGCTGACCGGTCGGCATGGTGGCCTGAATATCCGCCAGTGACTCGAAGGTCACCTTGCCGCGATAGCGCCGGCCGATCTCCTCGATGCCCAGCGCGCGCGGCTGTTGCAAGTTGAGCACATCCACGCCGGCCTCAATGAAGCCCGCGATGATTTCGTTGACCTTGCCGCATGAATGCACCCAGACATCCTGCCCGCCTTTGTGAATCTCGGCAAAGAGTTTGGTGTAGCGCGGCAGAAAGAAATCATCCCAGAGCGCTTTCGAGATGAAGGCGGCTTGTTGTGTGCCCCAATCATCGCTCATACCGATCGAGTGCAGGCGCGCGCCGAACCGATTCTGGACGTTGTGCACCAGCGCAATCTGGGTTGCGAGAATCTTGTCGGCCAGCGCGTCGGCGTGGCCGCGATCGGCAAGCAGGCCCATCAGCACGGTCTCGAAGCCGGCCAGCGCATGCATGCGCTCGAACAAGACCATGAAAATGCCGATGTGGGTGTAACGGCCCTCGCGCTCAGCTTGCTGCAGCGCGGCGTCGCACTCGGCGTAGCGCCAGTCCTGCGAGTAATCCGGCGGCACGACCCGGTCGTGCTCGGCCAGGTCCGCGAGCGGATGCGTTTTGACCTGGCCCATGTTGTGCATTGCCGTCTGCGCCCAGCCGCAGCCCCAGTCATCAATGCGCACGCCCTGTTCGACGCGATTACCCCCGGTGAGCGGCACCCACATGGTGTCATCAATACCAAAGACGTCCATGCGCACGGGCAGGCGTTCGGGCGTCTGAAATCGCAGGGCGGCGCGGACAATGTCTTTGGGTTGCATACTCATACAATCTCCTAATGTGATTACCTAGATCAACGCCGGTCAGCCCGGTGCCGGAAAACAGGCGGTTAAGACGAGCAACTCCGGCACGCCGCGGGCGCACTCACCACGCCCACGCCGCCGAGAGCATTGCCAGATACATGATGAATGTTATGTCGGTGCTATCATACGTAAAAGAGCGATTATTTATTGAACGCCACGTGGCGGTCTTGAGATCAAGTGCTGCTTTTCACGCGGGTTAGCATGCGCTTCAAGTAATCGCGGGTGCCGGCCGCCTTCGTCACATAGCCCGGCGACGTCTGCGGGTTTGTGGCAACTTTGTCGAAATCAGCAATCGAGTGCTGCAAGGCATTTTCGCTGAATTTCTCATACATCATGCGGCCGCGCAGCATGGCGCGGTTGAACAGTATGTTCTGATCAGCCCAGGCCGCGGGATAATCAGGAAACACGCGGCGAAAGACGCGCCTGTAGTGGGCGTACACACGCGCGCGGGCGCGGGTCTCACCCAAATTGAACAGGCACCAGGCCCATTCGTGCATGTTCCAGATCAGATCATTGTCCAGTCTGCGTGGCTCATCCTGCGGCATGCCCAGCGCAGCCGGTTCGAACGTGGAAAGCAACCTGTAACTCTCCGCGCACAGCACGGCCGCGTCCGCGAACTCCACGCGGGAACTGCCCGGTGCAATATGCTCCGCCAGCAAGAATGTGTAATCCAGGCAATACGAGACATCCGGATGAAGCAGCACGCGCACAATCAGTTCGCGCGCGGCGAACCAGTCGAGATACGGCTTCGTGCCTTTCACGCCACACCACGGGAACAGCACCGTGTTAATAGTCTCGGTGTTTTTCATGCTCAACCCGGCGATGGCGCGTTCGATCTCTTTGCGCGACAAGGCCGGCTCGCGCAGCAGCGCGCGATAGGCGGGATGGGCGCAGTAACTGCCGCCGTACTCGTCCGCCACATAGCGCGGATTACTGTCGGCGGCCAGATGCCGACGGCGCTGCGCGCGGCTAATGCCATCGCGGCGAACGGCTTGGAGCCGTTTGAGCATCCGTCGCGCGGCGGCCAGCGCCACGGGCCGGGCATACTGCAGAAAAGTGTTGGTCATCTGTACCTTGTTGTCATGAAATGTAGATTATAGCAAAACGACGGCACAAGTAGCAGGGACGGCCACGGCGTTGTAGTCGATGTTGCCGACCTGGTAGTTACTAATGAATGCGCTTACTTGGTGTCATGCCAATTGTGGCCGCGGGCGCTGACCGCGGCTGCAGAAGCCGCCCTCACCGCGGGCGGCTTGTATCTTATTTGTGATGAAATCGACTATGATTATAATGACGCTTGGAATGGCCACGGTCGCATCGGCCGATGCGACCGTGGCGCGCCGAACTGTTCTGCACGGTGGCAGGCGTACTGTCACGCGGCGAAGACCTCTGTGTCTGTCTTGTAGATCAGGCCTGCCACCGTGCGTCCCCTGCGTGACT
>Ga0268284_1000173_pt1 | contig 57814 bp, 39 predicted proteins | sample saktaG_14_FD_190137 | JGI IMG/M metagenome (GOLD analysis project Ga0268284, IMG submission 190137) | Saline water microbial communities from Sakinaw Lake, British Columbia, Canada - sak_2013_06_06_40m | ecosystem: Environmental > Aquatic > Non-marine Saline and Alkaline > Saline ...
CTTCCCGTTGCAATTACTTAAATATTCCATGAATTCTGCAGGTTCCGGAAAAAAGCAGTCCTGGTAGTCCGATATAAAACCATTGTAATGGTTGGCAAAGTCTGTAAAACTGATTACGCTGTCTGATTTCATTATCATTTATTTGTGGTATCTTCTTTCCCATGTAACACCAAGTTCCAAGGCCTTGTTTTGCCATATTTCACTGTGTTTATAAATTATTCCAACTAGCGCATGGGCAATTTCATGCAAAATGATATTCCTGACTATCTTAGTGGGAGAATTCAGTGCAACAAATAGATGGAGGCTGATCCGGTCCCTGAAACAAATGCCATCATATCTACCATAACCAAATTCGAATTTCATATGATCTAAATCGTGTTGTTTTAACATTTGATGTGCTAATTCATTAACGCGATCAATTCTTTCCTTTTCCGCAGGTGTCAAATTGCGCAACTTCTCTGTTAGCTTTTCTGTCAGCATTTTGCGGGAAATATTCTGGCGTCTCATATTCAATTATCTTAGGGCCGTTGTATATTGCATAGCTGGATAAACCATTCCATTTAACAGTCTCCTCCGATCCAAATTTACCACCTCTGTGCCGATGTAAAGCACCAGTACTATAGCATCCCTAGTATTCTTACTAAACTCAGGGTATCCATTTTACAATACGCCAGGAGATTTTCCCGATTCAGTCTCACTTGTTCAGGATCGTTCTCCTGATAGAGACTTTCATAAATGATGCTGGCCGTTCCACCTTCCTGTATTTCAAGGTCCGAATAGGATAAATCTGTCACCAAAGCCGGTAAAACAGCCTTCAGAGAATAGGAATCATTCATGTCGGGGGTATACAGGTGTTTTCTGCGGAAAGGAACCATCAGGTCTGCCACCCGTGCTAATAGGCAATCGATCCCGGCAGCATATTCCGGAAAATCCCGGGCGATTTCCCTGAGCCTTGTGTTTTCAAAGGCCTGATTCCAAACAATAATGCTCCCAATTTCCCCTATTCGGGCCAGCAGGGATTGGATAAATTCCGGTCTTGGATCTGCCGGGGGTGTTCCAAGGAACTCGTAATGTTCAACCGGTCCATCTTTGGTTTGTTGAACATGCAATGAATACTGGAAAGGGATCTGCTGATACGGTCGGCTTTCATCGTACCTAGGAACTGCAAACTGGATGGTTTCGAAATCCATGTAATAGAGCGGGTATGCAAGGTCATCCAGGAAATCGTCCAGTGCATCCTGGTCCCGGTTAGCCTTTCTCGCCTCTCCCTCCCCCTCTTCCACAACACAGCTTTGTCTGCAAAATTCCAGGAAATCACAAGGAAATGGTTTATTGCATTGTGAGCCCATGGTAACATCAGGCATGACACCTGCTTTCAGCATCTCCTGAAGTAAAAGCAGTTTCCCCGGGATATCCTTTTGCATAGGCAGTATCCTTGTGATCATGAGTTCAATGGTGAACAATTGCTGCAGATCCAGTTCCCCATGCCGCACATACTGGTTGTTGATATGCACCAGTGAAACCCTTTTCAACGGGAGCCCTGCCCTGGTGATTACATAATATTGGAATGCCACGTCATTTATCTGGTATTCTTTAACCTGTGTGGAGGCCTTCACCTCATATGCTGCCCAGCCATCGGACTCCTTCACCAGAATATCCATGTAGCAAAGCGTCTCACCATCGCTGAACGCGGCTTCGTAAATCACACTTTGTCCATTATCAATCAATGCGGCAGTATAGGCTACCGCCTCCTGAACTTTCTCATGCTCATCCCGGCTGGCATCCACACCTCCCGGGAATAGTTGCTGGGCGAGGAACCCTACCATGTAACCTGTTTCGAAGATCTGCTGTTGTGATTCGCTGGTTTCATCCCGATCTTCCGGATCATTCAAATGTAACCAGAGGGACTTATGGCATTGCATGCCGCGGATGAAGGAGGATTTTGAGATCATGTGGGTCTTATGCTATTCAAAGTTAATATGTTGGATTCAATTGCATTGATTTCCTAATTCTTTAGAAAACAAAGGTAACCAATGACAACGCCAATATATGACGTTGTTTGAGAAGGATAAGAAAGAGAATTTTTGGAAAAGCTGGTCATATTGACCACTACCGTCCAGAATCAACGGTCTGTCGCTGAGCGTTGATTGTTATTAGGTTGAAAATGTCAAACAAAATCATCGGCAGGAGATCAATCGAATCAGTTTTGCAAGTATGCAAGAATATTTTTCACCAGTTTATATTGCAGTTCCCATTCCTTCAGGAAATCGCTATAATCGTAACAAGATTCAACTTGCGAATCCTGCTTGTTAATTCTACCTTCCCCTGCTAACCGAAAGCAGCCACAACCATACACAAAGCAATCCCGACCCGGCAAAACCCAGCACATTCACCCAGATTGGCAACATCCATCCCGCAATAACCATGGGAACCCCGGTTACCACCCTCAAAAGGTTTAGTATCGCAACAATGCCGAAAATGGATCCTGCCACACGCAATCCAAGAATCTTTGAGTTTATTGACATGATCCGATGAAATATTTTTCCAAATGTACGGCAGATAAACCAAGAAAACCAATAGGGCTTAATGAGGATCAAGAGGAATATCCTTCGTGAAAAGAAAATGATAAGGTTAATTTTCAGGGCGATTGGTGTGTACTTTTGTGTGTACTAAATGAAAAAACCACCTACAAAACATGTTAGTGGTGATTAAGTTTTCAGTTCAGGCTATCTGATTTGACCTGTTAATTTCAACCCAAAATCACCAAAACGTCTAATATCTTTTCGTAAAACTTTGTGATAATCATCGAATTTTACAGGCTCGTGTTGGTACCCTTGTTGGTACCCTAACGAAAAAACCACCCATGAAATTTTCATAAGTGGCTGATTTTGAAGTGGGACGTGAGGGATTCGAACCCACGACCTCATGCGTGTGAAGCATGCGCTCTGAACCGACTGAGCTAACATCCCGAAGGCCATGGCAAAGATAGTAAGTAAGGAGATATCGAAGTAAAGAAGTTGCGAAATTATTCCCGCTTACTTCATTAATTTCCAGGTCATCATTATATACTGTGCCTGACGACACCGAAGGGGCGGCATACAATCCGAAATGTGTCTGAGCGAGAAGTCCGTTTCCGTCGGCAATTTTTGCAGAGGAAACCAGGATCCAGTTCTGCCATACTTTATGTGAATATTTCCCCGAATGAAAAAGTTCTGATGTCAGCTGGTGAGAAGAAGTATTCATATAATTTTGAGGCACTATATAGAATCCCTTAAAGTCGTCAATGCTTTCAAACGAAGTCGAAAAAGTTAGGGGAGAATTCACTTTGGCCTTTTCAGTTTTCCGGCAGCCGGAGAACACTGAAAGCATTAGCAGCGAGAACAAAAAGGTTCTAATAAACATTTGAAACAAATTCTTTCATTACCTCCTCCTCAAGAGGTTCAATCTTTTCGAAATTTCTCCAGCGGAAGTCAACGCGACGGCCGCGTTTGTCCCAGGAATAAACATTGTCGAACATCTTACCGAATCTGATCTTTGCTGAATCATAATATACCGCGTGGGCTATCTGTTCGCCGGTCTTGATGTCATTGCCAATAAATGCGTATTTAATATGCAGCAGTATTTTCCCATTCAGAGCATCGGTCAAGGCCTGGCGAAGCTTCTGAGCTCCAGGGTCGTCCAGGTAAATATCATAATATAATATTCTTTCCAGATCGGCCATCTCTTCGCTATACTGAAAGATTCTCACCCTTGAATTTTCCTGCACGATCCAGGCCTCAAATTTGCCTTTCATGTCGATGATGGCCCTTCCTTTATTGCCAAGCCGGATTGAAAGGAACCACTTATCCTTGCGTAGCCGGATATAGATATGGCGTGTGGTAAAAATATCATCCCTCCGTCTGATCACAAAATAAACCAGGAATCCTGAAAAAATCGAAGTAAAAAAAAGAGAAGAAAACGCTTCAGTCATCAGGATATATCTACCGGAAGACGTTAGCGGGTAAATATCGCCGTAGCCTATGGTATGAAAGGAAACGATACTGAAATAAATGGCTTTATGGAAATCTATGGGCTCATAAACCCTCTGGATAGGTTTGTAAAATCCAATGCTCCCGGTCTGGTAGTAAAGGATTGCGAAAAGAAAGATCAGGAAGGTATAAATTGCAATGGTGATAAAAAGAAACGAGAAAATCTCACGGGTTTTGGCAGTGAATTGCATGGTTGGAGGGTTGAGAGATCAAAGATAATAAAGTAGCGAGATAGCGTAGCCATTTCGCTACTTATTTGTACCTTTGCACCCCAATTTGAAAATCATGGCCTTAAACAAAGTTAGAAATATAGGGATTGCCGCTCACATCGATGCAGGCAAGACCACCGTAACAGAACGTATCCTGTTTTTTACCGGTACGACCCGTAAAATGGGAGAGGTCCACGACGGACAGGCTACCATGGACTTCATGAAGCAGGAACAGGAACGCGGTATCACCATTGCATCTGCAGCTATCTCCTGCACCTGGAACAACCATGCGATAAACCTTATTGACACCCCGGGCCACGTTGACTTTACGATTGAAGTTGAGCGTTCGCTGCGTGTTATTGACGGGATGATTGCCGTTTTCTGCGCGGTTGGCGGAGTTGAGCCCCAGAGCGAAACCGTCTGGAATCAGGCCGACCGCTACCGGGTACCCCGCATTGCATTCATCAACAAGATGGATAGGACTGGAGCCGATTTTCCTGCAGTCGTTGAGCAGATGAACAAATACCTTGATGCCAATGCATATCCTTTTCAGGTTCAGATGGGAGAGGAAGAGAACTTCGAAGGCATTATTGACGTGATCGAGCGCAAGGCATACAGATTTGAGGAAATGGAAAGGATTGAGATCCCAATCCCGGAAGAATATAAAGCGAAAGTCGAACAGGCCAGGGTGAAAGTTGTTGAGAAAGTAGCTGAATTCAATGAAGACATCATGCAGATGTTTTTCGACGAAAAAGACGTGCCCGCCGACTTGCTCAAACGCGTTGCCCGCGAAGCCACCCTTAAGCTGCTGATCACTCCGGTATTCTGCGGAGCCGCATACAAGAACAAAGGCGTTCAGCTGATCCTTGATGCGGTAACCGACTACCTGCCATCACCGATTGATAAAGGCGCAGTCACAGGAACCGACCTGGATGATCCTGAAAAACTGCATACCTGTCATCCTTCGCCTAAAGAACCTTTTTCGGCTCTTGCCTTCAAGCTTATTCACGATGCTTATGTAGGACAGCAGACCTTCACCCGCGTATTTTCAGGCACCCTGAAAAGCGGTATGCAGGTGTATAATTCAACCAAGCGAAAACATGAGCGTATCGGCCGTATTATGAAGATCCATGCAAAAGAAAGAGAGGAAGTTGCTGAAGCCGGTCCTGGCGACATTGTAGCTCTTATCGGCCTCAAACTCACTAAAACCGGAGACACCCTTTGCAGTGACGATCATCGTCTTCTGCTCGAAAACATTCATGTTCCGCCTTCAGTGATTGAATTGAAGATAACACCTGCAAAACGCGGGGACCAGTCAAAGCTGGGTGAGGCTCTGCATAAGCTGACTTCGGAAGATCCTTCGTTCAACGTCAGGTATGACGAAGAAACCGAAGAGACCGTGATTGCAGGAATGGGCGAGCTTCATCTCGAGATCATCGTCGACAGGCTCAAACATGAATTCAAGGTAGATGCTATCGTTGGCGAACCTTCTGTTGCCTTCCGCGAAACCATCACCCAGGAAGTGCTATCGAATCACAGGCATGTGAAGCAAACCGGTGGCAAGGGTCAGTTTGCCCATACCGTCATGCGTATCGAACCCAATCCCGGCAAGGGCTTTGAGTTTATAGAGCACATCAAGGGTGGCGCCATTCCCGCCGAATTTATCACATCGGTCAGAAAAGGCCTGGAAAAAAGCCTTGATAAAGGGATTCTTGCAGGATATCCTGTCGTGGACGTCCGCGTGACCCTTCTCGACGGCAGTTTTCATGCCGTTGACTCATCCGACATGGCCTTCCAGACCTGTGCAGCCGTCGGATTCAAGCAGGGATTCATGAAAGGAAATCCTATTTTGCTTGAGCCTGTGATGAAAGTCGAAGTAAACACACCCGATGAGTATATAGGCGATATCGTGGGTAACCTGAACCGCCGCCGGGGAAAGATCGAAGGCATGCGCCGTTACCGTAAAGGATCGCAGAAGATCAATGTATATGTCCCGCTGATGGAGATGTTCGGCTATTCCAACCAGCTCCGTAACGTCTCTTCCGGCCGCGCAAACTATGCCATGGAATTCTATCAGTACCAGGCCCTGCCGAAAGCGATACAGGAGGAAGTTCTGAAGAAGATTGCGGAGGAGAAGAAATAGTGAAATGGCGAAATGGTGAAATGGTGAAATGGTGAAATGGTGAAATGGTGTTCGGCGAAGCCGTAATGAACACAAATAAAATAGACAATTCGTGAATAAATGGCGAAAATCGTAATTCGTAATTCGTAATTCGTAAATCGTATGCGTTACAATACACTTGCAAACACAGGAGTCCTGGTATCGGAACTCTGTTTGGGAGCCATGACTTTTGGAGGTAAGGGATTCTGGACCAATATCGGAAAACTGCCCCAGGAAGAAGTCACCAACCTGGTTAAGATCGCAATTGAAAGCGGGATAAATTTCATTGATACGGCCAATGTGTATTCCGAAGGACTTTCGGAGATATTACTCGGCAAAGCACTGAAAGACCTGGGACTACAGCGGCAGGATGTATTCATCGCCACCAAAGTAAGGGGGCGGATGGGAGAAGGTGTAAACCAGGTAGGTCTGTCCAGGTTACATATTCAGTACAGCGTTAATGAAAGCCTGCAAAGGCTTGGGCTCGACCATATCGACCTGCTTTACATCCATGGCGTTGACCCGATTACTTCACTCGAAGAAACCATGCGTGGACTCGAGGAAGTCGTGCAGTCAGGCAAAGTGCGTTACCTCGGCATCAGCAATCACCCCGCATGGATGGTCGTCAAAGCGAACTCTATTGCCGGTCAAATGGGCTGGAACAAATTCGTAGCCCTTCAGAATTACTACAGCATAGCCGGGCGCGACATAGAACGCGAGATCGTTCCGATGGCTGCAGCCGAAAACCTGAGTATCATGCCCTGGAGCCCGCTGGCTGGCGGATTCCTTTCGGGTAAATTCAGCAGGCAGACTCAAAAAGCAGGAGACAGCCGCAGGGACGCATTTGATTTCCCACCGGTAAACAAGGAAAAAGCGTATGACATCATCGATGTAATGCAGGATATCGCCTCAGCTCACAATGTCAAGGCAGCACGTGTGGCCCTCGCCTGGATGCTCCGAAAAAAAGGTGTTACAAGCATCATCATCGGCGCTAAAAAAGAAGAACAACTCCGCGAGAATATCGCCTCTACTACATTATTATTGACTGCGGATGAGATGTCCCGTCTGGATGCAATAAGTGAATTGAGCAAGGAGTATCCCGGCTGGATGGTAGAACGGCAGATAGCAGATGGCAGATAGGGGATTTACGAATTACGAATTACGAATTACGATTTTCACCATTTATTCACGAATTGTCTATTTTATTTGTGTTCATTACGGCTTCGCCGAACACCATTTCACCATTTCTTAAGGGAATAGACCCCCACCCCAAACAGATACAGCATACACGCAATCAGCACATAAATCCCGGCGGCGACCGAACTGATGTCGCTGACCCAGCCCATGAGCAGGGGGATCACAGCACCGCCGCTGATAGCGCTCATCATCAGACCCGAGATCTCGTTGCTACGGTTGGGATATTTTTCAACTGCGATAGAAAAAACAAGAGGCCATATGTTTGCAACGAACATTCCGATCAGGAAAACCAGCACCCAGGCTGCGGCAGCCGAAGGAATGGCCAGTATGGCGATCAGGGCCAGTATACCCAGGAATGAGGTCCCCATCAGAAATTTTCGGGAAGATATTTTTGTAAGAAGCAATGCGCCTGCGAAAGTACCCAGCATACGTCCGAAGAAATAGACGCTTCGCCCCGATTCAGCGGCCGTCTGTTCAATGCCGAAATGCTTGATCAGGAACTGACCCGAGTTTGAATTGAAGCCCACGTCAATCCCTACAACAACGAAGATCGACATCACCATCATGAAAATAAAACCGTTGCCAAGCAGGCTGAACGCCGAACCGAACGTCACTTTGATATCTTCCTGCTTACGCTCATCCACCCTGGTCATCCCTAACCAGATCGCAGTGAGTATCGAGACCAGCCCGAATACCAGGAAAAGCAGTTTCCAATCGCCGAACTTCAGGGCAAAATAACCCGCCAAAGGGGCGCCTATCATTGAACCGATAGCCTTGACGAACTGTGAAAAACTCAGGAAACTCGAGACCCGGTTTGACGGCACCACATCGACCAGCAAAGGGTTGGCCGAAACCTGGACAATCGTATTTCCTATCCCTAACAGAGCGAAGCCAAACAGCACCATCGAAAAGGAATAGATAAAGAAAGGCACCAGCAATCCGAGCGCTGTCACAAGAATCCCAATGTTCAGCATCAGGCGTTTGCCAATCCTGGCCTGCATAATGCCCACCGGGACAGAAAGCAGTAAAAACCAGAGAAAGGCGGCCGAAGGGATAAGCTGTCCGAGAGTCGCGCTCAGACTCATGTCCTTGCTCACACGGTCAACGCCAATACCCACCAGATCTACGAAGCTCATGACCACAAAAGCCATCAGCACAGGCATCAGTTTGGGAATGTTTACTTTTTTAGTTTCCATTTGTTTTTTGTTAGGGAGTTCAACTTACGGCAAATATATAAAACTCCACGGGATATTCCCCGCCTCTCTTCGGCGGGGCCCGGGTCAAGAGTTCCGCCCTGGGTTTAATACCGATTTAATCAGCAAGCCCGAAAGCATAATACAAGGGCAGGAAGATCAGTCTCTGTTCCTTCATAGTACCATAAGGAGCGCCCGACAGGACGTATCCAGGCCCGAGTTTCGGGTATTGCTCCAGTATAAGATGCAAACTCCGGAGCTTTCCTGAAGCCCCTGCCTTTACCTCCACAGGACTTATCTTCCCTTTCCTGACGATCAGGTAGTCAACTTCCGCTGAACTGCTTTTTTCTTCCCGTGACCAGTACCATAGCTGCTCCTGATGAGCTGAAAGAAATTCCTGTCCTGCAAACTGTTCAGCCAGTGCTCCGTTGTACATCGCAAGCAAATCGTTCTTCAGGTATTCAGTGCCGGTGCGGAGTCCGTTAAGGCAATGCATTAAACCCAGATCAACGGGCAGGGCTTTAAATCTTTTATCAGAAGCCATTATGCCAAGAGGAAGGGATGCAGGGGAACTAGCCGATACCCTGTTTACTACTCTTGCCAGCTGAAGAAGTTCCAGTGCTTTTTTATTGGTCGGGCCGGTAAACTCAGTGGCAAGCTGTGTGTATTTGATCTGATGCCCCACGTTCCTGGCCACTGAGCCAAGCACCTGGTTCAGGCAGTGTTTATCGGCCATTGGGTTGTACTTTGAAAAATCCTGGCGATAGGTACCAACAAGATCAGTTTGGATCTCGTACACATTTTCCAGGCTGCCCGAATTGCGCCATGTTTCAACGCAAGCAGGCATTCCGCCAATGAACAAATATTGACGTAATTGTTCAAGAAGTTCAGAATGGATCGCGTCGGGCAATTTCCCGGGAGTCGAACGAATCAGGGCCGCCATTTTTTCTTTACCCAGGGCCCAAAGGAATTCATAGAAATTCATAGGTCCCATGTTCATAAGATTCACCCGGCCAACAGGGAAACTGATGTCTTTGAGCGCAAACTCCAACAGAGAGCCGGCTGCAATGACATGCAAGCCGGGAAGCGATTCGTAAAAGTATCTTAGAGCCATTATCGCTTTCGGAGCAGCCTGGATCTCATCGAAAAAAAGAAGGTCTTTCCCGATGGTGATCTTAGTGTTTAGAATGATTTCAAGTTCGCCGACAATCCTTACCGGGTCAAGATTACGGTCAAATATTCCAGTCCACTCGGGATGCTTCTCGAAATCTACAACGTGAGTTTTCCCCTTGAATCCTTTTTTTCCGAAGTCTGATATCGTATAGGATTTGCCAACCTGCCGGGCCCCCCTCACGATGAGAGGTTTCCTGTTGCCGGAGGTTTTCCAACTCTCAAGTTTCTCCTGAAAAAGACGATCCATGCCTTGTAAATTTAGAAATACAAGGCAAATGTAATAAAAAGCTTTTAGAAATACAAGGCAAATACTAAAATAATCGGTTGTTACTTCCCTGTTGCAGTATACTGCTCAATCACGCTGATGAGGCTGCGCTGGCAAACCTTGCAGAAATGTATGTGGCGGGTGTACATGATGCAGTCCAGCTGGGAACGGTAAAGGCCTTTGGGGGTGTAACCTGCTCCTTCAAAAGCGCCCACGGCATCCTTGTATTTTTCTTTTGAGAAGTATTCGTCCTCCTGCTTGTACTGCTTCATAAACAAGGCCTCCATGACTTCTTCGGGTACTTTTTCTTCCCTCAGTTTTTTCCTTTGCTGCTGGATGTCATTCCCGAACTTATCAAACGCTTCCTTGTTCCATGGGGTAGGAAGGGGAGTGGAAGCATCCACCAGGTCTTTCCATTTGAGGTTGTTCTTGTCGGGCATGGCGGTGATATTGGTTTCCCAGGGCTCAAGCCTGATATCCGGCGCCTCATACGAAACAGCCGAACTGTAGTATTCATCGGCAAGACCTGCCATATGATGCCCAAGTTCATGCACCATGATGTAATCGGCGAATTTATTGTCGGCCGATACGGTTGTATACAGGTTATAGATCCCGCCGCCTCCGTAAGTGCGTTCATTCACCAGGATTACCATGAAATCGTAAGGCACCTGCGAAGCCACATTCCTCACGGTTTTGTTATCGAAAGTCAGGGCATATCGCTCCGAATCGAAAGCTCCGTAATGAACACTCAGAGGAGTGCGTTTGAATACTCCCGGATGAGGTTTGCAAACTCCCGAAACTTCCGAGGGAGTCTCAACGGCCCGTATATTGATATCTTTTTCATGACTGCGGAAGGGTTCCTGCGCCAACAGCATGGCCGTCAACCGCTTTGCATCATTTCTGAATTTTGCCATTTCTGCTATTGTATACCCGTCGCCAAGGATCACGATATCGACTTTTTCTGCTGCCGGACCATTTTCCTGTATCACATCTACCACATTGGTGTGTGTGAGATCTGCAGGGTTCACCTCTCTCGACGACGGATCCACATCCGCAGTCCATATTGTTGTGAATTTATTGGTCTGCGGATCGCGTTTTCCCATCAGCACAGTTACCGGTTTTTTAGGCCATGGAAAACGTATGGATTCATTGAATGAACCCCAGGTCTGATCAGCCTCCGGAATACTCTGCCATTCGCCAAAAATGCTTGCAAATCCGCGGGAAAAAAGCAGAGTTTTGCTCTCTTTGTCGATCACCTGGAAAAAGTAGGGACCAAGCTCCAGCTTATCAATCAGAACGAACTTGTTCCCCGGCCACGCGCCATCGGAAACGATACGATCGACGGCAAAATGTTCTTCCCTGGAAGTGCCGCTATGATTGTAATCGAGCCGCATGGTCTTATCGCTGAAATACTGGTCAAATGCGACGTTGCCAGTATTTACGACCCGGATCTCTGTTTTGGCCGAGTCGGTTTTGACTGTTGCAGTTTGTTCTTTGACTGGCTGATTGCATGAGGCCAGCATCCCGGCCAAAGCAAGAAAGAGAAAAAGTTTTTTCATAGGAATTGAATTAGGGTTCGGGAATGTAAAGTTAATCATTCCTGCCTGAAAATTTGGCAGAATCATCCAGGATCCAGGATGCAGGATGCAGGATGCAGGATGCAGGATCCAGGATGCAGGATGCAGGATGCAGGATCCAGGATCCAGGATCGGCGCGAAGCGCCAGCATCCCGCAAAAAAAAACCGCCGTGATTTGTAACTTTTCAGCTAATCATGCGACATATCATTAATAAGCATCAGGTATTCATTTACAAACAGGAGGTTTTATGAAGAAATCAGCGTTAGCAACACTATTATTTTTCACATTTATCATGCAACTGCACGCCCAGGAAGGGATGTGGCTGCTTAACCAGATCAACCAGCTCGATCTGAACAAACAAGGACTGCTGATTTCACCCGACCAGGTTTACAGCAAGGATAAACCTTCTGTTTCCGATGCCATAGTTCAGCTGGGCGGGGGCACCGCATCGTTTGTATCAAAGGACGGACTGCTTATCACCAATCATCATGTGGCTTTTGGCGCCCTTCAGAGAACGTCGACCGTGAACAGCGATTACCTGATCAATGGCTTTCTGGCCAAAACCAGGGCCGACGAGATCAAAGCTCCGGGATACCGTGCCATGCTTCTCACCGAAATGCGGGATGTAACCAACGAAATTCTCGATGCAGTAAAGGGAATCAGCGATCAGGCAGAAAAAAACAAAAAGATCAAAGAAAAAACAGAAAGCATCACGTCGCCTTACACCAAAGACAAAACCGATATTGATGCGGAAGTGTCGCAGATGTATAACGGACGACAGTATATTCTTTATGTTCATAAAGTGTTCAAGGATGTGCGTATCGTGTATGCCCCGCCTTCTTCAATCGGCAATTACGGCGGTGAGACCGACAACTGGATGTGGCCCCGGCAGACTGGCGATTTTTCATTTTTAAGGGTGTATTGTGCTGCCGACGGATCAGGTAAGGAATTTGCTGCGGATAATGTTCCGTATCATCCCAAAGTGTGGTTAAAAGTGGCTAAGGATTTTCTGAAGGATGGCGACTTCAACTTTATCGTAGGATATCCCGGGCAGACGACACGCTACCGTTCATCTACCTCGGTGTATTATAACGAGCATTATAACTACCCCTTTGCGATTAAAAATTTTCAGGAGATCCTCGACCTCTGCGACCGGCTTACAAAAAACAACCGCGAAGGACAGCTCAAAGTGGCAAGCCTTACCAAGGGACTGGCCAACGTGATGAAAAATTACCAGGGAAAGCTTGATGGCATGAGGAAAACCCATTTCTATGAAAAGAAACTGGAGTTTGAAAAAGAATTTGTAAAATGGGCAAACAGCAATCCGCAAACAAAAGAAAAATACGCCGGTATCCTTGCAAAAGAAAAGGATGAATACAAGCTTATCGAAGTGACGAAAAACAGGGACCAGGTGTTTCAGAATTTCCAGGGACTTGCAGGCACTCCATTGAATATTGCAGGGCAGCTTATTTATTTTGCCGGGCAGCGCGATAAAGCCGAAAGTGAGAGGGATCCCGACTTTACTGAAGAGGCAGTTAATCAGACTATCGACGGACTGCAGTACACCTTTGCAAATTATTTCGAGCCGGTCGACAAAGCCATGACGCTGCGCGCTCTTAAGATGGCAAAGGAACTTCCTCAGGAACAAAGGATCACGGGGCTGGAATATGTGTTCACTGATGACCTAAAGACCCTGGAGCAGTTTGTGGACGATGCATACAAATCGTCAAAACTCGCCAACCAGGATTCTGTGAAATCACTCTTCAAAAAAACCACAAAAGAACTTGAAGCCCTGAACGATCCTTTTATAAAAATGGCGTTAAGCCTCGAGCCCTTGTCCATCCAGATCCAGGAAACCAGCGGTAAGTTCAATGTCAATGTCACGGCCCTCCGCAAGGTATACCTCGATGGTTTATTCGAGTGGAAAGGTACAACGATGTATCCCGATGCCAACGGTACCAAACGCTTTACCTGGGGTAAGATCAAGGGTTACCGCCCGGCTGATGCGGTTTGGTATGATCCTTTTTCTACCCTCGAAGGCGTAGTTGAAAAGAATACCGGCGTTGAACCTTTCGATGCACCTCCCGCCCTTGTTGACCTTTATTATAAAAAGGATTTCGGACGATGGGCCAATCCAGCCATGAAGGATGTTCCGGTTGCTTTCCTGAACCAGTGCGATATCACCGGAGGTAACAGCGGAAGTCCTGTTATGAATGCCAAAGGCGAGATCTGCGGCGTGGCTTTCGACGGCAATTATGAATCGATGATCAGCGACTGGCAGTACGATTATGCCCTTCAGCGCTGCATTTCGGTGGATATACATTATGTGCTTTTCATTACCGGGAAGATAGGGAAGGCAGGGTTTTTACTTGAGGAAATGGGAGAGGGGAAATGAACTCATTTCAAAGGAAGCAAACTGTCTGTGGATACAATTCATGGTTCATTATCATTCTTCTATTCATGGATTTTCCCGGCGGATTTTCGCAGGTCACAGGAAATCAGCAAAGAATTTATTTTATCAGTGATTGTCAAACGCCAATGCGGGTGGAGAAAATTATTGGCAGCCCATACAGAAACGAAGAAGCCAGGGATAGTCTGTTTGCAGACATAAAACGGCAACATCCAAAGAATTTGTTCATGCTGGGCGATTTGACAAAGAAGGGATCAAAGGAAAAAGCCTGGGTGTCGTTAGATATTTTTCTAAATTCATTAAAGAAAATAAACACATCTGTTTATGCCATACCGGGGAATCATGAATACATGGGAAAATCTGCAGGGATGCGAATGTTTAAACAGCGTTTCCCTGAAAAATATTTGTACGGATATGTTGTAATTCTTGACTCTGTTGCGATTTGCATGCTGAACTCAAATTTTAAGAAGCTGACGAAAAATGAATTATCAAAGCAGCTGAAATGGTATAAATCTGTCATCGATTCTCTGGATACCGCTCCGGGAATACAGGCCATCATCGTATGCACACATCATGCGCCATGCAGTAATAGCAAAGTAGTTGGTTCAAACAAACCGGTTACAAATATGATTGTACCCGAATTTGAAAAATCAAAAAAATCAAAACTTTTTATAAGTGGTCATTCCCATAACCTGGAATATTTTTCTGATTCCATCGGAAAGCATTTTCTTGTTATCGGCGGCGGTGGCGGCATAGCACAGTCCTTAACTTCCATGAGTAAAAGAAAATATCATGATTTGCTCGAACAGGATGCAAAACCCGTGTATTTCTACCTTGTGATTGAAAAGCAAGGAAGTAGCCTGAAACTTATTGCCAGGGGGTTTAAAAAAGATTTCAGTTTTTTTGAATCAGAAATTGGAAGGATAAACCTTAATTAACAGGGCAAAACTCTTTAAGAAGCCCAGAACATTATTTGTTTATAATCCATATGTATCAATAAGATACACCAGTCCCGCCATCGCCGCGGCTCCGAGTTCGAGCTCACGCTGACTCACATTATCATAGGTGTCATTTGCGCAGTGGTGGAAGTCGAAGTAACGCTGGGGATCTGTAACGAGTCCGACCAGCGGAGTTCCCTGTTTTTTCAGGTCGCGGATATCAACCCCGCTGCCGCCTTTTTCAAAAAACCAGAGATTATACGGCTTGAACAAAGGTTTCCAGCTTTTGATTTTCTCAATACTTGAATCTGAAGCATCTACTGAAAAGCCCTGGGGCACAGCTGCACCCCGGTCGGCTTCAATAGCGCCAATATGTTTTTCGCCTTTCTTTTTTGCTGCTTCGGCATAAGCGTCAGCACCTCTCTGGGCAATTTCCTCGTCCATAAAAGCAACCGCACGTAAAGTATGTTTAGGCTTCATTCCGAGTGCCTGGTAAATCCTCAGGATGTCGATCCCCTGAACCACTCCGGCCCCGTCGTCATGCGCCCCCTGTCCGATATCCCAGGAATCAAGATGGCCGCCAAATACGATGATTTCTTCGGGATGCTCGCTTCCCCTGATCTCACCTATAACATTTGAGCTTTGCACTTCGGGAAGGTTAATGCAGTTCATCTTCATGCTCAGCTTCAACAAAGGATCGTCCTTAAGCCAGGCCGATAAAAGATCGGCATCATTGGTGCCGACCGCCATGGCCGGGATGGCTTTCACGCTGTCGGCATAATGCAGAACCCCGGTATGAGGGAAGTTGTTGTGAACCGGGGCTGCCGAGCGCACGATGACTGCAAGGGCTCCTAACCGGGCCGCCTGCATTGCACCCTGGGTGCGTTGGTCCACCGACCTGCCATAAGCCTCGAAAGGGCTGATGCGTGAATCATCGGCAGGCCGGTTGAAAAACACGATCTTCCCCTCAATACCCGAACGCCCGATGGCCTTTAATTCGTCGAAATTATGAACCTCGACGACCTTTGCTTTAATACCTGCATCACCTGTGCCTATTGAAGTTCCGAGGGCACAGACATGCAGTTCCATATCGCCTTTTTTTGCGGAAAAAATTGTTGCTTTTTCAACAGTTCCCCTCTCCCAATGCTTCACCATCACCGGCTGAAGAAATACCGTGTCAAGCTTCATGCCTTCCATCACTTTCTTTATATATTGAACCGCTTCCTCAGCTTTGGCAGTGCCGCAAATCCGCCCACCGATCTTCGTACAGAGATAATCGAGGTTCTTATAAGCAACAGGATTCATCAGGGCTTCAGTATACATCTTCCTCAAAATCACCGAATCCTGGTTCTGGGCCCTCGAAACCTGCATGAATGCAGGCAGCGTCAGAATCAGTGCAAATAATACAGGTTTACGCATGCTATTTTTTTCAGTCAGTAAAAGTATTAATAAAATCACTTAACACAGGCCTTACCTAAATCTCTTCCTCATATCAAACAGTAAAAAACAATAAAAAACATTGACAAACGCTGTTTAATGTATTATCTTTGTCCGCACACAAACACAATCCGGCCATGAAATCTTCAACTGACCTCAGGGAAGTATTCCAGATCTTCCAGAACAAAGAATCCTTTTTCGGAGAGATCCAGAAAACAAAATCAAACCGTTTAATTTTAATCCAACTGCTTATCATATGCCTTTTCGCGTTTTTATACGGGGTAGTCATGGGGAGTTATCACAGTTTTACCCAGGCCATGGTTGCCGGAGTCAAAGTCATCATTCTTTTCCTCTCAACAGTAATTTTGTGTTTCCCGTCTTTCTTCATTATTCAGCAGGTACTGGGATCAAAGATGAGCTTCAGGCAGATGACGATGATAGTCCTCAGCGGCGTGGTTTTGACAGCAACCATTGCCCTTTCTTTTGCTCCCATCGTGATTGTGTTCCAGGTGACAGGCGGGAACTATCATTTTCTGCAGCTCCTTCATGTGGCCATCTTTATTTTCGCAGGCATCTTTGGCATGAAGCTGATGGTAGATGCCTTGAAATATGCATGCGACCAGAAAAATATTTATCCGCAGATAGGAGTTACGGTATTCAGGATATGGGTTATTATACTGGCCTTTGTAGGGATACAGCTTGCCTGGAACCTCCGCCCTTTCCTTTGTGAGAAACATGAGGAATTCAAATGGGTCAGGACATATGAGGGTAATTTTTACACAGCTATAGTATACTCTGTCGAGCAGCTTGTTTCGCCCAGGGCTGCGGTTGGAAAGCCTCCTCAACCGGCTTATAAAACTGATACAATCACAAAAACCCCGGCCGATACACTCAAATTATTACACCAAAGCGGTAAATAAGTCATGGAAGATATAATGACCTTGGAGGAAGTGGCGAAATACCTTAAGCTGAAGCCACAAACCATATATTCCTGGGCTCAGGACGGCAAGATCCCTGCGGCCAAGCTGGGCAAGGAATGGAGGTTTAAAAAATCAGTCATCGATCGCTGGTTCAATGAACATATCGATGATAAATTTTCAAAGTTCCTATAGGGATGATGAGTCCGTTATAATCCCATGTCTTCCGCCGAAGGCAGCATTGAAGCAATTGCAAGCGCCGCAAATTCATCGATGGGGATCCCGATTTTTTCACATTCCAGGATGTTCTCGCGCTTTACCGAGGCGGCAAACATTTTTTCTTTCATTCGTTTTACGACGGATTTCGGCTTAACGCTGGCCAGCTTTTTGTCGGGATACACATAGGTTGTCGCAAAAATGAGCCCGGTGATGGTCTCTCCTGCCGCAAGTGCATACTGGAATTCAGTGCTTCTCTCTTTCCCCGATGAATACTCATTATGCATGCGGATGGCATCGAGGATCTCTGGATCAACGGTGTAATCTTTCAGCAGGACTTCGGTCTGCTGGCCGTGAACCGAGGCTTCCGCGTTGGTGACTTCCACATCGAGGTCGTGAAGCAGCCCGGCCAGCCCCCATTTCTCCTCGTCCCTTCCAAGCTTACGGGCAATACCTCTCAGCACAGCCTCCGAAGCCAGACAGTGGGCAATCATTTTTTCATTTTTAACATACTGGTGAAGCAAATCAAGTGCAATGTCACGGGTCAGTTCCATGGGCTGAAAATTTTACGATTCCACAAAAGTAAACATTAATTTTGCCGGTATGGAAGAGAAAAAAAGTGTGTGGACCGATCATTACAATGTTAGCTGGTACGATACAGATATCACCAAATCCGTGTGAGCGCCTTAGAAAAACTGCGTTAAGAAACCCGATTCCCGATTCAGGAATTCTCATACGCATCCCTGAACGCTGCAGCAAATTCCTCGGCAGTCGTCGGAGTTGTATTGTCGGCTGTTCGCTGATGTTCTGAGAATACCAGTCCGTCGTTCATGGCTTTGGAGAATTCAACCATGCGCTCTGCAGCACTCTGGCCCATTCCCATCATCATCATCGCCTGCTTTGCATCATTATAAGGGAACTGGATATATCTCAGTGTTGGGTTTCCAATGGCAGCGCCATAGATCGACGTGATCTCTTCGTAAGAATAATCGCGGGCTCCCAGAACGTAAACAAGGCTTTTCCCTGTAAAATCAAGGGCCAGCAGATGTTTCAGTCCCACAGCTGCAATATCCCTGGTGGCCACCATCGGTATCTTAAGGTCGGCTTTTACCGGAGTTCCCAGCATGTTCATCATCTTCACCATCGGAGCCATTCCAAGTCCGTTCTCAAGGAAATACCCTGCACGCAGATACAGCACAGAAATACCGGTGAGTTCATTGAAGACTTCCTCCATTTTCTGTAACCCCTGCACTACGCCTGCCCCGGAAGTGAGGTGAGCGCCCAGACTGCTAAGGGCCACCACATGCCCTATGCCAGAACCTTTCAATGCTTCAGCTACAGCCGTAACATGCGATACCTGCATCTGGTAATAATCTACCGCCTGTGTGTCAAGCGGAACAAGGGTGTACAGTGCGTCAGCTCCGTGGAAGACCTTTTTCAGGAATTCCACATCACGGCCGTCGCCCTGGAAGAGCACGGCACCCTGATCGGTGAGTTCTCTTGTCCTGGCAGTATTGCGTGCAATGATGCGAACCTTATGTCCCTTCGCGAGCAGCCCGAGGGCAATCGGTTTACCTGTATGGCCGGTAGCACCTAATACTACATATGTTTTCATGGTCTGAATATTAATTTATTGTAACACAAAGATCAGGAATTTTCGGTTTTCTCAGCAATACGGGTGGTCTTTTATAACCGGAATGGGTTTAGGCAACAGTTTGTGAATATCCTTCAGGTAGGCTCTCTCATCGGCGTCGCAGAAAGAAAAAGCAACCCCTGTGAGCCCGGCTCTGCCGGTACGGCCGATACGGTGGATATAGGTTTCGGGAATGTTGGGGATTTCATAATTAATCACGTGCGACAGTTGTTCCACGTCAATTCCGCGGGCTGCGATATCTGTTGCCACCAGTACTCTGGTGGAACGGTTTTTAAAATTTTTCAACGCAGTCTGGCGAGCTGACTGGGATTTGTTTCCGTGAATTGCCGCGGCTTTAATCCCGGCTTTTACAAGGTCCTTGCTCACTTTGTCGGCCCCGTGCTTGGTCCTGGTAAAGACCAGGGCTGTTTCGATGGACTGGTCTTTTAAAATATGGATCAAGAGTGATTTTTTATCAGTTTTACTCACATAAAACAACGACTGCCTTATCAGATCTGCCGTGGCGACAACCGGGGTTATTTCAACTTTAGCGGGGTTTGACAGGATAGAGCCTGCAAGTTTCTGGATTTCCGCTGGCATGGTTGCCGAGAAAAACAGGGACTGGCGTTTTGATGGAAGTTTTGAGATGATTTTCTTTACATCATGAATAAAACCCATGTCGAGCATTCGGTCGGCTTCATCCAGCACAAAAAACTGAATGTTCTGAAGGGAGATGAACCCCTGGTTGATCAGGTCTAAAAGCCTACCGGGGGTTGCAATAAGGATGTCGATGCCGTTTTTCAGGATATTGGTCTGGTTTACTTGTGAAACTCCACCATATATTACAGTATGCTTAATTCCGGTATATTTTCCATAGGCCGAAAAGCTTTCGTTGATCTGTATAGCCAGTTCCCGGGTTGGAGTAATGATTAGGGCCTTGATGAGCCTTCTCCCGGCTGCAGGATTCTGTTTAGCGTATAAAAGCTGTAAAATAGGGATTGCAAATGCTGCAGTTTTACCGGTACCAGTCTGGGCACATCCCAGAAGGTCTCTCCCCTGAAGTAAAACAGGAATAGCCTTTTCCTGAATAGGAGTAGGCTCAGTGTATCCTTCCGCTTTAACAGCAGCAAGGATGGGTTCAATCAAATTTAATTTTTCAAATGTCATTATAATTGTATTAAGTAAGGCTGCAAATAATTAATCTGTCCCGCAACAGCAGCCTGTTGAAGCGGGAAAGAGAATATTCAGAACTGCCTTTTGACACAAAACGACAGTTCAAAAAAAAGATTTTTTGGGATTATCCGTGGTCGTTCAAATGGATAAAAGGAGGAATACGATGTGCAAAGGTAAACATAATTTCGTTACCCCGACAAACCGGGTTTACATGAATGCCCCGATAGATGCTTAAAACCTAGAATCTGCCTGAGATTCCGAAGTTTACGATGCCACGGAATCCGAAGCCGAATTCCATGTAGCCACCGATTTCTTTTCCAATACGCATCCCGATGGTGTTAAGCTGGAATGCAAAAGTGCTGCCAAAGCTATTCTGATTGCTTGTTCCTGACCGGTCTGAATACACTCCCAGAGTACATCCGACTTCAAGCCCTGAATACAATGTAAACAGCCCCTTGTTTATATAGTAAAAATTAACTCTGGGCATGACCGACAGCAAATACATTGAATAAGAAAGGTCCAGGCCGTGTTTTGATGTCAATTGCATGGTAACAGGATTCAGTGAGAGGGTTCCGCCTACGCTTGGGCCGGGCTTAACAGAAGAAACATCAGAAAAAAAACAGTAAGGGATATTGCTCTCATCGAAAGGTTGAATTTAGGATTAAAAGATCAAAAGTAAGGGTTTTTTATAAATTATTTTCAAAAGAATAAAAATTATGCGTATCTTGTACAAATACCAAAGATTAGAATTCTCTAAAGGAAAAAACAGACAATGAAGAAAACCACACTTGAGTACCGGATGATGATTGAACATAACAGATTAAAAATACCCGATGTAAAGCTTTTATCGGGATCAGTTGTTGGTAAATACCCTATAATCCTTGATGGGGGAAGAACGATAATATTTATTTCTGATAAAAGCAAGGAGGCCGAGACGCGGCAAAATTATCAATTGAGAAAAGATAACAGACTTAATTTTTTCGTTAAAAAGCCAAAAGTTTAAATAATTGGCAAGCATAATATAATATTATCTTTGTACAGGTTTACAATCTTTTTATTCATAAAGAGCCGTGAGCTAAACGGGAATGACGAAAACCGAAAACAGAGTAGTCCACCTTAATCCTTCTGATTATGCATCTTTTAGCTATTTCATTACTGACTATCCTTGCAGGCACTTTGTTGCTTGCAAAATTCAGGAAAGACATGCCCGGCAAATTCTTTGCCTTTATTTCCTGGTTCTTTATCGTTGTAGGTTTTCTCCTGTTCATTGGCTTCATCGCAGGCGGCGTGTGCAAGATGAAACATCATTGTTGCCCCGGTCAGAATGAATGCCGGCAGGAGATGATGAGAGATTGTACCCATGGCATGCGCGGTGGTCATTTCTGCCCTCCGGGAATGGGTAATGGTGGTCCCTGCTGCCCTCCGGGAATGGAAAAGGAAATGTGTGCTCCAAAACCCGGATGTATGCCGCAGGACAGCATGATGAAATGCTGCCCAAAACAGGTGGTATGTGATACTGCTCATATGCCGGCACCCCCCAAATAAGCTGTTAAAAAGCTCATGATCCGGAAAGTAGTGGCACTGCAGCTCCCTGTGAGTGGAGCTGCAGCTTCCTGATTGAATAAATTAAAAGACGAACTTACAGAACAGGAAATAATCCTTTTTAAGGAATACGTCAGGCGTATTGCCTGGGAAAGAATAACGAGGATACGAAATCTTTTATTTCGTCACCAACAGCTGTCGAATTCCTGATTTACCGCTTGCGGAGATCTTTACAAAATACATTCCTGCCGGCAAACCAGCTGTGGGAATAATAACCTGATTTCCTGTAAAAGGCAAGCTATAAACGCAGTTTCCCGAGGCAGAATAAATTTCAGCTAAAGCATTCTCTGTCAATGTCTGGTTGAGCTTTACCCTGACCTGGAGTTTTGCAGGATTGGGTGATAATTCCAGGCCGATGTTATTCCGGGAAATGTCTGAAACCGAGCCGGGGTCCTTTAGTGATAAGGACAAAATCCAGGTTCCCCGGCCAGCAATACTGTTACCGGCAGATTGCCAATTCTCAAACCCCCCGTTGCCGTTTATTGAAACGGTGCCCATCAGGATCCCGCTGTATAATTCTTTAATATAATAAGTCCCGGTGCGGAGAGAGGAAACAGGCAGGCTGATCGATAAATTGGATGCCCCCGACCCGAAATTTGAAATTACCACAACGGCATTATCCTCAAAAATCCGGGCAAAAGCAAGATCATTGGTATCACTGCAGTTCACATTCAGGTAATATCCTTTCCGCAAAGGGGCATGCTCATTACGAATGCGTATCAGTTTCTTATAATGTGAAAAGAGGGAGCCCGAATCCAGGGACATTGTGGTTACATTATTGGTCAGATAGTTGCTCCCGACCGCTTCCCATGGAGCATGGGTGCTGAACCCTGCATATGCGCCGGCAGTCCATTGCATGGGACGGCGTTTGTTTTCGTCGGCGCCCGAACCAATCATCCCCACTTCTTCACCATAATAAATAAACGGAATACCAGGCAATGTAAGGTAAATAGCAGAAGCCTGCTTCATTTTAAGCAGGTCGGTACCCAGCTGTGTGAAAACCCTGTCCTGGTCGTGATTTGTAAGGAAAGTGCCGTATTGCAGAACGGGATAGGATTGCTGGATGATGTTCATCTGATCCTTTACTGCGGATGGTTTTCCGCTGTTTACCGCACTCACAATTGATGAAGCAAGCGTAAACTCAAAACAGGCATCCAGATGGTGGTCCTGGACGTAGGGAATAATTACCGGGGTCGGGTCCCAAACTTCGCCAACAGTGAACGCATCAGGATTTGCCGTTTTATATACGGTATTAAACCCGGCTATTAAATCCATAGTCTCGGGGGTATTCTGCTGCACCACGCTGTCTTCGATCAAATATTTGATTGCATCCAGCCGAAAACCGTCTATCCCTTTGCCCAGCCAGAAGTCCGTAACATTGAACATTTCGGTTTTAACGGCCGGGTTCCTGTAATTCAGATCCGGCATGCCACTGTAAAACATGGCATAATAATATGCGCTGTTTTTATAATTCCATACAGTCTGACCCCATGGCCCGGTATACCCGGGATTGGTGGGAGACCAGATATACCAGTCGCGGTAATTATTTTGATTGTTGGCTGATTGAGTGAACCAGGGAATCTGATCAGAAGTATGATTCATCACAAAATCAATGATCACTTTGATTCCGTGGGCATGGGCTTTGGTTACCAGCTCCTCAAAATCGGCCATCGTTCCGTATTGGGGATTCGTTGAATAATAATCACTGACATCGTACCCATGATAACTTGGTGATTTCATCATCGGCATCAGCCAGAGGGCAGTGACACCCAGATCGGTCGTAGTAGCCGAATCACCGTCGTTGAGATAATCGAGCTTGTCGATGATTCCCCTGAAATCGCCAATCCCGTCATTGTTGCTGTCATAGAAACTTCGCACGAATATCTCGTAAAAAACTGCATCGTTCCACCAATATGTTTGATAATTTGTTGAGATGGCCGGATTGCTGATATCGCAACTTCCGAAGCGATACGCAGGCAGGGTGTCGTTTTCAGCGCCGGTCACGGTGGTTCTTACCGCCTTCCCTTCATTATTAATAACAGAGCATTGAGCCGGTGGTATTTCAGCTTTGGCAGCTGAGTTCCCATTGACGTAAAGATATTCATATTGCCCCGGCAGCACGGGTATCCTGATGTCATATATGCCATCGTGATTCAGGTCCTGCATTGCTACTGAGCCAGGGTCCCAGTTATTTGGAAAACCTGCGGATGACTGGAAAGTACCCATAACATGCACCCCCGCGGGCGAGATCGCCTGGGCGCTCATGTCAACTGCAAACAAAAGCTCAGTATTGCAGGAATTGAAAAGTACAGGCATCATGGCCAGGTCATTATTCTGAACGTTTACAAAGCGGTTATGATTGTCTCCAAGCGAGCATGCAGATGGAGGATTTTCGGCCCCGCTCCAGGAGTTGTCATTGATGTATTTGTACTCATACATTCCCGGCGGAATCATGACGGTTATTTCATACACCTTATCCCCGTTAATATCGGTCAGGACCGTGGATGCAGGATCCCAGTCAGCCCCGAAGCCGGCAACGGCCTGGAAATTGCCCGCTATGTGAACTCCGTTCGCAGAAACTGTCTGCTGGCTCATATCTACCCTGAAAATGACCGAGACATTGCCGGCAAGGGAAATAAAAGGCAGAATAGCGGCATATAAGCCGCATACAAAATAACTAAAGGTAAATCTCATTTTTTTATAAGGTCCTCCGGGGTCCCTAAAACTCAAATGCCAACCCGATCTTGGGCACAAAGTGGAACTGGTAAAAGCTGGGCGCCACGAATACACTCCACCTTAAATTTACTTCTTTGGTATAAAAAGACCATCCGAAACGAGGGTCGATAATCGGACCTTTGTCTTCACCCCAGGTTTCTCCGGTCCAGGTGCTCCATGAATACCCCCCTCTTAACGAAATATACGTATAATGAGTCCTGGTGTCAGTGATATTACGCAGATTGAATCTTACCTGGCAATAGACGATAATATTTTCAGTATTGTAAGTGGAAAGGCCGCCACCTAAAGAAAAGGTGTTCGAAAACTGGTATCCGTGTGTAGTGAAAACTTCGAGGACCGCTTTCGGATCATTATTTTTAGGGAACATTCCTCCAAAAGCCACCCCCACATCACAGAAATATCCCTTGTTATGTTTTGCATAGGACTTTGCCTGAGCGCTTAATTCAACAGAGCTCAGCAATAAAAGTAAAATGGTTAACCTGGTCTTCATCATCGGAAATGTCTAAATAAGTAAATGAAGCATTACATAGGTATAAAAATCCTGTCCGGCTTCCTTATGGTCCTTATCGGGAATATCGACCTTCTTTACATCACAGCCCGCCATTAAGAATGCCTTGTACGCGCTGTCGGTATTCTCATAAGGAACGATGGTATCTTTAGTCGCATGCAATAAAGTGATCTTTGCCTTCGGCTTCCAGTTTGTCACTTTCCCGTAAATGATGAGGCTGTTGTTCCTTAATGCTCTCCTGAACTTCATGGTGTTCGGGTTTAAGGTGTCAAATGCCTGAGGGGCCAGGATCTTGGTTAGTTTCGTTTCATTCATCATGGTCGTAACCTCATCGGTCGTATAGTTTTTCGACAGTATCCAATCCTTGTATTTAGAAAGAAGAGGTTGGGCAAACATCTGCGTGAGATCCAGATTCAGGCTGTCTCCATAATTCATTCCCAGCACCAGAAGTGGGATTGTAACGGGCTGACTGCTATAATTTTTTTCAACAAAGGTGTCGTACGATTTGATCAGATCATAAGCTCCGCCACCGGCAAACACCTGGTCTATTACGAATGCATCCTGGTATAAAGGTGTTGTCTCAACAAATTTAAGGAAAGCCAGTGAGGCCTGTCCGCCCTGGGAATATCCCATCACCGTAACTTTATGAGCCACTTTTCTGCTGATCGAAGCAAAATATTCTTTGGCTGCCAGTAGCATATCGGCAGAGACCTGGCCGGTACTGCCCACATCATAATAAGGATGAACTGTATCTTTTGATGCGCCATATCCGATATAATCAGGAGCTACTACAATGTAACCAAACAGGGAGAACAGACCTTCGGTTACGGCCATTTTCTGGGACGGGACCTCGTAGTTGGCGCCTAAGGTATAATGAAGCGCTAAAATAGTTCCCAATCTTTCATAATCCACATCAACCGAAGGGAAAAATATTGCCCCCGTGGCAAGAATGGGCCGGCCCCTGGGGTCGGTAGTATTGTAAACTATTGAAACGATCTTTATCTTCTTATTCGGCAATGCCTTGTAAAGGGTGGAGTTCGGGTCTTGCTTAATCCTGGTTGCCAGGGTATACTTGTCTATGATTTCAACCTTATCAACTCTTTCGAGAAAGACAAAATCCTCGAGAGGCTCTTTCTTGCACGAATACAGGGTAAAGATAAGCAGGCCATATATTAATAACTTTTTCATCTTCCGTTTGGTTGTTAATGATTCTGATCTAAAAAAGAAACGCGCATGTGAGTTCCAGCCCCATCTGTTTCAGGGCCGAGAAGTATTCGGAATTGATCCTGTTCAGATTCCAGCGGTACCTTCCTTCCACCTGAAATTTCCAGATATCAAATCCAAGCCCGGCACCAAGTCCGAAATAAATTTTATTTATTTTATCCTTTGTAGCGGATTCTTCGGTTTCACCTGCATAGAACAAATCTCCTTCATAATTGACGATATAGGATCCGTAAATACTTCCAAGGATGTAAGGCCTGAAGATTTTACTAAGCTGCAGGCCAAGCTTAAAGCTAAAGGGAACATCTATCGTCTGAATTGTTGTGATACAATCAGTTATGTAAAGAAGGTCGGCGTCGGTGGCCGAAGTTGTAAACATAATTTCGGGTACTATCGAATAATTCAGAAAGCCTCCTTTGGTGTATTGGAATAAGGCGCCAAAACACCATCCCGGCTTTGCATCAAAGTCAGAGTAATAGCCTTTGCCGTAGTTTTCGAGATGGACGTAATTGACACCTGCCTTTATTCCGAACCTATACGGTCTTTTCTGAGCTGAAACACTGCTTATCACGCAGGCAAGCAGTAAAATAATTAATATCTTTCTCATATCCCCGTGGTATGATATTATCGTTTGCCGGAAATGAAGATCTTTTTCACCTGGCTGCCATTTACCGTTTTCACGGTCATAAGGTAACTTCCTTCAGGCAGGGATGAAAGGTCGAGCTGTTGTTTAACGATGGTTCCCGTGGCTTCGTAGCCCTTGTGAAAAACAACATGTCCCAGAAGGTCTGTCACACTCACATCCGCTATCATATTACCGCAGTTATGAACGCTAAGTTCAAAGACACCATTTGAAGGATTTGGCTGAATACCGATTTCCGGATTTCCTGCCTGGGGGCTGCTTATGCCAGTACAGGGGTCGAAGTGAATCATTACCGTGTCGCCTTTCAGTCCGTGACAAGGCGCCATGGGATGGATCTGGAGGAAGAGCCTGACCCCGTTCTGTTTGTCGAGCTCCATCGGATGATACTGAGTAACCATTAATGTAGGGTCGTCGAACCAGCCATCGCCCATGGTGGTCCACAAGCTCTGGTCAAAACCGGAGGCACTGCCGTAAACGGTAAATACAGGCACATAATTGCAGTAAGTGGTGTCGTTTCCGGCGTTGACGGCGGGGCCGGGCTGTACGGTAACGATGACTGAACCGTTTGCAGAATTACTTCCCTGGCTTATCACTACATTGTATGTCGTTGTGGCCGGGGGATGTGCCCAGGGGTTCTTCAGTGCGGAGGTGAATCCGGGAGGAACGGAGGACCAGGAATACGTGTAAGCGCCTCCTCCTGAACCAAGTACATTCAACTGACTGCTGTCGCCGATGCAGGTGATGGAAGGATTAGCGGTGGCAGGATTCTGAACAGTAACCGGAACGTTGCTGTTAACTGTGTGTATCCCATCGTTGACAGCGACTGCATAGGTGGTTCCGACAAGCGGACGGACCCAGGGATTTTTCAGTGTTGAGGTAAATCCCGGCGGATTGGATATCCATGAATAAGTATAATTACCGCTGCCTCCCGTTACCGTGACGTCAAGATGTACGGTATCGAACGGATACATAAGCGAAGGAATGGCAAATGCCGTTGCCATGAGGTTGTTCCCGATGGCGAAAGCTCCTACTCTCGCGTACCACGTCCAGCTTGCGTTCGAAGTCTTGTAATATTCCTGGGTATACCAGAATTTTCCCGGGACTACCGGGTCGGCGTTCATTGAGCTGTAATCGCCCCACCTGGGCCTTCCTCCGATGAGGGTGGTTTGGGAACCACCTCCGTCGATTATCGCTGACTCTGCAACCGTCATGCTGTTAAGAGGATCTGATCCCTGGCGGCCCGTGTAATAAACCGATGGAAATGTATTGCTGCCCGAAAGCGAATACCCAAGGGCAATATTGTTCAGAGAGTCGATGGCGATGCTTCCCATCCAGCGGCCGTTGTTATCAGGTGAAAAAGTGCTTTCCTGGTATATCGTCCAGTCGGCAGCATTGGTCCCGGTGTTGCGAAGTTCCCACCAGCGGATACCCGCGTGGCCGCTTACATTAACAGTAGAATTGCATACCATAGTCCAGTGGTCGCTGAATTTTCTGAAAGGCAAACGGAACATCAGCCGTCCGGAGATCGGGTCCAGGGTGAACGTGGTCCCTTTCTGGGGGATTTCAGGAACATTGCCGCTGTAGGAAGCCACGGGGATAGTAATCAATTGTGCATAAGTCGAATTTGAAGGGGTGGTCCAGTCCACATGGAAGCCATATATCCGTATATGTCCGCTCCTCAGCCAGGCAAAGAAGTTCGGGGTTCCCATGGGCGGAAAAGTGCCGTCACAGTCGGAAGGCAGAACGGCCCAGGCCTCGTTGGAAGCGGGAAGAGAAAAGTATACCATCTGTGCGGTCGGGCTACCGGCATACATGGCCTCCTTATCGAAACATGCAGCGCCGGTACCCACACCTCCCGAAGTTCCGAAGTTATTACTGCTCATATAGATGCCGTCGGGCCATACGCCGAGTTTAGGATAATCGGGCATATAGGTGAACTGGAACTGATAACGGTAATACGAACCCAGGGGATCACCGGTAAGGGAAACGGCAACCATTTCAAAAAACGGGCCGGCGGGATAATTCGGCAATGAGAATTGTGTAAAGATCCAGCGGTTTGAAACTTCATCGTAAAGAACAACGGCGTCGCCGTCGTTGGAATTGTTGGGCAGTCCGTTGAAAATCGCACTGTTCGCAATAGGGCCGAGCAGGAGGTTCCCCACCTTGTCGAAAATTGAATAATGGCAGTTAACCACACTGAAGTAGTGATTCGGGCCTACATCACCGTCGCAGTCGGGAGGAGCGTAGCCCTGGGAGTTGCTGTTTCCGTCAAATGAAATCAGAAGACTGTCGGTTGAGCTAGTGCCCTGATAATTCTGGACCCTGGGGTCGGGTCCCGGAACTGATGCGTCTTTAAGCTGTTGCGAGGGGTCGGAATGGTTCATCACGATACCGTCTTTCCAGGAGACATCGGCCTTGGGAGGCGGGGTTTTGATCATGTCTCTGAGCGGGGGAGAGACATCAAAATAAACGCATTTCGAAACCCTGGGTTTAAGATCAGGGGCGTTTTGTGCATTGGTGTCCTGTGCAGGCAACAACAATGCCATACTGCAACCAAGGACCAAAAGAGGAATAAGTTTCTTCATATGAAATAAAATCAGCTGTAAGTGTAAATGAAAGAACAGATTACAAAGATACGCAGAATACATACCCGAACAGGAATATTTAAGCAGAAAGCCCCGGGGCCCGCTCCCCGGCTGACCGTTTTTATTTTTTTAACAATTAATACATAATAATTTTATGCCCGTATTCGAAATTGTAGTAATTTAGTGTTTTATTCTTGTCCATAACAAATAAAAATTAGTGTCAATCCTGAAATGTTAAACTAAAAAATCAAACAATGAAGAAAATTTTACTTTTTGGTGTGGCCCTTATTCTAGGGCTAACCGTAATTGCACAGGGGCATTTGGTAAAAGGTAAGTTTACCACTGTCAAAGTTTCGGATAAAAATGCAGTTTCCATCGATCCGGTTCCTAACATGCAGGGCTCATCTGTAATTTCACCACTTCCCAGTCAAACAAAATCAGCTGGCATCGTCAGTGTACTCACCCTTGGCACTTCAACCAATGGCCTTGGATGGGGTTATGGCGGAGGCCAGAGGAGACATCTTTGGGCCGACAATGACCTGAAGGCAGTTTCTCTTACCCATCGTATGGGTCCTGCTGCAACTCCTCCCAGCTTTTCTGGTTATCTTGCCGCAGACCATGCAACCAATTATGGCGCTACCATAGCCGATTGGTCTATCAACTACCAGGTGCATGCTGCCACTCTGAATTTAAGCGGTTCGTATTATCTGGATGCAGCCCGTTATCCACAGGGAGGTATATACAACCCCGCAGGAAACACCGATCCCAATAATGCATACTTTGTTTACTTTGCAGCAAGTTTTGCCGATGTTAACAATGTAGGCTCCACCTCTCCCACATGGGGAGGTTATGTATACGGAACCGGCAAATGGGGCAATCAGGCAGACTCCACCAAAAATATCGATTGGTACAGTCCTCCTCCCAAGCGGGACATTCCTGAAGGACTTACCATTACACCACTTGGAAAAGTCTTTGTAACGGACCTGAATTATTCATTTGGAAATGGATATGATGGCAATATTTACTTATACACGGGCGTATGGAATACCGCAACCAATGATTTTGAATACACCGCCAGCCTTCTTGAACTCCCCGCACCTTTAGGTGCTCAGCCTGTTACCGAAAAAGTTTCAGCTGACCCGAGCGGTAATTATGTATGGGTTGGAGCAATAGCCAATGACGGAAGCTCTAATCATGCATTCGACTCCACCTATTACCCGATTTTCTTCCGTTCATCAGATGGTGGCGTAACCTTCGATTCCCGTATCGCCGTGGCTCTTGACGGGCCTACAGGCATCCCGGCAATTAAAAATTTTATTTCCGATGCAAGGCTCGCCCAGGTTTATCCTTCGGGTGCACCTGCAAGGGATGAAATTCCTTATACCTGCGCTTTCGAAGGTGACATGACCGTTGATAAATGGGGAAATCCTCATTTAGCTTGTGTAGTCTGTTTACCCGGCGGCGGATTCACGATTATCGACCCCGATGGTACTAATTCTCCTCTCTTCGACAGTACAGCTGCTGTGTTTGACATTTTCTCTACCGACAGGGGAGCAACCTGGTGCGCACGTATGATGGGTGTTGTAAAACGAATGGTCGGAGGTTTCCCGGTCGGCACCTATACAGAATATAATCGCTGTAATATTTCAAGAAATGCTACCGGCGACAAAATCTTTGTCACTTATAACGACACCTGGGTAGCCAGCGCAACCGATAACAGTTCACCCGACATCTTTGCCCGCGGCTGGGATCTCATCACCGATAAGCTTACAAACAACAACGGCCAGGATGCAGCAAATAATGTCACCTATCTGTCAGACGTTACACAGAATGCCGTTTGCGGCGACCAGGCAAACCTGGCTTTCACAAAACCTGATGGCTCTTCTCTTCTTGCCATAGCTTGCGAAAGCTTAACGGGTGGTACAATGGACAATCAGGTGACTTTTAAATACATCCCCGATTTTTCCTACCCCCAGTCTTCCTTTACTATCAATGCCGCTGGTCCGGTTTGGGGAAGTGATTGCAGTTTCCCTGTTGGAATTAACGAACCGGTTGCTGCGGCTTCATTGACTGCTTCAGTATACCCGAACCCTGTGAGGGGTATTGCTTCTGTAACAGTAAATGTTCCCCGGAAGGGCGCTGTTACTATCAAGCTTACCAACCTCGTGGGCCAGACTGTTATGAGCCTGAGCAGAACTATCGAAAGCTCAGATACATTCAGCCTGGATGCTTCCCAGCTCACTGCTGGTGTATATTTCTACACCGTAACCCAGGGCAGCCAGAAAGTTACCGGAAAGCTCATTGTTAAGTAAACTTTTTTCATTCCATTCTTAAAGAGGTTGCCTTTAGGGGCAACCTCTTTTTTTATACGGACACCGGAATCGTACTTACCCGTCATCATCATCGAATTCGTCCAATTCGACCATCTTCAGGTTCGGCTTCCTTAACTCCTTCCTGGTTTGAGTGGCATACTCCCTGGGAGTAAGTCCGGTATAATGCTTGAAAGCCCTGAAGAACGACACTGAAGAATTGAACCCTGCGGCCGAATAAAGGGATGTGCCATCGAATACCGATGAGCGGGCAACACTTTCTTCGATGATCCGTTTGGCCTCATTGATCCGGCAACGGTTTATCAGCCCCCTGAAATTCTCTGAAGAATTTTGGCTGATTGCCTGGTAAAGATACGTCTTGTTGGTTCCCAGCAGGTTGATCAGGGTTTTGAGATTCATATCAGGATCAAGGTATAGCTTTTGATTTTCCATTACATCAAGTAAACGTACATAAAGAGCTTCCTGCTGGAGGGGATCTTCAGGAATACTGGCATCAGTTTTACCAGGATATGGCTGAAGGGCGGCATCCTCAGCCGGTGTAGGGGTTACCGTCAGGCCAGGGAACTTATACATCTGTATGTCGGCAATGTGCTTATCAAGGTGCTTTTCCTTACGGTACAGGGATTCCCTGAACCTCCGCAGTTTAATATTCAGGCTGATCACTCTGCCAGTAAAGAGAGCGGTGATCACCAGCAGAAGAATCAGCAACCACAACTGTCTTGTTTTACTGCGGATATCCGATTCCTGCTTTTCAATCCTCAGGTTTTTTTCCTTCACATTATATTCCACCATCAGGCGGTTCAAAAGCGCCGATTGGTTTTCGCTGATCACCTGGTTTTTCATTTTCATAAACGATATATGCCAGGCAAGTGCCTCCGCCGGCTTCGAAAGCCTGCTGAATGCTATATACATCATGCTGTCGAGCTTCATCTGTTGAACCGGGAATGGTTCTCTTTTCAGAAGAGAATCGGCGGCGAAGCCATTTTTTAACGCACTTCTGTAATCCCTCTCGATCAGGCATCCTTCCATGAGATTACAGTAGCCCATGGCCAGGAACTGGGAACTCCCTGTCTGTTTGGCAACATCCATTGCCAGCAAGAGGTATTTCATCCGTTCCGCTTTTTTACCCATCGCCAGGTAACAATCCGCCATGGTACCATATGTCATTAAGAGCATCTCAGGCATTGTTCTGTTACGAAGAATCCCCAGCGCTTCCTTCATGTAATACAAACAGCTGTCATATTGTATCAGCTTCAGATAAACAAGCCCTATGTTGAAATAATCATATACGAACGATGCAGTATCACTCATCTTCTTATTGATCCGGTTCGCTTCCATGAAATTTTTCATGGCATCGGAAGGCCGCTGATTTTGCATCAGAATGGTTCCCATTGAAACCAGTGCATTACGATATTGATGGTCATCGCCGGCCCGTTTGGAATAGTTCAGGAGCTTTTTCGCGAAATATATGGCGCTGTCGAGCTGCCCGAGCCGGTTATATGAATACGACATCATCTTCCAGGTCTCGCTGATCAGTATCGAATCCTTTGAATACGTAGAAAGTTGCAGCGCCTGCCTGGCGCAGATCATGGCCGAGTCAAATTTGTTCATCCGGAAGCTCGCCATGCTCAGCCTGTTGTAATAATAATGCCGCAGATCGTTACTACTGTTCCGGTGCCCCAATTCTAACTGCGCTGCAATCCTGTTCGAAGCCATCTGGTACTTACCCTCCCTGAACAATCGTTCAACAACGGTATCCTGCAACCCGGAGCCTGAAAACGCCTGAATTGCAGTCATTATAAAAAGCAAACACAAACTGCAGCTTAACCTGTTTCGGGATATTATAAAAACCATCATCCTGGAATCATTTATGTATGCAAAATACGACATTTTCTGCGGCTGCTTTCTTCCCCTCCGATAAAAATTTCGATTTTGAAACTTCAATGTCGATTTTGACACAAAAATTATCCCTTTTGATCAATTAAACGTTCTTTTTGAAATTGGAAATGCGGTTTTTGAAATCAATTTCCGGAGGTCGGCAGCATAATTTTGCGGCTGAAGTTCACTAAACCCTCAAGGCTGAAAAGAAAACAATAATAAAAATTGAATTATGAAAAACAATGTGGTTTGTACCGATCGTTCCGCTGACAGAAGCTCAGGCAGGGAAATTGCGACGAAAAGCATCAAAAGAGTTATAGCGCTGATTTTCGGGCTTCTCTTATTAATTAATGTGCAGGGGCTGTTTGCACAAACCGCTACCGCTCCTTCAGGTACGGGCACCAGCGGAGATCCCTACCTTATCGCCACTCTCAACAATCTCTACTGGGTGACCCAGAACCCGGCTCAATGGGGTATCAATAAATATTACAGGCAGACGGCCAATATCGATGCCAGCAGCACCTCTACCTGGAGCGGCGGGGCCGGATTTACGCCTATAGGGAACAGTACTACACAGTTTCGGGGGGACTATGACGGACAGGGTTTCACCATCCTTAACCTGTTCATTTACCAGCCATATGGCCAGAGAGTGGGGCTGTTCGGCGATGTATACTCCAATGTGAATATCAGGAACGTCGGGCTTGTTAATGTGAACATCGACGGAGGCTCTTATGTCGGCGCTCTGGTTGGGTATATTGAAGGCTATGGCTTTGTTCAGAATTGTTATTCCACCGGTTCGGTAAGCTCCACCGGTGGGGGCAGCATAATCGGGGGGCTGATCGGTTACATTTTCACTCAAAGTATTGGTAATTTTGAAATTACGATCAGGAAGTGCTATTCCACCTGCAATGTTAGTTGCAGCACAGGCAATGCCCTGGGCGGCCTTATAGGCCAGGCCATTTCGTATAGTTCCTATAATGCCGGACCTGTCATTATCGATAATTGCTATGCCATGGGAAGTGTCACAGGCTCTAGTTCCACAGGCGGATTTATAGGAGGTCTCGCTGACCAACATGCCACAAATAACCAGTACAGGGTTCAGGTCAGTAATTGTTATTCCAAAGGACTGGTAACAGCCTCCAGCTCTGGGGGGGGCTTTACAGGATATGGAGATGCATATCCCGTTACCAGCTGCTACTGGGACACCCAGACTTCGGGACAAGCCAGCAGCCCTGTCGGAACCGGAAAGACCACCGTGCAGATGAATACCCAGTCGACCTTTTCGGGATGGGATTTTTCATCAACCTGGGGCATCAGCGCTTATAATTCAGGATATCCTTATCTTCAGTACCAGCCGGCCACACCTTCGATCAACAGCGTATCTCCCGGAGGCGGAGTCCTCGCCGGGGGAACTACTGTAGTGCTTACAGGTTACGCCTTTACCGCGGCAAGTTCTGTTAAGTTTGGCGCCAACAATGCCACCAGCTATACTGTGAATTCAGCCAACCAGATCACAGCCGTTACACCGGCCGGCAGCCTGGGACAGGTAAATATCACTGTAACAACACCCATAGGCACCAACAGTAGCGATGTGAACAACCATTTTACCTACTTCCAGGGCGTGATCTATGTGAACGCTTCGGTTTCTGGCGGATTAAACAACGGCAGCAGCTGGACCGACGCCTATACCTCACTGCAGACTGCGATGAACTCAGCGTTTTCATCCCAGCAGATCTGGGTGGCCGCAGGAACCTATAAACCCACTTCCACTACCGACCGCACCATATCATTTGTGATGAAGGAAGGCGTGGCTGTTTACGGCGGATTTGCTGGTACCGAAACCCAGCTTACCGACCGCGCCCCAAGCGTGAACGTGACCATCCTCAGCGGGGAGATCGGCGCTGCCGGAACTACCGACAACAGCTACCACGTGGTTCAGGGGCCCGCCTATTCATCCAACACCACAACCTCCATCCTCGACGGCTTCACCATTACCGCCGGCTATTCCAACGCCAACGGAGGAGGAATATACATCTATAGTAACAATACCATGCAGACAGTTACCATCAGCAACTGCAGGATTACCTCCAACTACGCTTCTACCAGCGGAGGTGGAGTATATGTTTATATTTCAAACGCTTCCGCTCTGCTGAACTGTGTGGTATCGGGCAATACGGCTTACCTTAACGGAGGTGGTATTTATACCGACAACTCCAACATGGCCATAGTCAACCTGAGCATTTACGGAAACACTGCCAGCAACACCACAGCTGCCAACTATGGTGGCGGGGGAGGGATGTACCTCTATTACGGCGCGCCCGTGATCAACAACACCATCATTACAGGAAACGCGGTTACTAATGTCAGCGGGTACAATAACGGAGGAAAACAGTTCTATTACTACGGCAATACCGGGGGATCCATCAATTACTCCTGCTATTCCTGGGCCAATGGAGATGTCAACGGGGGAAACACCAACTTCACCCTGGGTAGTACAAACATGATCACCAATCCCGGCTTTGTCAATGCCGCCGGGGGTAATTTCGCCCTCTACTCCACTTCGCCCTGCATCGATGCAGGCGACAATACCAAAAACAGCCTTACCACCGACATCCGCGGGGGCATCTACGGCCGCAAACTCCTTGGAACCGACCATACCCAGGCAGGAACCATCGACATCGGCGCGTATGAGTTCTACAGCGGTACCGACCCTGTTTCTCCCACCATCTATGTGAACTATGCTGCCACCGGTTCGAACAACGGAACCAGCTGGGCCAACGCCTACACCTCACTGCAAACTGCTCTTAACAGCTCCCCCTTCGGATATGTCTGGGTGGCCAAAGGAACCTATTATCCATCCTCTTCCTACAGCATGCCCAACTCTCCCCGTTTCTATCATTTCGAGATGATCGACGGGGTTCAGATCTGCGGCGGGTTTGCAGGTACTGAAACAGCCCTCAGTCAGCGCACCGACTTCGGACTGGGCGGAGCCAACGAGACCATTCTGAGCGGCGATATCGGAACCGTGGGAACCGCAACCGACAACTGCTACCATGTGATCTACAATCCTTCGTATGCCACCACCTTGTTGGCCGTGGTCGACGGGCTTACCATTACCAGGGCGTATGCCGATAATTATAGCTACGACACCTATACGGGCGGAGGCATCAGCACCAATTATAGTCCCATTACCGTGAATAACTGCGCCATCACCAGCAATTATGCAATTCACATTGGAGGTGGCATTTACGCGAGCAGTTTAAATATGACCGGCTGCACCGTGGCCAATAATACCACAACATACAATGGCGGCGGATTAAACCTGACCGCATCGGAAAGTAACCTGACCAACTGTCTGATCTACGGCAACAGCGGGGGCTCCGGCGGCGGGATCAACGGCTCCGGTACGCTGACCAACTGCACCCTGAGCAAAAACACCAATACCACCTCCACCGCTGGTTCCGGCGGAGGTGGCATCTGTACCGCAGGTCCGATGACCCTCAACAACTGTATCATTTACGGCAATACCACGGCTGCGTACGGGGGGGACATCTTTGTTACCAGCGGTACCACCACTTTGAACTACAGCTGTTACTCATCAGCCTATACCTACAGCGGATCTTTTGTAGCCTCCAACAACAATACCACCAGCAATCCCCAGTTCGTAAACGGTTCTACCGCTCCTTACGATTTCCGTATTTACGGCAGTTTGTCGCCCTGTGTTGACCTGGGTAACAACAGCTATTGCAGTGCGACCACCGACATCAGAGGTGGAACGTTCGGCCGTAAGCTGAACAAGACCACCGGCGCAGCCGGCACCATCGACATGGGCGCTTACGAATACAAGTTCGGAAGCGATCCCCTGGCCCAACTCCCCTTGATCACTTCTGTTGCCCCCTCCGGAGGCGCAGCCACCGGCGGAACCACTGTGATCATTACCGGTAACTATTTCACCGGGGCCACAGTCGTTAAGTTCGGCGCAAACAACGCAACCAGCTTTACAGTAAATTCAGCCACCCAGATCACGGCCACCAGTCCGGCCGGAGCTGTGGGAACCGTGCATATCCTCATCACCACGGCTAATGGAACCAGTACCCCCATCACCGCCGACCAGTATACCTATTTCAATGCTGTGATCTACGTAAATACTGCAGCTACCGGAGCCAACAACGGAACCACCTGGACCGATGCCTACACCTCGCTGCAGTCGGCCTTCACCGCTTCCATGGCCGGACAGCAGATCTGGGTGGCAGCAGGAACCTATAAACCCACTTCCACTACCGATCGCACCATATCATTTGTGATGAAGGAAGGCGTAAGTATTTACGGCGGATTTGCTGGTACCGAAACCCAGCTTACCGACCGCAGCCCAAGCGTGAACGTGACCATCCTCAGCGGGGAGATCGGCGCTGCCGGAACTACCGACAACAGCTACCATGTGGTTCAGGGGCCCGCCTATTCATCCAACACCACAACCTCCATCCTCGACGGCTTCACCATTACCGCCGGCTATTCAAACGCCAACGGAGGAGGAGTATACATTTATAGTAACAATACCATGCAAACAGTTACCATCAGCAACTGCAGGATTACCTCCAACTACGCTTCTACCAGCGGAGGTGGAGTATATGTTTATACTTCAAACGCTTCTTCTCTGCTGAACTGTGTGGTATCGGGCAATACGGCTTATGCCAGCGGGGGCGGTATTTATACCGACTACTCCAACATGGCCATGGTCAACCTCACAATATATGGCAATACCGCTCTCAACACGCCGAATTCACAATACGGCGGCGGAGGAGGAATTTACTCCTACTACGGGGGACCCGTGATTAACAACGCCATCATTGTTGGTAACTCGGCAAATAACACCACCGGCTATTCCGCAGGCAAGCAGCTCTATTCCAATTTTACCAGCGGATCCTCCATCGATTACTCCTGCTACTCTAATGGCGCCAATGATGTGGGCGGTTGGAACGCCGGCTTTAACTTTGGAACACACAACATGAACACCAATCCCGGCTTTGTCAATGCCGCAGCAGGTAATTTTGTGCTCTACTCCACTTCGCCCTGCATCGATGCAGGCGACAATACCAAAAACAGCCTGACCACCGACATCCGCGGAGGCATCTATGGCCGCAAGCTCCTTGGAACCGACCATACCCAGGCCGGAACCATCGACATCGGCGCGTATGAGTTCTACAGCGGCACCGACCCGGTTTCACCCACCATCTATGTGAACTATGCTGCCACCGGTTCGAACAACGGAACCAGCTGGGCCAACGCCTACACTTCTTTGCAAACTGCTCTTAACAACGCCACCTTCGGATATATCTGGGTGGCCAAAGGAACCTACTATCCTTCATCTCCTTATAGCCTGACCAACTCTCCGCGCTATTACCACTTCGAAATGATCGACGGGGTGCAGATCTGCGGCGGGTTTGCAGGTACTGAAACAGCCCTCAGCCAGCGAACCGACTTCGGTTTGGGCGGAGCCAACGAGACCATTCTGAGCGGCGATATCGGCACGGTAGGAACCTTAACTGATAACTGCTATCATGTGTTCTACCACAACAATATGACCAACCCCACCACCTTGTTTGCCGTGCTGGACGGGTTTACCATTACCAAGGCGTATGCCGATAACGGGAGCGTCAATTACATGAATGATGGCGGTGGTATTCTTTCTAATTATGCCATTACCCTGAATAATTGTGCCATCACCAGCAATTATGCAGCAAGACTTGGCGGTGGAATCTCCGCCGGGACCAACCTGAATATGACGGGCTGCACCGTGGCCAACAATACCGCTGGAAGCTACCAGGGCGGCGGAATATACCTATGGGTCTCATCGAATAATCTTACCAACTGCCTGATCTACGGTAACAGTGCAGCCGGCGGCGGCGGGATATACAGCAATGGAGTTACCCTTACCAACAGTACCCTGAGCAAAAACACCAATACCTCCTCCACCTCGGGTTTTGGCGGAGGTGGCATCTGGTGTAACAACACCAACACCATCAACAACTGTATCATTTACGGGAACTCCACAGTTTCTTACGGACAGGATATTTTTGTCCCTGGCGGAACTACCACGATGAACTACAGCTGTTTCGGATCAGCCTACAGCTCCGGCAGCTCATCTTTCAATGCCACCAACAACTGCACCAACAGCAATCCCCAGTTCGTAAACACGAATATCCCCTATGATTTCCGCATCATCGGCAGCTCACCCTGCGCCGATGCCGGGAACAACACCTATAACAGCCTCACTACTGACATCCGCGGAGGGACTTTCGGCCGCAAATTACTCAAGACCGACTACACCCAGGCCGGACCCATCGATATGGGAGCCTATGAGTTCAACTCTTCCACCGATCCGGCAAACAACTGCACCAACCCTACTTCGGGAGGTACCGTAGCCGCCGACCAGACTATCTGTACTTCAACAGCTCCTGCAGCATTTACCAGCACGGCTCTGCCCAGCGGGCATACAGGCACCCTGGAATACAAATGGCAGGTTTCGACCACCAGCTCCTCGGCAGGATTCAGCGACATTGCTTCAAGCAACTCGGCCACCTATGCTCCGGGCACGCTCTCAGCCAGCACCTGGTACAAACGTCTGGCCAGGGTGACCTGTGCAACCGACTGGACCGGTGCCGTCGCTTCTAACGTGCTTGCAGTGACCGTGAACCCTTCGGGACAGGTGAACCAGCCTGCCGACCAGGTAGTTTGCAATGGTAATTCTGCAACAGCCGTAACTTTCGGTACAACCAATGTGGGTGGGACCACGACCTATGCATGGACCAACGATACACCGGGTATCGGGCTCCTGGCATCAGGTACCGGGAATATTGCGTCGTTTACTGCAGTGAATAGCGGAACATCAGCTGTTGTTGCCACCGTCGTAGTTACACCTACCTATACCAACGGCGGAACCAGCTGCGTGGGATCAACCAAAACCTTCAGCATTACCGTGAACCCGACAGGTCAGGTAACCCAGCCCGCAGATCAGGTCGTTTGCAACGGCGCATCCTCTTCCGTCACTTTTGCAACCACCAATACCGGGGGCACCACAACCTATGCATGGACCAATACCACTACCAGCATTGGCCTGGCTGCTTCAGGTACCGGGAACATTGCATCATTTACTGCAACGAATACCGGAACATCAGCTGTTGTAGCTACCATCGTGGTTACACCTACCTATACCAATGGTGCAGTGGGTTGTGCAGGTTCCTCAAAGACCTTCACCATCACCGTGAACCCTTCGGGACAGGTCAACCAGCCTGCAGACCAGATCGTTTGCAACGCAACATCTACCACAACGGTAACCTTCGGAACAACCAATACCGGGGGCACAACCACCTATGCCTGGACGAATAATACACCAGGTATTGGGCTACTGGCATCAGGTAGCGGGAACATTGCATCATTTACCGCAGTGAACACAGGAACTACGCCAGTCGTAGCCACCATTGTTGTCACACCTACGTTTACAAATGGTTCCGTTGGTTGTGCAGGTCCCACAAAGACCTTCACCATCACCGTCAACCCCACCGGACAGGCTAACCAACCTGCAAACCAGGTGGTTTGCAACACCGGAGCCACGGCTGCCGTGACTTTCGGAACAACCAGTACCGGCGGTACCACCACCTATGCATGGACCAACGACACACCGGGTATCGGGCTCCTGGCATCAGGTACCGGGAACATCGCGTCGTTTACAGCGGTCAATACCGGAACATCTCCTGTTGTTGCTACCATCGTGGTAACACCAACCTTCACTAACGGTTCCGCTGGTTGTGCAGGTCCCACAAAGACCTTCACCATCACCGTCAACCCCACCGGGCAGGTAACCCAGCCCGTGGATCAGGTCGTTTGCAACGCTGCTTCAACCTCAGTGAACTTTGCAAGTCTTAATACCGGCGGCGCCACCACCTATGCATGGACCAATACCACAACCAGCATCGGCCTGGCTGCTTCAGGAACAGGGAACATCTCCTTCACCGCAGCCAACACAGGAAGCGCCCCGGTTGTAGCCACTATTGTTGTCACACCAACCTTCACTAACGGTTCTGTCGGCTGTGCAGGTCCCACAAAGACCTTCACCATCACCGTCAACCCTGGTGGACAGGTCAACCAGCCCGCCGACCAGGTGGTCTGCAACACCAACAGCACAACAGCAGTCATCTTTGGAACAACCAGTACCGGCGGCACGACCACCTATACCTGGACCAACGATACACCGGGTATCGGGCTACTGGCATCAGGTACAGGGAACATTGCATCATTTACGGCAGTAAACACAGGAACTTCGCCTGTGGTTGCTACCATCGTGGTCACTCCTACGTATGCAAACGGAGGAAGTAACTGTACCGGTTCAACAAAGACCTTCACCATCACCGTAAATCCCACGGGTCAGGTGAATCAGCCGGCCAGCCAGGTAGTTTGTAACGCCACGGCTACTGCCACTGTAAGCTTTGGTACAACCAGTACCGGTGGAACCACCACCTATGCCTGGACCAACGACACACCGGGTATCGGACTCCTGGCATCAGGTACCGGGAACATTGCGTCGTTTACTGCAGTGAATACCGGGACCTCACCGGTTGTTGCTACCATCGTAGTAACACCAACATTCACTAACGGTTCTGTCGGCTGTGCAGGTCCCACAAAGACCTTCACCATCACCGTCAACCCCACGGGACAGCTTAACCAGCCCGCCGACCAGCTACTCTGTAATGGTTCTTCCACTACGTTAGTAACATTCGGCACTACTAATACCGGAGGCGCCACCACTTATGCATGGACCAATACCACCATCAGCATCGGCCTGGCCGCTTCAGGTACCGGGAACATTGCATCATTTACTGCAGTGAACACCGGAACTGCTCCTGTTATTGCTACCATCGTAGTTACCCCAACATTCACTAACGGTTCGGTGGGTTGTGCAGGTCCCACAAAGACCTTCACCATCACTGTGAACCCCACCGGACAGGTAAACCAGCCTGCAAGCCAGGTGTTGTGTAATGCAACGGCTACCACTGCCGTTATCTTTGGAACAACCAGTACCGGAGGCACCACCACCTATGCATGGAACAACGATACACCGGGTATCGGGCTCCTGGCATCAGGTAGCGGGAACATTGCGTCGTTTACTGCCGTGAATACCGGAACATCTCCTGTTGTTGCTACCATCGTTGTTACTCCGACCTTTACCAACGGAACCGTTGGTTGTGCAGGTCCCACTAAGACCTTCACCATCACCGTCAACCCCACCGGGCAGGTAACCCAGCCCGTGGATCAGGTCGTTTGCAACGCTGCTTCAACCTCAGTGACGTTTGCAACAGTCAATACCGGCGGCGCCACCACCTATGCATGGACCAATACCACAACCAGCATCGGCCTGGCTGCTTCAGGAACAGGGAACATTGCATCGTTTACTGCAGTTAATACTGGAACCTCACCGGTTGTTGCTACCATCGTGGTTACACCAACCTTCACTAACGGTTCGGTCGGTTGTGCAGGTCCCACAAAGACCTTCACCATCACTGTGAACCCTACCGGACAGGTAAACCAGCCTGCAAGCCAGGTGTTGTGTAATGCAACAGCTGCCACTGCAGTAATCTTTGGGACAACCAATACCGGCGGAACCACGACCTATGCATGGACTAACAACACTCCGGGTATCGGGCTCCTGGCATCAGGTACCGGGAACATTGCATCGTTTATTGCCGTGAATACCGGAACATCGCCTGTGGTTGCTACCATCGTTGTTACTCCGACATTTACCAACGGTTCGGTCGGTTGTGCCGGTCCCACAAAGACCTTCACCATCACCGTCAACCCCACCGGACAGGTAAACCAGCCTGCAAGCCAGGTGTTGTGTAATGCAACGCCCACTGCAGCAGTAATCTTTGGGACAACCAGTACCGGCGGCACCACCACCTATGCATGGACCAACGATACACCGGGTATTGGGCTACTGGCATCAGGTACCGGGAACATTGCATCGTTTATTGCCGTGAATACCGGAACATCGCCTGTTGTTGCTACCATCGTGGTTACACCGACATTCACTAACGGTTCTGTAGGTTGTGCAGGTCCCACAAAGACCTTCACCATTACCGTGAACCCCACAGGGCAGGTCACTCAGCCGGTGGATCAGGTCGTTTGCAACACGGCTGCCACTTCAGTGACTTTTGCAACCGTCAATACCGGAGGTACAACCACCTATGCATGGACCAATACCAATCCCGGCATAGGGATCGCGGCTTCAGGTTCAGGTAACATCTCCTTCAATGCCATCAATACCGGCACTTCGCCCGTGTCCGCAAGCTTTACCGTTACACCGACCTTTACCAACGGAGCCGTGGGTTGTGCAGGTCCTTCAAAGACCTTCACCATCACCGTAAACCCGACCGGACAGCTGAACCAGCCATCCAGCCAGGTGCTCTGTCACAACACCAGCACCACGGCCGTTGTATTCGGAACAATCAATACAGGAGGCACTACCACCTACGCCTGGACGAACAACAATCCGGGTATCGGGCTCCTGGCATCAGGTACCGGGAACATTGCGTCGTTTACTGCCGTGAACACCGGAACTTCGCCGGTTGTTGCTACCATCGTTGTTACTCCGACATTTACCAACGGTTCGGTCGGTTGTGCAGGTCCGACCAAGACCTTCACCATCACCGTCAACCCATTGCCAGTTCCCACCATCACCGGAACGACCAGCATGTGTGCCAACTCAGGTTACTACGACTATTCGACTGAAGCCAACATGACCGGATATCAATGGACCGTTTCTTCCGGAGGAACCATCACCTGGGGAGCCGGCACCAACCAGATCCAGGTCATGTGGACAACTCCTGGTGCACAGTCGGTCAGCGTAGTCTATACCAACCCCTACGGCTGCGGAACTGCCGCGCCCACGGTGCTTCCCGTTACGGTTAATCCGCTTCCCTCAAGTGCAGGTACCATCACAGGTCTGTCAACTGTTTGCGCAGGATCGACCAGCGTGGTATACTCCGTATCACCCATTGCCAATGCAGCAGCCTATGTATGGATACTGCCAGGGGGTGCAAACATTGTGAGCGGTTCCGGTACGAACACCATCATGGTGAACTTTGCAGCCAATGCCGTATCAGGTACAGTCTCAGTCATGGGCAACAACCTCTGCGGCAACGGAAGCGCTTCTTCCATGCCGCTTACCGTGAACCCGTTGCCTGCTGCAGCCGGCGCCGTTACAGGATCCGCTTCAGTGTGTTCAGGTGAAAATGGTGTAGCCTATTCCATCGCTTCCATCGCAGGTGCAACGTCCTACAACTGGACCCTGCCTGCCGGCGCTTCCATTGCCAGTGGTACCGGTACAAATGCCATTACCGTTGATTTCGGATCGGCCTCGGGCAATATCACGGTCACAGGTTCCAATGCCTGCGGAACAGGAACTGCTTCTGCCCCGCTTTCAGTAAGCGTTAACCCACAGCCTGTCACTCCTACTGTGACATCCGCAGGATATACTCTTACTTCCAGCGCCGCTTCAGGAAACCAGTGGTATCATGACGGAACTGCCATAGCCGGAGCAAACTCGCAAACCTATACCGCACCCGTCACGGAACCGGGATGGTACTGGACCGAAGTTACCTTGCTGGGATGTACTTCTGACACCTCTAACCATGTTTACATCCAGGGTGTCGGGATCGACGAAACCACCATCGGGAAGTTCAACATCTACCCCGTACCAAACAAGGGATCGTTCAGCATCTCCATCGACATCACCTATAATGATGTATTTACCATCGCCCTGTACAATGAGTTCGGTTCTATGATCTACCACAAAACCGATCTCAGGGTTGACGGCCAGGCTGTGATCCCCGTCGAACTGTTCCAGGCAGTCCCGGGTATGTATACCCTGACCATCACCGGTACACAGACCAGGGTTATCCGCAAGATCGTCATCAAAAATTAGCACACCTCTCAACAGCAGGCAGAACATACGGTTCTGCCTGCTGTTTTAACCAAGACTGAAAACAGATATTCTTTTAATGAATACGTCAAACGCTCCTTCCATGAAGAAGTTCAGACTGATCCTGATTTTCGTCCTCCTTATTTACACAAGTTTTGCGTCATCATCCGACACAACTCCTCCGGCATCTTCCCCGGCAAGCATCACTTTATCGATGATTGACGGCAATGATCCCATTGATACTTTGATCGACATAAGCCTTATAGTCATGATCTCCCTCACTGCCGGACTGGGCCTTGTGAAGCTTTACCTGCTCTGGAAAGAAAAACGAGATATCGCACGCGAAGATGCCAGAGAGGAAGAGTTGTGGAGATGAAGCCGGGGATTAGAGAAAGAAGACAAATGCTTACGGCTTACATATCATCCTCATCTGAGTCCCTGGGCGTTGTAAGATTTTCAGAGCCTTGTTTCCTTAGCTCCTTTCTGATTTCACTGGCATACTCCCTGGGAGTGAGTCCTGTATAGTGTTTGAATGCCCTGTAAAATGAAACGGATGATTTGAATCCGGATGCGGAAAACAGGTCTTCGGCGTCAAATGATTTCATATTCCTGACATTCTCCTCAATGATCTTTTTCGCCTCATCCACCCTAAAGCGGTTGATAAGCCCCCGAAAATTCTCAGCTGAATGGCTGCTGATGGCTCTGGAGAGGTATTTCTGGTTTGTCCCCAGGAGGCTGATCAGAGTTTTTGAATTCAGGTTTGGATCAAGGTAGAGTTTCTGTATCTTAACAACTTCAATGCACTCGGCGTACAAAACATCATGAGATACGGTTTCATCGTGCAACAGGGCGTTTTCGTTCATATTCAAATGTAATTCCGGCAAGGGTTCAGGTTGAGAATGACTCCTTTTGTTCGCCTTGAGCAAATACTGCATCTCTTCCGCCTGCTGGTCAAGATATCGCTCTTTCCGGTATAGCTGTCCTCTGAAACTCCGGGTCTTTACAATGTAAAAAAAGAGTACGGCGATAAAAAGCAAAGTGAATAAAAGCAGAGGTATCAGTAACTGCAATTGTCGCTTCTTACTGAAAAGTTCGAGTTTCTGGTTTTCTATGGTGAGGTTTTTTTCGCGTACGCTGTATTCAACAACCAATTCGTTCAGCATCGCCTTCTGTGCTTCTCCCGTTATCCTCTCCTTAAGAATTAAAAACTGCTCATGCCAGGCTAAGGCTTCAGCAACTTTGCCAAGGCTTTTACAGGCTATATACAGCATACTGTCGACATTCATCTGAAGCATAGGGTAGGGTAACTTTTTCAGGAGAGAATCGGCCTGCATGCCGAACTTCAGGGCCTCGCTGTAATTCTTATCCATCAGCGCCCCCGGGCTGCTGCGACTGCTTTCACATTACCGATCCGGCAGGGAACAGTATCGTTTTCTATTCCGACGGGCAATATACCTGGGCCAGGTTTCTGCAGTCGAGCTCACCCGAAGTGAAAAAAGCCATTGATACATTGCAGATATAATGGTTTGGCACTCATGCAGAATATAACGAAACGCTATCCTATTGATGCCATGAAAACCCCTTACACTTGAGCTTGCCCGATTGTTTCACAATGAATTAGGGATTCCGGCCGATATTTTACTTTCCTAGTCTCCCCAGGGTTTGATGCGGGCAATACTTTCTTTGCTGATCAGTGGGGCATCAGTTTGTGATTTCATTCTGCCTGCTCATTTCACTCCTTATTTCAGCTGCATAATCTTTGGGAGTAAGGCCTGTAATTGTTTTAAAGACCCGGTAAAAGGAACCTGAAGAGTTAAACCCTGAGGCAATATAGACTTCAGGGAGGTTCAAAACCTCCTTCATCAGGATTTTTTGTTTGATGATCTTTTTGGCTTCATCGACGCGGTAGCGGTTGACAAAATTCCGGAAATTCGAGTCGCTGTTTTCGCTGATGGCCTGGTAAAGGTACTTTTGGTTGGTGCCCAGGATTTTGATCACTGATTTGATATTCAGTTCGGGATCAAGATAGAGTTTCTGGCTGTCGAACACATCCCTCAATTCTGTAAAAATTGAAACCTGGGAGGAATAAGCAGTTTTTCCCGTAACAACCTCTTTGTCATCCGGTGTTTTTTGTGCTTCCTTCCGATTTTCCGTCTCCTTCTGGTGTTTCCACTCCATCCAGAAACGGGTTTCTATGATCTCTTTATCAATGTATTTTTCTTTTTCGTAAAGCTCTTTCCTGAACCTCCTTCTGCTCAGGTTATAACTGATCAGCCCGACGATAAAGAGAGTAGTTATCACGAGCAGGAGAACCAATAACTGCAATTGTCTTTTTTTACTGCGGATGTCCAGTTCCTGCTTTTCAATCGTCAGGTTCTTTTCCTTCACCCTGTATTCCACCAACATCCGGTTCAGCTGGCTGGCTTGTTCGCTGTTCATCATCTGCTCTTTGCGCCTGACAAATGATTCATGCCAGGATAGGGAGGCTTCAAAATTGCCAAGTTTTTTGCTGGCAAGATACATGGTACTGTCGACCCGTTTCTGGACATCAGGGTATGGCTCAATGCGCAGAAGCGAATCGGCCCTTGCCCCGTATTTCAGGGCATTTCTGAAGTCATTGCCGGCCAGGGCAGCCTGGGCCAGGCTGCTGTTACACAAAGCCATGAACAATCTGTTGCTCAGCTGTTCGGCGATTTTGTATGCTTTCAGCTGGTACGTTTTCCATTCCTCCTTGCGGCCCATGGCAATAAAGCATTCCGACCTTTCTCCGAGTATCAGCATTAGCAGCTCGGGTTGTTTCCGTTGTTCAGCCAACTTCTCCGCTTTGTCTAAAATGATCTGGGCGCTGTCATATCTCTTCAAAGTAAGCAGGCAACCACCCAGGTTATAGTAAGAACGAACGAAATTGGCGCTATCGCCCAGCCTCTCGGTGATGACCGTCGCTTCACGGTAAAAAGGCAGAGCTTCGGCAGGCCTCTTGCTTTGGATAAGGATGGTGGCCATCGAATTGAGAGCGCTGCGATACTGTCTTTTATCACCCGAGCGTCCCGAATAGTTCAGGAGTTTCCGGGTAAAATATGCCGCACTGTCGAGCACTCCGCTGTTATTGCAGGCGAAAGCCATCATCTTCCATGAATCGCTGATCAGAGCCGAGTCTTTCGAAGCGGAAGAAAGTTTCAGGGCCTGCCTGGCGCAGATCTTTGCCGAATCAAAATTATTCAGCCTTAACTGAGCCATACTCAGCATATTGTAATAATAAAGACTGAGGTCATTGCCGGTATTTTTGCCACCCTCCTTCAGGAGCCTTGTAATCCTGTCAGAAACCATACGGTACTTACCCTGGCTGAGCAATCTTTCAGCTACGGTATCCCTCGCTTTCTGGCATAGACCATCCGGGATAAATGTAAGGCAGAACATTACGCATAAAATAGACCAAGACAGGAATTGAGATTTTGGAGATAACATCCTTCTGAAGTTAAATCTACAAAGCAAGGTAGGATAAATTTAAAGTTTGTGTTTCCCGGCAGAAACAAATTTATACGATTTTGGAACAATCAGTATTAAAATGAGCCGGAAAGTACGATTTTGAGATAAATGGTATGATTTTGAGAAAAAAATCATGCCTGCTTCCTCCTGAAAAGTCTGATTCTGGGAATTCAAATTCCGATTTTAGAACAGCCTTTGCAAAGGCATGGCCGACCTTTACCGGTAAATCTCAGAAACAGCTTATGAAGTGCATTCAACTTACCATCACAGGCGATATTTATGGCACAGGTATGAGATTCAGCGCCTTGCATTTTGCAAGCGAACTCGGCGTTAACGGATTTGCCCAATACAACAGTCGCGGCGAGATCATCATTGAAGCAGAAGGCGGGGAGGAGCAGCTCAGAGAGTTTGTTCGGTTGTGCCGGGAATGTGCTGCATCATTCGTGGTTTCCGGTGTCGAGGTGAATGAATGCGAAAAAACAGGCTACACCTCGTTCGATATCCGTCATGGCCTTCACGACGGGGGTACGCAATCAAACAAAGCAACCAGCCCCACCCTGATGAAATCGTTTTTCACCAGGGTGCGGCATGTGTTCAGTTCAGGTAAAAACTTTGTGAAAGCAGATAATCAATAGCCTTAAATAATTGTTCAAGATCTTTATTAATAATCCCATTTAACTGATCAAAAAAAATTGTCACTATGAAACAAAGATCCCTATTTATCGCATTGCTCATTTTGATGCAACTAAGTTTGTTCTCACAAACTCCAACCATCACCTCTTTTACACCGGCAAGTGGCCCGGCGGGCACGCTGGTAACAATTGCCGGAACCAACCTGGCTAGTCCGACAGCCTTCACCATTGGAGGTGTTACTGCACTTGTGATCTCCAATACAGGAACACAACTGGTGGGCTTTGTAATGCCCGGTGCAGCAACAGGCACAGTATCTGTTACTACCGCGGGTGGCACGGCAACGGGATCAAGCAATTTTACCGTCACGGCAACCCCATATCCTGGTGTGCTGCAGGATGGAAACTCGGGTCATAAGCTGGTAGCAGGGGCTGGGACCCCTATGACAGGCAGCGCAGTAGGTGTGAGTGCCGATGGAAATACGGCCATAGCGGGTGGAAGTAATTATTCCAGCGGCTTAGGAGGTGCCTGGATATTTACTCGCATCGGAACTGCTTGGACAAACCCGGTAGCTAATCTGGATGTTAGTGGTAATATTGGCAATGCAGCTTATGGTTGTTCGGTAGCTATCAGCGCCGACGGCAATACCGCAATAGTGGGTGGATATGCCGATAATAGTTCAGTGGGAGCAGCCTGGGTATGGAGCCGCAGCAGTGGCAGTTGGGTGATGGAACAGAAACTGGTAGGAAGCGGTTACTCCGGTACTTCCCAGCAAGGTATTGCAGTTTCTCTCAGTGCCGATGGCAATACCGCTATTGTAGGTGGATATGGCGATAATTCAGGGGATGGAGCAGTTTGGGTGTGGACCCGCAGCGCAGGTACCTGGACACAGCAGGGAAATAAACTGGTTGGCCAGGTCAGCAGCGGGGCAGGAATGGGATATTCCGTATCTCTCAGCGCCAATGGCAATACCTTAATTGCAGGTGGTCTTTATGACAATGTCTTTGATGGGGCTGCATGGGTGTATACCCGCAGCGGTGCCACATGGTCTCAGCAGCAGAAACTTATTGGTACCGGGGTGAGTGGTTCGTTTTTGCAAAGAGGAACTTCCGTATCTATCAGCGCTGATGGAAATACGGCCGCCATGGGAGGTGTAGGTAACAATTCCTATATAGGATCAGTCTGGGTGTTTACCCGCACCGGTGCCACATGGTCTCAGCAGCAAATATTGACAGGAACCGGTTATACCGGACTATCCCGCCAGGGACGCTCCGTATCTCTCAGCGCCGATGGAAATACCCTCATTGAGGGTGGGAATACTGATAGTGATCCTACTTACATAGGAGCATTTTGGGCGTTTACCCGCAGCGGTACCACATGGACTCAGGGGGGAACCAAGCTTATTGGCAGTGGTTACACAGGAGCCAGCCAACAGGGAGTTTCCATCACGCTCAGCGCCGATGGAAGCACAGGCCTCATTGGTGGCCCAAATGACAATTCAAACGTAGGTGCAGCCTGGGTGTTTATTCCCTCGATACCAATTCCAACCATCACCTCCTTTACCCCGACTTCAGCAGGAACCGGAACAACCGTAACCATAACGGGAACAAATTTTACCGGAGCTACAGCCGTAAGTTTCGGAGGCACGGCTGCAACTTCTTATAGCGTAGTAAGTGCAACAAGCATCACAGCAGTAGTGGCAAGCGGAACTACCGGAAGTGTAAGTGTAACTACGTCGGGCGGAACGGCAACTTTAACCGGTTTTACTTATAATTCAACTATCTCTTTAACGGCAACTATAGGGACTGCCTCCGGAAATTTCACGACCTTAAAAGCTGCCTTCGATGCCATCAATGCTGGAACACACAAAGGTGTTATCAATATAATGGTAAACAGCAGCACCACCGAGAGTGCTTCTGCTGTGCTAAACGCGAGCGGAACCGGAAGTGCCAGTTACACTGCGGTAAATATCTATCCGACGGTAACAGGATTATCAATTAGTGGAAGTCTTAACGGGACGCCTCTTATTGATCTGGATGGCGCTGATAATGTGACTATTGACGGACGGGTAAACCAGGCCGGCAACAAAGATCTTACCCTGGTAAATACTAATGTATCTGCTGGTGGCACAGTCTCAACAATTCGTTTTGTCAACGATGCATCATCCAACACCGTAAAATATTGTAATGTAAAAGGTATAACCGGAACAGCATCCGGAATAATCTTTTTCCATACAACAACCGGGAGTACCGGTAACGATAATAACATCATTGAATATAATGATATCACCAATCCTCCAGTTAGTGGATACAGACCTAATTTAGCGGCTATTTATTCGCTTGGGTCTGTTTCAAAAGAAAACAGCGGGAACATCATCCGATACAATAACATATATGATTTTGTGAATTTATATCGTACCACCTCTGGCATTTCTATTGACCAAAATAATACAACCTGGACAATTTCGGGAAACAGTTTATACGAAACAACTTCAATCGCACCATCAGGCAACTGGGCTTATTATGGAATCAACATAGGAAATGCCGGTGTTAACTATACGGTAAGTAATAATTACATCGGAGGATGCGCTGCAAATTGCGGTGGAACGGCGTGGACGAAAACTAACGCGGCGAATAACCAATTTTTCGCCATCAACCTTGGTATCGAAGAGGGCACAGCAAGTAATGTGCAGGGCAATACCATTACCAACTTTAACTGGTCGAATAGTGGTAATTATGGCTGGTATGGAATATTTGGTAACAGATGGAATACGACTGCCTCAATAAACATCGTGGGGAATACCATTGGTTCGGCAGACGGCAGTACTTCTGTTAGCTATACAGCGGGCGCTTCAATCTGGGAATTCATAGGAATCATGAGTGGTTCACAAGGAACAGTTAGTGTTTCAGGCAATACCGTTGCCAATTTGAATGCAACGGCATCTACAGCAGGAATGTTTGCAGGCGTTTATTTCTATGGTTCAGTGGCAAGTTCTGTTTCAGGGAATTTTATTCATAATTTAACTGCCGGAAGCACGGCAGAACTCTTTGGGATAAAGATTGTTGCAGGCAATACTACCTATTCCAACAATATTATTTCTCTTGGGGATAATACGCCTGCAACTATATATGGTATCTATGAAACGGGAGTATCAGGGACCAACAACCTGTATTTCAACACGGTGTATATCGGCGGAACGCCAACAAGCGGTGCATTAAACAGTTATGCTTTATACAGTGCGGTAACAACAAACACAAGAAACTTCAGGAATAATATTTTCGACAATGTACGTTCGAACAACAGTGCAACGGGAAAGCATTACGCCCTGTATGTCGTCAGCTCAGGAGGAACCCTTACCTGCGATTACAACGATTATCTGGCTTCAGGCACTGGCGGAATGCTGGGCTACTACGCCGGGGATAAATCGGCGCTACCCATTGTAACAGGTGATGACGTGCACAGTTTGAACACCAATCCAACCTTTGCCAGTGCAGGCGGTACCTCTGCCTCGAACTATATTCCCTCGGCAGCGCTTGCCGGTGTTTCAGGTACAGGAATCACCACCGACTATGCCGGAACAACCCGTGCTGGAACACCTACCATGGGAGCCTATGAAGGCAGTACGGCACTGACCTGGGATGGTTCCACTGATTCGGACTGGAATACCGCCGCCAACTGGACTCCTGAAACTGTCCCAACCGCATCCGCAAATGTCACAATCCCGGATGTTACCAACGATCCGGTGGTAAACCAGGCTACTGGAACGCCTGCTGTATGCAATAACCTTACTATTACAACAGGTATCGTAACTATCGCTCCGGGCAAAGCACTTACGGTAAATGGTACGCTGACCAATAACGCTGGCACAACCGGCCTTGTCATACAAAGCGACGCAACAGGAACAGGTTCGCTTCTCCATAATACAGCCGATGTCAATGCAACTATTAAGCGGTATATCCCCGGCAGCTCAACCCTTACCGATATGGTTTATCATTTGGTATCGGTGCCCCTCACCCCCGCGACCTCCAGCACCAGCAACCTCTTCCTGGGATCATACCTATACAACTTTTCTGAGAGTACCAATGCCTGGGTGGCCATGGGAACCCCAACTACAACCGACCTGGATGAAACCCGCGGCTATATGGTTTACTATCCGGGAGCAAGTCAGACCTACAGCTTCGCCGGCCCTATGAACAGTGGTTCATTTACGGCCCTTACCGGCTACACCGACGCAGCCAAAGGCTTCAACCTTGTGCCCAACCCCTACCCCTCGGCCATCGACTGGCTCGCTTCAGGCTGGACAAAGACCAATATTGAAAATGCAGTCTGCGTATGGAATTCAGCGACAAGCACCACAAATTACGCTTCCTATGTAAACGGCGCCAGTACCAATGGCGGCAGCCGGTATATCGCTCCCGGACAAGCCTTCTTCGTTCATGCCAATAATGCAAGCCCCGAACTCAAGATGGGGTATAATGTAAGAGTGCATAATTCGGTTTCCTTTATGAAAAGTAATGAGAACATCCCCGATCTCCTAAAGATCCACGCCGATGCCGGCACTGCAAGCGATGAGATCGTAGTGCGTTTTGCAGATGGAGCTACATCTGGTTTTGATGGTGAATGGGATGCTTTCAAGATGACAGGAGGAGAGAATGCTCCTCAAATGTCTACGATGACTGCGGATGACATAGCCCTTGCCATTAACAGCCTCCCGCTGAGCTCAGAACAGGTCATCGTGCCTCTGAACTTTGCGTTCAATGCGACTTCAGATGTCAGCTTTACCGCCAGCGGAATGGAATCCTTCAATCCTGCTACTACCATCTATCTTGAAGACAAGGCCCTCACTAAGATGGTCAACCTCAGGCAGGAGCCGGTGTATACTTTCAGCTACCAGAGCGGAAGCACCTCCGACCGATTCATACTTCATTTCAACGGGGTAACGGGTGTTCAGGAAAATACTACAGCCGTCAGCGGCAGGGCATTCATCAGCAACGGCAGGATCTATCTCGAGTTACCCTCAATGCAGGGCCAGCTTGCCAGCATCACCGTGTATAATGCTCTCGGACAAATCATCCGCAGTCAACAGCAAATGATCAATGGCATCAGCAGCATTGAAGCGCCTCTTGCCAAAGGTATTTATATCATTCACATTTCCACGGCAAACCAGAATTTCGTAACCAAAGTCATCAACAAATAAAACATACAATCCCATGAAAAAGTTCATCTATACCTCACTGATCGCAGTTTTCGTAAGTCTCAGCATGGCCGTTCTGGCCGATCCCGGCCCTCCTCCTCCCCCTCCGGATCCTGGTGGTGGCGGCGGCGGTGGCGGCCCCGTAGGCGCTCCTATCGATGGGGGCCTGGGCATATTACTTGCCATGGGAGCCGCCTATGGAGGGAAGAAGCTTTACAAGGCCAGGCAGGATAAAAAGAAAGAAGCAGAAGAGCAAATGGAAGTAGTACAAGAGTGACAATGAATGACGACGATCCCTTGGGGACTATAATCAATATAAGCCTGATAGTAATGCTTTCGCTGACTGCGGCTTTGGGCTGCTTCAGGATTTTCAGGATATGGAAAGAAAACCGCGAAGCAGCAAGGGAGGAGGCCAGAGAAAAGGAGTTGTGGAAGTGACCGATTTTTTTCGGTGCACCTTTGTCATCCAAAACATTCCTTATATGCTACTTCGATATTTTTTACTTCCTTCCGGGTGAAGGTTGCAAATTCTTTCTCTTTGGCTCTTTGGGAGAGCTTTCCCTTGTTTTGTGAAAAAAACAGTATTATCACTGCAATTGTTTTATCTGTCATCACTTCCATTTACACTTTTATGCCTCTTTATTTGGAATCGGGCCGGTTCTTGCTTATATTTGTCCTGGAAATCAGATCATAAATCATCATCCCATGAAAACAAAAAACATAAGCCAATGGATCACCGTCTGTATCGTGATCATGCTTAACATGGCCTCTATGGCCCAGCCAGGAACCCTTGACCCGACCTTTAACACAACAGGCTATGTTGTCAAAAATGCAGGCGACACGTTGAACGTCCCATGGGCCGTACGGGCCACCCCCGGCGGAAAAATCCTGGTAGCGGGATCCTTGTACGATACCAGCCAGCATCCAAAAGTACAAAACCTGATGGTCCTGAGATACAATACCGATGGTTCTCCCGATCTGTCATTCGGGGTCCGCGGGATGGCCGGTTCAAATTTCAACAGTTACGCCCAGGATCTTACCCTTCAGCCCGACGGTAAGATCCTGCTCGCAGGCGCCAGCAGAACAGGCGCCCAGGCAAAAGATAACCTTACCGTTTTCCGCATGAATACTGATGGCTCGTTCGATAACAGTTTCGGCCTTGGAGGAATGGTGCAGGATACCCTGGGTAACTTCTCCACAGCGGTAGCCGTTCTTGCCGATGGCAGTATCCTTGTTGCTGGAGCGGGGTACACCACCGGGAGCCCGAAATACGCTTTTTATCGTCTCGTAAAGTACAGTACCAATGGAACCCCCGATATGAATTTCGGGAATTCCGGTTTCGTCACAATGCAGATTCCCAACTGCACCGGGGCCTACATCCTGGGTATGGTCGTGCAAACCGACGGCAAGATCCTCCTGGGTGATGAAATCAAGCTTGGCAGGTATTGCATGGCCATGACAAGATTCAATGCCAACGGCTCACTGGATGCCGGGTTTGGCGTGAACGGGATTGTCATCGATTCGGCCGGACTGAGGAATGGCTGCTATAAACTTGCCGTGCAGTCCGACGGGAAGATCCTTGTACCCGCCTACGTGTATACAACCGATCTTCTTCATCCGCATTACTCACTCTTCAGGTACAATTCAAACGGAAGCAGGGATTCAACCTTTCATGGCAACGGATGTTACATTGGCGAAGAAGGGGCTGCCTATGATATAGCGATACAGAAGGACGGCAAAATACTGAGCTGCGGAAATTACAAGAACGATTCGACCGCGAAACGGGGTGTCGTAGCCCGCTATCTGCCATCGGGCAACCCGGATCCCCTTTTCGGCATAAACGGAGTTGCAGCCATAGCTGCAGAAATGCCCTCGGGATTCACCAGCATTTCTGTTTGCCCCGACGGTAAAGTGATCACTACCGGGTACTGCCATGAGACCGTCACCCCCCGTTTCTGGAGAACCTCCATAACCGTCCGCCTTAACTCCTTTGGCCTGGGTTTGGATAAGAGGGCGGATGAGGTTTCGGTGAAGATCAGTCCGAATCCTTTCAGGGAAAAGATCATTGTGGCGGCGGCAAACCTGAAGGGAAGCGAAATTACTGTCAGCTCCATGGATGGCCGCGTCATGGCAGGCTTCAAGCCGGGATCAGACCGGGAAACCATACACCTGGGATTCCTTTCGCCGGGTATGTACATCCTCAGGCTAAACACCGGCAGCTCCTCACGGGCCATTAGGATCATAAAACTGTAAATTACTGTTCCTCTTAAAAAAAAGGAGCATAACCTGATCCTCATTGCAACCTTTTCCTTTACGGACTTGTCATGTAATTAATCTGCAAAATTTTTAATTACCTCGGATTTGCATTATCTTCGTTTGCCAACCGGAATGAACAGTAAAAACCTTTAAACTGAAATCATGAAAACAATCAAACAACTGGGCTTGCTCATTGCGGTCGTCGCTGTGATCTTTTCAAGCTGCAAAAAATCTTCTGACGAC
>Ga0268284_1000177_pt1 | contig 56492 bp, 50 predicted proteins | sample saktaG_14_FD_190137 | JGI IMG/M metagenome (GOLD analysis project Ga0268284, IMG submission 190137) | Saline water microbial communities from Sakinaw Lake, British Columbia, Canada - sak_2013_06_06_40m | ecosystem: Environmental > Aquatic > Non-marine Saline and Alkaline > Saline ...
CGTATTTAGACGCTAATTTGGAAGCCAGCGAATAAGCTGTCGGGAATCCGTCCCCTGATGTACGAACGAAAAAATAATGGATAATTACGGAGCCATTGACTCAACTTATATAGTATGTTGCGAGGAGTGCAGCGACGAAGCAATCCTGTACTGTCATGCGGGTACACAGGATTGCCGCGCCCTTCGGGCTCGCAATGACAAATAATGCACGTCATTGCGAGGAGTGCAGCGACGAAGCAATCCTGTACTGTCATGCGGGTACACAGGATTGCCGCGCCCTTCGGGCTCGCAATGACAGTATATCAGGCATAGTATAATTACCCACATGGATACTAACAGCCTCTCAATGCTGGAGTTCCCGCGCGTGCGGGAAAGGCTGGCGGGCTACACTTCTTTCCCGGCGGGCCGCGAGCTGGCGCTGGCCCTTGAGCCGACATCCGATGCAGGTCACGTTCAGCTCCTGCTCAAGCAGTCGGCCGAGGCCAGGCGGCTGCTGTCCGTCAGGCCGGACTTCCATGTCGGCGAGGCGCACGACGTCCGGGAGGAGGTTGCACGCGCCGGCAAAGGGGTTTCCCTCGACCCGCTGACCTTGATCCGTGTACAGAAAACACTGGCCGCCTGCCGCATAGCCCGCAACGGGCTGCAAAGGCTATCTGGTGATCTGCCGGCCCTCTGGGGCATCGCACAGGATATCACTGCGCTGCCGGACCTTGAAGGAGAGATCGGCAAGTGCTTTTCGCCCGCCGGGGAGGTGCTGGACTCGGCCTCGGCCCACCTGGCGGATGTCAGGTGGCGGCTGAAGGAGAAGCGCAGGCAACTCCAAGATAGTCTATTATTAATCGTCAAGTCGAAGAGGGGGCAGGAGATGCTGCAGGAGCAGCTTGTCACCGAGCGCAACGGCCGCTATGTCCTGCCCGTTAAGATCGAGGCAAAGCGGGAGCTCAAGGGCATAGTGCACGACGTTTCAAATACGGGCGCCACGGTCTTTATCGAGCCGCTCGAAACCATCGAATCCGGCAACGAACTGCGGCAGTTCGAGGTGGAGGAGAGGCAGGAGATCGAGCGCATTTTGGCCGCACTCAGCGCTGCCGTGGGCGCCGCGGAAGAAGATATCAGGCTGAATACCGGGATACTGGCCCGCCTGGACCTGGCGCTGGCCAAGGCGCTCTACGCGGAAAAGATCAGGGCTATCGAACCTGAGATCATCACCGCTCCCGGCAACCGTATTTTAGGGCTGGTCAACGCCCGGCACCCGCTGCTCAGGGGCGAAGCGGTGCCGCTCAGTGTCGAGATAGGCAGGGAATTCTCTGTGCTGGTCGTCAGCGGCCCTAACGCCGGCGGCAAGACGGTCGCGCTCAAGACCATAGGGTTGCTGGTGTTGATGGCACAGGCGGGAATGCCCATACCCTGCTCGGACGGCACCCGGATACCGGTTTATGACGAGGTCTTCGCCGATATAGGCGATGAGCAGAGCATAGAGCAGACGCTCTCCACTTTCAGCGCCCATATCGGCAACATCGCCCGCATAGTGAAAATATCCACGCCCGCCAGCATGGTGCTGCTGGACGAGCTGGGCATCAGCACCGACCCGGGCGAAGGCGCAGCCCTGGCGCAGGCCGTTCTCATGCATTTCGTGGAAAAGCAAACAGCCGTGGTGGTGACCACCCATTACTCGGAGCTCAAGGCCTTCGCCCACCTTAACAAGGGGCTGCGCAACGCCTCGCTGGATTTCGACCCGGTCACCCTGATGCCGACCTACCGGCTCAACGTGGGCATACCGGGCGGCAGCAATGCCCTGAATATAGCCGCCCGCTTCGGCCTGCCAAATGAAATAGTCAGCCACGCCCGCAGCATCATGTCGAAGGGCTCTCAGGAGGTCGAGGCCATGATGGTCGACCTGGCAGCCGAGCGCAAGAGGCTGGCAGAGGCGCAGCAGCATATCGAACAGGAAGAGGGGCGGGCCTCGGAGCTGTCTGCAGCCCTGGAGGCTGAGATATCACGCATCCGGGGCAAAGAACGGGAGATGGTGCGCGAGATACAAAACAACCTGAACAGCGAGATCGCCGGCCTCTACCGCGCCATACGCGAGGCCGAGAACGAACTGAAGAAGCAGAGGAAAAAAGAGAGCGTGGAGCGTGCCCGCAAGGCGCTGGAAAATATCACCGGGCAGGCCGACCGGCATTCAGCGCAACTGAATGAGAGGTTGACGGCTATCAACGGCGACCAGGCCGGCGCCGAAAAGGTCGTTGTGGGCGACAGCGTCCGCCTGAAGGACATGGACACCGTTGCCACCGTGGTCTCTGTGGACGAGGGACAGGGCAGGCTGGAAGCACAGGTCGGCGATATCCGGCTATCTTTGAGATTGGATGGCGTGGAAAAACTGGATGAGCCCGGCGCCGGCGCCCTGGAGGAGAGGGTGCAGGCCAGGCCGAGGACGATCCGCCCGGCCCCGCCGGAGATGGACCTGAGGGGGCAGCGGGCTGAGATGGTGGAATCTGCGCTGGACGCCTATCTCAACGATGCCTTCATGTCGCAACTGCCGGAGGTGCGCATCATCCACGGCCACGGCACCGGCGCGGTAAGGGTCGCCGTACGGGAGGCGCTGGCCGCACACGCACTGGTCAAATCGTTCAGGCCGGGCGGGCAGGGCGAAGGAGGGGACGGAGTGACCATAGCAGTCATGGCATGAGAAAAAATCCAAATTTCAAAATCCAAATTCCAAACAATAAATAAACTCCAAATTCAAAAATCACTCCGTCATTGCGAGGAGCATAGCGACGAAGCAATCTTGTACTATCATGCGGGAACACAGGATTGCCGCGCCCTTCGGGCTCGCAATGACTATTTGATAACTGCTCGCAATGACACGACCTGTGCAAGGTGTAAAATAAGGGGAATGGCAGCAACTGAGCGCTTCAACCTGGACCGCCAGCATGCCCTGCGCTGGCTGGATGAATTGTCCGGCCCGGACGTCGCCTTCACACTTTACGTTAAGCCGGGTACGGCCAGTGGTGAGATCGAGAAAATGCTGTTGCAGTCGCTGGACCGCGGTGAGACGCTCGATGCGCTGACGGAAAAGGCGGAAGGATCGCCGACGGGCGCCGCCGTATTTTACCTGATGGGCAAAGGTTTCGTGATATGGCCTCCTTTTCCTCTGAACGAAACGGTTGTGTGCCGCGGCTTTGAACCCGGGCCGCTGAGGTCAATGCTGGAAAAGGACTGGAAGCTGGGTTTGGTACTGGTGCGGCTGGGACGCTACTCTATCGGCGTTTTCGAGGGAAGCAGGCTGTTGGCGGGCACGGCGGGAACAGGGCTGGTGCACGCCAGGCACCGTAAAGGCGGATCGTCGGCGCGGCGCTTCGAGAGGCACCGGGATAAACAGATGGAGTACTTCTTCACGCGCATCGAAGGTCATGCGCGGGAGATCCTCGGGCCGCACCTCGGCGGTATCGACTACATTATCTATGGGGGCACACGCGACACGCTGCTCAAGATGTGGAAGCAGTGCGCGTTTTTCCAGACGCTGCGCTCTAAAATGATAAACAGGCTGATCCCCCTGCGCGAACCCCGCCGCGCAACCTTCGAGGACGCGCTGGGGCAGGCTTACATGAGCGCGGTTTACGAGGTAATCGAATAGGGGCGGGTTTTTAAACACGCCCGTTAAAAATTCCAAATTCCACGGGTCAAATTCCAAACAATAAATAAACTCTAATTTCTAAACTCTAAATCCTGAACAAATCTAAAATTCAAATGTTCAAATACCAGAACCTTTTGAATTTGAGTCATTTGATATTGTTTGGAGTTTAGATATCGTGATTCAGGATTTTCTTCCCTTGTTTGGAATTTGGAGCTTGGATTTTATATTTCCCCGTCGGTGCGGAAGATGACCAGCCCTGAGGGGAGTTTGGGATAGAAGAAGGTCGATTTGCGCGGCATGCGGTCGTTGGCATCGGCCACCGTCTTGATGGCACTGGTGGATACGGGGTTGAGCAGTATGGCGAACTTGAACTGGCCGCTGTCAACCATGCGGCAGGCGGATTCACCGCTGGGCGTATAGGCCAGGTTATCGGAATCCCCCGGCGGCAGTCCCAGAAGTTTCTCACAGATGACATGCTGTACCACGCTGACGTCCAGTTTGCCATAAGCCTCCGAGTGCTTCTGCTTGAGGAAATCGTTGACCTTGACGGAAGGTAGCAGGGTCAGGCCCAGCACCTGCCCCGGCTCCAACCCGTATATGCGGATGCTGCCGGCGGCTGCGGAAAGCGACATGTTGCCGGCTGAAGCTTCCCTTACATCAAAATAACCGGTCAGTTCTTTCCTGAATTTATCGATGGTGTCCGCCTGTATACCGCGTACCAGCCGATGGATGGGCAATATAACGATACCGGGGTCGGAGAACGAGACCAGCGCCATCATAACGTAGCTGTACGCCTCGTTGCCGCTGCCGCCCGGGTCGAGCTCACGGCGGTATTCGCGGTAGGCCAGGGCCGTTTCGTAACGGTGGTGGCCGTCGGCGATGTGGATCGGTTTGGGGATAAGGAAGTGGCTGACCCTCTGCACGAACTCCGGCTCGTTTACCGCCCAGAAACGGTGGGATTCTGTACCGCTCTGGAAGTTGTAGGTGGGGTTTGACTTGACACGGTTGACGATCAACTGGTTGATCTTGCCGCCCGGGTCTTCGTACAGTCCGAAGATGGGACTAAAATCGGCCGAGCAGGCTTTCATCAGGTCCAGCCGGTCGGCCTTGGCTTTGGCCATGGTAAACTCGTGGGGGACGACTATTTTATTTTCCCAGGGCTCCAGCCGCACGCAGGCATGAAGCTCCAGCCTCTTTTTCTTGGCATCGCCTATCTCGAAGCTGTGCTCGTGCACGTAGTAGTTGGGCACCTGGTCCTGTATGAGGGCGCCCTCTTTCAGCCAGCGGTTGAACTCCGCGCGGGCGCGGGTGTATCTGTTGTTGCGCTCGCTGTCGCCCTCCTGCTCGAGGCCGAACTCGAGGCGCACCATGTTGTACTTGTTCCTCTCGTAAAGCTCCTGCTGCTCCTGAGGTGAGATGACATCATAGGGCGGGCAGATCACGTTCTGCATGTACTGCACCGTCGCCGGGTTGTAGCGTACGCCCCTGAATTCAGATATCTCAGCCAATTCGATTACTCCGAAATCTATATTAATTGCACGGGCGCACCTGAAGGTACGCCCCTACGGGATACCATATTATAAAACTGTAGGGGCGGGTTTTTAAACCCGCCCGCATTCGGGCTATCCGATTATTACGGGCGCAGCTAAAGCAACGCCCCTACCCGTTAATATACAGGATTAGATACCGTTGTTCCAGGCCTGCTTGAGGTCAACGACGGACAGGTCGGCCAGCCCCTTGAGGATGAATCGGCTGCTGCCCACCGTGCCCAGCCTGGTCACGGGAACGCCGTGTTTGAAGGCCATCTCCTCCAGCCTGCGCACCGCGCGCGGGCTGATAGAGACGACCGCCCGGGACTGCGCCTCTCCGAAGAGGGCGGCATCCAGGCGGCTGTGAGCCGGCAGCGTACCCCTGAATCCCATATCAGCGATTATGCAGCTTTCGGCCAGGGCCACAGCCAGGCCGCCATCGGAGCAATCGTGTGCCGACTTCAGCAGTCCCCGCCCGATGGCCTTGATCAGCAGGTCATGCAGGCTTTTCTCGGCGCGAAGGTCGATCGATGGACTGCCCCTGACCTCCCCGTGAGCCAGTTCGAGGTATTCACTGCTGCCCAGTGACTGGTCTCCCCCGGGGTCGCCCAGCAGGAAGACCGCATCTCCCTCGCCCTTGAATCCGGCCGTGCAGCGGCGGTTTATGCCTTTGATAAGCCCGACCATGCCCACCACCGGAGTGGGGAAGATGGCCACGCCACGCGTCTCGTTATACAGGCTGACGTTGCCGCTGACCACAGGCGTCTTGAGCTTCCTGCAGGCCTGCGACATGCCCCGGATGCACTGGTGCATCTGGTACATCACATCGTTCCTCTCGGGATTGCCGAAGTTGAGGCAATTGGTGATGGCCATGGGACGGGCGCCCATGCACGCGGTATTGCGGGCGGCCTCGGCCACCGCTATCACCCCGCCTATCAACGGGTTTACATAACAATATCGGCCGTTGCCGTCGGTCACCAGGGTGTAGGCCTTGTCTGTCTCCTGTATGCGCAGGACGGCCGCATCTCCCTCTCCCGGCAGCACCACCGAGTTGTTGCCCACCTGGTGATCGTACTGGCGGAAAACAGGCCTCTTGCTGCATATATTGGGGGAGGCCAGCAGGCGCAGCAGCGCCCTGCCTGCGTCTTTGGGCGAGATATCTTTTATTTTGTTGAGGTCGAGCGCCTGAAGTTCGTCCAGCCAGGCGGGACGTTTCGGGCGGAAACGGTAGGCAGGCGGAGTATTGAGATATTTTACCGGCGCATGCGCGACCACCTGTCCGCCGTCGCGGATGGTGGCCATGCCGTCGGCCGTTACTTTACCTATGATATCCGAGTGCAGGCCCCAGCGGTCGAAAAGTCCTTTGACCCTGTCTTCGCACCCTTTTTTCACGATAACGACCATGCGCTCCTGCGATTCGGAGAGCATGACCTCATAGGGCGTCATGCCCTTCTCCCGCCGGGGCACCCTGGCCACATCGATATCAAGGCCCGAATCACCCTTGTCGGCGGCCTCGATGACAGCGCTGGTCAGCCCGGCGGCGCCGCAGTCCTGCAGCCCGACGATCCAGCCGGTGCGCGTAAGCTCCAGGCAGGCCTCGATCAGCAGCTTCTCCATGAAAGGGTTACCCACCTGCACAGCCGAGCGCAGCTCGCGCTGCTCCTCGAAGGTGCGGGAGGCCAATCCCGAGGCCCCGTGCAGACCGTCGCGCCCGGTATCGGCGCCCACCAGCATGATCGGGTTTCCCTCGCCCGAGGCGCGCGCCCGGGTCAGGTCTTCCGCGCGCCCGATGCCCAGGCAGAGCGCATTGACCAGCGGGTTGCCGCTGTAGCATTTGTCGAAATAGATCTCGCCGCACACGTCGGCGATGCCCAGGCAGTTGCCATAGCCCGCGATTCCTCCCACTACGCCGCCCATCAGATAGCGATTGTGGGGGTCGGAGAGGGGGCCGAAGCGCAGGGAGTTGGCCAGCGCGATGGGGCGCAGCCCCATGGTGAAGATGTCGCGGACGATGCCGCCAACGCCGGTGGCGGCGCCCTGATATGGCTCGATGTAGGACGGGTGGTTGTGAGACTCGATCTTGAATCCGATGACCTGGCCGTCGCCGATGCCGATGACGCCGGCGTTCTCCTCGCCCGGCTTGATAAGCACGTATTTGCCGGACGTGGGGAAGAGCTTTAGCAGGGCCTTGGAATGCTTGTAGCCGCAGTGCTCGCTCCAGAGCGAGCCGAACAGGCCGAGCTCGACCTCGGTCGGCTCGCGACCCAGCTTGCTCACGATGAGATTGTATTCTCTGCGGCTGAGCGCTATCTCCGCTAACTGTTCTTTAGATGCCGGCAATGATAGACTCCCAGATGATATTTCCGTCGCTGCTCCCCAGGATATCTTCGCAGGACCGCTCGGGGTGGGGCATCATGCCCAGCACGTTGCCCTGTTTATTAACGATGCCGGCGATATTGTTGAGCGCCCCGTTGGGATTGGCCTCCGCAGTGATCTCCCCGCCGGGGGCGCCGTAGCGGAAGACCACGCGGCCGCCGTCCTCCAGTCCCTTGATCACGTCCTCACCGGCGTAGTAGCGGCCCTCGTAATGCGAGATGGGTATCTTGAGCACCTGCCCTTTTTTACATTTATTGGTGAAGGGGGTCGTGTTGTTCTCCGTTTTCAGGTAGGTCCACTGGCAGCGGTATTGCAGGTGCTCGTTCTGCCGCAGCACGCCGGGCAACAGGTTGGCCTCGCACAGCACCTGGAACCCGTTGCAGATACCGATGACAGGGCGCCCCTGTTTTGAGAAATCGGCTACGGCGTCCATGACCGGTGAAAAGCGGGCGATGGCGCCGGTGCGCAGGTAGTCGCCGTAGGAGAATCCGCCGGGAAGTATGATGCAATCGCAGCCGGAGAGGTCGGTCTCCTTGTGCCAGATGTAAACGGCGTCCTGGCCGCAGATATTGTGCACAGAGTAATAGCAGTCGCGGTCGCTCCAGGTTCCGGGAAAGACCACAATGCCGAATTTCATTTTAACCTTTATCCAATAATGTCATTGCGAGGAGCGTCTTTTATCCCGTCATTGCGAGGAGCGTCTTTTATCCCGTCATTGCGAGGAGCGTAACGACGAAGCAATCTTGTGCGTGATGTCAGAACACCGGATTGCCACGCCCTTCGGGCTCGCAATGACGACGTAGAGGAATGATTGCTTTGCTACCCGCCACGCCTTCAGTTCACAGCAATGACGAAGAACTTGTTCAGTTAATTCAGAGTTTGCCCAGCAGGTCGGTGACGATGCTATTGACCTCGTTGCCGTCCGCCTTGCCCTTGACCTGCGGCATGAGCTTTTGCATGATCTTGCCCTTGTCGCCGGGGCCCTTGGCCCCCACCTCGGCTATCACGGCCTGGACAATGGCGACTATCTCGTCGCGCCCCATCTGGGCGGGCATATACTCCAGGAGAACAGCCATCTCGGCCTTCTCCTTGTCCGCCAGGTCGCTGCGATTGCCTTTCTCGTAGGCCTCGATACTTTCTTTGCGCTGCTTGATCTCTTTGCCGATAACTTCGATCACGCCGCCTTCGTCCAGCTTTTTCTGTTTGGCTATCTCGGCGTAGTTCATGGATGAGAGCAGGGAACGCAGCACCAGCATGCGCAACTCATCCCGGGCGCGCATGGCGGCCTTAAGGTCTGTGTTGAGTTTTTCCTGTAATGACATGGGGATTAAGCTGTTTTATTGCTTTTGCGGCGCTTGGTTGCCTCTTTGCGCTTGCGCTTGATGCTGGGTTTCTCGAAGAAGCCCCTGCGGCGTACCTCGCTGATTATTCCTTCCTGTTGAACTTTCCTGGTGAAACGCCTCAACAGGCTCTCGAAACTTTCCCCTTCTCCTAATCTGACTTCGGGCACAAGCAATCAACTCCTTTTTTATTTACGGCCGCCTTGATGATATGCAAGAAGGCAACTGACAAGGGGAAATTCTAAACTCTTTGGCCTCTCGTGTCAATAATGCTCTCGTGTCATTGCGAGGAGCGCAGCGACGCGGCAATCTGTAGGGGCGGGTTTTTAAACCCGCCCAAATCCGGGCGCACCTGTAGGTATGCATCCTGTGTCATTTGCCTTTGAACCTAGGCGGCCTCTTCTCGAGGAAGCCCATAACGCCCTCCCTCACATCCTCCGACTCGCGGCAGACCTGCTGCATGAAGTCCTCCACCGCCATCTGCGTGATCACCGAGTCCGCCTTGAGGCCTACATAGGCCATACGCTTGATCATCTCGATGGCCAGCGAAGGCCCCTTTGCCAGGACCTGGGCGAATTCGTTTGCCGACTTCATGAGATGATCGTGCGGCACCACTTTATTGACCATGCCGATGCGTTCGGCCTCCCCGGCGTCGATCTTCTCGCCGGTCCACATCAGCTCCAGCGCTTTGCTCACACCTACCAGGCGCGGCAGATAGTATGAGACCCCGCAGTCGGGCACCAGCCCGCGCTTGACGAAGATGGCGGAGAAAGCCGCGTTTTCCGATGCAATGCGCACGTCGGCTGCCAGCGCCAGTGACAGTCCGCCTCCGGCCGCGATGCCATTGACCGCTGCTATGACGGGCTTGGTGAAATCCTCGATATGTTTGACCACCCAGCCGAAGCTGACAAAAGGCGTGATATGCTCGGCGCGGCTGATGCCCGGCTGGTTTTTGTCCGTGCCGTAGGGCTGCTCGGCCAGGTCGGCGCCGGAACAGAAAGCGCGGCCTTCGCCGGTTAAGATCAGGGCCTTGACGCCGTCATCGGAGTTGATCTCACCGATGGCCTTGGACATCTCGTGCAGTATGCCCGCGTTAAGGCAGTTGAGCTTGTCCGGCCGGTTGAGCGTAAGGGTAGCCACCTCTTCCTCGATATCAACCTTAATCAGTTTATAGGGCATCTTTATCCTCCGGGGTGATTATTTCAAAATGCGGCTATAATAATATCACTACACTGTAAGTTATTGCACGGGCGGGCGGATTTAAAAACCCGCCCCTATAAGGATTACGTCATTGCGAGGGTGTCTTTTAGCATGTCATTGCGAGGAGCGTAGCGACGCGGCAATCTAAGGGCTTAGCGTCTTCGGATTCACAAGATTGCTTCGCTATCGCTCGCAATGACGGGGTTGAGATTGCACGAAATGACAGTAAATATGATGAATCCAGCGAAATAAGGAGGTGAAAAGATGGACGACCTGGAACGCGAGAAGAAGCAGGGGTTCGACTGGGACTACATGGCCGATGTACTGGAAAAGAAGGCCGCGGTGGCTAAATACCAGGTGTCGGGCTTCGGGCTGGGCGCGGCGCTTTTCGGCTTCGTGGCCAGGGCTGTTATAAAGGAGCTCGGCCAGGAAAAGGGCGAGGCGCTGCTGAAGGACGCTGTGGAGGATTTCGGCAGGGCCAGGGGAAGGCGCATCGCCACGATAGTAAAAGATATGGGCCAGCCCCTTACTCTCAAGAACTGGCTGATCTACAGCGACATAGATTCATCCAACTTCGACCCGCATCCGGACCTGGAAAATGATGACCTGGTCGTCAAGGCAGGTGAATGCACATTCTGGAACGGATCGCGTGAGCTCGGTGTCGGCGAATACAGCAAGATCTACTGCAAGTACGCTGACTACGCCATACTGGATGGCTATAATCCCGACGTCAAGCTGGTGCTGCACGACCGCCACCACGTGGGGCAATCCGAGCACTGCACTTTCAGGTACATCATGAAGGAAGAAAATAAATAGTGTATGTTAATGACGTGTAATAAAGCCCGCAAGAGCTGTATTTTTCATGATGGTATACTATGCTGCTGAGATTACGAGGTCTGAATGAGGAGGTTGAAAAACATGGGATACCTGGAGGAGATGGCGAAATATCAAAAATCTGCCAAGCAGAAGGAATTCGGGGCCGATTTCCTGGTGAAGGAGGATATCGACCGGTATGAGTTCTGGGACGAGATCGAGATAGGGAAAGAGAGCGTGTTGCCGGATAAGTTCGAGGTTAAAGCCGAGGACCTGATAGCCTATGCCGAGGGAGTGCCGGACAGCAATCCGATTTTTTACGATGACGCCCATGCCAGGAAGTGCGGCCATGACGGCATCGTAGCGCATCCCATGTTCGGTACGCAGGTCGGGTTCTTCGTGATGAGGAAGGGACACGGCAGTTGGATACGGACGCCCGGGGCCAGGAACCCGGGACAGATCATCGAGTACTTCGACCCCATCAAGGTGGGCGACGTGTTGACCATGAAGATAAAGGGTCATGACAAGTGGATCAAACGCGGCAAATATTATATGCGGTATATGACCGAGACGTATGACCAGCACGGCAACCTTAAGATACGCTACTACGTGACGCTGATACTGCCGCGCACGCGTGAAGACGTATTGAAGTTCCTCAAGGGCGAGCATGCCCTCCAGGCCTGAGCAAAGGAGCGGAGAGAGATGGAGAAGAGAATTACATTTGAATCGGTTAACTGCGGTGATGTTCTTCCCGAGGTCAGACAGCAAGTGGATCAGGAGGTCATCTGGCAGCATGCGGCAGGCTCGATGGACTACAACCCGGTGCACAACAACCCGGAATGGTGTAAAACCGCGCAGGTCTTCGGCCTGCCGGTCACGGTTATGCACGGCAACCAGACCATGTCGCTGATGTGTAAGGTGGTCACCAACTGGGCTTACCCTTCGGGCGGCAGGATGAAGCGCATCGAATCAAAGCTGGTCAGGCCGGTCCCGGTAGATACAACCTGCGTTTACGGGGCTTCAGTTACTGAGAAACATCCGGTAGGAAAGGGCCAGGATTTCATCACCCTGGATATCTGGGCCAGGGATGAGCAGGGCAACACCGTGGGTGTGGCCGAGGCCGATGTCTATTTGCCCTTAAAATAGACCTGCGATGCAAATACGGGATGTGTTGCCCGCAATCGTCCCTGCGCGGTATACTATGCTCCATGCCAGCGTAGCTCAGTGGTAGAGCAGCTGTTTCGTAAAGCTGGGTCGAACGTAAACCCTATCTAAAGGCGTATCCCTTTATCCCATTTCAATTCAGCCACCCTATCACTATGCATCGTGTGCCAGTCTCATATGTGCCCCGCTGCGGGAGCGTCGCGGGAAGCGGCAGGGGACAAGTAAAAACCACTAAGACAGGCTCGGCTAAATATTGATCTGGGGAAGTATATAACGGGCCAGAACTGATCTATTGTGTCATAAATCGGGTGATCACGGGCACGACCATGACTACTGTTAATACGACCATGACTACTGTTAGGATGATCAAAGCCCACGTTAATATAGACAATTGCTTTTGGTATCGATATGTAGAATCAGCTACAGCAAAATTAGACAAGCTGCTCACTGATTCAAATAAGGTAGAGTATCGCGAGTTCAGAAGCGCAAAGAATCCATCAAGTAACGAAGCGAGATGGCGCATATCGGAGACCAAACTTCGCACGAAGTCTGGCTGTTTGTGTTGGTTATCGAGTAATTTGAAAGTAGGAGCTTCCCCATATAGCTGCCACTCAACTTCCGCAGAAGTGATATACTCCAGTTCCTGCCTGAATCTCAGAAAATCATAGTGATCGCCACTAACAACATTCTTTGCATCATATATGCTGCTATACTGTTTCCTCTTATTCTCCAAGCTGCTCTTAGAGTCAATATTATAATCGTCCAATTTGCTTCTGTGCTTGATTGCCAGCCCAATATGCGCTCTTAACACTTGGTCAATAGCCAGGAGATTTAGAAAATAGTTAAACGAGTTTTCATATTCATATCTGATAGTGTCAGCGATACTTCCGTAAATATAATGGGCCTCAGGGGGCTTGAATAATGACTCCGAAGTGAGTATGCAGATGTCTCTCGGCCTACCCCCTTCCCAAAATTTATTGTGTTCAAACATAAGATATCGATCATCTAATTGATACGTAAGAAAAGGTGCTGGATAAGTACCGATCAACTGCACGAAACGACAGTTTGCCTTAAGCCAATATGTCAGCTTAGTTATTGGTGCGAACGGTATGTCTTGCAATGAGTAAAGCTTGATAGACGGGCATTTGCACCCGTTGTCATTTCCATTAACGGATAAGAATTCGCCGGTACAGTAATCTGCGATGAAGGCCTCGGTTAAACGTTGCTGACGGTTAATGAACGCGTCTACCTTCTTAGCTTTGACCGTAGTGGCTGGTTGTATTTTACCAGTGGTAGGCCTCTTCCATCGCTCATTGCATTGTTCGAGCATTATTTCGTTTAGTGAATTAGATACGGAATCTTCGTAATCAACACGTACCACGAGCATGATCATGGATGGTAACAGGCGAAACATAGAGAAGCTGAGAGATGAGACTCCATGCGGAAGGTCTCTAACGCACGCGTCGATATCCGCTTTTTTATGAGATTTTGCATAGGCCTTCGAGACGAAACCCTCCAGTTTCACCCAACCTCCGTACAGGAACGCTCTTCTTGCCTCATCCAGGAACTCCTTATATCGATCTTGGTCCTTAGCCCAGTACCTGCCGGGTTTAGCATTCTCGCTATATAGACGATCTAATCCAGCTTCCAGCTTCTCATAGCCTTCGAGCTTGAATGCCTCCGCAAATTGAAGGCAATGAAGAGTCAGATGTTGCCCGTTGGGTGGTAGCTCTTGCGGATTCAGATGCGTATCTAAATCATCGTGGTGGTCGGCTTGGATATTGGTTTCTGGCATCTGTCATCATGCCTGGCATTAATCAGCTAAGTTTAGTGTTCTTTGATCCATTTCACAAGGTCATCTTTTAGAAAGACCCGTTTTTTGCCTATCTTGTGAGACGGCAAGCCCGATCCCATGAGCTTGTATATGGTCTGGTGGCTGACTCCCAGGAACTCCTGGGCCTCAGTAAACGTAAAGAATATACGCTCGATTTTTTTATCCGGTTTATCTCTTTTCATAATCTTGTCCTTTGAGATGATGGTACAATGCTGCCAATTATTAGGCACAAATAGACAATTATAGATGATTATTGATTTTTGTTTCCAGTACGTTTAGAATTGGTTTTACATGACAATTAGTGCAGCGGGAAACAAAATGAAGTGCTATTACCATCCCGAGTACGATTCTGTCACTACCTGCTCTAAGTGCGGTCAACCTATCTGTGACGTGTGTTACTTAGGAAACATAAATTATGCAATTTGCCGGACGTGCTGGGACAAGTTCACCCTGGAAGATCAACTTCAGCGAAATAAAGAAAGGCAGGAGCTATCATCAAAAAGGAATAACAAGGAACTTGATATCTCACAGGTTACTGGCATAGCACTGGCAGCGTTTGCACTGAGCCTGGACATTATATGCGCTAACCAAATGCTCTCAATGGCGCAAAAGATGCTGAAGACCCTAAGAACTCAATAACGGCATCTACTTCCCTTTCTTCCAGTCAGCCACATCCTCCTTTAGGAACACGATCTTCTTACCTATCCTGTGACAGGGCAGCCCGGACTTCATCAGCTTGCGCAGCATGTACTTGCTGACGGCCAGTTGATCCATCGTCTCATTGAACGTAAAGAATATCCGCTCTGTACGTTTAGACCGTTTCTGTCCGCCTGTCATATCTGATCAAAGATAGTATATGAAACGAAGTCAAATGGAAAGCTTAGATCGTGCGAAGAAGGAGCCAGGGTAGGGGTGGCCTAAAAAATGGCATTAATAGTGAGAAAGAATGGTCGGCCAAATCACAAGCACGGACTTGTTCCCTTCGCATATAGGGAGCATCAAGGGAAGCTTCAGGGTAAAAAGATGAGCCATGGTTGGAGTGGTCTATATAGCATTAATTATTAAGAAGATACTCGGCTGAAAAACGGGAAAGGATCAATCGCTACCGAACCTGGCACGATTCGTCATAACTTGGGTTTATTTTTGGCTGTGATGGGTGGGTAAGTACTGATATTATGGGTTTCCTTTTTCCTGCTGATTACCGGTTTCCTCAATTAAGGTGTCTATCGCCCTGTTAACGGGCAAAATAAATTGAATCGGCACCGTCGGATCCGGCACCGTTCTATCTATCCATAAGCCCGGATAAACCACACCCGTCTGATGCATCGGCTGCTGATATTGAGACAGGCCGCTCGTTTCCGTAGCATGCATTATCCTTACCTCCTTATATCTCCCACGCATCCATACCCACAATCATTATACTCACTTAGGGCACCATTATCCAGCCTTCGTCTACAACAACTTCGTGATGTCCAAGCGTGGGCGTGGGAACAGCGGGCGGATTTATTGTTACCTGTGTTACTTGTTTAATGGTACGGTAAATATGTAATAAGGCTGGGGACTCGATGACTGCCCTTACGAATGTCCCGACAGCTGTCGTCCTCTGACCAAGGAATGTCGCCGGATTATACGGCGTGGTAAGCTCCATAAACGATTCATAACTGTTGTACAATTCCCACATGGTAGTCTCCAAGTCCGCCGACGCATCAACGATCTTGAGCCCGATGCTCTTGGCCTCTTTTCGTCCGATAAGGTAATCATGCGATCCCAATTGCTTCGCCAAGATGTTTACTATTTTGTTTATCTTGCGATCTTGCCCGCCCATATGCAGTTTCAGCAGACCGGTGGCAAGCTTAACGATCTGTGGGCGTACCCTGTGCGCTGCACCTAATGCTAACGGTGCATATGGATTCATTTTGCTCAAGTTATTTAGTGCGTGCGCGAGGCCATCGTCTTTACTCAATCCCACCTCTTTCTTGGCCAAGTCCACGTATGAGACAATGTCCTCCACGTTCATAGGCAATGTATTCTGCGGCGATGGTGGCATACCTGGCATTGGAGGGTTAAATGGATTTAGCGTCGATGGATCAATCGGCCCGAGTTGCCCAAGCCTTGACATCACTATTTCCTCTGCACCCAAACAGATCAGCGTCCCACAGCTCCATGCTTTATAGGGCACAAGTACCCCGAATTCATCGCAGAATTCACGTATAAGGTGTACAAGTCCCCATCCCGCAACAGTAATCCCACCGGGCGTATACAAAAATAAATCGATCTTCTTATTCTTACCTATCTGGCGCAGGTGATTAAATATCAACGTGTGACAATCATGAGCTATACGGGTCTCCATACGCGGTCTATCACCCGTGATGTAGCATATGACCTTACTACCTCTGATCTCCTCAATTCTACGTATTAGCCTCCGTCGCTCCTCTCTTTGGTCATCGTTGGCGTTTCCGGCATTTGTTACCATCTTCGCAGCCTCCAAACACAAATTGGATCGTCAGCCTCTGCCATACATCGGTACTTTGTTAGTATGGTTTCTTAAGCGATAATTATACCAGTGTAATGCCCTTGATGACAACATACTCGGTTGCTTATCGCATGCCCCGTAGCTCTTGTTTTCTTTAGAACATGCAATAGACGATGTTTTGTTGACTATGGGCCTTCTCTATGTTAGTCTGTCGACGATTTAAAGCAGCACGATGAGGGGATAACTTGGCACGATCAGCTGGCCCATTGACTGCTCCGTATTTAAAGCTTAAGGCTGAGGCTCACCATGACCTCGGCAGTACAGCTACTAACGATGCTATCATCCAACTTGTTTTGATAGCGCTGCATTTTCTTTCCTCTGACTGTACCACCGTTCCACTCAAATCACGAGTCCCTGGAAAGCGATATTATTCATACGCTCTCAAGACAAATACTTCTGCGATCTCTCGCCCGGTGAACGAATCCCTTTTTGAACCTGCCGAGTCAGTCATTAGTACTCAGTGGAAGAACCGATCAACTCTCACCTCCGGTGAGCTTACGAAAATGGTCTATACAATGGCTACAGCTTATTCAGTGGCGAGTGACCTTTTTGATCGTAATAATAAGAAGGGCCCAGCAACTTATTTGGAGCAGTTGATCGGCCACATATTTGCTTGCGAATTGGGTAAAAATCCTACAAAAAATGCTACTTTACCCTTGGAGAAAGGCATCAAAGTGCGAATGACTATGGACTTCATTTTTGATCTTGGCAAGAATAGGCCGAAAGTCCACCTCCCTGTGAAATCCAGTACACGTGAACGGGTTGTCCAAGCATGGGCACATCAGCGCTTATTGGACAAAGCATATGGTGAGGGTGTGTATAAGGCGATATTAGTCATCCACTCTGAGACAAAATTAGACTTACGTACCCTCGAAGTCGTGGAAATTGCGGTGCCAGACCAATGGTTAGCCTATCAGTCCCTTCTTGCCACAATGGAGCGCATTTATTACCTTGACCCACCAGACAGGTATCTTGCTCTGTCTGAAAAATATCCTATCATCCAGTTGCGCCAATTCGGTGACTTCTTTAGTGAATGCAAAGACTTGCTGAAGTAGGTTTAGCTTTTCCCCTTCCACCTGGCCTGCTTACAGCTTTTCCGAAATACAAGAAAATACGAATGACTTTTTCTGGCATGCACTTGGTTGATTACCCGGCTAACACCAGGTCTATTTTGCCTCACCAGTACAAATAGATCTTCGATAACATATCCATTAGCCGAGTAGTTGTTGATAATTTCTACGTGGGTTAAACATTGTTGGTTAGCGCAGACTTCGTCAGCACATTTGACAATGAAAATGCCTTGATTCCGAAGCACACGTCGCACTTCCAATCCAGTCTGAAAATAAAGTTCCGTCACCGCTTCGTGATATTTCTTTGTTATGCCATTAGGTGTTTCATTATTTCTGTAATAGCCTTCATAGTTTTGATGATTAGCATGCGCAGTGCCACCAGGAGTATGCATATATGGCGGATCGAACACTACGCAGTCGAGTGATCCATCATCGTAGGGTAGATGTCGACAGTCAACGCCGTCTCTTAAATCGGTGGCGGATAACTGATACCGTTGGCGAGCGATATTCTTCCAAAAAACGCCTTTACCAAAAGTGATATCAGCGACATTACTGCCAGGCGAGACATAAAGTTCCATTATTTGCGGGAACAACCTGTCATTTGTGCCCTGTAGCGCCGAAAATACAAGCTGATTCGTCGCCCTCCCCGCCGGTGCCTTACGCTTGTTTTGCCCTACCTTTTCAAACAGGGATATCTGATTAGCTGCTCTTTGTTCCAATTTGTCTACTCCCAGTCATGCTCTCACTGAAATGCCGTCGTCTCTTGGGCGGCTGTTTTCGCCTTCTTAGCCTGTCCAATATGATTAACGTTATCTTGGTATTAGCAGGATGCCTGTCACCAGCTTTCCATTTCTCGACGGCATTGCATGTGACTCCAAGTTCTTCGGCAACTGCAGCCAGAGTCCAACCAATTCCTTGAAGCTCGGTGATTTTTATCTGTATTTCGTTCATCTTTACAGAAAAATTATACCATACAGTGTATGGTATATCAATGGGTTCCGTACTCAGCCGATTTTGAAAGCTGTGCTTTTACCCTCGGTTTCCCAGACCGCTGCCACTATAATTAACCAAGTTTGTGACGCTGTGCTGCCGCTGAGGAAATGCCAAACTTCCTGATAAAAAACCGTCAGTAATTAAATCGGGCTGTTGCTGGGCAGGCATCCTCCCTACCTGGGGGTGGCCTCGATCATCGGAGGGTAGTATCTATCGCAAACATAGGCCAACCACACACACGGATTGCTTCCTTTAAAGAAAGCGACATTAACCTATAGAACCGCTGGATATGCCGGGGTAATATAGCCGATGTAGCATTGACAGCCGTGGGGATAATATATAACCTTGTAGCTGTATATGATATAAACGATAGTCGTTGATATCACAGTGAAGGTGATAGGAGGTTGATTATGGCACAGCAAATTAAGGCCGACAGGGAATATACCCTCGTTGCGCAGATCATGCAGGTAGCGGACATCCTGGTTAAGGTGAGGGAGCGGGAACTTCTTCCTCAGAACCTATCGGCCACCGCAGCATCCATCCTCTTCCTGGTGGACGCTATGGGCGAGGGCGTGACCCCAGCCAGGATAACTCGGATGCTGCTTCGCGAGCCGCATTCGGTGTCCGGCATCCTAATGCGCATGGAAGCACAAGGCCTGGTCAGGCGGGCCAAGGACATGGAGCGCAGGAACCTTATCCGCATCACTTTGACCGCCAAGGGCAAAAAGGCCCTCAAGCAAGCCACGAAGCTGGAAGGCACGACGCACGTCCTTTCGAAGCTGACTGCGGCGCAGCAGAAGGAACTCAGGGCAACGCTGACAGTACTCAAAGAGGCTGGTATGAAAGAACTGCGCCTCAGCCGTAAAGCACTGCCCTGGCCCTAAACCTTTGGTTGGAACGGCACCGGGCGGGCATCGCTGACCAACAGGAGTTAGGTCACAAGTGGGGTGTCATGGGCTAAATAACCAGACGCGTAAAGACTAAAATTAGCTTCGCTTGACAAAGTTGTGAACTTTATTTACACTGTTAATATCGTTAACAGTGTTAATATTATTAACAATATCGAGAGGTTGCATGAAAGACGAGGATTTTATCGGACTATATGAGGTCGCAAAGATGGCTGGTGTCACATCAGCAGCGGTTGCGAATTGGCGCTCGCGCCATCCTGATTTCCCGGCGGCAATATATGAATTGAAATCTGGCCCTGTGTTTAATACAGAGCAGATACGAAAATGGCTTAAAAAAAGGAGGGCTAAAATGGTAACGATTATTTCTACTATTAATCTGAAAGGTGGTGTAGGCAAAACTACTACGACTGTAGCTCTGGGCGAAGTTCTTGCAGAAGCTTTTCGAAAACGAGTCCTTATAATTGATCTTGACCCCCAAACAAACGCTACTATAATGTTAATCGGTGAGGAAAAGTGGGAGGAACTTAACAGGCAAGGGTACACCTTAGCAACCTTGTTCAAAGATGCTTTGAATGAAACTGATAACTTCGATTTAAGCAAGACTCTTCAGAAAGGAGTTTCGAATGTACGAGATGTTCGAACACTCGATCTTATTCCATCCAGCCTCGATCTTATAGATGTTCAGGACAGACTGGCATCCATGCCAAGTGGACGGTTCTTTACGAATAACCCTACTGAGGTTTTACGCAGAGCAGTCAAACCTATACTTGATGAATATGATTATGTCCTGATCGATTGCCCGCCGAACCTTGGATTAATTACGCTAAATGGACTGCGGATTTCTGACGGATATATCATTCCAACAATCCCAGATGTGTTATCTACATACGGGATTCCGCAGATTATTTCACGCATGGGTGCATTTGCTGCAAACATAGGTGAACCCATCGAACCATATGGTATATTGATAACTAAATATGATAGTCGTTCGCCACTGCACGATAGGACCATCAAGCAGCTTCGCGAGGATCAACCGCCCATAGTCTTTAAGACTGTTATCCCCCAGCGTACAACAACCGCTGAAGCAGCCGAATTCGCCGAAGTGAATACGTTACGTCAGAAGTATGGTTATGAAGGACAGTACGATCGGTTTTATGGAATATGCAAAGAGATTATGGAGATTGCAGGATAATGGATACAGGTAAACTGCTTAATGAAGTATTCAATGAGTTATCAAGGGAAGTACGCTCAAATCCAGACCTTGGCATGCGATTGGGGAAAATAATCGAGAAATATATCCCCGATGCAGAGAAACGGTCTGTGCGTCCTCATCGCAGAAAAACAGGTGCGTTTGATCCCGTGGCTGTTTATCGTCAAGATTCCAGTAAGCTTAAATCCCGTTTGGAAGAATTGAATATCGAGGAGCTCAAAGATATTATTGCCGATCAAGGAATGGATAGAAGTAAATTGGCAATGAAATGGAAAACTAAAGAACGATTAATTAATCTTATTGTCGCAACCGTGGAAAGCCGCATTCATAAAGGTGATGCATTCCGCACGCTGCCTTTGGACATAGATAACACACTCAATCCTCATGGTCACACTGCTGAATCACCACAACTGTCAGATGGCTCAACTTAAGCTGCCTGATGATGACCATCTACCTCTTTTTGTGAGTATGGTCGAGCCACAACCTTTGGCCGCGACGGCACCGGAGGGGCTCGCCTTGCCACCGGGGCAGGGGGACGGATGTGGTCGGTAGGGGTGTTGGCCAGAGGTATAAAAGTTAAAAGTAACGCCAAGCTGATTGTATGGTTATCCTATAAGCTCGACCGTAGCTGCTTTCCCCTGCTCCTTTACGATTTTTACGAATCCACCACGACTTAGAACCGCTGCGACATAGTTTGAATAGGCAGAAGATATATTAGAGGCACGTGCATAATCTTCAAATGTACCTGGGTTAGCCTCATTTTTACGTATCACGTCCATCCGAACCGCCCCCTTGCCTTTCAAGTATTGCACCAACTTATTTAGGCGATCACCGGGGATATATAAGTTATTCCGGGGGGTCATATCACCTATATACAACCTGATACCCTCTTTATCAAGAACAACGCGAAAGCCACAGGGTTCCACAGGCGTTTCCAGATCAAGCCCCTCCCCGATTACTGCACGTAGCTTGGGCATCACATCCATACATAACCTCCCACAATATCCGGCTGGGGAAGATTATATCAGGAATGATTATCCCGCACTACGGTGAAGGCCGTCCACAGTACCCCCATTAATCGGGCAGGCTGGTTTTGCCGCAGGCTCGGACATCACGATTAATCTGACTACAAAAAGGAGAGGATTATTCAAAATAATTTAACGGTATCTATTTTATATTCCTTATTATCCGGCCAGGTTTCTCCAATTATTTATAATACTTCTGCCATATACTAACGGTAATAAAATGACATCAGTATCAGTTGATACTGATGTCAAAATGTTTTGAAAACCGTTGTCCCTTTATGTAGTCAGATCAAGATCGTAAGCCTCAGGGCGGGGTGCGCCTGATAGTTATCGTGGCCTCGGTTTCGACACCCCCCTCACGGCATATCTCCATAATACGGCGCACGTCCGGCAGGTCTTTCAGACCAAGTATGACTTCATCATAACCGCACACCTGATGGGCCAGGCTGACCGCCGTGGACGCTTCGAAGAACTCCATGATATCGTCCTCGACCTGGCGGGCGATGTAATATAAGCCATCGAACGATGCCCGGTTACTCAGTCCGGTGCCAAACAAGTCCTTGGCGGCTCTGTATGCGGTCATGCCCTGTTCAACGATACGCAAACGTAGCTGATACCTGTCCTCGTCACGCGGCTGCCGATGAGAAAGCCATAGATAATTCTCTATCTTGGTCGGATCGGCTTGGGAAAGTACTTCATGCACCCGTGTTTTTACTGTATCTGTGTTCTTCATTAAGCTATGCTCCCCTGTTGCTGGCAGGGAATCTGAGAACCTTCAGAGTCGGAATCAGTCTTTCGTATAACCGGATGCCCGTCCCAGTCAAACTCAGTATTTTCCTCCAAGCCGATCAATGCATATGGAATACCGTAGAATCGCCAGCCGTTGAAGTCCCTGCTCTCGAGTCCGATCCTCTCCAGCCGCACCGCCAGGTTCTTGGGCGACCACTGTGGCCGACGGCTGAGGTTAGTTCTTGAATACAGCTCATGCAAATCGAACCATATCTTGCCGTTATATCTGAAGGCTACTCTCTCCGGTGCATCCTTAGGGTCGACTATTTCAGAGATAATACCCATGCACCTGACAAAAGTACGGATGATATTCAGGGTCTCGCCTTTTTCAGTGGCCGTGTCGTCTATCCTGGTGACCTCTGCCGCATCCAATATCTCTTGGATGAGCTGGTCATGTGTGGGCTGTGTTTTCTTGCTCAGTCTTTTCACCACCTTATTGGTAGCCGCAGATATCTCCCTCTGAAAATTGATCGGATTATGTAGGTCGTTATTGCTGATGCCGCATGTCCCTTCATCGAAAACCATCTCAATCTTGGTACTGGTGCTGTCATCGCTGCGTATGACACGGACTTTCCTTAACTGGATTTTGAGAATTGACGATATGCTATCCAGCAGGTCTTGCCTATCACTCAATGCTTCCGGCTGATCCTTCTCGTAGATGGACTTAATGGTAACGGACAGCTCCTTATCATCCATTGGAGGCCGGTTCCTCTTATTCCAGGCGATCATCAGTAACTCTGTTTCCTGCCTGTCCAAACCAATGTGGGAATACCTTCCGGTCAAACGAGCAGCGACATCGTTCCTTTTTCCCTCATCGACTCCCTGTAGTGCCTCAGCATGCCAGCTGGTTTTAGGTGACAGATCGCCATCAGCTGCTACAGGCTCGGACGCCTCTGCGGGGCCTGATTTAATTAGCCTGCTGAAGTCGAACTCGCCCATCGGTACATCTTCTATACTGCGCCCTTTTACCCAACTGTAGACTCCCCCGTTGCGGTGTTTAGACGGGGGAGCCACGACCATGCCTCCATCTGAACGGATATCGATACATTTTAGGACTCCCGCTCTGGTCTTTATCAGGAGGCCGCTTTTATGTCCGTAATACAGGTGGTACCCACCGCGTGGAGTCTTTACCATAGGCGAAACGGGCATTTCGTCCAGAGTCAGTCCCAGATGCTCCTGTAGCGAATGGAGTCCTTCTTCACCGTCGATGTCGATTACATCGGTGCCAGATATCGCACCTGTAACGATCCCAACGTTACAATAGGGGTATTTACGCCAATAGCTGGTGATCTCCCTTTCAGTTAGCCTGCGGCTGCTTTGGCGCTTCCAAGCAATTATGGGGTGCTTGCCTATGTTTTTACAGTCAGCATCGCCACAGGTACAGGAACCATCCTCCTTGGCGGAGTGTACGGGTATGACGGAAAAGCCCATCCTTCTATAGCGGATCGCAGCTTCCAGGGTTCTCGGCTGTTTCGTGGATTGTTCGTTGATAGTATTATTCATTGAAACTCCTATGTAATTAATTTAATTTGCAGTTGTTGGGACTTGTACGCTTTTTATGATTCCAGCGCACATGTTATATGTGACCTTGGAGGGCTGTGGTTTTTCGCTGTCATATCCACCCCATAAAGACCATTTAAACACATTTTTAAAGGGTCATATAATACCATGTCATCAGTCTTTTTTGATCGTAATTTCGGCGTTATTTTTCAAAAACGGACTTTTGATCGTGGGCTTTTTGACATTAAAATCGGGTGTATTTCTAAACCCTTCGCCCCGGAGTAAGATGTTTTTACAGATACGACTGACGCTTGGAGGTTAAATATGAAAGGTAATTTGAGAAAACGAACTGAGAACGGAGGCTGGCAGATCACCATCTGGACTGGCACCAAGCCGGACGGGCGGCCAGCCCGATATTGGGAAACGGTGCGGGGTTCCAAGGCGGACGCTCAGCGACGCTTGCGGGAGCTATTGAGCAGCATGGACAAGGGCATACCTGTTCCGTCAGGCCGCCTTACTGTCGCGGAGCATTTACGCAACTGGATAGAGGGTGTCAAGACCAGCTGCTCTCAAAGAACGGTCGACGGCTATCAAAGCGTTGTCGAAAACCACCTTATACCTGATATGGGGCATATTCAACTGAAGGATCTCCAGCCCCAAACCATTCAGGCATTCTATGGTAACGCTCGTGGAAAGTTATCTGCGCGGACGGTTCTCACCTGGCACCGGATACTATCCCAGTCAATGAAGTACGCCGTCCGCCAGGGCTATCTTGGACGTAATCCCTGCGATTTGGTTGTTGCTCCACGGGCAGTAAAAAAGGCTATGCGTACATTAACACCGGCAGAAGTAGAGGTATTGCTTAAGGCGGCGGAGGGCAGCCAGTACTATCCCCCAATCTATATGGCGATAAACTCGGGTATGCGCCAGGCCGAATTATTGGGCTTACGCTGGCGAGATGTTGACCTCGATATGCTCTCGGTATCGGTTTCGCAGGTATTATATAAACGTCGTGGCGTATGCATATTCAAGGAGCCGAAGACGACGGGTAGTAGGCGGAGTGTGGCTATGACCCCCAAGCTTGCACAGTTTCTTAGGGAATACCGGGCCGAGCGGGAATCGGTCTGCTGGCATCAGGGACGGCCACTATCCCTGGATGATCTGGTATTTGCCTATCCGAATGGGAAGCCGCTCGATCCGTGCACGCTGACCCACACCTTCTCCCGGATAGCCAAAGGAGCCGGTCTGGATCGGGTGCGCTTCCATGATCTGCGGCACACCTTCGCCAGCCTGATGTTAATGAGGGGGGCCAAGCCCAAGGTAATATCCGAGGCTCTCGGGCATGCAAGCGTGGCCTTTACCATGGACACGTATTCTCATATAATATCGGGCATGCAGGAGGATGCAATGGCACTCCTGGACGACGTACTGCCCCGTGGGGTGGTCACAGCGTCCGGGCAGCGGCAGAACTTAAATTCTGCATCGAGCGTGCCAGCGTAGCTCAGTGGTAGAGCAGCTGTTTCGTAAACAGCCGGTCGTGCGTTCGACTCGCACCGCTGGCTCCAGTATATGCGTATAAGGGTTCGATCGAATAAACGGAGGTGGACACAATGACGCTGTGCAGAGGGTTTACCACCACCATAATTATCGCCGTTTTGTGCCTGGCGGTTCTCCTCTTATCAGGCACAATCCCGGCGTGGGCCGACGACGGCCCTGAGAAATCGACGTTGCCCTACTCGAAAACCTGGGGCAACAGCGCCGGCCGGACGGGTTGCAATGCCACGGCCTGGGGCAAGAGCGATACCACCATGGGCTGCTCGGGGATTAATAACAATAGCAAGTGCGTCTTCACGCCCTGTAAATTTTGCCGCAGGTAGTTGGACCGGTAATGGATCGGTCAAAATGCGCTTTATTTAATGGCCATAGATGTTATTTCGCCGTTTTCATTCATGGCGGTAATGGTATAGACCGTTCCGGCCGAGGAAGTGACTATTTGATTGCCTGAAGACGAGACATAGCCGATGCCGCCGTCGATGTAGACCAACGATGCGTCGCTAACCTGCCATGTGAGCATGGTGGAGCCGGATGGGCCGACGACATTCGGAATTTGCTTGAAATAGAAGTAATCTATCTCGGGCAGGGGGTTGACAACGGGAGGAGGATTTGAGGAAAGTGAAATGGAATCGGAATCTGCAGCAGCGTGATTCACCGTTGATGCTGCGGGCGTCCCGGAAACCAGGAAAGTCTCGGAACCCGTGATAAAGGCCGGCTCCCCGAGATATGATTCATCGTTGAACTGGGAAGTTATGGCGTACCTGTCAGCGGTATCTATGGCGGATAAATCCGAGATAATAAAGCCGCCTACCTGCGGCTCGATCACCTGCCAGCGGCCGAGCAGCCATTTTTCGATTATAAAAGCATGGCTCCTGTTGCTGCGGTCCTTGCCGATGGCCACGTAGATATCGCCGGCCGGCACGCCTGCCGCCCGGCTGAGGGCGCACAGCAGCACGGCAAAATCCTTACAGTTACCCGATCTTTTCTCCAGGGTTTCGGCCGGCGTTTGCCAGTGATAATAGCTGTCCTGCGAATAGGCTATGTTGGATGCCACCCAGTCCTGTAGTTTCCTGAAATCGGACCTGATGTCCGTTTTATCAGAGGTGATCGTTTCCAGCGCCCGGCGGACTGACGGATCGTCAACCGTTATCAGTTGACGGGGATCGACCGGGAAGTAAACGTATTTGCCGCTCGAGCCGGCGGAAATGAACCTGGGTGAGCAGCTATAAGATATCACTGCCAGGAAAACAAACAGTATTGCGGCGTGTATCCTCATCAATATTATATTTTATTACAGGCAGGGCATTTAGTTAAATGAAGTCATGACCTTTGATATTTTATCGGTCATAGTGCACAATGTCTGCCAAGGGGGTGCAGAATGACGGGATATCAGAAGAGAGAATTGCTAACCGCCCCGGACAACCTGGTTACTGACGGTGAATTCACCTTCGGAACTTTCAGCAGTCAGTTTAAAAATGTCAATCCGCTCCAGGCCAGAAAGCCGCTGGGCACCTGGCTGCCGAAACCTTTCCTTGATTTCAGGCTCAAGGAATGGCAGGCCTTTCAATTGGGGAACAGCCGCTGGTTTATGCTGGCTGTGCTGTACAATGCCAAGGTATCTGCGCTGGCGCAATTCATCGTCTATGATAAAGAGCGCAATAAAAAATATTTATTTGAGAAAATCCTGCCTTCATGGAAGATAAAGATCCCCGCATCCATCTGGGACGGCAGCCAGTCGTTCCGGGACAAGGACAGCTCTATCGAGATCGTCAGCGCGCTGGCGAAGGGCAGGTTTTATATAAATATTATCATCCGCGATCAGAAAGGCCTGCCGGATATGGAAGGGCATTTCGAAGCCATCCACGACGAGGGTCTGGTTGCCTCCATTGTGGTCTCCATGCCCATGGGCAAGAACCGCGGGGTCTATTCCCACAAATGCCTCATGCCCATGCAGGGAAGCCTGATTTTAGGCGGCGAGCAAATAGAGTTTCTGCGCAAAGAGAGTTTTGCCATCATCGACGACCATAAAGGTTTTTACCCTTACGCGCTGAAGTATGACTGGGTCACGGCAGCCGGCTATGACGAAAAAGGCCGGCTTGTAGGTTTCAACCTGACGGACAACCAGGCTATTGATCCTGAGAAGTATAACGAGAACTGCCTGTGGGTGGATGGCAGGCTGGACCTGCTGCCGCCGGTCAAATTCGACCGGCCGCAGGGAGTTGAAGGTGACTGGCTTATACGGGACCGCTACGGCATGGTGGACCTGTCTTTCAAGACGGTCTCCATGGGCAGGATCGACATGAACATGCTTGTGCTGAAGGTTGATTACTTCGGACCGTTCGGTTATGTCAGCGGCACTATAAGAAATAGTCAGGGCAATACCCTGGACTTCGACCGCTACTTCGGCATGGGCGAACAGAAATATGTCCGCGGATAGCATTGTTAGCGCTTTAACCGGTTGCCTTTTCCTGCTGCTCGGCGCGGCCTGGGGAGCGGTCCTGAACTGGTTCGCCGGGTCGGTAACTGAAGAGGGTGAAGTGCGCCTCAGGGCGCCGGCCTGCGTGAAATGCGGAGCCAGGCTACCGGTCAGATCACTGGTACCGGTGATCGGCTATTTTATGGCGGGCGGACGTTGCCCGGCATGCCGCGAATCGCTGCCGGCCCGCGTGCCGGTGGTAGAGGCTGTCACGGGCATCCTCTTTGCAGCCCTCTATTTTAAATACGGGCTGTCCTGGGCGCTGGTTATCCTGCTGGTCTATTCCACGATACTAATAGTCTTATTCGTCACCGATTTGGAGCATTTCATATTGCCCAACATAGTGACCTACCCGGCCCTGCTGCTGGTTGGACTGGTGGCCCTGGCCGTTACGCTGACGCACTACAGGCTCCCCTGGGCGATTTTCTTTGCCGGAAGCGGGTTTACGGCCGTCTTTAACAATTTTATACTTTGCGCGCTGGCCGGTGGCCTTTGCGGCGCCCTGTTGCTTTTCCTTGTCGTGGTTCTGTCGAAGGGGGGTATGGGGATGGGAGATGTAGTACTGGCCGGCCTGCTGGGTCTGATGGTGGGTTTCCCGCTGGTATTTATAGCGCTATTCCTGAGCATACTGGCGGGCGGCATCATCGCGGCCGCCCTGCTGATAAGCCGGCGAAAGAAGCGCAGGGAGATGATGCCGTTTGGTCCCTTTCTCTGCATGGGCGGCATCGTTACGCTGTTGTGGGGTAAGGAATTGCTGGGCTGGTACCTGGGCCTGGTATAAAAACTGCAGTTTTTCACAGGCGGCTATTTGAAAGGAGGCGCCTGCCAGAAGGGGACCAGCACCGTTTTGTTAATAGTCCTTTCTTTCTGGATGCGTTGTTCCACCTGGTAAGGCGCCTGCCTTTCCACCGTCCTGGTAGCGTTTTCTGTGACCTGGTCGGACCACAGCAGCGAGGCGCTGAACCTGGTATTCATGGGGACGGTGGGGCCTGTGAACAGCACCGCAATATCCCGCGCTCCCCTTGTATCGAAATCGATGTCGTACTGGCGCTCCCGGTTCATCCAGAGGTCAGCCTGGCCCCCAAGGAAGCGGGCGAAGTTGAACTTGATGTTGGCGGAGTTAAGCCATTCGCTGAACGCTGTGGTATCGCCGCCATATGTGAACCAGTTTTGCTGGACCGTCGTGGTATAAACAGGATCGAGGAAAGAGATCACCGGCGGCTGCAGCACCTGCCCGCGCGGCTCCATGTCGAACAGGCTTACTGCGACGTTTTCGTAATATTCCTGCCTGTAGAGCGATATCCTGATCTTCTCCACATCGTGGTATTGTGTGCCGGGCAGCCTGTAGCCGTAGTACCAGACGAAGGGTGTGCTCTTAAACCTGAGAGTGGGATTGCTCCACACGACATACGGTGTAAGCAACTCCTTGCCGCTCTCTATGCGGGTTACGGGATAGGTTTCGCTGAAGACCTCGGTACGGTTCTCTGTAATGTATACGGTATCATAGTAGATTTCTTTTTGGGGGTATTGGACGGTGGCGCAGGAGAGGGCGGGCAGGGCCGCAGCCATAATAATTAATAGTGACAGGAGCTTACCGGCATTATCCAGCGTGCGACCGGTGAACCTGCCGCATCCGTGTGATTGACTGCTGCGAAAAGAGTACAGCATTAATATCTATCAGCGCGAGAATATTTCCCAGAAGGGTACCTGCCTGGTCTCGTATGTGGTAACCTGCTTCTCTACCTCGTATGGCACCTGTTTGGCCTCCTGGCGGTCCCTGGTGACCGTTTCATATGAAACGGTATTACGCGTAAATGTGCCTTCCAGTGTGACGCGGGCGTTCCACTGGTTCTGTGGTCCGCAGATGATGATGCCGATTTTCTGCGCTCTGCCGGCATCAAGATCGAATACCTGCGGGTTCTCGGGCCTCGACCAGAGGTTGGTCCTGCCGCCCAGGAATTTGGCCTGGTTGATCTGGACATTGGCCATATCCAGCCAGGTTGTCGAGGCCCCCCCAGTGGTAGAGACTGTAGCTTCCTCGGACGGATTTTCCGAAGTGCCGCCCGATGAACTGCTTGAAGTCGTGGTGCCCGTGGTACTGGCAGTTATCCAGCTCCACGTGACCTGCCCCAGCCCGGTGTCCCCGTAAATGGCGGGCGCCGGTGTAGTGAGATGCCCGCCTTTGGTCATGTCGAGTATGCGTATGGAGGCGGACTCATATTGAAGCTGCTTCCAGATCGATACTTTCAGACGCAGGTTGTCGTATGGCGGCGACTGGGGAATATCGTATGCCAGGTACCAGAAGTTAGTCTGGCCATTGAAAGCGATATTCTGCGAGTACCAGGTATAGTAAGTCGGTAGCTCATAGCTGTCGGTGACTGAATCGACCGTGGTCTCGTTTTCCGTGTAGGTCGTGGTTACATATTCGGTCCTGTATGCCGTCCCCGTCTCGGCGCCGGTCACGGGGTACTCCCTGGAGATGCACGACGAGATAAAGGCCGGTAGAATCAGCGGGAGCATCAGGGCCGCAAGGTCGATTTTCTTCATTATACAAAACGTATTCTAAACCGGGCTTCCTGATAATAGCATAAGTACGGTAATCCGTATTGTCAAAGTTGCGGGGCCTGACCCGATGTCGCGCTGTTGGAACCTCACAAGTTCAGCGCCGGAATATACCGGGGTGCGTGAGGTGATGGGAAAATGAGTGGGCATGTTATATAATGCGGCTGATGTGAATATAAAAGGTTAAGGAGGAATTAATGGCCGTGTATAAAAATGGCTATCTTATCCTGCTGGTATTGCTGGTGGCGGCCCTTGTCTTGCCTGCCGGGGGCTGTATCCCGGCGATTCAACAGCAGCCGGCCGTGCCGGCTGTGTCACCGGCGCCGGTAATAGTGGTCAGCCCGGACAGGCTCACATTTACTATCAACGAAGGCCAGGGACCTACCCTGCAGCAGGTACTATCGGTCATTAACCAGGGAGGGGGTCTGCTCAATGTTTCGATGAGCGACAACTCACACTGGATAATCCTGCAGCAGGTTCCCGGCGCCACGACCACTCAAACAGCCAACTCCATGGTAGCTATCGATGCGACCGGTATGGATCCAGGTCAGTATGCCGGTATCATCACTGTGACCGCTGACGGCGCAGTCAACAGCCCGGTCTACGTGCCGGTCAACCTGACTATAGTGCCGGGCGCCAACATCCCTCCCGATACCGGGCCGGCGCCCGTGCCTTCCGCAACTCCCCCCGGCGGCACGGCTGTCACCTGGGCTAACCAGATGGATTTCTACCAGTATGCCGGCGTCAGTGCTTTGGTCGTCAGCGGAAGCGTGACAAATACAGACAGGGGCTGGTACATGTCCGATGTGAAAATAGTGGCGGTCGGCTCCGGCAATGCTGTCACCATCGCTTCCCGCATCCCACCCGGGGAGACGGTCATGTACAGCCGTTATATTCCCAGCTTTCAGAAGGATACGGTCAAGCTGAGCTATACGTGGTTTAAGCCGTAAAGCTGCGCGTATCATCTCCCTGCAGCAAACGGCATCTCTCCGCATGTTGCAAAACCACCTGTTGGTAGTAGCCCATCGTCCACCCGGGCTACTACTTTTTTATTGCCGGGAATCATACCCGGCAATCCGTCAATACCGTACTTGTGACCGTTTGCCGGCGCCTCATCGCACGCCATAATTAAAGCATGACAGGTTATAGTACTAAGGTCACAGACAAACCAGTACCGATGCGCTATTGTTTAAATGAAATTGGAGTCATAGAATTAATGCGTCAGACAATAAGATCAGGAGATAAGGAAATGAGCGAGATGAAATCGATAGTCGGAACAGTCAAAACGGATTGGAAGGCACAGGCTCTCTTCTGGTCTATGGTGATATGCGGGGTGCTGATCATCAGCTCGGTAGTGATAGCGGCACGCATGATTTAAAGTTTGCGGTTCTCCTCCCAACTGCAGGGGGCGCCGGCACTCAGGCGCTCTCTGCTTTTTTGTAGAGACATTGACTGGTTACGCATCACCCTTAACAGCCTCCACTTCGAGCCTTACTGCGGCTACATGCACAACATTCGCGGCGTCGGCAGGACACCTTCGCAGGTATCGGTCCACGGCCTCATTGATAAAATCCTGCCGCATTATTTCGGGCACCCTGTATATGAATGGATGCCAGGTCGTGCGGAACCAACCTGCCAGGCCTTCTCTGCCAGGCTGGGTCATGTCCTTGGCGATAAGCTCTATTCGCAGCGGTTTAAGCCCGGCCTCGGGCAGCCATATACTATATTCTTCCGTCCCGAAGAAGCTGTAGGGGGGAGTGAAGTCCTGGAAATAGGTGGACCATTCAGGCTGCGCTGTGATACCCATAATTATATCGATCATATCGGCAACGTTACCCCGCCCGCCCATCTGGAGCAAAATCCTGCCGCGAGTTTTCAAGCTCAGATAGATGCCTTTCAGGACGGAGCGGTGGTCGCTGACCCAGTGAAGGACGGCGTTGGAGAAGACGATGTCAAACTCCTCATAGAAATTCAGTTCACGCGCATCCATATGGATGAAGCGCAGGTTGGGGGATTCATTATGAGTAAAGGTCTGGCAGGCAAGGTTGATCATCTCTCGAGAGCTGTCGATGCCGGTTACTGAGCCCTGCGGCAGGCGGGCTGCGATCTCGGCGGTGACCTTGCCGTCGCCACAGCCTATATCCAGCACGTGCTCACTGCCTTTCAGGCCGAGTTTGAGGATGAGCTCACGGCCCAATTTGAGCTGGGCTTGGGAACTCTTCTGATAATCAAGCGCATCCCATTTGTGCATCGCTATGAGTTTAACATGTTTTTAAAACTGATTTTTTACTTGCCTGGCTTACATTATTTAACTATTGCGTTTCTTGATGAGCCTGGATTTCAGCATTTGATTTTAGCGGCCTGATCTCATCGGCGATGACGGATAGCGATTGCGGACCCCTGCGCTGGATCTTGCCATGCACCTCCATCCATCCGCAGCGGAAGAGCACCCTGCCGCACTTCTCCTGCACGTCGCTGAATACCGTGACGTCGGCCACGCCGCTGCCGTCCTCCAGTATGATATAGACCACGCGCCTTCCGGTGCGCGTGGGTGGGGTCTGATAACGGATGACCGACCCGGCGATTTTTACAGCCTGCCCGGTGGCCAGGGACGGCAGGTCGCTGATGCTGGTGAAGCCCTCGCCAAGATTGCAGAAATCCAGCGGGTGGGCCGAGAGGTCGAGTGAGAGAAGTTCGCGCTCGGCCAGCACTCTCTCTTTCGAGGGCAGACGGACCTGTAGGGGCGGGTCTTCAGACCCGCCCGCTGCTCCGACGTGACACATTGCCGGGCAGGCCTGAAGGCCTGCCCCTACCTGTAGAAGCATATTATCGTGGCTGGTCCTGCGCTTGAGTTGCAGCAGGCCGGGTATCTTCGCCAGCATCTCCCTGCGGTCGCCGAAGGCATCCAGAGCTCCCACTTTAACCAGGTTCTCCATCACGGGCTGACCCGCTTCCACACGCAGGACGAAATCGCACAGTGAGGTAAAGAGGTCCCTGCTCCTCTGGCTGATGATGGAGCATGCCGCTTCGCTGCTTACACCCTTCACCTGGCACAGGCTGACGCGTATTGCGTCACCTTCCACCGTGTAAAAGTCAGAGGATTTATTCACATCTGGAGGCAGGACGGCCACCCCGCAGCGCCGGGCCTCGGCGGCCAGCACGCGCGGGGGGTAGTAGCCCATGGGCTGGTTGGATAGTATGGCGGCGAAGAACTCGGCCGGGTAATGACATCTCAGCCAGAGCATCTGGTAGGAGAGCACGGCATAAGCTGCGGCGTGCGCCTTGCAGAAGCCGTAGGCGGCGAAGGCGGCGAGCTGCTCGAAGACCTCCTCCGCTACGCCGCGCTTGATTCCCTTGCGCATGGCGCTGTTGATAAAGGAGAGGCGCATCTTTTCCATTTCCTCGCGTGTGCGGTCATGGGTCATGGCGCGGCGGAACCCGTCGGCCTCGGCATAGCTCAGTCCCGCCAGGTCGTGTGCTACGCGCAGCACCTGCTCCTGGTAGAGTATTACTCCCAGCGTCTCGCCCAGTGCTCCTTTGAGGGAGGGGTGCAGGTGGCTCACCGGCTCCTGCCCGTGGCGGCGCGCCAGGTATACTTTGTCCATGCTGGATTTGAGCGGGCCCGGACGCACCAGCGATAGCGAGACGATGATGTCGTCGAAAGTACACGGCAGCAGGCGTCCCGCCATCTCCCTCTGCGCCGGCGATTCAAGCTGGAAGACGCCTATGGTACTGTCCTCGCGCAGCATGGCAAAGACCGCCGGGTCGTCGCGCGGTATATTGTCGATGTCTATCTTCAGTCCGCGGTTCTCCCCGATGCTGCGCACGGCCTGCTCGATGACTGTGATGGTGGGCAGCGCCAGCAGGTCCATCTTGACCAGTCCCAGCCTCTCTATGTCGTCCTTGTCGTACTGGCTGATGATGTCCCCGCCGCTGGACGGCTCCAGCGGCACCAGGTCTGAGAGACGCCCCTCCCCTATGAGAAGGCCGCCTAGGTGTACCGACAGGTGCCTGGGGAAGCCGTCGACGGCGGCGCACAGGATGAAAAACTCCTTTAGTTCGGGCCTTTTATAAACAGTGCTGTCCTTAAGCTCGGGCAAGGTATCCGCCTTCTCCATCAGTTGCGATGCAGAGAGCCAGTGTATGCCTTTGCAGGCCTCTTCGATAACGGGTTGCGGCACCTGCAGCGCCTTGCCCACGTCGCGAATGGCGCCGCGCGCCAGGTAGGTATTGATGGTGGCAATGCAGGAGACGTTGCCCTCCCCGTATTTACTGTAGATGTAATCGCGTACCTCGTCCCGCCGCCTCCGGTCGATATCAAGGTCTATATCGGGCGGCTCGTTGCGTAGCGGGTGCATGAAGCGTTCGAAGAGCAGGTCATAGTGGACGGGGTCGGCGATGCTTATATCCAGCGCATAGACCACCAGACTATTTGTTGCGCTGCCGCGGGCCTGGCAGCGTATGCCGCGCTCCCTGGCCCAGCGTACGACGTCCCATACTACCAGGAAGTAGCTGCAGAAGCCGAGTTTCTCAATGGTTGCAAGCTCCATCTCCAGGCGGGCGGATAGTTCCGGCGTCAGACTGCCGTATTTGTGCTTCGTACCCTCGTAAGCCAGCCGGCGCAGAGCCCCCGGGGCTGTCTCACCGGTTGGCAAATCGAACTTCGGGAAGCGCGGCTTGCCCAGTTCGAGATCGAGGTTGCAGAGCGAGGCAATCTCGAGGGACATTTCGGTGGCGCCGGGGAAGCCTTTGAAGAGGCGCGCCATCTCGGCGGGCGATTTGAAATACTGCTCCACCGTGCGCGGGCCGGGAAGCTGCGCGACCGGCACGATATGCCCGATGGAGTTGAGCAGTTCCCTGGTGCGGTAGTCGCGCATGGCCAGGTAGTGGATGTTGTTGGTAGCCACCGCAGGTATGCCATGCTCATGGGCCAGCCCATAGAGCAGGTGGCATAGCGACGTGCCTTCCCTGGCGGGATAGCGGGTCAACTCGATGAAGAAGCCGTCGCCGAAGACTTCGCGGTAGAAGCCTGCTGCCAGGGTGGCGCCGTGCTTTTGACCTCTGGCCAGCAGCGAGGGTACCTCGCCCAGACTGCAGCCGGATAGGGCAATGAGGCCGGCGTGATGCCTGTCCAGCAGATCGTGTGTGGCGGCCGGTTTGTTCCCACGCCTGTCGCAGTGCATGGCGGTGAGCAGCCGGCAGAGATTGGAATAGCCCGCCCTGTCGCCGCAGAGCAGGGTGAGGTGGTAGCCACCTTCTATGTCTACCTCAGCCCCGATGATGGGCTTAACGCCGGATTTTCTAGCGCTTTCGTAGAACCTGATGGCCCCTGTCAGGCGGTTGTGGTCGGTGAGCGCCAGCGCGGGCATGCCGAAATGGCTTGCTTTATCAACCAGTTGAGCCGGGCTGACGGCCCCGTCCAGGAAGCTGTAATAAGAATGTACATGCAAATGTACGAAGGACATTTCAATAGCCACCTCTCAATCAGTCGAACACGCGGCGCAGGAACCATCTCGAGCCGCTCTTGCACAGCTCGTAAATGCCGACGCCCCGCTGCTCGGCAGTGACACGGATCAGGATGCGCACCGGCTCCCCGCTCCACCATTCCGAAGCTTCACGCCACCAGGACAGTATCTCTACCACCCGGTAAAGGCGCCGTCGCCAGATGAAGGCCGTCGGGACGGACTCCCGGCTGACATGGACGGTTATCGGCTCATCAATCTGTCTGGACACTTCGCACTACCCCCTCCCGGGAAAGCGTATCCGGATTATAATAGAACAAATGTTCTGGTGTCAAATCGGGCATGTGGTATTTGAGGCTTTAAATATAAAGCTTAAAACGCCGGGTAAGCATAAAAAACGGAGCCCGTGTCGTTTCCGGTCCCGGGCTCCGGGGTTGTCTGGGGATTGGTATTCAGCGTTAGATATTTTTTAACGCCGGTTGCCGGTCTGAGATGGTTTATCTCCAGGCCGGGCTGATGTTGTTGGACTCGCCGTAGGTCAGGCGGCGGATGTTGGTGCCGTCTGCGTTCATTATATATATGTCCATGTTACTGTTGGCGTCGGAGACAAAGGCTATTTGAGTTCCGTCGGGCGACCATACCGGGGCGCGGTTGTCATCGATAGTTTCCCTGATTTTTTTGGCTGTCAGCATGGGGAAGGGGGATGATGCGTCCATGACCCAGATATCGCCTTTGGCGGCGGTGCCCCTGACCCAGACGATTTTATTTGTGACCGGCGACCAGTCGGGATCGGAGCCGTCCGCATCGACAAGCAAGCCGAACTTCTTTTGATCGCTGCCATCCGGGTTCATGGTATACAGAGTTGGAGTTAGGCCATCGCCATCGCGGTTGGAGGAGAAAAGGATTTTGGAGCCGTCCGGCGACCATGTGGGCACGCTGTTCCAGGCTATCTTATGATGATGGGAATGACCGCCTCCTGAGGGAGCCGGCTCTTCATGAGTTTCCCACGTAGAGCTATCGGTTAGTTGCTGAAGGTCGCTGCCGTCTGAGTTCATGATGAATATTTCGAGGATCTTAATACCTTCGTTATTGCGGACTTCGCCTGCAAATACGATTTTCATACCGTCCGGCGACCACCTGGGGAGTCCATCCCAGGCAGGCCTGCTGGTCAGCTTCCTGCGGTCGCTGCCGTCGGCATTCATGTTCCATATCTCGTAGTTGCCGGACCGGTTGGAGGTAAATACTATTTTGGATCCATCCGGCGACCACCCGGGCAGCCCGTCCAAAGTCTGGTTTTCACTGGATGTCGACCTTATGTCCATGCCGTCGGGGCTAATTGTATATATATGCATGGCTTGATCGCGGTCGGAGGTGAAAGCGATAAGCCCGGAAGGCTTGTAGCTGGCGGCCGGACCTGTGCAGGCAAATAACGACGATACTGCCAGTGCAAGCAGACCGGTAAGGCACAGCAGTTTAAATAGCTTGAAATTGAACATTTTGATCTCTCCTCGGGTCTGAAGTATCTTGTTCAGGAAAGTATAATTGCACCGTTGAATATTGGCAAATGTCCGTTTTCACCCGTACGGGGTATGCTCAGGCCGCCTTGCGGGTGGTCATGAACTCGACAGCCCAGTCGCGCATGGTCCTGGGAGGGTGGTGGTCTGCCTCATTATGTACCAGGGACAGCGACTTGGACTGGCATTTGTAGGCGCAGACGCCGCATCCTATGCACAGGTCTATGTTGAGTTCGGATACCCTGCCGGTCTTGTTGGTAAGCTCGCGAACACGCCCGTCCTTCTCCCTGACTGTGACTTTGCGTCCTTTAGCCTCCGGCGCCTCCTTGAGCTTCAATGCCTCCATGGGGCAGCGCTTAACGCACAACCCGCACCCGGTGCAGGTCTGCTGTGCCACCTGGATGTGGTAGTTGGAAGGCACCAGCCCGCCCGAATGCTTCAGGCGCTTGACCGCCTCGAACCACATGCAGCAGCAACTGCAGCAGTTGCAGATGGTATCGGGGCTTTCCTGCTGATTCGACATGGCATGGATGAGGCCGGCCTCGGCGCATTCCTGTAGTATGCGCTCGGTTTCCTCGCGCGTGATCTGGCGGCCGAAACCGTTATCCACAGCATAGCGGCCCAGGCGGTCGAAATGCAGGCAGACCTCAAGCGGATACTTGTCGGGTACGCCCGTTACCAGGCTCTTTTTCACGCGGCAGGGGCAGTAGCTTACACTGAAATATGTGTAGGAATCGAGATGCTTTTTTACTTCTTCGTACGGCAGTATAGCCTGCTTGTCCTCAATGGCGGCGTTTATGGGTAGCACCCGCAGGCCTTTTTCTTTGACGGTCTCCCAGGGCTGCATAAAGGTCGGGAAATGGTTGTCGGACATGACTGCGAACTGCCTGCTGGGCTCATCGGTCCTGCCCGGCCAACCAGTGGTGCGCATCAGCATGAATATATCATTGAGCATGTAATGCGGAACGCTGTCCCTTTCGAACTTATAAAGAAATCCCTTGCGCGTCAATTCGTCCAGCCTGGCGCCCAGTGTCGCGCGCTGCATACCCTTAAGTTCAGACAGCACATCAAGGTTTTTAGGGGAGAAAGGTATGCCGGTGAGAAATTCAGCCTCGGCGGGCGTATATTTTGCGGCTATGACAGCCAGCAGCTTCTCCCCGCCCGGGATGCCGTACCAGCTTTTCTTCTGCCACTCGATGAAGTTCAGGTAGATGTGCTTCTCCGCATCGGTAAGAACGGCGTCGGGTTGGTTCATATATTCCTCCATAGCGATGATTATTCAGTCCGCCAATGCGGGAGCAACAGGTTCAGCTTATCTGCGATCGGCCCAGTTCTCGAAGCACGCGTTCAAAGACAGCCATATCCTGTGCCGGGAAACTCTTGCGGATGGCGGCATCGAGTTCGTCCGCGAAGCTGATGATGCGGGGCCCCACTTCCCTGGCCTTTCCTGTAAGATAGACCAGCGCCGACCTGCGGTCTTCCGCGTTAGGCCTGCGTTCAACGTAGCCGTTTTTCTCCATGCGGTCGAGGATGCCGGTGATGGTTGAACCGTCCAGCGCTACACGCTGCCCCAGCTCGCCGATGGTTATTCCATCTCCCATCCAGAGGGCATTGAATACCATGTACTGGGGCGTGGTCAGGTTGAAGGGCGACAGCCGCGAATCATAGTGCTCGTAAACACGGCGCATCACGCGGCCGACATTGAAGCAAATATACTCATCCAGTTCATTTACCATAATTGAATACTTTTAGTGCAAAATATTTGTATACAATATAATAATGACACTGTTATTTGTCAAGTGGCGCACCCGCTGATCAAGCGCTGTTCCGCGTTGTACTTTTTCATGGCTAAACGCAGCCGGACCGGCAATGCTAAATTGACTCTCAACACCGGATGTCCTATTATCCGACCGGATAACCTCGACGGTTACGCTGTCGATATTTTAGAGGATGTGTGCGGGGGATTAAAAATGAAAAAGCAATTTTTCAGTACAATAGCCATCGCCTGGATTGCCTCTATAATGATTACCGCAGGCTGCAGCGCACAGGCCCCACCGGCGGGTAAAGCCAATCCGCCTGCGGAGGGTGGGCCCGCCGTTATACTGGTGGAAAATACTTCTATCTCCCTGCCGGTTGAATATTTCAAATCCGACAGGGACCGGTTCATGGAATCTATCCATTCGACTTTAAATAGTCTGCTGGGGGGTAAAAGCAGGTAGTGGATCTGCAGGAACTGCTAAGCGGCATAAGCTTACCCGGTTTTTCAGCCTTCCTGCTCGGCGTTATGGCTTCCATCGGGCCCTGTACGCTTGCTACCAACCTGGCTGCCCTGGCCTATATCAGCCGCAGGATATCCGACCGCAGGTTTGCCGTTACCAGCGGCGCCCTCTACACACTGGGCAGGATGATCACCTACTCAGTGCTGGGTATGCTTATCATTTATGCGGGATTGAGTATCCCGCTGATCGCCAATTTCCTGCAGGATCTCGGGGAAAAGGCCGTCGGCCCGCTGTTGGTTGCCGTCGGCCTCATTATGCTCTTCATCGACAGGATTTCTTTCGGTGAGCACGGGAGCACTATGGCCAATGCCGCCGGCAAGCTGGCCGATATGGGAATGATGGGCGCATTGCCGCTGGGCATTGTCCTGGCCCTGGCCTTCTGCCCCTACAGCGCAGTTCTCTTCTTCGGGGTGTTGATCCCGCTTGCTTTCAAGACCAGGGGCGGCGTGGGATTGCCCGCCTTATTTGCGCTAGGCACCGGCCTTCCGGTGCTGCTTTTCGGCACCCTGCTATCGCTGGGCGTGGCCGGCGCTGCAAAATGGATAAACGCCACCAGCAGGGCTGAAAAGTATATAAGAATAGCCGTAGCAGTCCTTTTTATTGTAATAGGCCTCTATTACATCGGGCAGTGGTTTAATCTTTATTGAGGGGAATGCGTGCGTCTCTGAGAGAGGGTGAGATTATGCTGGATCCGGGTTCAGGGGCCGGGTTTGGCTGCTTCACGGCTTAGTAACCCGGCCCCCGGTTACTATATTGATTGACCAGTCAGGTAACATATTTTACTCTCAAATCTGCTACAATATTGTTGTAAAATTATTTTTACTGTGGTAATCTGTTATTGCATTGTGGGACGAAATATAAGCGGTTGCGTTTATATAAAAACAAATAGGTAGGAGGTTGTTACATGGCGGACATATACGGAACAAAGCCTTGGCTGGGGTGCTACGACAAGCATGTGCCTGCATCCATTCAATATCCGGAAAAAACGTTCTGGGAGGCGGTGGAGCCCGCTTTCAAACATGATCCCAAGCGCGTGGGATTGCACTACATGGGTACCCCGTTCACCTTTAAGCAGATGGACGACATGTCCAACCGTTTTGCCAATCTGCTGAAAAAGGTCGGCCTGAAGAAGGGCGACATAGTGGGCATAAACCTTCCCAACCTGCCGGCGTATTATATCGGCCTGCTGGGCATACAGAAGGCCGGCTGCGTGCTGACCGGAGTCAGCCCGTTGCTAACGGCAGAAGAGCTCAACCACCAACTCAAGGATTCCGGCGCCAAGGTGCTGGTTACGCTTGATGCCCTCTATCCCCGGGTTATCAAGGGGATCGGCGGCACCGAGCTCAAGGCCATTGTTTTTACGGGGATAGCCGATTACCTGTCGCCGGTGCTGGCGACCATGGGTAAACTGCTCAAAAAGATCCCCACCGGCAAGGTCCTTCCCATCACCGGCATCGAGATATATCACTTCAAGGAAGTCATGAAGAGCATGCCGGCCACACCTGTGGCGGAGAAGGTCAGCATGGATGATACCTGCGTCATGCAGTATACGGGAGGTACCACCGGCCTGCCCAAGGGCGCAGAATTGACCCACCGTAACATGGTGTGCCAGATGACCCAGGTCACCACCTGGCTGGACACCAAGATGGGAAGCGTGGTAGGCATGACCGCCTTCCCGCTCTTCCATATCGCAGGCCTGCTGGTTTGCATGGCGATGATGTCCAAGGCCATCACTCTGATAGCTGTGCCCAACCCGCGAGATCAGCAGTTCATCATTAAGTACATGAAAAAGCATCGGCCGAATGTCATCGGCAACGTGCCGACTGTGTACCTGGAGTTGATGAAACAGCCGGGATTCCGTGACTATGATTTCAGCGACGTGCAGTATTTTGCCAGCGGCGCTGCGCCGTTCCCCTCGGAATATATCAAGGACTTCGAAAAAATTGTGGGCGAGAACAAGCTGGTGGAGGTCTACGGACTGACAGAGACCAGCCCCATCATCACCGCCAACCCGCGCTACGGAAAGAAGAAGCCCGGCGCCGTGGGCATTCCCCTCCCGGATACACTGATTAGAATAGTGGATCCGGGTACGAAAGAGGATGTGCCCTTTGGTGAGCCGGGAGAGGTGGCAGTGAAGGGGCCACAGGTATTTACCAAGGGCTATTTCAGGAAGCCGCAGGAGACAGCTAACGTGCTGCGGGATGGATGGCTCTATACCGGGGACATCGGCAAGATGGACGAGGAGGGATTCGTCACCATAGTCGACAGGCTCAAGGACATGGTCAATGTCTCCGGCTTCAAGGTATTTACGCGAGAACTGGATGATATCATCTGCGAGCATCCCGATGTCGACATGGGGGCAACGGTGGGCATACAGGACCCGGACAGGCCGGGCTCCGAGATCGTCGCCTCCGCCATCATTCTGAAACCCGGCATCGAGAAAAGCGACGCGGAAAAGGCCAAGATTACCGAGTATCTCAAGGGCAAGGTGGCTCCCTACAAGGTTCCAAAGCGCATAGAGTTTTACGACCAGCTCCCCACCAGCGCCGTGGGCAAGATACTCAAGAGGGAACTGCGCACCCTTATGAGCGAAAAATCCAGGTAATGCACTGAGGAGAAAATATGAAACAGCGTCCCGTATTCCGCACCCCACTTTGCGATATTTTAGGTGTCGAATACCCGGTGATGCTGGCAGGGATGGGAACCGTGGGCGGTTATACTTTAGCCGCCGCGGTTTCCAACGCCGGCGGACTGGGAATGATCGGCGCTACCTTCCTCTGGCCCGATGAACTGAGGTCGTGGATCAGGAAAACACGCGAACTGACCGACAAACCGTTCGGCGTAGATATATTATTGCCGGGCTCTATCCCCAAGGATTTCGACCTGGACAAGCTCAAGGAATATATCCCCCCCGAACACACGGCTTTTGTCCAGAAGATGGCCAGGGATTTCGGCGTCGAAGGCGCCAAAATGAAGGAGTGGCCCATCTCCGAGGAGTTCGGCCGCAGCCAGTTCCAGGTGGTAAAGGAGGAAAAGGTGCCCTTTTTCGCCCTCGGCCTCGGTACCCCTGACTGGCTGATACCCGAGGCGCATGAGGCGGGCATCAAGATCGTTTCGCTGGTTGGCAACGTGCGTAGTGCCGTCCGGATCAAAGAGATGGGGGCTGATATCATCATTGCCCAGGGACATGAAGCAGGCGGGCACACCGGCAGGATAGGTACCTTCGCGCTTGTTCCGCAGGTGGTAGACGCCGCAGCCCCCACGCCCGTGGTGGCTGCCGGCGGTATCGGCGACGGCCGCGGCCTGGTGGCTGCGCTGGCGCTTGGCGCCATCGGCGCCTGGTGCGGCACCGCCTTTTTGGCTACGCACGAGTGCTTCTGGGACTTCGTTGAGCTGGGCATGCTGAATAAGCCCACTATCGAGGCCTATTACCGCAAGCTGGTCGAGTCGGATGAGGAGGCGGAGCAGGTAATGCGTATCTTCAGCGGCAAAACCACCAGGGCCTTTAAAAACAAGCTCAACGAGGCCTGGGAGAAATCGGGCCTCAAGACCCTGCCCATGCCGCTGCAGAGCATGCTGGTCTCCGATCTTGTACAGGGCATGATGGAGAAAGGCGAAGCTGATTACTTCCCCATGTTTGCCGGCCAGGTCACGGGCCTGATCAAAAAGATCAGGAGCACACAGGAAGTGATGGACGACATAATCGGCGGGGCCGTAAAGATAATGCAGAAAGAATTCCCGCAAGGAGTGACGGTTAAGTCGTAAACTGTCATATATAGCAAGGAGCAGGCCATCTGGAGCAAAAAGGATACAGTTTATCATGCACAATAATAGGAGGTTACCTTGATGAAAGATTTCGATGCTGTGGTGGTGGGAGCGGGACTGGGTGGACTGTCCGCTGCAACCTACCTGGCCAAGGCCGGCAAGAAGGTTGTAATACTGGAAAAACACAACGTGCCGGGAGGTTATGCTACATCATTCCTCAGAGGGCGCTTCGAGTTCGAGATTGCCCTGCACCAGCTTTCGGGATACGGGAATGAAAATGACATGGGCCCGATCTGGCGCATCCTGCACGACAGCGGTGTATCCGACCGGGTGGATGTATTGCACATACCCGACCTGTATCGCAGCATCTTCCCTGACTTCACCATCGAGATACCGATAGGCAAACAGAATTACGAGGATGCCCTCATCAGCCAGTTTCCCAACGAGGCCGCCGGCATAAAAAAGTTCTCTCAGACCATGTTTGATTTCGCCAGGCAGGCCATGAAATCAATGCGCGTGGGCATGAAGGCAGTTATGCAGAACCCATCCGATTACCCGGACCTGGTCGGCAACTTCGGCAAGACGCTCTCCGAGGTACTCAACCCCATGGTCTCGGACGAGAAGGCCCGCGCCGTCATCGGACAGCTCTGGGGATATTTCTGCCAGCCTCCTTCCAAGATGGCCTTCCTCATCTACGCGCTGGGACTGGTAAGCTATATCAGGTTCGGGCCGGCCCATATCAAGGGGACCTCGCAGAGCCTTTCGCAGGCCTTTATCGATACTATGGAATCCTATGGTGGTGAGGTGTGGTTCAACAATGGCGCCAGGAAGATACTTGTAAAGGATGGCAAGGTGCGCGGTGTGCTGACCGAGGACGGAACAGAAATAGTCTCGCAGCACGTCGTTTGCAGCGCCAACCCTGTGACCACCAGCCTGGAACTGATCGGCCGTGATAACATGCCGGGCTGGTACCTCAACCGCCTGGGTGGCTGGACAGGTGGAGCCAGCACCTTCAACATCTACCTGGGCCTGGATTGTCCCTGCCAGGACGTCGGGCTGAACGTACATGAGAATTTCGTCAATAATACCTACGACCTGGACAGGCAGTATGAAAATATGCGCCACTCGCTCGATTACGAGCCGGACGGCAATGCTATCGTGGCGTATAACGTGGTCGACCCCGGCGTATCGCCGAAGGGCACGGCATCTCTGGTTATTACCCAGATAGCCTATGCCGATCCGTGGCTGAAGCTCTCCCCATCAGATTATATCGAAGCCAAAAACAGCATGGCCCGGAAGGTTCTCAAGCTGGCCGAAAAGGCGGCGCCCAATTTGCAGGACCATATCGAAGTAATCGAGATAGCCACGCCGCTGACCAACATGCGCTACACGGGTAACCCGCGCGGCAGCATCATCGGGTTCGACGAGAATTTTACCGGAACGGGGTTCCTGCGCATACCGATGCGGGGACCGCTGGAAGGGCTGTATTTCGCCAATGCCTGGGTCAATATCGGCGGCGGCTTTGAATCCTGTATCGCTTCAGGCGCCATGGCATCGCGCGAGATACTGAGGGATATGGAGAGAGGGGCTTGGGAAACCGATCAGATAGCCGGTATGAAGGATTCGCTGGAGAAGCAAAAGGTGCAGCCCAAAGAACTGAAAGACACAATAGCCACAGAGGAGAAGGTTGTTGCCGGCATTCATCCGCGCAGGCTGCAGCTCAAGGTCAAGCAGATTATTGCCGAAACGGCCAGCGCTAAAACTTTCAGGCTGGAATCGAAGGACGGCAAACTGCCGTATTTCCGCGCGGGCCAGTATATTAATCTCTTTGCCGAGATCGACGGTGTCAGGACTTCCCGGCCGTACAGCATCTCATCGTCGCCGGGCAAACCTTATTACGATATAACCGTCCGCCGCGTGGATGGCGGTTTCGTTTCGCATTTCCTGCTTGACAAAGTCAAAGTAGGCGATAGCTTTGAATCCACCGGCCCCAACGGATATTTCTACTATGAGCCGTTGATGGATTCTTCCGATCTCGTTTTCCTGGCGGGAGGCAGTGGCGCTGCCCCCTTCATGTCCATCATTCGTGAGACCATTGACAAAAAAGCAGCCCTGAATATCCACCTGATCTACGGCAGCCGTAAGCCGGATGACATAATCTTTGATAAAGAGCTGAAGGAAATCACAGCTAAAAATAAGAACATAAAAGTCGACTACGTGATCAGCGAACCGCCCGCAGGCTGGAAGGGCGCTTCAGGCTTCCTTGATGACAAGGTTATTTCAGCGCTGGCGGGCGACCTCAAGGGCAAGACCGTATTTGCCTGCGGCCCTGCGCTGATGTATGAGGTCTGTCTGCCGGCCCTGGCCAGGCTGGGTGTGCCGGCCAGGCGCACCAAGCAGGAAGCCTACGGGCCGCCGCAGGACGTCACCAGGGATCCTGCCTGGCCCGGTACGCCGGCCTCCAGGGAGTTCGAAGTCATCGAGATGAGGAGCGGCAAGAAGGCTAAAGCGAGGGCGGGCGAGCCGCTGATAAACTCGCTCGAACGCGCTGGCATCGTGGTGCCGGCCATTTGCCGATCGGGCGAATGTACGGCCTGCCGTACCAAGCTGGTCTCAGGCAAGGTGTTTACCCCGTCGAGGGTGCACCACCGTCAGGCGGATAAAAAATCCGGCTATATCCATCCATGTATGAGCTATCCACTTGACGACCTGCGCATCAAGATATAACTGAAGATAATGGATCGTATCTAATTTAGGAGGTATAGAATGACAACGAGAACAATCAATCTGATGGTAAAGACTCCGATCAAGGCACAGCAGGTGGCGCTTGAAGAGTTGAGCGCCGATGCCAGGGCCACCAGGCCCGGCTTTATCTGGTCACTCGACCTGGAGAGGGCCAGGCTGGTTACGCAATCATATAAAAAGACCGAGGGCCAGCCCATAGCCCTGCGCCGCGCCAGGGCGCTGGCACATATACTGGATAACATGACGGTCTATATCAGGCCCGATGAAATGATAGTGGGCAACTATGCCTCCAACAGCGATTCCGTGCCTTTTTACCCGGAGCTGGCGTGGAAGTGGATAGCCAGGGAAACGGCGCCGGGACAGGTCTATGCCGAAATGCTGACCGATGAGGGCAGGAAGGAGCTGAAGGAGATCGGTGATTACTGGGGCGACCGCTCCATCCATCACATGAGCAAGAAATATCTTACTCCCGAGCTTAAAGAGCAGTTCTGGATTTTCAACTGGGAATCCGCCACACCCAACTACGACAAGATACTCTCCATCGGTTTGAAGGGTATACTGGAGGAAGCCAGAGAACGGCTTAAGAAGCTCGACCGGGAATATATGGACGAGACCATCAACGGCATTGATTTCGTTAGGAAAAAGGATTTCCTGGAGAGCACTATCATATCGCTCGAGGCCGTTTGCCGGTGGTCCAAAAGGTACGCCGAACTGGCCCGCAGCCTGGCCAGGTCCGAGAAGGAAGTCCTCAGGAAGGTGGAGCTTGGCAATATAGCCGAGGTCTGCGATCGCGTGCCTGAAAATCCGGCCCGCACGCTGCATGAGGCCGTCCAGTCCTACTGGTTCATTCACCTGGTGGTGAATTTCCTGGAGATGCCTCAAGTGGGCTCGGGCATACGCTTTGACGTAGTATTCAACCCGTTTTACGAGAAGGACCTGGCCGCGGGAAAGATAACCCGTGAATCAGCGCAAGAGCTGGTGGAGTTCCTCTTTGTTAAATTCCAGGAGACGGGATTTTTACATGCTCCTATCTGGTCGGGTTTCGGCGGTGGTGCGCTGGGATTCCAGACAGTTACCATAGGCGGCGTGGATTCCAGGGGCCGCGACGTCACCAATGAGATGAGCTTTATCATCCTCGATGCTACCATGACCGTTCGCGCCATCGTACCGCCGCTGGCCTTACGCTGGCATGACGGTATACCCGGCAAGCTGGTGGACAAGTCTATTGAGTGCCTGGCGTCCGGCATGCCGCAGCCGGCCATTTTCAACGACAAGGTGGTGGTGCCGAGGCTGGTCAACATGGGAACACCAATTGAGGATGCCCGTAACTATTCCATCAACAACTGCATGGTCCCCACCATACCCGGCAAGAACTTCAGCCATATCTCGGCCTGGGCCAGCGGTGTGCCGGCGCCCCTCTGTCTCAACCAGGCGCTTGGCATCGATCCGCTGGCTATCTACAAGAAAGCCGGCAATAAAGTGCTCGATCCTGAGAAGATCGGCTCTATGGATGAACTTTTCAACGCATTCGTGGAAAACTACCGGCTGGTCATACACCGCCTGGTGCGCATCGCCAATATTGCCGATGCCCTCTATAAAGAGTGGGCGCCGCGCCCGTTCCTATCGTCAGTCATCGATGACTGCCTGGAAAGGGCACAGGACGTGCGTGACTGGAACTACATGCCCGATTACCGCGATGTGACCCTTTTCGGCCTCAATACCGTGGCCGATTCTCTGACCGCGGTTAAGAAGGTGGTTTTCGATGATAAAAAAGTAAGCATGAAACAGCTCGTTGAAGCCCTTAAGAATAACTGGAAGGGCTTCGAGGAGATCCGCCAGTTATGCCTGCGCGCGCCCAAGTTTGGCAACGATGATGATTATGCCGACCTGACGTCCAGGAAGGTTGCGATCACGATAGAGGAGGAGACCAGTAAGTGCAAGACCAACTGGGGCACATCGGTGCACGTGGACGGAACGGCGGCCACTGCCTGGTGGAGCTTCGGTCGTGTTTGCGGCCCCACCCCGGATGGCAGGATGAGTGGAGATCCCTTCAATGACGGGACAATCTCACCCATGGCCGGCCGCGACAAGAAAGGCCCGACCGCGGTCCTCAAGTCCGTAGCAAAGGTAGACCCGCTCTTAAGCTGGAACCAACTCTTCAACCAGAGCTTCATGCCGCAGTTCCTGGTGGGCCACAATGCCGAGGTCTTTGCTCAATACCTTAAGACTTTCGCCGATATGGGTATACACCACGTCCAGTTCTCCACCGTCAACAGGGATACACTGGTGGACGCGCAGGACCATCCTGAGAAGTACCCCACCCTGATGGTCAGGGTGGCAGGTTTTGCCGCATACTTCATCGACCTGGACAGGAGCATTCAGGATTCAATCATAGCCAGGACGCCGCAGTGCTTTTAGACTCCCGGGAGGCCGGCAATGCGGGCAGCGATAAAACGGAAAACGACTTGAAGGGGCTGATATTCAATATCCAGCGCTATAGTATTCAAGATGGTCCCGGCATAAGGACAACGGTCTTTTTCAAGGGATGTCCCCTGCGCTGCAAGTGGTGCTCCAACCCTGAGTCGATCAGCGCGCAGCCCGAGATGCTGGTGCGGGAGGTCAGGTGTAACGGCTGTGGCCGCTGTATCGACGTATGTTCCCGGGGGGCGCTTTCGCTGGCTTCCACAGGATTGTGGCTGGACAGGAATAAGTGCAACCTGTGCTTAAAATGCATAGACGCGTGCTGGGAGGATGGCATAGAGGTGGCGGGACGTTACATGAGCCTGGATGAGGTGATTAGCGAGCTCCGCAGGGACGAGATTTTCTACCGTAATTCGGGAGGCGGCATAACGCTTTCAGGCGGCGAACCGCTTTTGCAGGCGGACTTTGTCCTTGCGCTACTGGGCAGGTGTAAAGCATTGGGACTCAGCACGGCGCTCGATACCTGCGGTCATGTTCCCTGGCCTGTGCTGGAAAAGGCGCTGGAAAGTGTCGACCTGGTGCTTTTCGATGTTAAGCATCTTGATGCCGATGAGCACCGCGACGGAACCGGTGTGGACAACAGGCTTATCCTGGCCAACCTTGAGAAGGCCATGGATTCGGGTAAGGCCAGGATCTGGATCAGGGTTCCTGTGATACCCGGCTACAATGACTCCGACCAATATATGGAAGAACTGGCCCGCAGGCTGGGCGGCATGAAGGCCGAGAAAATATCCCTACTGGGGTATCATGAGTGGGGCCGGCCAAAATACCAGTCGCTGGGGAAGGCCTATCAGCTCAGCGGCCGCAAACCGCTGAGCGAAGAGCGCATGTCCGAGATCATCGGGATATTCAAGTCTAAAGGACTGGACGCCACCGCCGGATATTAACAACGCCGGCAAACGGATTGTCACGATAAAAAGGGGGCACAGGAAAGTAATATTTAGGGGGCTCCGCCGAAGCGAAGCCCCCTGATCAATCAGATCTATGCTCCTCCCTACTCTCCCCTCGAGGAAAGCCTCAATCTTTTGCTTTAGCCTTTGCGCTATAGCCTGTTTGCTACTTTACAGGGAGCTCGGGAGTTTCACCCGCCCTCCCTTTCTGCACGGGCAGAGCCTATCTCTGCTCCTCCGGCAGGGGAGAGCGATCTTGAGGAAAGTGCCATTCTACGAGCATGGCCTGTTTTTTGACCATTTTCTGCCTCCCCGGGGGCTAATCTCTCCTACTGCCCCTCAATTTCATGCTAACACTAATAACCGGGATGGTCAAACTCTATTTGGTTCGGCTTGCAGCCGGCCTCCCGGTACTCCATAATGGTGCGGGAATACATCATGATCAAGAAAATGTTGCTGGGCCTGGGCGGCAGTGAACTGAAGCAGCTTGCAGCCGATCTCGGTGAGAAGGAGTTCCGTGGCACACAGCTGGCCGACTGGATATACAGGCACGGCTGCCGGCGCGTCAGCGATATGGCCAATCTCCCTGCCGTGTTCAGAATGAAGCTGGATGAATCATGGGAGGTCGGACGCTCCACAGTCGAAAAAACCAGCATTGGCAGTGACGGCACCTTCAAGTTGCTGCTGCGGCCTTACTACGGCGAGCTGGTGGAGACGGTGGGCATGCCCTACGTGGAACGCTTCTCCTGCTGCGTGTCCACGCAGGTCGGCTGCCCGGTCGCTTGCGCTTTTTGTGCCACGGGCGCAGGCGGGTTCAAGCGCAACCTGGCGACCGGCGAGATGATCGACCAGGTGCTGACTGTGGGGGAGATCGCCATCCAGGAGAAAATGCTTGACCCGGAGGGCAGGGTCAGCCATGTTGTCTTTATGGGCATGGGCGAACCGCTGCTCAACTACGAGGCGACAATGACAGCGGTGCGCCTGATCAATAATGAACTCAAGATCGGGATGCGCAATATAACCATGAGCACTATAGGCTACGTTCCCGGGATATACCGGCTGGCCGCTGAACGTCTGCAGCTAACGCTGGCGGTCTCGCTGCATGCCGCTGGAGACGGGTTGCGCAGGAAGCTGGTGCCGGGCATGTCGCGCTACTTGCTGAAGGATATACTGGCCGCCTGCCAGCATTATTTCAATCACACCGGCCGGCGCGTGACATTCGAGTACTGCCTGCTGAAAGGGGTCAACGACAGCCAGGCTGAAGCGGCCGCCCTGGCTTCGTTGCTGAAAGGGTTAAATTGCCATGTAAACCTCATACCATTTAATGAGGTGCTGCAAAGTAATTTCAGACGTCCGCAGGCCGCTGCTATCACGGCTTTCCGGCGCGTGCTGGAAAATGACGGCATAACTGTGACACAACGGGAACAAAAGGGGGCGGGCATTCAGGCAGCCTGCGGGCAGTTGCGCCGGCAGTCAGGGTCCAAATAAGTAGATATACGGATTGAAAAAGGCGTTGCGGGTCCCCTGTCTAACTTGACTTTACGAGTCACTGTGTTAAAATTGACCGGTCAATTAACGATTGATATCAGCATGGATAGCACCTCCCCCGCTGATTGTGTGGATCGGAGTCTAAATGGATAGATATCCCTGGTTTAAGAATTATGATGAAGGTGTGCCTCGCACACTCGAGCCTTATCCACAAACTACCATGATCGAGGTCGTCGATGAGTCCGCCAAAGCCAAACCCTACCGCGCCATGTTCTATTTCAAGGGCGCCAGGCTGTTATATGATGACTTTGTGCGGCAGAGCGATGCCCTGGCCGCCGGCCTGGTTGCCCTCGGTGTAAAAAAGGGAGACCGCGTAGCGTTGATCTTGCCCAATTCGCCGCAGCTGGTGCTCTCGTTCCACGGTATCTGGAAGGCGGGAGCGATAGCGGTCCCACTCAATCCGCTCTACACGGAACGTGAACTAAAGCATGCGCTGGCAGAAGTGGATGCCGCTGCTGTGATCGCGCTTAACCCTTTTTGCCGGACCATTAAAAATATCCAGGCCGGGACTGCTGTCAGGACTGTCATCGCCACCAGCATCAAGGAATACCTGCCTGCGCACCTGGGACTGCTCTTCACGGTGGCCAGGGAGAAGAAAGAAGGTTACCGCATATCCCTGCAGAATGGCGACGTGTGGTTCCAGGACTTGCTGCGAAAATATAAAAATGCCCGCAGGCCGGATATTGAAGTCAAACCGGCTGATCCGGCAGTGATACTCTTCAGCGGGGGTATGGCTGGCACTTCAAAGGGGGCGGTTGGTACACATGGGGCGTTGATAATGACGGCCATGCAGATAAACGCCTGGCTCAGCCCTGTTTTAGAGCAGTGGGAAGATAAAGTGGCTTTGACAATGCCTCTCTTCCACGTTTTTGGCTGTGTGGGTGCGTTGGGCACGGCTATGGTCAACCATTCTTCCTGTATCCTCATACCCGACCTGCGTGATATCACGGACGTGGTTAGAAGCATCAAGAAATACAAACCGGCCTTTATGCCCGGAGTGCCCACATTTTATACAGGGATTATGAACCATCCCCTGGTGAAATCAGGTAAAGTGAAGCTGGACGGCATGAAGATATGCATGGTGGGCGCAGCACCGCTGATGGCGGAGACCAAGAAAAAATTTGAGAGTATGACGGGCGGGCGTCTGCTGGAAGGCTACGCCATGACGGAGACCATGCAGGGCGCTACGCTCAACCCTGTTATGGGCGTAAACAAGAAAGGTTCGGTGGGGATGCCGCTGCCGGATATAATCATCAAAATAGCCGATGCTGAAACCGGCCGCCGCAGCATGAAAGCCGGCAAGCTTGGCGAGATATGTTTTAAAGCGCCAAACCTGATGAAGGGCTATTGGAACCAGCCGAAGGGTACGTCGGCCATGCTCAGGGACGGATGGCTGTACACCGGTGATATGGGTTATCTGGACAGCGACGGGCATCTCTTTCTGCAAAGTCGCAAGAAGGAAAAGATAAAGAAATCGGGAGGAAAAAAAACAGCCATAGTTACCGCAGCCAAAATAATACAGGGAGGTTGAATTGATGTCGGAATCATATCCGTGGTTTAAAAGCTATGATGCGGGGGTGCCGCACAGCCTGGAACCATACCCGCAGGTTACTTTTTTAGACGTGGTAGAGGAGGCCGCCAAGAGGAGGCCCGATCACAGGTTTCTTATTTTTAAGGACAGGACCATCAGCTACAGCGAGCTTGTGCGGCTCTATTCGGTGTTTGCCGCAGCTCTCAAGGCCAATGGTGTAAAGAAGGGTGACCGTATTGCCATACTACTGCCCAATTGTCCGCAGGGTTTTATCAGCTCTTTCGCAGCCTGGAAGGCCGGAGCCATACCTGTGCCGCTCAACCCGATGTATACGGAGCATGAATTACAGCACTCGATAAAGGAATGCGGGGCTGAAGTGGCCATTGTACTGACACCTTTTTATGCCGCTGTTAAGAAGATACAGCCGCAGACAAACCTCAGGCTGGTCATAGCCACCAATATCAAGGAATACCTTCCGCCTTTCCTCGCGACGATGTTTACGCTTCTTAAGGAGAAGAAGGAGGGGCACAGGATAACATTAAAGGCGGGTGATCTCTGGATGGCCGAGCTTATGAGCAAGCACGCCGCCGACGCTGCCCCCGATAATAAGCCCGTCTCGGACGATGTTGCGCTGCTGCTTTTCAGCGGAGGCACCACCGGCGTTCCCAAGGGCGTTATCATAACCCATAGATGCCTGGTTGCAGAGGCCTGGCAGCTCAAGGTCTGGAACGACCACGTGCTGACGGAATGGGACGACGTGGTCATGATGATCATGCCGCTCTTTCACGTGTACGGTTTCGCCGGGGTGATGGGTACCTCCATCATGGGGCATAATCCGCTTGCCGTTGTCCCCAATCCCCGCGACCGCGACGATGTAGTGAAGACTATTAATAAAGTGAAACCGGCATACTTCCCCGCGGTCCCCACTATGTTTATTGCACTGCTGGAGCACAAGTCGGTCAAGGCAGGCAAGGTTGATTTTAAATCCATGAAGCTCTGCGTGGCATCGGCGGCGCCCCTGCTGCCTGAGACCAAGCGGCGTTTCGAGGAATTGACAGGCGGCAAGTTGATCGAAGGTTACGGCATGACGGAAGTGACCGCAGCCATCACTCTCGGACCCGTGGAGGGCAAGTGGACGCCCGGGTCGGCCGGAGTGCCGCTGCCGGATGTTATTTTGCGTATAGTGGATGTTGAGACGGGCGAGAAAGACATGCCGCTGGGGACGGAGGGCGAGATTATCGCCAGGTGCCCCCAGGTGATGTTAGGATACTGGAACAGGCCGGAGGCCACGGCGGAGATGGTTCGCGATGGTTGGCTGTATACCGGCGATATCGGCTACCTCAACGACGATGGCTGTCTTTTTATCACGTCGCGCAAGAAGGAACTGATTAAACCCGGTGGCTTCCAGGTATGGCCGCGCGAGGTCGAGGAGGTCATCAGCACCTATCCCAAGGTGGCTGAAGTGGGTGTGGCAGGGATCCCCGATGCTTACCAGGTAGAGGCTGTCAAGGCCTGGGTGGTGCTGCGTGCGGGAGAGACTGCTACTGCTGAAGAGATCCAGGCGCACTGTCGCGAAAAGCTGATAGCCTACAAGGTGCCCAAACATGTCGAATTCAGGACCGAATTGCCTAAAACGCTGGTTGGCAAGATACTTAAGCGTATACTGGTTGAGGAGGAGATAGCCAGGCAGAAAGCGGCGAAATAGTGCACTGAGGGGGTAATTAGGCGTGCAACGCTTAATCATAATAACAAATCTAAGGAGGTTCTTATCTTGTCCGACAAAAGATGGTTAAAAAACTATGACAAAGGGGTCCCGGCTACGCTGGAACCCTATCCCCAGAAGACGCTCGTCGACTATATAGACGAGGCGGTCAAGGAACACCCTGATTATCCCATGGTGCTGTTTAAGAAGAGGAAGATGTCCTATGCTGAGATCCAGAAGCTCAGCGACGAGTTTGCTGCGGCGCTGGCAGCTAAAGGAGTAAAGAAGGGAGACCGTGTAGCCCTCATCATGCCCAACTGCCCGCAGGCTATTATATGCCGCTGGGGCGCATGGAAAATCGGCGCTATCCTGGTGCACATGAATCCCATGTATACCGAGTCCGAGCTCGAGCATGCACTCAAAGACTGTGGCGCCGAGACCGTGGTGGTGTTGACCATGTTCTACAATACCCTGAAGAAGCTGCAACCGCGGACCAAGCTGAAGCTGGTTATAGCCACCGGCATCAAGGATTACCTCCCGCCGGTGCTCAAAGTGCTCTTCACCCTGGCCAAGGAGAAAAAGGAAGGCCACCGTATCGTGCTGCAACCCGGCGATTTCTGGCTGACCGACCTGATAAAAGCCCAGGCCGGTGCAAAGCGGCCCGATGTCAAAGTGCTACCGGGTGATGAGGCACTGATACTGTTCTCGGGTGGCACAACCGGCACACCCAAGGGTGTGGTGGGTACACATCACTCACAGGTCATCACAGGACTGCAGTTCAACAGGTGGTTCGGGGAGATAACTGAGCCCTATAAAGATGTGATGATGCTGGTGCTGCCGCTGTTTCACTCTTTCGCCACGTATGCGGTGATGAGCACAGCCATCGTCGGCCACGCGGCGCTGGCGCTGGTGCCCAACCCCCGCGACCGCGATGACGTGGTCGCCACCATCAATCATGACAAACCCGCTTTCTTCCCCGCTGTGCCTGCCATGTTCATCGCACTGCTGGAGCACCCTGCAGTCAAGGCGGGCAAGGTGAATTTCAGCTCTATGAAATGCTGCAACTCCGGCGCAGCCCCGCTGCTGTACGAGACCAAGAAACGCTTCGAGGACCTCACCGGCGGTCGCATCGTGGAGGGCTATGGCCTGACCGAGACCACCATGGCTTGCTGCTGCACACCTTATCGCGGAACCTGGAAGCAGGGATCGGTGGGTATGCCCCTACCGGATGTCATAGTCAGGATCGGCGATATCGAGACCGGCGAGGGCGATGTGCCGGCAGGCAAAGAGGGCGAGATCGTTTTCGAGGCGCCGCAGTTGATGAAAGGATACTGGAACAGGCCGGAGGAGACCAAGGAAATGCTGCGGGACGGCCGGCTATATACGGGCGATGTGGGTTACATGGACGATGACGGTTACGTCTTCATCACCTCTCGCAAGAAGGACCTTATCAAGCCCAGCGGCTTCCAGGTCTGGCCGAGGGAAGTTGAGGAGGTCATCAGCAGTCACCCGGCGGTTGCAGAGGTCAGCGTGGCCGGTATCCCCGATGCCAAGCAGGGTGAAGCGGTCAAAGCCTGGGTGGTGCTGGATGCCGGCAAGAAGGCGACAGCCGAGGAGATCCAGGCCTGGTGCAAGGAGAAGCTGGTCGCCTACAAGATACCCAAATTCGTGGAGTTCCGCAGTGACCTGCCCAAGACCATGGTCGGCAAGGTATTGAGGAGGGTGCTGCAGGAGGAAGAAGCGGCCAAAAGCAAGAAATAAAACAAGAATCTGCTGTCCCCGGCCGATATTGGCCGGGGACAGTTAAAGATATATTCGGGGCAAATAACAATAATAGTCTAATTGGAGGTTGTTGCATGGCAGAATATCGCTGGTTAAAAAATTACGATCCCGGTGTCCCGCATACACTTGAACCCTATCCACAGAAGACGCTCGTAGATTACGTGGATGACGCTGTCAAAGAGCACCCCGACTATCCCATGATGCTTTTTAAGAAGAGGAAGATATCCTATGCCGAATTTCAGAAGCTGAGCGACGAGTTCGCGGCTGCCCTGGCGGCCAA
>Ga0268284_1000178_pt1 | contig 56232 bp, 56 predicted proteins | sample saktaG_14_FD_190137 | JGI IMG/M metagenome (GOLD analysis project Ga0268284, IMG submission 190137) | Saline water microbial communities from Sakinaw Lake, British Columbia, Canada - sak_2013_06_06_40m | ecosystem: Environmental > Aquatic > Non-marine Saline and Alkaline > Saline ...
GCGACTGAAGTCAGACTATCAGCGCCATAGAGGCTTAACAAAGGAACACAGAATTCAGTATATTAGGTGGTATTGCTATTATCATAAATGAACAACTTTTTTCAAGTATTATGCCCGCAATGACGGGGGAGTAAATCGTCATCGCGAGCGCAGCGTGGCGATCTTGTGTGTGGTCAGTTGTTGCAGTAGATTGCCGCGTCGCCTTCGGCTCCTCGCAATGACGAGGTTAAGAGTTCGGCTCCTCACAATGACGGTTGAAAGGACGAGCCCTCAGTGATGTCCGTGCTTAAGCCTTCTGTCCCATCAGGAATGCGTGTATGGAGGCGGCGGCCCGTTTCCCTGCGCCCATGGCGCTGATTACCGTGGCCGAGCCGGTGACAACGTCACCTCCCGCCCAGACACGGTCCTTGACCGTTTTGCCGGATTGCTCGTCGGCTACCACTGTGCCGTGCCTGGTGACCTCCAGCCCTTTGGTGGTGGAAGGTATGAGGGGGTTGGGCGTGGTGCCGAGGGCGACCACAACTACGTCGACATCGATGGTGAATTCGCTGCCCGGTTTGGTGATGGGACGCCTCCGGCCGCTGGCATCAGGCTCTCCCAGATCCATCTCGTAGCATTCCATGGCCCTGACCCATCCCTTGTCATCGCCGATTATCTGCTTGGGATTGGTGAGGAACTTGAATATGATGCCTTCCTCCTCGGCGTTCTCAACCTCTTCATGGCGCGCCGGCATCTCGGTGCGCGAGCGGCGGTAGATAATATAAACCTTGTCAGCGCCCAGCCTGAGGGCGCACCTGGCGGAGTCCATGGCGACGTTGCCGCCGCCGATCACCGCCACCTGTTTTCCCACCTTGATGGGCGTATCGTACTCGGGGAAGAGGTAGGCCTTCATCAGGTTGACGCGCGTCAGGAACTCGTTGGCGGAGTAAACGCCGTTGAGGTTTTCACCCGGTATGCCCAGGAACATGGGAAGTCCGGCGCCCGTGCCCAGGAAGACCGCGTCGTAATCATTTTCCAGCAATTCGTCCACCGTGGCCAGCTTTCCCATCACAGAGTCGAGCTGCACATCCACACCCAGTGATTTTACATAATCAACCTCGGATTGCACCACATTCTTAGGTAGTCGAAACTCGGGGATGCCGTACATCAGGACGCCGCCGGCTGTGTGCAGGGCTTCGTAGACGGTGACCTTATGCCCCAGCCTGGCCAGGTCGGCCGCGCAGGTCAGCCCGGCGGGCCCGGAGCCTATGACCGCCACCCTTTTGCCGGTGGGCGGTGGCAGCTCGACTTTTGTTTCCTTTTTATGCGCCAGGTCCCAGTCGGCGACATATCTTTCCAGCCTGCCGATGGCGATGGGGGCCCCCTTCTTGCCCAGCGAGCATACCTGCTCGCACTGCGTCTCCTGCGGGCACACTCTGCCGCAGATACCGGGCAGCGCGTTCTTGCCCTTGAGGATTTTAACCGACTCCTCCATCCGGTTATCCCGGACGGCCTTGATAAACTCGGGTATATCTACGTTTACGGGACAGCCGGCCACGCACGGGCGCTTGGGGCACTGTATGCAACGGGTGGCCTCCAGCAGGGCCATCTCGTCCGTGTAGCCCAGCGCCACTTCATTGTAGTTGTGCGCGCGCACCTTCGGATCTTGCCGCGGCATATCCACCCGGTTGAGATTGATCTTTGATTTAGGTTTGTCTTCCAACTTCCGCCTCCCTTAAGATTTGCCGCACTGGCACGCTTCCCATCTGTCCAGGGAGTCCTTCTCTTCCTTGAGGTAGACCTTCTGCCTGTCGAAGGCTGTGTTCCAGTCCACCTGGTGGCCGTCGAAATCGGGGCCGTCCACGCAGGCAAACTTGGTGGCCCCTCCCACGGAGACGCGGCAGCAGCCGCACATGCCTGTCCCGTCGACCATGATGGAGTTCAGACTTACGATGGTCGGAACGTTGTAAGGCTTGGTGGTGAGCGAGCAGAACTTCATCATCACGGCCGGACCGATGGCGATGACACGGTCGATCTTGCCCTGCTCGAGCTTCTCCTTGAGCGGCTCGGTAACCAGGCCTTTGCGTCCGTAGGAGCCGTCGTCCGTGGTAACGATCAACTCATCGCTGACGGTCTTCATGCGGTCTTCCCAGAAAAGCAGGTCCTTGTTGCGGGACCCTATGATAGAGATGATTTTGTTGCCGGCCTGTTTCAATGACCTGGCTATGGGGTAAATGGGGGCGATGCCGACGCCGCCGCCCACGCAGATGACCGTGCCGAATTTCTCGATGTCGGAGGGCAGGCCGAGCGGGCCGACCAGGTTCTGTATGCTGTCCCCTGCTTTGAGCAGGCCCAATTTCCTGGTAGAGGTGCCCACCTCCATGGCTACCAGGGTGACCGTACCCTCGCCGGCGTCCCAATCGGCCAGCGTCAGCGGTATGCGTTCACCTGCCTCGTCGACACGCACTATCACGAATTGGCCTGCCCGCGCCTTTTTGGCTATGGCCGGCGCCTCGATCCTGAAAAGGTCGATCACCGGCGTCAGCTTCTCACTGGCTATGATTTTGAACATGCATGCCTCCACTCAGAATGATTTGACCTTGACAGGCGGCGCCGGCGGGTGTGAGAGCTTCAGCCTGTAATGGCACTTGTAGCATCTTTCGGCCTCGCCCACAGCCGCCTGTTCGCTGTATCCCAGTTCGACCTCGGCGAAGCCGCCCAGGCTCTTTGCCTTCTCCATCTCGGGCATGGCGGGATGCTTTTTGGCGGAGAAGCCCGGCTCCTCGCCGAACCAGGGCTCCATCTCCTCTACGGGCGCCAGCGCCTCTTCGATCTGGCCTTTGCCTCCCAGGTATTTGTCTATAGACGACGCGGCCATTCTGCCCTGGGCTATAGCGCCGATCACCGAGGCGGGACCGGTCACGATATCGCCGCCGGCGAATACGCCCTTGCGGCTGGTCTCAAGCGTCTTGTCGTTGGCCTTGATGTTGCCGCGGTTTACGGCCACATCGAATTTAGCCGGGATATCGGAGGCCTGCCCGATGCCGGCAATCACGTTGTCGTACTCCTCGACGTACTCGCTGCCGGGTATGCGCACCGGGCTTCTGCGGCCGCTGGCATCAGGCTCTCCCAGCCTCATCTTGATGCACTCCATGGCCAGCTGTTCGCCCTTGCGCGTTATCTTGTTGGGAGCGGCCAGGAATACGATCTTGATGCCCTCGTGGATGGCGGCCTCCACCTCTTCGGGCGCAGCGGGCATCTCGGCCCTGGTGCGGCGGTAGACGATAGTTACGTCGCTGGAGCCCACGCGCAGTGCGATGCGTGCGCAGTCGATGGCTGAGTTGCCGCCGCCGATGATGGCCACCTTTTTACCGATCTTGAACTGCTGCCCCAGCGCCACGGTGCGCAGGAAGCCCACGCCGTCCAGCACCCCTGGCAGGTCCTCGCCTTCCGCTCCCATCTTGGACCCCTTGTGGTCGCCGATGCCGATGAACACGGCGTCGAAGCCCTGCTGAAGCAGGTCGTCTATGGACTCTATCCTCTGGTTGACCTTGATCTCCACGCCAACTTTCTTGATCTCATTTATCTCTGCGTCGAGTATCTCGCGGGGCAGCCTGTAGGCGGGTATGCCGACGCGCATCATGCCGCCCGTCTGGGGGAGTGCTTCGAACACGGTTACTCCGTGGCCCAGCTTGGCCAGGTAGAAGGCGGCGGTCAGCCCGGCGGGCCCGGAGCCTATGACGGCCACCTTCTTGCCGGTGGATGGAAGCACTTTGTTGTTTTTCTTCCACAGTTCGTTATCGTGGTCGGCCGCGTACCTCTTGAGGAATTTTATACATATCGGCTCATTCAGCTTTCCGCGGCGGCAGGCCTGTTCGCAGGGATGTATGCACACGCGCCCCAGTGAACCCGGGAAGGGCACCTTCTCCCTTACGACTGCCAGGGCCTCGGGATACTTGCCGCGGGCGATGTAATTGATATACCTCGGTACATCTATGTGCGCCGGGCAGGCGTAGCTGCAGGGAACGACATAGCCTTCCCATTCCGCGATGGCCCGGTATCTGGCCAGCTTGTCCACCAGCGCGCCCACCGGGCAGACCTCAACGCAGGTGAAGCAGTATTTGCAGCCGGACTCTTCGTAAGTTGCTTTGACAGGACCTGCCACCTTGAAGCCGTCGATCTCCTTGAAGTCGATGGCCTTGATGCCCCTCAGGTCCCGGCAGGCCCTCACGCAGCGTCCGCAGGCGATGCACAGGTTGTAATCGAGGTCGAAATACGGGTTGTCCCGCTGCACCGGCAGGTTCCTGTAGGTATAGGGTATATTTTCGTTGCCCATGTCCAGGAAGTCCACCACCTGTTGCAGCTCGCAGTGACCGTTCTCGGGGCATGTTACGCATCTCTCGGTCACCTCGACGTTGCGCAGGCAGACGTCGAAAGGTTTGCAGCGCTCTCTCCTCCAGCAGGTGAGGCAGGCATTGGGGTGCTGCTTCAGTATCTTCTCCAGAGCCTGCTTCTGTTTCTTTCTGATTTCATCGGTGTCTGTGTGGACGATCATGTTGTCCGTTATTTTGGTATTGCAGGCCTGGACCGGTTCGCCTGTACCTTCTATCTCAACCGCGCAGAGGCCGCATTCGCCGGAGGGTTTTAGGTCCGGGTGGGAGCACAATTGAGGTATGTAGATACCTGCTATGTTGGCCGCCTCCAGCACGGTGCTTTCACTGTCAGCGGTTACGGATTTTCCATCGATGGTGAGATTTAATTTTGCCATGGTGCATTAACCTCCGAAAATGTCAGGCTTAAGAATTAAGGGACAGGTATTCCAGTTGGATATATATAAAATAATTGAAACGTTCAAACCAGTTTCATAATCTATCAGAAAACGGCTTCAAAATCAAACTTTACCGCCTGCTGGCTGCAATCGCCCTAACCATACAGCCGGTTCAATTTATAGCCGCTCAACGCGGGCAGAACCAGGCCGGGTGTATAAAACAGCCAGGTTATATAAATGGCGCAGGTCTGGAACTTGCCCGACTGGGTGGCGAAATGGACGCCCACCAGCAGGTCGCTGACGAAAAAGCAGGACAGGCCTATAGCCACCAGCCAGGCGTTGGCCTTCGGCATATAGCCGATCCTCACAGCAGCCCAGGCCGACCAAAGGGAAACGCCCAGGAACAGGCTGTAGACCAGCAGCAGGTAGAACATCAGGCCGGGCCCCATCGTGGGCAGGAAGAACCAGCCCATCGCGCCCCCTGCTATCGCCAGTATGAACAGCGCCGAAAGAATGTCCCATATTCGGTTGGACGTCGATTTCTGCGCCATGTAGCCTCTGAAGCCCCAACCGTTGCGAATGATAAAGAACACGTGCGCGACGGCGAACACCAGCATGCCGATCATGTTGATATCGAATACCAGGAAAATATCGCCGACGGCGATGGCGGCATAGGCGAGCACCAGACGTTTTGTATCGCTGCGGTTGAAACCGTCTTTGCCGATGATGAAGACCAGTATGGCCGAGATGAATGAAACGGCGACCTTGGTGGCGCGAACATAGGGTATCTCGGGCCGGGCGAAGTCGGCTGTGCCCGTCAGGAACTGGTACCAGTCCAGTGTGGTATAGCCGCCGAAAAGGAAAAGGATTATAAATAGGAAGGTTATTACCAGGACGCGTTTGGTCGCAGTCATATTGGCCTCCCCGTGAATAATTGTGTCTTGGCCCATTATATCAAACAAGAGATATGCCCTGGTTTGTTGGTATAACTCATTTTGAGTTGTCTCTGAATTCTGCGAAGAGTTGCCAAATTACGTGGACGCAATCTTTTTCCAGTAATTTCTCATGGTCTCCTCTAAAAGGCCGTTATTTAGGGTATTTAATCCTTGTTTAGATGCTCTAACCTGCGCGACTTTGCCAGCACTCATTGGTTTTGTCTTGGGATCTGACCATTTCTCTGTAATAAATTTGACAATGTCTTCGTGAGCAGACCAGGCAAGAACTAACTCTAAGTCGTTAATAGACATCAGTTCAAAATTAAATTCTGGGACTTTCTCTTTCTGTAACTCTTGAGTAACAATATCAAGAAATAATTCGGGAGGATCCAAGGGTTCATAAGTTATGATAATAGGAACATAGTTTGTTATGCCGCTTAGATCAATGCCGGTTTTTCCTGTTTTTAAGTCATTAATCTTGCCGGGCAACTTCTTTATGGTCTCTATTAGATTTCGGCGCATCAAGAGAACAATCTCTTCGTAGTCTCCATACGTCTTTGCCTTTTTATGCAGTCGTCCGGATCGAAATTCAAAGATTATAGCCGTTTCTCCATGCTTAACAATCCAATCGGGGCCACGCTTTCTTTCTTTACCGTATTCTGGTTCAGGGAAGACGTTTTTGTTGTCAAAGGAATCATGCAGCAGGGCCCCGCCATATTGCTCAAATGCGTGCCCAAACCACTCCGAAAATGGATTACCATTTTTCGTATTAAATTCATCTAGCAGATCATAGTAAAGGCCTTTTGTAACCGCATATATCATCAGAAAGGGGACTGGTATACAAAAACTAGAATCCTTTCTAACAATAACGGGTCGATCAAATAGCGAATTAAATCTATAAAGGCCGGCCCCGGGAAATTGTTTTGCTTCTTTTAAACATAATTCACGTAAGGTTCGTAAATCTCCCCCAACGATGGCAAGAAAAGCCTTAATCTTGTCGTCGGTAACATACGGGCTAATATCGCTGTCCGCAATATCCTGAATATCACGGATGCCAAATGTACTTTGACCTTGTGACATTAAATAAAAACATAGTCCTAATGTAATAAAATCAAGTATACCGAGACCCTTAGATTTCCTCATAACATCATCAGGATCAATTTTTGGGCTATTAATTTCTGCTTCAAGATACAATAGAATGTGTCGAGGAATGGCAGGACGTAAATCTTCGTGAAAAGGGAATTGTTGGTTCGTTAACCTAACTAATACTGTGATAAGACTATTGGGATCCATTTGTAGATTTTTTTCGATGGGACTTTCAATTGCTCCGACGTTATTGGCCAACCGAATAAATTCACGGTCACTCGGAACTGCACTCTGCGCTAGTAAACAATTTTGTGCTGCTATCATTGCGAGTTGGGCAAGTTTATGTTGAGTGATTCTTGCAGTTTGAGGCCCTGACTGGCCGCGCCAAGGGATTGAAAGCTCTCCGTCTGCACGAGTTGCTATTTTTACACTGTAGCGATTGCACATTTGCAGGAGAGCATCTGCGTCGAATTTTACAAGTTCGTTCCTAAAGCGACGTTCGGAAAAGACAGTGTTATTCATTTGTCACCCCTTGGCTTACCCAATATATTCCAAAATCGATAAAAATATTATGAGCTTAGGGAACAGTAAACACCACTCTTGGTCATGGCAGCAAACGTAAGAATAATTACACATTTCATCGTTTTGCCTTATGGGAGTGATACGCGCCAACAGAATCCAAATCAGGCACTTTACCTACCTGTTTCAATTAGATCTATTCAGGATTATACTATATTCAGAATAGGCAAACGGTAAGCTTCTGAGTTCATATCTGGACAACGAATGCTTGATCACGTGACCCCGGCGGAGATTTACGTTCATATGGACGAAGGAAAGATGACAGCCGCAAGAAATCAGGCCGTAAAGTATCTCACTGGTTTTACCACGACAGTACCGAGGTCTTCTGCTTGTTCTTCCAAGGGCCGAGGGTGGATAATATCATTTATAAAGCACCGGGGTGGGTCTATTGGTGGTACGCTGATAGGGAAAAGAGTATTACCAGCCGGACATCTGATCATCGAGACTTCCTCCCCCGACAAGGCAAACGAGATATCAGATTTAGTTTATGCCTGTTATGTTGTTATCAGTGCGTGCGATTACGTTGGGTTTGATCTTCTAAACATATATGGTTCAGTTCCGGTTATTCTGGATGAGAGATGTCGCAGTTTCCCCGAGAGATTGTATAGTCCCCGGATTTACATGGCAGGAATTATGGCTAGTAAAGCATCACACAAAGAAAGCCATGTCTATGCGACCCACAAATTGTGTTTTAGCTATCAGACCTACGCTGCAGCACCGATAGATTTAGACCCACATGGAGGTAATTTACCGACACCTAATCTCGCAAATCCATTTCCGCCGAGTGTTCGTATCCGTATGGCAGACGCAATCGTATCATCCTACTCAGCGATAGAAGAGCTAGGACTCGACATACAAGCATCTGCAAGCAGTCCTTCGAAAGACAAACATGGCAATTGGCTTCCTGAGAAACGAGCCGAGGTAATCTCAAGACTTGCGCAAGCAAATATAAATACAAAAGAAGGTTTCGTTTGGGATCTGCGAGGTGGCAGGACGATCATTGAACGAAAGAGTGTTTTTACTCGCAGAGGTAAGAAAAGCCCTTGGGCCAATGGTGTTCAGGTAAGGGATGAGGAAATTGACCTAGTGGACGCAATTGACAGAGCTTCGTTTTTACGAAGCCAAATAGCTAGCCACAAGTTCAGTAGCACGAAGAGTGCAAGGAGTAAACTGATAAGAGTACTATCAGTGTACGATGTATCCAATGTGCAATTGCTGGCCAGGCGTCTGATTCTCGAGTCATTGAAACTATGGAGAGTCTAGTTAGAGCCTGGGCCACTTATTCTTAAGTTCGACTATGCAATCCGATGTTTTGCTATTTTGCATAAGACAAAGGTTATGATTGTCGAGACTCTTAATTTTTACGTAGCCCTCTGCCCATATCGGAAGTAAAGTAATTTGATAAAATTACATTGATGCGTTTTATTATCGGGAGATGCCTTTTGGCAGTAAAGCGACTGTTGAACCAATTACATCGTTGTACACAGAAAATTCTAAATATTTTTTGTCAATGCGCACGTTGGATTTTTCAAGTCATAACAGTCGTTTTTTCAAGGCTTGAGTTTCAGATGCTGATCATTACATTTATGGGTATCACTGCGGGTTTCGTATTTTCCTCACGTGTAAGTTACATCCACGCTTTTAATGCTTATGATATGAACATGTATTCGTATGTGCAATTGGTGAGCAATAATTCAGCAGACAAGAATATATATGAAGATATAGCTATCAAGTATCTGCTTAAATCAGAAGACTACAGACAGGCCGTAGCTCGAACTACAGACATGTTTCAAACATCCCTTTTCTCTATTGTCTTTCTTTTCTTTGCTATAGTTCTAACATTGATAGATAAGGCTAAATTCAAAATATACGTGTTAATTCTGGTCTTTATTTCTGTATGTTTCTTCGCAGTTTCTCTATTGTTGTGGTATTCACCTATAGAGTTAACAATTTTTCAACACGACTATATACCAGGGTTAACCAGAAATCAGCCGCATTCTGATTTCATCGACAAGCTTATTGATAATACTGATTACCTGAAGAACGCTTTGTGTAGCTTCCCGAGATAGTGTTGCCTGCATCAGACTGAAGGTAAAATTATCGCTAGTTGCACTTTTTGGCTGATATTTCAATATATTGGCACGCGGCCCTGATTAATCTACAATATTGGCAAATATTTTAAGGCAGGTGTCATGAGAAAATCCGTATTTACTACCATCCTGATCGCCCTTAGCGTATTGCTTCTGTGCATCCCCTTTCTGTCATGCGCCCCGGCGGCTAAAAATTATGAGCTTAACCACGTGACGATCTCCCAGCCGCTGGACCACGCCAGCCCTGACGGCCCCCATTTTGATCAGGAGATATTTATTCTGGTCCCTCATAATGCTCCCGATAGCTCGCCCGTTTTCTTTATTCTGGGCAACGAGCACGACCTGACCAACCAGGAGCTGGTCAAAACATGGAATGCCTACGGCGCACCATCCGACATCATCTTCATCGAGGCCGAGCACCGCGGCTATGGCCAGAGCGTCAGCGCGGATGACACCCAGACTGTTCCCCTATATGTCACCGTCGACCAGGCCCTGGCCGACTATCATCAGGTTGTCGCGGAGCTGAGTAAGACTTACACGGGACCCTGGATGTCGGCAGGCTACAGCTACGGAGGTGGCCTTTCAATCGACTTCGCGTCCAGATATCCCGACGACGTCAAAGTAACGCTGTCCTCCAGCGGCGTCATCGACTGGCCTTTCACCATGGATGCCTACGACCGCCAGGTACGCATTACCATGGGGCCCGAGACCTATGCCCGCCTCGTGCAGCATATCAAGAACCTTCAGCCTGCCGAGATGTTCGACTCCAACTGGCTGGAAAGGGAACTGCTGATCGCAGGCATCCACGGCCTGACACAATACGAACAGTACAGGTCTTATTTGCCGGTCTTCCAGGCGGCCGCCAGCCTTCCCACCCCTGCCTTTATGGGCATACTTCATCTGATCGATGACACCATCGCCAAAAAAACAGGGTCGCAGTACGCGGAGTCCAATGCCAAGAAGAGCCTTACACGCGATGAGGCCATAACGGGCAAATACGGATGGCGCGTGTGGCGTTACCAGCAGTGCGCTGAGACGGGCATATTCGAGGTATCCGCCGGCGAAGACGGGGTTTTTAACCGCAGCAAAGACGATTTCTACGCGGAGAGCAGGGCGCTGTTCGGCAGAGACCCGGAATCCGCAGTCAAACCGGCCTGGTCCCCGCGATCGAAGCTGGCCGATTTAAAGGTCCCGCTGGTCTACGTCTGCGGTGGTATGGACCCCTGGCAGGGACTGGGTCTGGAAAAAGACTATAAAATCGCGCAGGGTTATTATTTCTATATCCCGGAAGGCCGGCACTGCCCCGATCTATCTAATATGGAGATAGGCAAGCAGGTCCTGGCCAGGATGCTCGAGTATGCCAGATAACGACTATAAGATCTTCGGGTTAAACCCCAACATCTTCTGGCTGGGGGCAGTGAGCTTCCTGACGGACGTGAGCAGCGAGCTCATCTTTACCCTGATGCCGCTTTTCCTGGCCAATGTACTGCAGACCGGCACGGTCATTATCGGCTTCGTCGAGGGCGTGGCGGAGAGCACCGCATCGTTGCTGAAAGTCGCCAGCGGGTGGATCAGCGATAAAATCGGCAACCGCAAAGAATTGTCCTTCATCGGCTACGCGCTTTCCACCCTGGCCAAACCCTTCATGCTGATCGCCAATACGTGGGGACCGGTCATGGGCATCAGGTTTGCCGACAGGTTCGGCAAGGGCATACGCAGCGCGCCCCGCGATGCGCTGGTGGGCGATTCCTGCGACGAATCCGAGCGGGGCAAGGCCTTCGGCTTCCATCGCGCCATGGACACTTCAGGCGCCGCCCTGGGACTGATCATCGCCGCGCTGGTTATATTCCTGGTGCAGGGAGATGTGTTGGCACTGCAGGCGGATGCGTATCGCTGGCTGGTTATACTCGGTGTCATCCCGGCCTTCATTGCGCTGTTCTTCTTCCTGTTTATTCATGAAGCGCCGAAAAAGGCGTGCACCGTGTCTAACGCAGGATCGATAGAAGCCGAGACCCGCCCGCCTGCAACATCAGCCTTCACGGGCAGGTTCAGGCTATTTTTAGTCATCCTTTTTATCTTCACGCTGGGCAACTCCAGCGATGCCTTTCTGATATTAAGGGCGCAAAACCTGGGGAACAACGTTTTCTATATCGTCCTCATGCTGATCGTATTCAACGCCGTCTACGCGCTTATCTCCACACCGGCGGGCATGCTGTCCGACAGGCTGGGCAGGAAGAAGATCATTGCGCTGGGCTGGACCGTATATGCACTGGTCTACCTGGGCTTTGCCTTCTTCAATACGGACTATGTAGTCTGGGTGCTATGGGCGATGTATGGAGTGTACTACGGGTTGGCCGAGGGCGTTGCCAGGGCCCTGGTGGTTGACCTGGTGCCCGAAGACAAACGAGGCACGGCTTTCGGGGCTTACCACGGGGTGGTGGGTATAACGTTGCTGCCTGCCAGTTTGATAGCGGGATGGTTATGGCAGGCCGTCAGCCCTGCGGCGCCCTTCTATTTCGGCGCGGCCACCGCTGTTCTGGCCGTGGCAGGACTGTTGATCTTTATTAAAGAATAAGTAGTTGTAGGGGCGTTCCTTCAGGTGCGCCCGAAAGGAATATCAACGTATCGCCTAATTTGCGAAGGCGCCTAAAAATGTCATTGCAATGACGAAAGAAAGCCCCCGTCATTGCGAGCGAAGCGTGGCAATCTTGTGTACCCGCAGCCACGCACAGGATTGCCGCGTCGCCTACGGCTCCTCGCAATGACGATAGGGAAAGGGGCTCGCAATGACGATAGGGAAAAGGGCTCGCAATGACGATCTGTTCCGGGCTGTTTATTAAAGAATGAGCCCTATCCCAGAAGGATATTGTCGATCAGCCTGGGCTTACCCAGCCTGACCGCCAGCGATACCAGCACTCTGCCCCGTATTTTCTCCACTTCGTCCAGAGTAGACGTATCGGCGATGCTGATATAATCGATCTTTGCTGCGGCTACACCCGAGATCAGGCTGTTCATGGCCTGCTTGATCGCAGCGGCATCCCTCTCCCCCTTCTCATACATATCCTTTGCCAGGCAGAGCGATTTATACAGCACCACGGCCGAAGGACGCTCCTCCGCAGTCAGGTAAGTATTGCGGCTGCTCATGGCCAGGCCGTCGCTTTCCCTGATGGTGGGGCAGACCACGATGTCCAGGTTCATATTGAGGTCGGCCACCATCCTTTGAATCACTATAGCCTGTTGAGCGTCTTTCTGTCCGAAGTAGGCCCTGTCCGGCTCGATGATTTGGAATAGCTTGTTGCACACGGTTGTAACGCCCTGGAAGTGTGTCGGCCTCGATTTTCCCTCGAGTTTGGCGGTTATGCCCCTGACCTCCACCCAGGTATCGTAGCCCCCGGGGTACATCTCTTTGTCGGATGGGACGAAGACGATGTCGGTCCCGGCTTGCTTTAACAGGGCGAGGTCGCGGTCGAGGTCCCGCGGATATGACTTGAAGTCCTCGCCGGGGCCGAACTGCGTGGGATTGACAAATATGGTGGCCACCGCCACCGTGTTTTCAGATTTGGCCTGCCTGGCCAGGGCCAGGTGCCCCTCGTGCAGGAATCCCATGGTGGGCACCAGTCCGACGCTGCCGGCGCACTCCCGGCGCGACTTCTTCATTTCGGCTATGCTGCGTACGACCTGCATAACGTTTAGAGGTCCTGCAACAGGCTCTCATCCATTGACGAGCTGTGTTCACTGGATGGGAAGGCCCCTGATTTTACCTCGGCGCAGTATTCTGAAACGGCCTCTTTCATTGTGGAGGCCAGTCTGGCGTACTGCTTGGTATGCTTGGGCACAAAATCGGTGAAAAGGCCGAGCATATCGTTTATCACCTGCACCTGCCCGTCGCAAAACGGGCCGGCGCCGATGCCGATGGTTGGGATCCTTAGTTTGGAGGTGATAAGCCTGGCCAGTTGAACGGGGACCAGCTCCAGCACAATGGCGAAGGCTCCGGCCTGCTCCAGCGCCAGGGCGTCCTCTATAAGGCGCTTTGCCGTATCTGTGGTCTTTCCCTGCACGCGATGTCCGCCCAGCTGATTTATGGATTGGGGGGTCAGGCCTATGTGCCCCATGACCGGTATGCCGCAGTTAACGATGCGCCTGGTTGTCTCCGCCATGACCACGCCACCCTCCAGCTTGACGGCCTGGCAGCCGCCCTCCTGCAACATCCTGCCGGCATTTCGAATAGCCTCTTCCACGCTTGCCTGATAGCTCATGAACGGCATATCCCCGATGACAAGAGCCGTTTTGCTGCCGCGGACCACTGCTTTGACGTGGTGCAGCATCTCGTCCATGGTAACAGGTACGGTGGAATTGTAGCCCAGGACGACCATGCCCAGGGTATCGCCGACAAGTATGAGGTGTGTCCCCGCCTCATCAACTATCCTGGCAGTGGAGTAATCGTAGGCGGTGAGCATGATTATTTTCTCACCGGCGGTTTTGAGGTCCTGGATCTTGTTGATGGTAAGCCGCATGGATGCCAGCCTCCCTCTACCTTGCGGCTATAAGATTGTCCGTCCAGGCGTCCGCGTTCTTTGTCGATGTTATGCGGTTATGCCTGTCAACGTAAACCAGGCGGGGCTTTACCTGCCCGGCCTCATCGGACGGCACCTCCTGGTAGGTAAGAATAATGATCACGTCGCCCACGCAGGCCAGCCTGGCTGCAGCGCCGTTCAGGCAGATATCCCCCGAGCCGGGGTCGCCCTCGATGGCATAGGTACTGAACCTGGCCCCGTTATTGATGTTGAGGATTTCAACCCGCTCGTAAGGCAGGATGTCCGCCGCCTTCAACAGGTTGCTGTCGATCGTAATGCTGCCTTCGTAATCGATGTTGCAATCGGTTACACGGGCTCTGTGAATTTTGCTCTTGAGCATGGTCCTGTTTGACATCCTTTTTATCTCCTTGCCGGCATTGAATATGTGTTATTGCCTCGATTTATCTGTCGGCGCTGACAGGTAGCCGGCGGCGAATTCCAGTTCATTGTAAACATATCCGTAATCGGGGGCCGGCGCTTCGCCCGGCCTGTTCAATAGATTACGTATCTCTTCCGCGGTCTCCAGGCTGATCCTTCCTTTGGCGAGGGCTATCTCTAAAGTTTTCAGGCCCATGACGCGGTAGATATCCATTTTTTCCGATTGTCCGTTTTCCAGGGCGGTCACATGCTTGCGCACGGTCTCGACGTCGCCCCTGGCTATAGGTCCGGTCAGGCAGCCCGGTATGCCCACACGCTCTATATTCCTGACGGTTCCTTTGAGCAGGGGAAGCAACGCTTTGACAGCCTCTTCCTGAGGTATTCCAAACGATTGCCACAGGTCGGCGGAGGTCTTCATCAATGCAACCAGGTAATTTGAAAGGGTTACCGCGGCAATATGATATGTTACCTTGTCGCCCGCCTTGAGCAGTATGATATTTCCTTCAAGCGCCTGTGCCAACTCATGCGCTACGGCCAGCCCCGCCTCGTCGCCTTCAAGGGCAAAGGTGGAGCCGGATAGATTATTAATAGCCTCTTCTAAGCCGGCAAAGGTTTGCAGGGGATGCAGACAACAGGTATGGGCGCCGCTCCTGCCGGCCGGCTCCAGGATGTCTATGGAGTGTACGCCGCTGCAGTGTACTGCGACCTGTCCCGGGCGCCACCTGATGCCGGCGGCGATATCGGAGATGATATCGTCGGGCGTTGTGATAAAAACCACCGAGGCCAGGTCGGCAACCTGCTGGGGTCCGTCGCATACCGTGCAATCGCTGACAAATGAAGCCAGCCTTTTGGCTGAGCCCAGGCTCCTGCTGCTGACGGCCACGACCGCGTAACCCCGCTGCCAGAGCCGGGCCGCGAGGGCTGTGCCGGTCATCCCGGCGCCTATAAAGCCTATGGTCATTTTCATATTTTCACGCCTCTCGGGCAATAAAAAAACCTCCCAGGCAGCAGCCGGGAAGGTCATTACAGACACTCTGTATATACCGTCTCGGTCATCGCTGATCCAAGCGGACTTTGTATTCAGTTACACTACTTTTGCCTCACCGCCCCTGCGGGTCGATGGACATTATTATATTAGGATTAAATTATTTATTTGTCAATTGTCCCGTAGGGAGGTACCTTCAGGTGCGCCCGGTAACGCGGGTGGGTTTAAAAACCCGCCCCTACAGCTTGAATTCCCAGCGGCAGTAATAGTCCTTATCGTTCTCGCGCGGCGGTGTTTTCAGGCAGTTGACCTGTATGTCCTGGTTGAAAAAGGAGGCATACAGTTTGTTCAGCCTGGGCTCCACATTATTGCAGATGTCGTTCTCCCTGCCACGGCCCTCTCGTTCCAGGGCACTGACGGTCGGGCAGTGCAAGACCGTCCATATCACATGGTTATCGTTGATAACCTCGAAGTTGGACTTGATGTTCCAGGCCCACGGGCTGAGCTGGAAGGCTTTCATCAAAGACTTTACATCCTTTCCCGTTATATTGAGGCCTTTGGTTATCTTGTTCATCTCGTAGTGGCACAGTTTTTCCCACACCAGGATGTCGCAGGTCAGGGCCTCGTCATTGCCCGACCGGTCCATCAAGGTCAGGTACCAGAAGCCGTCCAATGCCTTGTAAAGCTGGGCATATATCTTGATCAGCTTTTCCAGCGCCTCGTATGAGAAATCGCTTGGCTTCAGGTCCGGCTTGAAATCGCCGCTGTAATCGTCCAGTTTCTTCACGAGAGCCTCCTTAATCGTTGTTGGAGATAAACGGCAAAAAGCCGGGCAGCATCCGATCCTTGTCGTTCAGATTATCAGTTTTGGCTGGCAGCGGCTGCAGAAATAGGAGCTTTTGACGTCCGTGTCTATCAGGCTTTGTGAGAAATGCATGACACATTTGCCGTCACGGCAATGTCCCAGGCCCATAGTGTGTCCAAGCTCGTGGACGGCCTCTTTTAGCGATCTTTCGATCAGGAGCTTCCTGTCACCGGGGAGCGCCCAATCTTCTCCTCTCAAATGATGCAAGGATATCAGCGCCACGCGGCCGGCGCTATCGGCCTGTCCGAATACGAAGTTGAGGCCGTGGGCGTAGATGCTGACTTCTGTCACGCCCAGAATGTATGCAGATTTATTTATATGTTGCCGCAGACCGTCGATCAGGGTATCGGACAGATACTGGTTCCTGGCCGGATCAAATGCCTGGCCCGGCACGGTGATGGGAGGCTGGATATGAACAGGGCAGCCAAATATGGTTGCAAGGCCGCCTTTCAATTCCTGCAGGATGCCGGGTTCCATATCTCCGATGGGGACCAGGTTTACGTTCATTCACCGATATGCCAGCCAGGCCAACATCTCGGCCAGCACGTACCTCTGGTTGTTGCGTGTTAGTTCGGTCACCTTGATGTCCCTGATCTGCCTGATAGTGTCGGCCAGCGGATGCGGTTTGAGAGTTATCGTACCCAGCACCTTCTTGGGGCTGCTTAACGCATCCTGAACCGCCTGTATAAAGCGCGGGGAGAAAAGCTCCATCTTTCCGATCTCGTCGATCACTATTACGTCGTTGTGCTCTATGGCATTGTAAATGGCATCAACGCCGGTGGTGTTGAGCACCTCAATGTCCACGCCGTACTTGCCCACGCGGAAAGGGCTGTCGATGGTTATATGCGCCAGTACCCCTTCTTTCTCATCCAGAGTGACTATGCGGAAACCTTCCCTGACGCCCACGTTCCTGATTTCCTGCGTAAAGAAGCCGCCGGCGTTACACTTAGACTGTGTAACCGCCTGCTTGATGATACTGGTTTTACCTGTACCGGGCATGCCCGTTAGCAGGTAAGCTTGCCCCATCAACCCCCTTCGGCGGACTCAGGTTTCTTTTTCCGGCTGGTGGCCTTTTTGGGTGCGGCAGCCTTCGCCGCCGTAGTTGGTCCGGCTGTCGGGCCGGCTTTCTTTTTTACCGGTGCTTTCCTGGGTTTCTCCACCTTTTCAGCTGTTGCAGCCTTTACAGGCTCGGGCTTCTCTTTTTTAACCGCCGGCTTTTTGGCAACCGAGGCTTTCTTGGGCTTCAATATGTCGGCCAGCGCTTTGACAGGTTTGGGTATCTCGATCTCTTTCCTGGCAGCCACCTTGACAGCCGGCTTGTTTGCAGCGCCGGATGCGAGGTTTAACGCCTTCCTGCGCTCCTCAAACTTTTTCCTCTTGCGGCGATGTTTCATTATGGCCATTTTCTTACGTTTGTTCATTTCATATCACCTAATATCATTACCTTAAATATAAAACACGCTATGTATTATCGCTAAAGCGGCCGCAGATTTCAACTCTGGCAGTCATCTATGAACCGTATTTTCGCCTCGCTCTGGAGGAGAGTTCAATCAGCAGGCTGTAGACGTATTCCACGGCATCGTGGGAAAGGGAATTCAGTGCGCAGCTCGGGGTAACCAGGCTTTGCCTGACCACCTGGCGCACTGACAGACTATTATTAGTCAGGTGTGACAGCGCATCACCAAACCTGTCGAAGAGGCTGGCCGGAGTTTCTTTTTTTAACGACTCCTCGTCATTGGGAACGATGCCCCAGGCAATCGTCCGGCCCCGCCTGATGTGGGACAGCAGGTCGGGCAGGTAACACAGCACGGAATCGAGGTAGCTGTAGGCGTCGAAGCTGATAATATCGATGGGCAGGCTGAGCAGCAGCGACCAGTCCGTGCCGCCGCAGCAGTGGATTCCCTTGATCCCCTTGATACCGCCCAGGACCTCGGTTAGCTGGCTCGATATCTGCTCGTTGGACAGCGCCACGAACGCCGATCCCAGCGAGGTCAGGTACGGTTCATCTACAAATATCACCGTCTTTTTGGAGAACGAGCCCATGAATCTTTCGAGCCAGGCAGCTTTCAGCCTGAGGAACTTGCTGACTGCATCGGCCAGCGTCTCGTCATAGATTATTCCTTTTCCCGAGCTGTCGGTGACGCATAAACCCCAGCTGATGGGACCGGTGATTTGCCCCTTGACCAGAGGTAAAGTCGTATTGTTGGACGCAAGGTAATGCAGGCCTGAAGCGTGCTCTTGATCGATGGCATAGCCGCCCGTATTGCCGTCGGCCCAGTCAAAGTAAAGCAGCTCCATCGTGCTGTCGAAATCGGACCCTCTTTCAACCCGTATCGTCTGGCCGTCCACGGCAATGCCGGGGAATCCCTGGCTGAATTGTATATACATATTTTCCAGGTTGGTCCGCATGGGCAATTGAGGCCATGCCGGCAGGTCCACCAGGTATTTGTTTATCCCGGCGCAGGCGATGGCGGCATCGGTATACGGCATGCCGCCTATGATCGTGGCAGCGCAGTTGAAATCAGGCACGGATATAGCACCGCTCCTATTTAATGTATTTCCCGATAATGATATCGAGATCCTTCCTGGCTTTTTCAGGTATCAATTCGGGGGCAGTTATTATGGCATTTTCCAGTGCCTGACCGCAAACGCACTCCTTCTTTGCAGGCAGATTAATAATAGCCTGTCGCAGTATCTTTTTGGCCGTCTGCATGCTCTTTTTCAAGTTTGATATGACCATCTCGGTGGACACAGTCTCGCTGAGCTCGTTCCAGCAATCGTAGTCCGTGACGATGGCCACCATGCCGTAGCAGATCTCGGCCTCCCTGGCCAGTTTGGCTTCGGGAAGTGCGGTCATCAGGATGATGTCCGCGCCCCATGACCTGTATAACTCCGATTCGGCGCGGGTGGAGAACTGCGGCCCCTCCATGACCATGCAGATGCCGCCGTCATGAACACGGACGTCCGACCGGTGGGCCGCATCATATAATACATCGCTTAACTGCGGGCAATAAGGGTCGGCAAAAGCCACATGCCCGACTATCCCGTTGCCGAAAAACGTGTCCGGCCTGAGAAAGGTACGGTCGATAATCTGGTCCGGTATAACGATGTCCATGGGCTTGATCTTTTCCTTGAGGCTGCCGACGGTGGAGATGGCGATTATATATTCCACGCCCAGTGACTTGAGGGCGTAGATATTGGCCCTGGACGGCAGCTCGCTGGGGCTGATCCTGTGGCCCACGCCGTGCCGCGGCAGGAATGCGGCGTGAACACCTTCGATATTGCCCAGCGTAATGACATCGCTGGGGTCGCCGAACGGTGTTTTAATGCTAACCTCCCTGACATGCGTCATACCTTCCAGTTGATACAGGCCGCTGCCCCCGATGATACCTACCCTGGCTTCCTGCATTATTGAACCTCCTCTAGAGTGCATTTGATGTTGCGCTTGTATGGCGGCCTGATTATGCCTCTCTCCGTTACGATGGCATCCACGTATCTATGAGGAGTGATATCGAAAGCGGGATTGGCCGCCCTAACTCTATCTGGCGCGATCCTCACACCGTTGAAAGTGAGCACCTCTTCCTGGCCTCGCTCCTCAATGGGGATATCATCTCCGGAATCGATGGATATGTCTATGCTGCTGAGCGGCGCAGCTACATAGAAGGGGACCCCATTTTCCTTTGCCAGCACGGCTATGGAATAGGTGCCGATCTTGTTTGCGGTATCGCCGTTGGCGGCGATGCGGTCGGCCCCGACCATGACGCAGTCGATTTTACCCCGGCTTAAAAAGTGGCCGGCCATATTGTCGGTTATGAGGGTGACGGGTATTTTCATCAGTTCCAGCTCCCACGTGGTGAGGCGGGCTCCCTGCAGCAGGGGACGTGTCTCATCAGCGAATACTTTAACCTTTTTCCCCTGCTCTGCCGCAGCTTTGATGATGCCCAGCGCAGTGCCGTACTCCACGCCCGTAGCCAGTTGCCCGGTGTTGCAATGGGTAAGTGTCGTGCATTTGTCGCCGATGAGGGCTGACCCGATCCGGCTGAGGTCCGCCATAGCTGTGGCCTGCTGCCTGTGGATCAGCCGGGCTGTCCTGGTCAACTTCTCTTTGGCCTCCTCAGAGGATCTGCACATCGAAGCCGCCTGCCGCATCCTGTTTATGGTCCAGAACAGATTGACCGCCGTGGGCCTGGACCCTGCGAAATCTTGCAGGATGCGTGCCAGTTTCGTGTTAAATGCTTTTATCGACGATGCCTCGATCGACTGTGCTCCCAGTGCTATACCATAGCCTGCGGCGATGCCGATTGCCGGGGCGCCGCGCACCTTTAAGGTTTTTATAGCTGATACAGCTTCCCTGTAGTCCGATATATCAAAATAAATCTCATGCAGCGGTAGCCTGGTCTGGTCAAGTAACCGGAGACTATCCCCTGTCCATTGGATCGGTTTCACCGGCTGCTCCCTATTGTTGACCGGCGCGAAGGCCGGGGCATATCCTCATATACTGCAATGTCCATGTGAATAAATAAAGGGCAGCCTCACAAGCGCTGCCCTTTATTATAGCATCCTGCGGAAATATCACTTGGACGGCGCCGCATTGCGCCTGGCCTTGTTCCTGCGCCGTACTATAAAAATGATCACCAGCGCTATGATCCAGACCGGTGAGAACACGAGCAGCCAGATCAACAGGCTGAGCAGCACTTTTCCAAAGGCTATTAGACCGTCTACAGCGCCCTTGAAAACTCCCGAGATATCCCAACTGCTTTCGCCGATCGGCCTGGACTTATTCAAGGTTACCTCGATCAAGGATGTATCGGATGTCCTGTCCAGGTACTGGATGCGGCCCTTGACCCTCTCGATGTTTCCCCTGACATTGGACAGTTCACGTTGCACTTCCAGCATATCCTTGACATTGTCAGCCTTCCTGAGCAATTCGAGGTACTGTGCCTCGGTCGCCTCGTAATTGCTCAGTTGTGCCTTCAAATCCGTGTACTGCTCGGTTACATCCTGGCTGTTGGTATTCTCGTAGGTGACCTTGATAGCCAGAGCCCGCAGCTTAACCAGGGCATCGTTGAACTTATCCGCAGGGACCCTGAACGAGATGAACCCGCTGGGCTGCTCCTTGTTGGCGTTCAGGTTGGAGGAGACCACGTACCCCTGGTACTGGGCGGCCATTTCAGCGATGTCAGCCTGCGCCTTGCTGATATCGTCGACCTCCATGGTAATCGAACCGGTCCTGACTATTTTGCGGTCTATGGCAGAGTTATCTGCGCCGCCGCCGGCTTCACCGCTGTATGCAGAATCCTCCGATATCATCTTGGGCTGGAGAAAAGACGGCGCGGGCGACATTGGCGGCGCGGATGTCGTGCCCAGGCTCTCGCTTTTACTGGAGCACGCCACTGATATCAGCAGCGCGGCGACGAGGGCCAGCAACAATGCAAATTTGATCGTTCGGTTCATTTCATCCTCCATACGGCGCGTTCCGGCGCCTTAATTATATATATTACTGATATCGATAACTATTTGAAAATTCACTTTGTGGTTGTGGAATTGCCGCTGCCCTGGCGGATAGTTGGAGAAGTAACCGCATCGATCGTATTTTTTATCACCGGTGTTACCGTTGTGGAAGGCGCCTGCGTATTTGGCACGGTGTCCACCGGCTTGACCGTGTCCGTGACAGGCCTGATCGGGTCTTTATCCGAAGGCGGGATATATCTTGGCTTATCCGGTGTCACGAAATTATCATTGCCAACGCGTTCAGGCTTTTTAACGTCCGGCAAAGGCTTCACCGGAAAACTCTCCGGTTTGGGTGTGAAATCCTCCGGTTTATTATCCTGCTGCTGTCCCTGGTTCAAATTCTGTTGTGACCATTCATTGGCTTTCTTAACGCGTTCAATGGCATTGAGTATGGCCGGCCTGGCTGAATCAGGGGCGTTTTCCAGCGCATCCTGCAGCGTAGTCAGGCTCCTGGCCGTGGTGGAGTTCAAGGCGTTCTTCGCCTTGTTGACGTTCGCGGTCGCGTTCGGCGTGGGCAGTGGCCGCTTTACAGCCGCCTGCCCTTCGCCTAATTTGTTGTCAGTAGAGGTGAAAGGAGGTTTTACCTGTGTGGTGGCGGCCGGCGCCGGCTGAACGGGCTGATCGTAGCCTTCTGTATTCGATGTATCGGTGGGAAGGGCCGTTGTCATTGCAGGAGAGCCGGCGGAAGTTGCCGCCTGGTATTTGCTGATATAGGTCTCAGCCTGCTCAAGCTGATAGTCCATCTTGACCGCAGTGCTAATTAAATAGTCAGACTTTCCCTGCCGGGCCATGGCCTCTATCTCGTGTGCCCTTTTACCGGCCAGGTTGGCATACAGCACGGCCTTATCCACGTCTGAGACGGCCATGGCCAATTGGGCCTGTTCAACTGCTGTTTTGACACCGTACAGCGGCTGGCCGGGCAGTGCGTCATTTGAAGCTGCCACGGTGCCGCTGGAAGCTATTACAAACACCAGTAAGCCGGCCACCGAGATGGCCAGGTTCCTGCGGAAATTGAAAGGGCTGGCCTTTTTTTCAGTAGTCTGTCTGCTCATGTAGTCCTGGACGCCCTGAAGCCTGACGCGGGACCAGTATTTAAACTCCGGCCTGGGCTGTATGGGATGGGCCCTGCGCTTAACGTCGAAGGCTGTTCTTAGCATCAGGTCCAGCTCCATGGCGTGCTCGGGGTAGCTTCTCAAACAGCTATCCAGGCTTTCCCCGAAAGACAGCCGTTCAAAGCAGTCGTTAAAAGCTTCCTCTATCCTAATAGCCATTTATCTTTCCGTAAAGTAGTTTCCTCAGCGATGCAATGGCGTTAAACTGCAGCGCCTTCACCGTGCCCTCGCTTTTACCCAGCGACAGGGCCACTTCAGCTATGGATAATTCAGAGATAAAGCGCATGGTCGCGACTTCGCGCTGCGCATCCGGTAAATGTTTCAAGGCTTCCTTCAACTGATGTATCTCAAAATTTTGTTCCGTCATATAAACCGGGTCACCGGAGCTGATCGCGCCGGCTTCTTCAAGGCTGGCCTTTTTCTCCTTGGATACTTTTCTGATGTGGTCGATGACCCTGTTGTGGGCGATCCTGAACAGCCAGGATGTGAAGGGCAGGTCCCTCCATTTATAGTTCCTGATGCCCTCGTAAGCTTTAATAAATACATCCTGCGTCAGGTCCTCGGCCTCGGCCTGGCTGTGCACCTTGACATATATGTACCTGTATATCTTATTGAAGTGCAGGTCATATATTTGCGTAAATGCTTCGCGGTCTCCATTTACGGCCCTCTGTACAAGTTGTTCTTCTATTAACACCAGGTTACCTCTATTTACCTGGCGTCTATTATATATAAACGTACGATTTAATAGAAAGTTTATCTATGCCTGGATAAAATGCTTTTTTCGCAGTCATCATTGAATGATTGGCAATGTGCCATTACAATATAACGAGGTTCACCCGTCCGCCCGGGGGCGGATCGGACCTTTAAAGGGGAGGATTTACAGCGCATGTCCCGTCCGGTGTGGCTCGTTAAAATGATAGAGATGGGTTTCCCTTACCGCTTTGCTTTGGCGCGCCTGACACGGGCGCCTGTGCTGGGTAAATTGCTGGACCGCTGGCTTTTCGAAGGGGATGACATCATCTACCTGCCCAGAGACAGGGTCATCAGCATCGGCCGGGACCTCGAGGAATCACAGCAGACGATGCTGCCTTCGCAGATAGTCCATCATTTTATCGACAGGGCGGAATACCACTGGATTATGAATTTTTGTATCTGCCGTGAGAGTTCGAACTGCCGTGACTATCCGATCACGCTGGGCTGCCTTTTCCTGGGCAAGGCGGTACTGGGCATAAATCCTAAGCTGGGAAGGCTGGTTTCCAGGGAGGAAGCCCATCGGCATGCCAGGAAATGCCGTGAAGCCGGGCTATATCACCTGGTGGGTAAGAATAAGCTGGACACAGTCTGGCTGGGGGTGGGCCCGGGAGAGCAGTTGCTGACCATCTGCAACTGCTGTCCCTGCTGTTGCCTGTGGCGCTTCACTCCCTATATCGACCGGCGTATAGCTTCCAAGATAAGGCGCATGCCGGGCATCAGCGTACGGGTCACGGAAAGCTGCACGGGCTGCGGCGTCTGCATCGATGCGTGCTTCATTAATAATATCAGGCAGGAAGGCGAGCGGGCTGTCATAGGAGACGACTGCCTGGGCTGTGGAAATTGCGTGGAGATGTGTCCCGATGGGGCTATCGTCATGGTCAACGAGTCCGGCGTTCATATAGATGAGGTCATACGTCGCCTGGAAAATGTGGTAACAGTACAATGAGAGTCGCCGGGAACCCAGCAGGCGGCGACTTCCGTTATGCGCGGATAATGCTATGCAAAAAAGTGATCGGCTGATTGATAAGAGCCTGAAAAACAGGTGCTGCATGGTTACCGGGGCCAGTTCAGGTATAGGCAGGGAGATTGCTCTGGGCCTGGCCCGCAGGGATGCCACCGTATATTTAGTCTGCAGGGACCCCGGCAGGGGACGTTCGTCCCAGGAATATATCAGGCAGCAGTCGGGGAACGCCGATGTCCATCTATTGCTGGCGGACCTGTCCGCTCAAAAGCAGGTAAGGTCACTGGCGGAAGATTTCAAGCGGCAGCACGGCGTACTTCACCTGCTGGTCAATAATGCCGGGGTCATAATGGGAAGGCGGGTGCTGACCGGGGACGGAATAGAGATGACGTTTGCCGTGAACTACCTGGCCTGCTTTCTGCTGACCAACCTGCTGCTCGGCGCTCTCAGGGAAAGTGCGCCATCCAGAATAGTCAACCTGGCCACTTCTCTCCACCGGATGGCCGGGCTCGATTTCAACAATCTGCAGGGGGAGAAAGCCTACCGGCGGGACGAGGCTTACGCCCGGTCAAAACTGGCCGTTATTATATTTACCTACGAGCTCGCCAGGAGGTTGGAGGGGACCGGGATAACGGTCAACTGTGTATGCCCGGGAGCGACCAGGTCGGGGATATGGTCTCATTCCAGCAGGCTGATCGACGCCTTTTTTCACGCTTTAATGAAAGGGCCTGAAGAGGGCGCCGTACTGCCGCTGCACCTGGCATGCTCGTCCGGGGTTGATGGACTGACAGGGCGTTATTTCGAGACCAAACAGCACCTGAGGATAACCAGAGTGAACGAAAATGGGACGGAGTCGAAGTCCTCGCCTGTAACTTACGATAGGGATATAGCTGCGAGGCTGTGGAAACTGAGCGAAGGGCTCACGGGTTTGAGCGGTTCCACTCTCCTTTAGTCCATCTTTTTGGGTATAAAGCCCGACCTTTTCACCCAGAGGAAGGTAAGCAGCGTGGCCAGCACGGTGGAAACGACCAGCAGGGTAACGTACCAGCCGATGTCCTGGGGGCCCATGGCAAATGCGGAATTGCTGAATATGGTTGCCAGCGTGTTGGGCACGAGCACAGCCGTGCCCAGCACGGTCAGGTAGGTCATCAGCAGGGCCATCCGGTTGTTCATGGCCTGCAGCTGGTTGTTGTAGATCGACTGCAGCACCTCCAGGCCTGAGGCCAGCACGTCCGACATATGCTCCGCCAGCCCGATCTGCCGGCTGACGTCGTCTGCCAGATATCCCAGCCTGTTGAGCAGCGAGGCGTCGTTGCTCAGTAGTTCAGCGTCTCCGTATCGCAGATCGTGAAGCACGTCCACCGTCTCCCACAGCGCGTCCAGGTAAGTGATCAGGGCATGCTTCATGTTGTATATCTGGGGGCCCAGCAGCGTGCGCGGGGTCTGCGGGTCCATCAGGTTCTTGTTCAGCTCGTCGCCGCGACCCTCTATCTGCCGGAGGTGCTCGAAATTGCGGTCGTTGTTCTGGTCTATGATGCGTATGAGGAGCGTAGTCAGCTTGTCCTCGGCGCAGATGTCGATGGGCACCTTCTTGAAAATGGTCTCCGAATAGCGCCGCAGGCGCGTGAAGCGGCGGTCGACCAGGATGGGGTGAACTGTCAGGATGAAATTCCTGCGCAGCAGGAGCAGGGTGAGATGGTTTTGCACGTCTATCTTGTCGTTGACACGTATTTGGATGGACGGCAACTTGATCCCCATTTCAACTGCGTAGTCCTCGTATAACAGGCGGGGATTGTCGACCAGGGCATCGACAAGCTGAACCGAGAATCCAAGCGCGGCTGCGCCGCTGCGCACATCTCTGGTAAAATCGGCGGTGCGGTAATCGACCCAGGCCAGCAGCGAATTACGCAGGTCTTTGAGGAAGCACTCGGGAGAATCGGCATCCTGCATGGTCACCCTGCCGTCGGTGGACAGGGAGACGCAGAACCAGTGCTTTTCAAATGCGTTCGCGGCACCGGTGGAGGGTGAGGCGCACCTTACTGTCCCCTCGTCAGTCTGTTCCGGCATAACCTTAGTCCCGGTCTCAATGCGGCTTTACAGGCCTTTGGAGAAGAGCAGGAGGGCCAGGTCAGCCATGCGGCAGCTGTAGCCCCATTCGTTATCGTACCAGGCGATTATCTTGGTCATATTTCCACCGATCACCAGGGTCTGCAGGGAATCGAAGATCGAGCTATGCTGGTTGCCCCTGAAATCCGTGCTCACCAGTGGCTCCTCGCAGTATTCGAGAATTCCCTTGAGTTTGCCCGCCGCGGCCTCCTTGAAGGCGCTGTTTAATTGCTCCACGGTGACTTCTTTATTCAGGTCGCAGACCAGGTCGCAAAGCGATACCGTCGGTACGGGCACGCGCAGCGCTATGCCGTGCAGCTTGCCCTTGATCTCGGGTATCACCAGTGCAACCGCCTTTGCGGCGCCCGTTGTGGTAGGGACTACATTAAAGGCGGCTGACCTGGCCCGGCGCAAATCTCTGTGGTACATATCAAGCAACCTCTGGTCATTGGTATAGGCATGCACCGTTGTCAGCAGCCCCTTGGTGATCCCGAAGCTGTTGTTCAGGACTTTAACTACCGGCGCTATGCAGTTCGTAGTGCAGGATGCGTTGGAGATGATGTTGTGTTTCTTGGCGTCGTACTTATCCTCATTGACACCCAGGACAATCGTTATATCCTCGTTGGTCGCGGGCGCCGAGATAATCACCTTCTTGGCCCCGCCCTGCAGGTGCGCAGCCGCTTTGGTAGCATCGGTAAAGAGGCCGGTTGATTCCACCACGACTCCGATTCCCAGATCCTTCCAGGGGATCTTGGCCGGGTCTCGCTCGGCTATGACTTTAGTATTAATGCCGTCCACGATGATGGAATCGGCGGACGCCTCCACCTTGCCCGGATAGATACCGTATGTGCTGTCGTATTTAAGCAAGTGGGCATTGGTCCTGGCGTCCGTGAGGTCGTTGATCGCGGCGATCTCCAGTTTGCCGGGATGGAGCTGGTTTATCGCCCTGAATACCAGGCGGCCTATGCGCCCGAACCCGTTGATGCCTATTTTATAAGCCATTGATTAACCTCCTTTCGCCGGTTTACTCTTATTATAGGCAGCTGTGATCCTGGTCGACATGCCGCCGCGGATGTTCCATTCGCTGGTGATCTCCATGCTTTTGGGACCAATAGTCTTGACCAGGTCCTCCAGTATGCGGTTGGTGGATTCTTCGTAGAAGGTACTGACCGTGCGGTAGCTGGTCAGGTACAATTTCAGCGATTTGAACTCGATGATGGACTTGTCCGGCACATATTTGATTGTTATTGTGGCGAAATCGGGCTGTCCCGGGTTGATGGGACATAGGGCGGTGAACTCGGGGGCAACGACTTCTATCTGGTAGTCCCTGCCGGGATAGGGGTTGGGCATGGCTGTAAGCAGCTTTGGTTGGGGCGAGTCCGTGTATTCCAGGTTGAGCGACTGGATCCTGCGCAAGAGCTTATCCATGAGCTATTCTCCCGACCAGTATAACGTGTTTTCCCCTTCCGCAATTTTCTTGCCCTTTTTCTCGGCAACCAGGTACTGCAGGTGTGCCAGCGTCTCCAGCACCGCCAGCCTCCGGTCGATAGGCTCTAATTTATCGTAGGCCGTTTCCTCGCCGTTGACAACCCAGGGTATGGATTTTGCAACATCGTAGGCATTCCTGGTCTCTACCCCCATCGTCCTCTGGATTCTGTTCATCCTGTCGCGGTGAAAGCGCATAATGTCGTCGATCATGGGGCCGAGACCGCTGAACACCGATCCATGGCCGGGGAAGACAAAACGAACCTCCAGGTCCGAGAGCGCACCCAGTGACTTAACATAATCTCCCAGTGGATTTTCGCCTGAGTGGGGATGGTAGCTGATATTGGGGACAACCTCGGGCAGCACATGGTCGCCGCTGAAAAAGTACTTTTTATTCGGTTCGTACACGCAGATATGTCCCGGCGAGTGCCCGGGCGTGGCCATGACCTGGAATTCATACGGCGCCATGGATATCACGTCGCCCTCCTTTAGCAGTGTAGTTGCTTTGAAGGGGGAGATATAGCTGCGGATGTTAAATGATGCCTCCGAGAGCATCTTGAGCTCCCATTCGGGCACGCCGTTGGCCATAAAAAAAATTATCATCTCGCTTATAAGGGTTTCGGGATGAGTATAATAGGAATCGAGCAGGTTATTCTCGATTTCGCTGACCGCTATGCTGGCGCCCGTTAACTCGGCAATCTTGCCGGCTAAACCCATGTGGTCAGGGTGGATATGCGTAACCACGATATTGGTGATGTCCTTCATGACAAAGCCACTGTTTTTCATCTCCCGTGCCAGAGTGTTGAAGGCCTCGGGCGTATTCCAGCCCGTGTCGATTAAGAGGTTGCCGTCGTTGCCTTCGACGATATATACGTTGACGTTCTCCGGGCCGACCTTGAGAAGCGGAAGTTTGATCTGGTTGATGCCCTTGAACAGCTCCATGAAGTAATATCCTCCTAAATCAGCAGGGCGCCCCGGCCCGGGTACCTGGCTTTCTCCCCCAGTTGAGCTTCGATCTTGAGCAGCCGGTTGTATTTGGCCACCCGTTCGCTGCGGCAGGGCGCGCCGGTCTTGATCTGCCCCGAGTTCCAGGCCACGGAGAGGTCGGCGATGGTGGTGTCCTCCGTTTCACCCGACCTGTGGCTGATTACGGCCGTCCATCCCGCTTTACGCGCCATTTCAATGGCAGCCAGCGTCTCGGTCAGCGTGCCTATCTGGTTGACCTTGATCAATACCGAGTTGGAGGCTACTAAAGAGATGCCTTTTTTAATCCTCTTGACGTTGGTAACATAGAGGTCGTCGCCTACCAGCTGGACTTTTTTCCCCAGCTTCTGCGTGAGCAGGACCCAGCCGTCCCAGTCGTCTTCATCGAGGCCGTCCTCAATGCTTATGATGGGGTACTTCGAGACCCAGTCCGCGTAGAAATCCACCATTTCCGCGCTGCTAAGGGTTTTGCCTTCCCGTTCCAGCACGTACTTGCCGTCTTTGTAGAAGCTGCTGGCCGCCGGATCCAGGGCGATATAGCAATCGATACCCGGTTTGTGCCCGGCCATTTCTATCGCCGCCAGTATCAGCTCGACGGCCTCCTTATTTGATGGCAGCGATGGAGCGAACCCCCCTTCATCGCCGACATTGGTATTAAGCTTCTTTTGTTTGATCACCTTTTTCAGCGAGTGGTAGACCTCGCATCCCATCTGCATGGCCTGGCTGAAGCTCTTTGCCCCCGTCGGCATGACCATAAATTCCTGCAGGTCGGTGGAGTTCTCCGCATGTTTACCCCCGTTCAGGATATTCATCATGGGGACGGGCAAAGTGATTGCGGCTTCTCCCCCTAAATAGCGATAAAGGGGTTTATTTGCCGAGTTAGCCGCGGCGTGCGCCGCAGCCATTGATACTCCCAGTAGGGCGTTGGCGCCCAGGTGTGATTTATCGGGCGTTCCGTCGAGCTCGATCAATTTGGCATCCAGCTTACCCTGGTTTGACACATCGAAACCGGTAATCGCGGGTTGAATTATTTTTAACACGTTGTCAACGGCTTTCAGGACACCCAGGCCGCCGTATCTTTTTTTATCTCCGTCTCGAAGCTCCAGAGCCTCGTATTTGCCTGTGCTGGCGCCCGAAGGCACTGCAGCTTTGCCGGCTGCCCCGTTATCGAGGGATACCTCCACCTCTATTGTGGGATTGCCCCTTGAATCGATTATCTCGCGTGCGCTGATGCTCTTTATTTTCATGCTGTTACTGCCACCATCCAAAGCTGTGTCATTATACCACCCGTTTTTTAACAGGGACAATGTGAATTGAACGGACGGGAGTGGGGTGAGAAAGTGGAGGTTCTGCAGCCCATAAGTCTGCGTAAGGAAATCGCAGGGATCATAAGGGATATATCGAAACTTTACACTTGAATTCAACCGGCACTCCATCACTTCGGCCAACAGGTAATGAAAGCTGGAGGATATTGGTATATTTGCGGAATAGACACACGACTGCTTTTACAATGGGCTGTTGCAATCATATAATAACAGTGAAAATAGTGGATAAGAGGCGGGCTAATTTTAGAGAAAATACTATCCGGGCTTTCCGATACAAACATCAGATTCAACGAGTTGAGGAATCTCTTGTCAAGCTTAGGTTTTAAAGAGCGCATTAAAGGGGATCATCATATTTACACAAAACCCGGTATTACTGAAATCATAAATTTACAGCCTCTAAAAGATGGCAGGGCTAAAGTTTATCAGGTTAAGCAGGTGAGAGGTTTAATATTGAAATATACGCTTCATAAGGAGAACGACGATGTATAAATACGAAGTGATAGTATATTGGAGTGATGCAGATGAAGCATACATAGCCGAGGTTCCAGAGCTTCCGGGATGTATGGCTGATGGCACAACTTATGAAGAAACGGTAAGAAACATTCAAGTGATAATCGCTGAATGGATAGAAACGGCTAAAACCTCAGGACGCGAGATACCAACTCCGAAAGGCAGACTTCTATACGCTTAAAAGAACGCATGGATCATCACTCATATCCACAAATTTAAAGGCCGACCCCGCGCCTGTTGAACCTGTTCATGGCGATTTCAATGCCGTCTTTCAGCAAGCACTCCACCGCTTCGGCAACACCTGTTACTGACGACTGAATGATGTCCTCTTCTTCCGGGGGGAAATCACCCAGCACGTAATCCACTATTTCATCTTCGTCCCCGTGCCGGCTGCCGGTATTGGACGGCCTGGATATGCCTATCCTGACGCGGTTGAAGTCCGGGCTGCCGATGCAATCTATGGTCGACTTTATGCCGCGGTGACCGCCCGACTTGCCGCCGAGCCGCAGCCTTATCCTGCCCGTCGGCAGGTCAAGGTCGTCGTGTATTACAACCAGATCCCCCGGTTCGGTATGAAATTTATCGAGCAGACAATTTATTGCTTCGCCACTGAGGTTTACGTAGGTCCTGGGCTTGACTAAAAGGACCTCGCAACCGGCGATGCTGCCCTGCCCGGTATCGGACCGGCAGAGCCGTTTCTTGACGGGGATCGAGTATCTGTCCGCAATATGGTCTATGCAGCGGAAGCCGATATTATGCCGGTTAAGCCGGTAATGTCTGCCGGGGTTGCCCAGTCCAACGATTATTTTCATAGGCGGTAACAAGCTATTTGAGCTTGGCCTCTGCCTCCTTCAACATCTCCAGGAATTCATTTTCATTGAGTATCTTAATGCCCAGCGACTGCGCCCGCGCCAGCTTGGAGCCCGGGTCTGCGCCCACCACCAGGTAGCCGGTTTTTTTAGTCACATCGGAGCCGGCCTTGCCGCCCAGTGCCCTGATCTTCGCCTCCAGTTCCTGCCTGCCCGACGCCGCGAGCTTCCCGGTGATGACGAATTCCATCCCCGAGAATGGTAAATCCCTGCGCACGGCTTCGGCCGATTGCATGTTTACCCCGGCCTTCCTGAGCTTCTCAATGATGCCGGTGTTCTGCGGCTGGCGGAAGAAGGCCAGTATGCCGTCGGACACCTTGGGCCCGATGGACGGTATGCCCATCAGCTCTTCACGTCCGGCCTTTGAAAGTGCATCTACGCTGTTGTAATGCTGTACCAGTATTGCGGCTGTCTCCTCGCCGATATTGGGTATGCCCAGGGCGAAAATGAGCGGCGCGAGCGGCCTGTCCTTGCTTTTCTCAATGGAAGCCAGCACATTGCCCGTGCTCTTTTCCCCCATCCTCTCCATGCCCAGCAATGAGTCACGCGTAAGGCTATACAGGTCGCCGGAGTCTTTGATCAGGCCTTTTTCGAAAAGGCTGCGGCACAGCTTTTCACCGACGCCGTCGATGTCCATGGCGCCTTTGGAGGCGAAATGTATGATCGATTCCAGGGCCTGCGCGGGGCAGGCTGTATTGGCGCAGCGGTGCATGGCCTCTCCCTCGGCCCTGATAACCTCGGCGTGGCACACCGGGCAGGTCGCGGGCATGTGGAAGACTGCTTCCCCGCCTGTCCGGCGGGAGATTATAGGTTCGACGATCTCGGGTATCACCTCCCCCGCCCTCTGCACCAGTACCCAGTCGCCGATGCGCAGGTCCTTGCGGTGAATATCATCCTCGTTGTGCAGCGCTGCCCTCTCGATCGTGACGCCCCCGATATTGACGGGCTCGAGTATGGCATAAGGGTTGAGGCTGCCCGTCCTGCCGACGTTGATGCCGATATCAAGCAGTCGGGTAGTTCCCTGGACGGCGGGGAATTTATACGCAATAGCCCAGCGCGGGTCGTGGCCGACGTAGCCGAGCTCCTCCTGCACTGCGATGGAGTTGACCTTGATCACAAGGCCGTCGATATCATAAGGCAACTCTTCGCGGCGCCCTGCCCAGCCATGGTAATAAGCTTTGACTTCCTCCAGGTCTTTGCAACGCGCCATGTGCGGGTTGATTTTGAAGCCCAGCGACTTCAGGTACTGCATGGTACCCCAGTGCGTTGAGGGCACCTGCATACCGTCCGCCCACCCCAGGGCATAGATGAAGATATCGAGCGGACGGCGCGCCGTGATCCTGGGGTCGAGCTGCCTGACCGAACCCGCGGCTGCGTTACGCGGGTTGGCAAAGAGCGGGAGGCCCTCGCCGGCTCGCTCCTCGTTGAGCCTGGCAAGGCCTTTTTCAGGCAGGTAAACCTCTCCCCTTACTTCAAATCTTGGAGGCGCAGATGAAGGCACCGATAACGGGATACTTTTAATAGTCCTCAAATTTTGTGTTATGTTTTCTCCCTCGTATCCGTTACCACGGGTAGCCCCGGTTACCAGGATCCTGTTGTCATACGTAAGCGCCACCGCCAGGCCGTCGATTTTCAACTCGCAGACAAAGTCGAGATCCTGTCCGGGAACAAGGCCGGTTATGCGCCTGTACCAGGCATCGACGTCATCATCCGAGAAAGCATTGGCCAGGCTGAGCAGCGGGCGCGGATGTACAACGACGCCGAATGCGCTTACCGGCTCTGCGCCGACACGCTGCGTAGGCGAGTCGGGGGTGATTAAAGCGGGATGCGCATCCTCGAGTTTTTTAAGCTCGAGCATAAGGGCGTCGTATTCCGAGTCGCTGATCTCGGGGCTGTCGAGAACGTGGTAGCGGTGGTTATGATAATTGATTTGCTCCCTGAGGCCGGCAACCCTTTTCTTAACGATTTCAACTTCAGTCATCAAGCAGCACCCGGAGATATCAATCAGGCCGGCTTGAGATTTTCGAGAAGAACCTTTGGATTGAGACGTTCAAGGGCAAGATGATCAGAGGCGCCGAGGATCTCAATACCCACTATTTCTTCATGCGGTCCCAAATCAATGGTCACGTCTTCGCTGAAATGTAAAGTGGTTACCTGCATTGGTCCTTTCTTAAAAGAGATATAAAGAGCGTCGACCTGGGGGTCGTATTTAATTTTCATTCTGTGCCTCCGAAATAGAAGACATAAACTGTAACCACCATTATTTTATCAGATTCTTCGGTAACAATGGGCATAACCTGTTTTATGGCGTATTTCCTGCCTTTCCATTCCTTATTGAAAGGGAAATTCTAACGATACGATATCCGTTTACTTTTAGCCTGCGCTAACTCACCTGTCCTGATAGCCGCCTCAACTTCATCCCTGGTGGCGCCACGATCCGGCATCTGATCGAGAGCATGTTGAGAAAAAAGTATGGGTTGCATAGTTGACTTGAGAAACTATACGTTTATCAATATATGAATGTCAATGTAAATTTGTGTGATGTGATGTTGTATACTTTGTGACATAATCATTCTGAATAGCGATAAGGAGGCTGATAATGACCAGGTTATACGATTTAAGCGTGCCCACGGAAGACAGCCCCAGCGAACCCCTTCCCCTCAAGGTTGAGCATAAGGGACATGAACTGAGCCTGGGCATTATCGAGATGTTCCTGGGAGGAAAAAAGGAGGACCTGGCGGACGGTCTGGGGTGGGCCGACGATGCCGCAACGCTGGGGGCGCACGCGGGCACGCATGTGGACGCGCCCTGGCATTATTCACCTGTTTCCGAGGGCAAAAAAGCCAAGACCATCGACCAGATGCCGCTGGAATGGTTTTATCACGACGGGGTGGTGCTGGATATGAGGCATAAGCAGCAGGGCTCAGGCGTCAGTGTAGACGATTTAAAAGCGGCCCTCAAAAAGATAAACTACACTATCAAGCCGTGGGACATAGTCATGATTCAGACGGGCGCGGATAAACTGTGGGGTAAGCCGGATTATTTTTCGGCGGGGTGCGGCATGACGGAGGAATCCACACTGTGGCTGATAGACCAGGGCAGCCGTGTCATGGGCATCGATGCCTGGGGTTGGGACCGGCCTTTTGCGGCCATCAAGGAGGAATTCGACAGGACGCACGATAAGAAATTGATCTGGACCGCCCACAAGGCCGGCATTAAAAAGGAATACTGCCACATCGAGAAACTGGCCAACCTCGATAAGTTGCCCCGGCCAACCGGGTTCAAGGTGGCCTGCTTCCCGGTCAAGTTGACCGGCGGCAGCGCCGGATGGGCTCGTGTAGTGGCGATATTCGATGATTAGGCCGCGGCAGTCGGGGAACAGGTGAGAAAGCGCAGATCGGGCCGCTGGCACACCATCTACTCTCTCGTCAGCAGCGTTATCCAGGAGATAGCTATAGCCGCGCTGCTACTGTGGGTACTTCCCGCCTTCGGGGTAAAGGTCCCTGCGTGGGTTGTGGCAGCCGTGCTGGCCTGTTACGCCGTGTACTGCTATATCATGTACCGCGTGGGACATCCCACGGTTTTATATGAGGGAGTGACCGGCCCTGATGCCATCATCGGAAGCACGGGCGCGGTGGAGACTATTATGCAGAATGAAGTATGGGTCAGGATAGAGGGGGAATTGTGGAAGGCGTCCTGCCCCGATAGCGAACTGAAGGCCGGGGACGAGGTGACGGTTACTGCGATCGAAGGGCTCTCTCTGACCGTCAGGAAAAGGACCTGATATATAAATTTCTCATCAGAGGCAGATGCACGTTACCTTTTTATGAGTGCAAGCAGGCAGTACTCATAAGGCAGGCCTCTGGGGGTTTCATAAAACTTATCCCTTAACCGCCGGTAAATTTCTTCGATCACGCCTTTATTTTTCAGAGAAAGTCCTGTCCTGAGAGAAGATTCACTCCATGCGCGGACAACATGAGCCAGTTTATCGGCGAGATCAGCTCTTACCTGCGGCTTATCGAGCTGATTTTTCACCGGTGTAAAATAAGCGCAGGGGACCGTCAGGTCATGGCATGATTTGAGATAAAAAAGCTTGTTCATTTCATTTTCTGTCAGCAGAGAGTTAATCTCTTCCGGCGTGGCAAAATAGTCGGGCACAAAAATGGCGTTTAACTCTTTTTTTGAGATCTTATGTTCCCGGCATAAATCGTGGCAAATATCGCGAAGATTGTTATACCCCACCGATGCCGGCCATAGAGAATTGCCCCGGTTTGTCAGGTTTGCCAGAAACAGGGCGCCGCCTTTAACCAGTTCGGCCGAACGTTCCCGGAAAAAAACTCTCCAATCAGTTTTCCATTTTTCAACGAATTTCTGACGTTCAGTATCCGGTAACTGGTTGGATTGTATACAGGCAGGATGTTGAAAAAAAGCGGAGTCCACATTTTCAGTGTCGAGCCAATGCAGCGATGTAGAAGAAAAGCCGAGATGAAGTTCCCCGGTTATTTCAGGGAACGGTCTATAAAAGGAGCGCTGGATATATTCAGCTTCTGCGCGCTCAGACCCGGCTAATCCTGAAATTTTACAGAACTTATCGAAAGGGGCCCGGTCTGCTATATCTATATAAAGCAATTTTATTTTTACTGAAGGATTTATAGCATGTATATGTTCGATAATCCGGGTGAATAACCCGCTTGAGTTGACGCCATCTGCAGCGCCGTAATCAGCTATCGTAAAAGACATCCCGGAAGACATACGGGCTATTTGAGGGGAAATGGATTGAATGAAAGCGATGATCTCCGGCAACATCCTGGAAGCTACCGCTTTTGCCGTATCTGAAATCTGGCTATAGTCCGGCGTCATGGTCGGCAAATAGCCTGGCGACGCAGAGTTGATCTGTTTTCGGTTTGCCCCTTCACATTTCTCCGGCATTATCATTCACAGTGTTCTCCTATTTCAGTTTGCAGCTATGCTGCCTTACCTGTCGAAGAATGATTTGTCCAGGCTGCCGTCGTTGGAGTAGCCGGCCTGTTCCCAATATCCCCTGTAGTCAGGGTTGTCCGACATCTCGATCTCGGTCACCCATTTTATCCACTTGTAGCCCCATTTATCCTCGGCAACCAGCTGGAAGGGGAACCCGCGTTCAGGCGGCAGCTCCACCCCGTTGATCTTATAGGCCAGCATGATGTTGTTGTCCTGTATATATTTGAGCGGCAGAGATGTGGTATACCCGTCATATGCGTGGAAGATGACGGTATTTGCTGTGGGCAGTATGCCGGCAGGAGCGATGAGGTCGCTGACAAGAACTCCCTGCCAGAGGATTTTGACTGACCAGCCCTCCACGCAATCCAGGGTGACCAGCTTGTTATAGTTCTTGTTGCCGGACACGACGTCCGCATATGTATAGGAAAGAGGCTTATCCACCAGGCTCGTGACCTGCAGCCTGTAGGAGTTTATATCCACCCGCTGGGGGCCCTTGATCGAATTTTCATGGAAATCGCCGATGGCCGAAAGGCGTTCCCCCTGGTATTCCCTTACCTGCACCGCATCCAGGTACCTGTTATCGGATATGGTGCTGCCGGCGCAGCCTGCCAGCAGTGTGGCCAGCATTACTGTGCTCCATGCAATCACCGCGAAAAGATGGCTAAGCCGCATCATAGTTCACCTTCAACTTGCGAAGTTAATAGCGAACACGGCGTGTATCATGACCGATGCCAGGAAGAAAAGCCACAGGTAGCCGTGGAATTTATAGAATTTGAGGTATGTCTTGTTATGCATGAGACCGCGCGCGAACTGGAATCCCGGCATGCAGCGGCAGGTAAAAAAGACGAGTGTACCCAGCGTGATATTGGATATGCTGAAAGCCAGGATAATGGCACGGGCTGTGTCAGAGTGAAAAAATGCATCCACGGCGCACCTCGGTATAGATTATTTGCCGGAAATTTTTGTTAAAGGTCGATCTCTCCCGGTCCGCGTGCCATATGTTTGATGGTAAACTGCGGGTCGCTGCCATAGGCCCAGATAATCTTGTTTGTCCCACTGTGCAGCGGCTTGTCATACTTGTCGCCCGTGTCTAATTTCCGCTTGAATTCAATCGTTGTATAACCGCTGTCCGATTTGCCCCCCGATGCCAGTATATCGTCCGTCCCGCCCAGTTGCGTATCGGGAGGGTGGGGCCCGAATTGGCCCGTGCTGTACATATCTGCAATAGACAGTTTCCCGTCCTGGATGTACCCCTGGACGATATCGGCATGTAGCATCATGGATTCGGGGTCGAAGCCCACGGCCACCCATCCCGGCGTTTTAGCCTTCATGCCCATGTAAACATACTGATCATCGGCAGTCCACCAGAGCTCATAGTCACCGAAAGATTTATTACTCCGGTACTCCCCCGGCGTTATCACGCCGTCCGCAGCCCAGGCTGTTACGTTGCCGCCGGCCGTCGCTGCCGGCTGTTCCGCGGGCTCTGTGCCGGCTGCCGGTGCAGGGGCAGGCGGCTGTGAAACGGGTTGAGTCTGCTGGTCAGGCGACTGGCATCCGGCCGGCGCCCAGATGAGCAGGATTGCAAGTAACAGGACCACCGTACGTGCGGCGTGAGAGTTAAACATAATGCCACCTGCCTTTTTCGCCGTCTTTATTTTTACCAGCGTGCGGTCAGCGGACGCGCTCTTCAACGGCCTTCCAGTCGATATTCTTGATGAAAGCCTCGATATAATCGGCCCGCTTGAGGCCGTAATCGGTTATAAAGGCGTGTTCGAAGACATCCAGCACCAGCAGCGGCTGGCACCCGGCCGGGTGGCCGGCGTCATGCTCGTTGATCCACTGATTAAATAGCCTGCCCCCGGCCGCGTCCCGGTAAAGTATGGTCCAACCGATCCCACGCATGGATGCTGTGCCCTTCAGGTCCTGCAGCCAGGCGTCGTAGCTGCCGAAGTCGGCGGCCAGCAGCTTGCCCAGCTTCCCGTCCTTGTTGAGCGCGGCTTTGCCGCCCAGGTTTTCGAAGTAGTACTCGTGCAGCCGCATGCCGTTGAATTCCCAGCCCATCCTGCGCTTAAGCTCGGCATACTCGGGGGTCCCGGTCTTACCATCCTTGAGCATACCCGATAGACTGTCAAACAGCTTGTTGGCGTTGGCGACATAGCCCTTGTAAAGAGTGAAATGTGTGTTCAGCAATCCGTCGCTGAACCCCTCCATTCCCAGCAGCCTGGCGTAATCCTTTGCCTCGTATGCCATTTCTGTCCCTCCTGATTATTACTCGACCGTTTTTTTCAGGTCATTGAATACTTTTACGTGGTATAGCTCGTGGTCTCGAATCCTGGTCAATAGCTTCTTGAGCTTTCTGTCGTCTATCTCGCGGGCCGCCTTGTCGTACTGTGCTGCAACCTGTTTCTCTATCTTGATATCGGCCTCGAGCATCTTAGCGGGCGTCTTCGGCCTGACTATTTTAGAGTGTTCTATATGAGGGTGCCCGCCCCTGCTCACCATTTTTTCAGCCAGCCACCCCAGGTGCTGCATCTCGTTGACGGCCTGGTCCTGCATCTCCTCCCTCATCTCCTCGTTGGGGGCCAGGTAGGAGTGGAGCATATACTGGAGTATCACGGTGTACTCGTGCTCGATGCCCCAGTCGAGCATACGGGTGACCCTGTCGTCGCGCTTGCCGCGCTGGTCCTTCATCTTCTCTTCGGCGGCCTCCTTGACGAAGCCCACAAAGTCGCCGTGGTGCGACATCTCATCGGAGAGAATACGCTCCAGCAATCTCTTGATCCTGGCGTCCTTGATAAGGCCGATATGCTCCCGGTACATCTTAATCGCGTCTTGCTCGGCCAGGACGTCGTTTTTCATCCAGGCCGTCACGGTCTTGCCGCCCTGGCGCATTTTGCCGCGTGTGAAGCTGGGGACTCCTCCCAGTTCGGTTACCGTCTCAGCCAGCCAATCGAGGTGGCGCATCTCCTCACGCGCTATGGCCTCGATCTCGCAGGACAACTCACCTTCACCCATGGCATAGGCATGTGCCAGGTACTGGATGATGGCGGCATGCTCCCCCTCGATGTCCATGTTCAGCAGTTCGACGATCTCTGATTTTTTCAATTCCACCTCCATTTATTTACATGCGTCAACCTGCGTTGATCGCAGATTACTAAAAATTTGTTATCTTTGTATGTGACGTAAGTCTTCATTTTGCACGGGACAGTTCTGCGGGTCTGAAACCCTTCAGCCTCAGTGAGTTGGATACCACCGTAACGGAGCTGGCAGCCATGGCCAGCGCGGCCAGCATGGGGTTGAGGAAACCGTACTGGCCGAATATGAACTGGAGCCCGGGCGGTACGTCCCCGGATGAAAAGAAGGGATAAAGTATGCCGGCCGCCACGGGTATGAGGATAACGTTGTAGGCGAAGGCCCAGAACAGGTTCTGCTTGATGGTTTGCATAGTACGTTTGCTGAGCGAGATGGCCGTAACTATACCGCCCAGGTCTCCCCTCATAAGAGTGATGTCCCCCGTTTCGACTGCCACATCTGTACCGGTGCCCATGGCTATACCGATATCGGCCTGGGCCAGCGCCGGCGCATCGTTTATACCGTCTCCGACCATCGCCACCACCTGGCCGGCCTGCTGTAATTTTAACACTTCCGATGACTTGTTTTCGGGCAGCACTTCCGCAATTGCTTCCTCGATTCCCGCCTGTCCGGCAATATAATTGGCCGCGCGCAGGTTGTCACCCGTAAGCATTACAACGTGAAGCCCCATTTTTCCCAATGCGGATACGGCTGCCGCCGCATTGGGTTTGAGAGTGTCTGAGAGCGCGAATACAGCCGATATCCTGTTATCGACGCTCAGAAAGAGCACGGTTTTTCCTTCATTCCAGAGCTGCTCGGCCACCCTGTCGGCCCCACCCGTTTCAACGCCGTTATCCAGCATCAGCGAGCTGTTGCCGATTAATACAGCATGGCCTTCAATTCCTGCTTTAATACCCAGGCCGGGCAGGGCTTGAAAAGCCTCCGGCACGGGAATGGTGAGGCCCCGTTCCTGAGCGTACCTTACAATAGTCTGCGCCAGCGGATGCTCTGAGTTTCGCTCCGCCGACGCCGCCAGCCGGAGGGCTTCATCTTCGGTGACCGGTGGAATGGCGGTCACGTCGGTCAGCCGGGGACGCCCCAGGGTGAGGGTGCCGGTTTTATCGAGCATAATCGTGGTTATCCTTTGCGTGCGCTCCAGCGTTTCACCGTTCCTGATGAGTATCCCGTATTCGGCTCCCTTGCCTGTTCCTACTATGATGGCGGTGGGTGTGGCCAGCCCCAGTGCACATGGGCAGGCGATGATCAGCACGGCCACGAAATTGAGCAGGGCGTAGGTGAAGGTGGGTTGGGGCCCGATTATCAGCCAGATAAAAAAGGTGATAACAGCGATGACGATAACCGCGGGCACAAAATAGCCGGCAATGATATCCGCCAGCCTCTGGATGGGCGCCTTGCTTCCCTGGGCCTCGTCGACCAGCCTGATGATCTGGGCCAGCACCGTATCCCTGCCCACCCGGGTCGCCCTGAACCTGAAGCTGCCAGTCATGTTCAGCGTGGCGCCGGTGACGCTGTCCCCCGCCTTTTTTTCAACAGGCATGCTCTCGCCCGTCAGCATGGACTCGTCAACGGCGGAATAACCCTCGCTGACAATGCCGTCCACCGGCACCTTCTCTCCCGGCTTCACCAGTAAAATATCACCCTCCACCACTTCCTCCACCGGTACATCCACCTCATTCCCGTCGCGTATGGCCGTGGCCCTGTTGGGGCGCAGGCCAATGAGCTTCTTTATAGCTTCGGAAGTCTGGCCCTTGGCGCGCGATTCCAGGTAACGGCCCATCAGTATCAGGGCTATGATCATGGCTGACGTGTCGAAGTACAGGCCGTGGCCGATCCCTGCCGCGGCGAAGAAATGCGGGAAGAGCACCACCGCCACGCTGTACAAATAGGCCGCCGAGGTGCCCACTGCTATAAGGGTGTTCATATCCGCCGCCCTGTGCTTGAGTGCGCCCCAGGCGCCCCTGTAGAAGCGCAGGCCGGCCCAGAACTGTACCGGCGTGGCCAGCGTCCACAGCAGGTAGGGCTTCCATGCGTAATCGAGTGCGGAGGTCATGCTAAGCAGCATGATCACGGCTGCCACGCATAAAGCGAATATAAACTGGTTCCTGAGTTCGGACATCTCGCGCTGCGAGGCCGTATCCACCCTGCCCTCTTCCGCCGTCACCACCTCCATCTTGTAGCCGGCGTCAGCCACTGCGTGCAGCATCCCTGCGATGTCGGCATCACGGGTGTGCTCGACGACCGCCCTGTTGGATGCGAGGTTGACCGCGACTGAAACCACGCCCGGCAGACCCTGCAGGGACTTTTCGACGCGGGAAACGCAGGATGCGCATGACATCCCGCTCACGGTGAAGGTGGTTTTTTCGGTGCGGGCATTATATCCGAGCTGGTTGATGGCCCTGGTGATCTTTGCCAGGTCGGTCTTTGCGGGGTCGTATTCTATGGAAGCTTTTTCGGCGGCAAAGGAGACGTCGGCCCTGTTTACCCCCTCAGTCTCCGCCAGCGCCTTCTGCACGGTCAGGGCACAGGTAGTGCAGGTCATGCCCCCGACCTCGATACTGGCCTTCCCGGGCTTATCCTGCTCCGGCATTATAGCTCCAGGTGCTGTTCCCAGACGCCGTGCTGGGTGCAGTAGCTGAAGGAGAAGAGGTGTTTATACTCGGATGAATTGATCTCGAATGCATAAATAGGCTGGCCTTTTTCGGGCTTGAATATCTCTCTTCCCAGATCCATGATGCGGCCGTCTTTTTTAACGCCGAAAGCCTGGATCCAGACTATGTAGTGTTCCGCCGTATTGGGATGGGGTGATTCCCTTCCTACCACGATCTCCACCAGGTCCTTGCCCATTTTACCCTGTCCCTTGATCAGCTCGATGCTGGGGATGTGTTTCTCCCTGCCTTCGGAGGTACGTCCCCTGACCAGGTCGCTGAAATGCATTACCTTTCCCGGTTTCTCCTTTTTCATTACGCGCTGGGCCACCAGCCTGGAATCCAGCGTGCCGAGGCCCCCGCAGTCAGGCGTGTAGCAGGTGACATCGTTGAAGGCGCATTTAACCTGGCAGTTCGGGCAGGGGTCGGGTGGTTTGGGCGATTCGATCACGAAGCTGCATTTTTCACACATCCAGTAAGTCATTGTCGGTACTCCTCTCAGCGATTATTTGTAGCCGTTCTCCCGGTGTTTCTGAGCGATGGTTTCCGCCAGCGCATCGAGGGAGGCGAAGTCGGCTTCCGCCGGATTGCCCTTGATGTATACGGGCGGCAACACCTCGGGTTTTATATTGGTCAGCATGCCGGTGATCTGCTCTATGGTGCGGCTGCCCCAGCCGAAGGAGCCGATGATGGTGGCGAATTTAAGATTGGGACGGAGGGCGTTCGCCAGGAAAACTACATTGGCTGCCAGCGGGTGCGCCCCGCCCAGCACCGTGCAGGTGCCCAGCACCAGCGTGGCCGAATCCACCAGTGCGATGGCTATCTTGCCGGGATCGGCTACCGTGAGGTCGAACTGCCTGACGTTCACGCCGCGCTCAATCAGCGCCCCTACCAGGTGGTCGACCATCTCCCTGGTGCTGCCGTGCATGGAGACGTAAGGCAGCAGGACCATGTTCCGGGGTTCGTCGTAAACCCAGCTCCTGTAGGCGTCGAGGATGAACTGTGGCCTGTCGTAGACCGGCCCGTGGCTGGGCGCGATGATTTCGATGGAGTAAGCCTTAAGACGCTCCAGGTTCTTTTTGATGTTGGCCCTGAAGGGCATCATAATCTCGCCGAAATATCTCTTGGCGGACTCATATACCTGGCATTCATCCTGTGCGTAGAGGGCGGACTGCGCCAGGTGGGAGCCGAAGAAGTCGCATGAGAAGAGGATTTTATCCTCGCGCAGGTAGCAGACCATGGTCTCGGGCCAGTGCACCCAGGGTGCATGGATGAATTCGAAGGTCTTATTGCCCAGCGACAACGTGTCGCCGTCGTTGACAGTCATGAAGACGCCCTCATCGAGGTGTAAAAGATCGATCAGCATGCCTTTGCATTTGGGCGTGCAGACAACCTTTGCCTCCGGGTACAGGTCCAGTATCAGGGGGATGCTGCCCGCATGGTCCTGTTCCGCATGGTTGCAGATGACATAATCAATCCGATCGACTTTGAGGTCGTCGAGGTTTCCCGTAAGAACCATGTCCATGGGAGGATCAACCGTGTCGATGAGCGCGGTTTTTTCGCTGCCGCGGACGAGGTAAGAGTTGTAGCTGGTGCCGTCGGGCAGTGGGATCAGCGAGTCAAACAGCCGGCGGTCCCAGTCTATGGCGCCCACCGGGTCGATGCCGGGCCTGATCTGCAGCCTTTTCATAACAACCTCCGCTTAGAGTTTTTTAAACTGGCTTTTTTCTGCGCCGCAAACAGGGCAGGTCCAATCGTCGGGAATATCTTCGAACCTCGTGCCGGGCTTGATACCGCCGTCGGGGTCGCCTTTCTCAGGGTCATAAATATACCCGCAAACACTGCACTGGTACTTGTCCATGATGACTTTCTCCTCCTTTTTATCTGCAATATAGCTCGGCGCCGTTTTGGGTGTGGTGCCCCGCTTGACCTGCTGATAATAGGCGTAGGTCATCGGTTCGCCTTCCTTGATAACATCGGCGTCGATGAGCTGCCCCACAAATATGGTATGAGTATGAACGTCCGTCTGCATTATCACTTTGGCCTCGAGATATGCCAGGGAGTTGTCCAGCACCACCGGCGCGCCGCTTTGCCCGGTTTTATAGTTGATGCCATTGAATTTGTCGACGTCGCGGCCGCTCTTGAACCCGAAACCACCGATGAAGCTGAGAGGCGTTTCTTTAGACAGTATGGAAACCGTGAAAACCTTGCTGCCGGATATATATTCATGCGTGAGATTGCTGCGGTTGATCACGGCCTGGACCACCTGCGGCTCGGAGCATACCTGGATGACCGTATTGGCGATCTGCCCGTTGATCCTGTCACCCTTCACGGATGACACGACGAAAAGGCCGTAGGTAAGAGAGTACAGGGCCTTGGTGTTCATAATATGTATTTCACCTCCATACTATTGAATGAGCATCACCCTTCGAGGAGATGGTGTTCCGTGTGGGTAAACCAGCCGTCGGGATCGGTGATATATTCCTTGTAGTCGACCAGCGCCAGGTAGTGCCCCTGCTCTTCAGCGGAAATAGTCTTGAAAAACTTCCTTTCGTCATCCGAGAAAGCTTCATTTTCTCTCTGCCTGTAATAATCGCGGGATTTTATCTCAAGCTCAATCGCCTGATCGGCCGAGCCTATCTCCGCCGACCCCGTTCCGGACGGCTTGGCCGCCTCGTTGATAAGTTTTGAAAAAAGAGTTCCCAGCCTGACCGGTTTTGCAGATTTAACGCTTGCCGCAGGCCAGCCCCTGTCGGCTGTTATGGCTGCATAGATCTCTTCGAAGCGCTTGTAGTGCAGCCCCTCCTGGTCGGCCAGCCACGAATAAAGGTCCCTGCCCACCCTGTTGGTGCTCTCCCGTGCTGCCAGCGTATAGAACTTCTTGCCGTCGATCTCCATCTGCAACGCATATTTCAACGCAGCTATAATAGCATTCTGCCCGTCTTTCATGTGCATCCTCCGTTCGCCAGTAAGCCAATTATATCAATTTTTTAGCTTGCGCAAGTAATAAAAGTCACATTTGATGAAAGATTAATGCCGGCAATAAGAAAGGCTGGCCTTTAAAGGCCAGCCTTGATAGCTTCCGGTGCGGGGATCGTTCAGCGGGCTATTTTTTCCAGGGCTTTCAGCTGGGTGTCCATGCCCTTGCCGAAAACCTTGAGCCTGATGGGTTCGCCGTTGCCGTACTTCTTGTATACCCGGCAGACCTCGCAGATGCTGGTGTCCTTGCCGGTTGCCCCCTGATCGTCCAGCTTGCAATAGGTGCCCTCGATCTCCCAGCAGGCCACGAACTGGTACATGGTGGAAGGGCACTCTGCCTTTATCATGTCGGGACAATGGCACTTCTCCCAGCAGGGCTGCTTGTCAGCCCAGAAATTGAACCTGGAAGTCTCCTGTGCCGTGTCGGTGTTCTGGACCTTTTCCATTAATTCAGCCATTGTCATTGCCTCCTTTGTTATTCCTGATCCTTATTTCTTACGCTTTAAATTTAACATGCAGGAAGCGCAGGAACATCCGTCGTGACGCTTAATTTAAATTTGCGCACAAGCGCATAAATGAATGAAAAGGATTAGGCAGAAATGCTTAGTTACCGAGCGGCGCGGATTTTGACTGACAGGGATTTTAGGGCACAATAAAAACCGTATTTTGTTATTTCGATGGGAAACGACAGTGTCAGAATTAAACGCCGGCCGGGGCATAATGGATTAGCCAGGGTGTTCAGCCTCCACTCAATTCATAAAAACCCGTTGTACCTGCTATTCATGCTGCTGATACTTTCAGCCGGGTGCCTGCCGGGCGGCGGGCAGGATAGAGGGGCTGAGATACAACGTATCGCGGAGCCTTACGCGTTGAATCTCGTGGCATGGGAGACGCAAAACACCTTTGCTCGCATTTCGCAGGACTCTAACGCGTCCGTTCTGCCCGTCTCGCCTGACGCGCTGGAGCGGGATATCGAGCAGGTATTGAAGGAGCAAAAGATTGCAGCAGTGCCACCCGTCAGGACCAGGCTCCAGCCCCCGCCTCTCCTGCTGGTGGTATCACCCAGGGAGCGTATCCAGTATTTAGATAGGCTGCTTTTACAGCCCGGCCTGGACGGCAGCCAGGTCGTGGAAGTCGAGAACGCAATCGACGCCATGGGACTGTCCTCGCTGGTGGTGAAGATCGGCGGCTTCGGGGCCGCTTATCCCTCCATCGTATCGCCGTCCATGCCGCTGAAAAACATCGTGGAGGCGGCTGTGGAGGAATGGGCGCACCAGTATTTAGCCCTGCGGCCGCTGGGCTTCCTCTATTTCTTAGATTGTTTGGGCTTCAGCCAGGACCCCAATGTGATAACTATGAACGAGACGCTGGCCGGTATGATTGCCGAAGAGATAGGGGACGTAGTCTACCGGCGCTACGGTGAAAGCCCGGTCCCGCAGCAGGCCGGAGGGACTGCGGACGGCTTTGATTTCAATGCGGAGATGCGCCTCACCCGGCGCCATGTGGATGAGCTTCTCGCAGCCGGCGGGATCGATGAAGCGGAAGCGTATATGGAGCAGCGGAGGATCTTTTTCAACAGCCATGACTTCCCCATCAGGAAGCTCAATCAAGCCTATTTCGCCTTTCACGGCATATATGGAAAGGACCCCGGCTCGGCCAGCCCCATATACGGGCAGATGAGAAAGCTGCGTGACGCGTCCGGCTCGCTGTCCGGGTTCGTTGACCGCGTCTCCGCCATGACCCGCTACTCCGAGCTGGAGCAGGCCGTTAATGACCTGCCGCGCTGACCGCCTTCATCTCAGGCGCACCCGGCCATCCCGCATGCCGGCAGACAATTCTGATATACTTTAACAGCCATGAATTCTTTGTCTCTCCGCGCGCGCCGATGAACAGGGTTGATCTCAACTGGGACGACAACGAGGTCCTGCCGGATAAGCTCAGGCCGGACGTGGAGTTCCTTTTCGGCCGCATGAGCCGCGCCACGGTGGAGATGGTAGACCCGCACCCGGGTGAGCGCATACTGGATATCGGCTGCGGCCGGGCCATCGACATCGTCAATATGTCGGGCTCGGGCGCCGACCTGATCGGCGTGGAGCCCTCGTTCGTCATGCTGTCGCACGCTCGCGAATCCCTCAAACTGGACGGTCACAACACCGCCGTGCTGCAGGCTATCGGGGAGAGCATCCCCGTAGTCCCCGGCTCCATCGATAAGATACTCTGCAAGGGCGCCCTGGACCATTTCTCGGACCCGGACAGGGCCCTCGAACAAATAGCCATGGCCATAAAGCCGGGCGGCAGGGCCGTCATAGCCATCGCCAACTTCGAGAGCCTGGGATTCAAGATCGGCAAGTTGATATTCGGCTGCAGGAAACTGCTGGGGATTAAAAACCCTTACAAGCGTTTACCCTGGGAACTGCCGCCCGACCATACGTTCAAATTCGACTACCGCACGCTTGTAGGTATGGCCAACCGTTATATGAAGATGGAGAAAGTCACAGGCGTTTCCATGCTCTGCTGCACACCGGGCTGGGGCGATATGCTGGCCGCTTTTCCGGCCGGGCTTACCCGCTTTATAGTCCTGTCGCTTGACAGGATATCGCGCGCCTTTCCCATGCTGAGCGACGTGATCGTAATCAGGTGCGTACCCCGCTGATCAGGGGGCGCTGTGGTAGCGGTGATAGCGGTAGAGTCCGGCCAGAGCGCGGGACGCCCTTTCCGGTGTGGGGAAAGCCAGTACGCCGCCGTCTTCCTGCAGCTCTTTGACCAGCTCTGAGCCGTGAGCGCCGGTCAGCACGCATGCCAGCGGCTTGCCGGGATGCCCGGAGGCCAGATCCTTCAACAGGTCCCTTATCTCCGCGCTTATCCTGCTGTCCGGTACGATCTGGATGAACATCCAGCCGCCGAAAGTCTCGTCCGCCAGCAGAATCTCCATGATGCCCTTGATCGAGCGTGCCACGGATTCAGTGCCCATCACCATCGGCCAGTAGTCCACGGGATTTCCCACGCCCAGCCAGGGGGGCGCCAGCCTGGCTATTTTCTCCCTGGTGGCCGGCGCCGGGTCCGCGGCCAGCAGGTCCGATCCTTGCATAGCGTCCAGCGCCATGATAGCGGCGCCGCCGCTGAAGGTGGCGACGCAGATGTTGGGGTTGCTGAGCGGCGGCAGCAGGCAAAATGCGCGGGTAAGGTCCACCATCTCCTCCAGGCTATTCACGCTGATGATCCTGGCCTGCCTCAAGGCTGCCTCCCACACCTCGCTGCTGCCCGCCAGCGAGCCGGTGTGCGATCGGGCCGCTTTAACCGCCTGCCGGCTCCTGCCCGTTTTGAGTGCCACGATGGGTTTATGTGTAGAGATGCGCCTGGCGATATCCATGAAGCGCCTGGCGTCCGGCATGCCCTCGATGTGCAGGGCGATCACCTTGACCTGCGGATCGTGCTCGAAGTATTCCAGACAGTCGGCGAAGTCGACATTGCAGATGTTGCCCACATCGATGCCCTTTCCCACGAATCTGAACTCCGAGACACCGTTGAAGATGCCGCCCGTCTGGCTGACCAGCCCGACGGGGTTTACTTGCATGGAAATCCTGGCGAAGGCCGAGCTGAAATTATAGAAGACGTTAGCGCTGCCGAAACTGTTGGGGCCGAGTATCCTGCAGCCTGTTGATGCGGCGATCTCTTTTAGCTCGTTGAAAAGCCTGTGGCCCTCATCATCGCCCGTATCGTTAAAGCCCTGCGTCACGATGCTTACGCAGCTGATGCCGCGGGCCGCGCAATCCCTCACATGGGACGGCACCCTTGCGCGCGGCGTGGAAATCACGGCCAGGTCCACCGGGTCAGCTATATCGTTGACCGACGCGTAGGCCTTGAAGCCCATGATCTCGCCGGCGTTGGGGTTTACCGGGTAGATACGCCCGCTGTAGCCGTAGCCGACCAGGTTCTCCAGTGCGTTGTATGCCCCGGCGCCCGTTTTCCTGGAAAGCCCGATGATGGCGATGGAGCGGGGTTCGAAGAATGGTTTCAGGCCGCGAACATTGTCCATGGGCAGAAGTATAGCAGTTTTTGAAGCTCTCCACGAGGCTGCCGCGCCGGGCTATGGGGTGTTCCGGGCCGACGTCTGTTTATCTGGTCATCACCCAGATCTCGGCGGCGGCTATCAGCAGTGTAATGATGATGATGAAGACCATCAGGGCCGGGGAATTGACCTCCCGCTTGAGGATATGGGGTTCATCCGGCCCTGACGAAAGTTGCGCCACCTCTTCAGCGCATTTTTTACAGTAGGTCTTGCCCAGAATAGTTTCGCTGCATTTGTCGCAGATAAGCTGCTGGCAGCGCCAGCAACCACTGGTGGCCCGCCTGTCGGGATGGTTGTAGCAGGCGAAGTCGGGATTTATCGGCGCGCCCTCGTTTCCCATATATTAATATGATTATACGGCTGTGTAAGCGAAAAATAAAGGGTGAGAGATCACGTCATTGCGGGGAGCCGAACTCTTAACCTCGTCATTGCGAGGAGCCGCAGGCGACGCGGCAATCTGCCGTTGCCGCAATTCTCAACACAAGATTGCTTCGCTTCGCTCGCAATGACGTGGTAAAAAAGCGCTCGCAATGACGTAGTAAAAAGCGCTCGCAATGACAGGGGGCGACCTCGTCATTGAGAGGAGCCGAACTCTTAACCTCGTCATTGCGAGGAGCCGCAGGCGACGCGGCAATCTGCCGTTGCCGCAATTCTCAACACAAGATTGCTTCGCTTCGCTCGCAATGACAGGGGGCGATCACGTCATTGCGAGGAGCCGCAGGCGACGCGGCAATCTGCCGTTGCCGCAATTCTCAACACAAGATTGCTTCGCTTCGCTCGCAATGACGTGGTAAAAAAGCGCCCGCAATGACGGAGCGGCGGCCACGGGATTGCTTCGCTGCGCTCGCAATGACATAATATTGAGCGTGTACAAAGGTACTGCAAAGGAGTGAGATGATGGACCTGGAGTTAAAACAGAATGGGATGGCTGTTATATTAGTCAGCGGGGGAACAGAGCTGGGACAGATGTATTTCTCCCTGAGGAAAGGAAGTGAATGGATGAAGCCCCGGGACATTATCCCCGGACCGGGCAATACAGTGCGGGCTGTATTTGAACATGCGGAGATGTCGGACCGCTTCACATTCAGTGAAGGCCTGGTGCGCGTCGACAGGCGCTGGAAGATATCGCAGCCGGGAAGCTGGCAACTTGGATTCGGATATTGCCCTCCGCCCCAATTAAAACAGTGGCTGGTCCCCTCCGTTATGTACGATAAAAATGTAATGGGTACGGGACGCTTCCCGCGCGGCGGAATAGAGACGGGCTGGTCGTTCCGGGAGGACAGGATACCCGTTCCTTCCTGCTCCATCCTGCACGACGGCTCTGACTGGCAGGCTGTGTTTACAGAGCCGGCCCCGGACGAAGGAGAGATATCCAGCGTAAAGACATACCTGCGGGATAAACAGCCCGCCTTCGAGATAAGGATCCCCTACTGCGAAGAGCCCCGCACCTATACCGAGAAAGGCATAGTCATCGGAGGATTGACCGGGCGCACCGAGAGGCTGTTCAAGGTAAGAAAAGTCCCATTTGAGTACTCGCGCACCTTCTATATCGCCTGCGGCCGCTGCTCGCATGTAAGCGAGATATTCATGCGCCTGGCGGAGCTTGCCCTGGGTGAGTTCGCAGCGCCCGGCGGCGGCCCCGCTGCAGTTGACTGGTCGGAGATCGCTTCGCTCAAGCTCAACCACCTGCGTTACCTGCTGATAGACGACGGTAAAATCACGGCCATCAAGATGGGCAGAGGCAACGGCCTCTTCCAATCTTTTTACGAGTTCGCGGCCGGGTCCTTCCTGGTGAAAGGGTTGGAGGCGGCCACCATCTTTGCACGCGCCGGAAATGAGACCGGCAACCATAGTTACACCGACATCGCCGAGAGAATCGGCAAATTTTTCCTGGGGGGAGCGCTGCCCAACGGGCTGCACCGTGATTGTTACTCGCTCAAGGACGGCCGCTGGGGTGGTTACATAGGAGTGGGCACGCCTCCCGAGCTGCAGCTCGGCGCCAACACACGCTGCAACGGAGAGGTCATGTTCAATTACCTGAGGCTCTATAATCTTTTGAAGGAAGTGGGACGCGACAGGCCGGAGTTTTTCGACCTGGCGGTTAAAAACGCGGCTTTTTACCTCGAGCATCAGCTCGGTGGAGAGGAAGAGGGCAGCTTCGGCAGGTGGTGGGATATAACGGGCAGGCCCATGAATACGCTGGGCACCAACGGCGCATACATCATAAGCCTGCTGGTCGAGCTCGAGAAGATGACGGGAAAACGGGATGATATCGGCAGGGCGCTGGAGAAGGCGGGCAGGCATTACGCGTCGCTGGTTGATCGAAATGCCTTTTACGCTGACACACTGGACGCCGACTGCGTGGACAAGGAGGCGGGTGTTGCCTTGCTGAAGGCCTTCATGGACCTGTACGAGAGGTCGCGCAACGAATTCTACCTGCGCTACGCCAGGCTAAGTGCCGGTTACATCTTGAGCTGGATGTTCACCTACAATATCGCTTTTGACCCGCGCAGTTCACTGGGCAGGAGGGATTTCAAAACGCTGGGCATGACGACGGTCTCAGTGGCCCATCACCACCTGGACTTCTACGGCATGGCCATCGCCTTCGATTTACTCCGGCTGTGGCAGGCCACGGGAGAGAACCCCTGGAAGAAGTGCGCCCTGGCGATGATCGGCGCCTGCGGTCAGCTCATCTCAAGCCCGCGGGACATGCTGGGAAAAAGTAGCCAGTTCCTGGGATGGCAGCCCGAGCAGTTGAACCAGACCAACTGGGACTACAAGCACAGGGTACTGGGCACCAAGGGCAGGTTCCACACCTGTGTGGCCTGGACCGTGGTGCTCACGCTGGGCGCCATGCTGGACATCAGGGAGCGGTACCCCGAGGTCCTCGATTTCAAGCTTGGGGAACTACGCCCTTCTTAGCCTCCATCTCGGCGATCCCTTGCTGTATCTCCTTGTATTTCGCCTCAGTGATGGGATAGAAGTACAGGAACACGGCAGCCAGCAGGAAGAGGCCCGCCGATATGGGCCCCAGGAAGAGGCTGATGGCTAGCTGAGAGCTGGCGCTCTGCGGCATGACGTTGGGCACGTAGCCCATCCCCTCCAGCATTACGCCCATCAGGAAGATGGCCAGGGCCTGTCCGATCTTCAGCCCCCAGGTCCAGATGCCGAAGAATGCGCCCTCGCGGCGCTCGCCGGTACACAGGTAATCGTATTCAATAGCGTCGGCCACGATGGCGTAGGGCATGGCGTAGAGCAGCCCGAAGCCAGTGCCGGCGAAGAACATACAGACCAGGGTGAAGGTCACGCCCATGGTCTGGCCGAAGATGAAGATTATCATCAACATGATTGCCATCACTACGAAACCTATACCGTACACCAGCTTCTTGCCCACCCTCTTGCTGAGGGCCACGCTGACCGGTATGAAGATCATGCCGGTGGCGATCAGTATGAGCATGGCAAAGGTGGTGGCGCCCTCGTCACCCAGTATGTACTTGAAGTAATAGATCACGATGGCGCTGGCCACGGTGATGGCCAGTATGTGGACGATGTAGGTAGCCAGTATCAGCAGGTAGGGCTTGTTCTTGAAGACCGCTTTGTAGGTATCGACGAAGCCCAGTGTCTGGGCCGGCTGGATCTTGGTCGGTTCCTTGACTGTAAAGACCGTGATCAAAGCGGATATCATCATCACGCCGCCGAAGATGGTGCCCATCAGCACGAAGCCCAGGCTTTTATCCGGCGCCAGGGCTACGATCGGAAGGGCCAGCCCTGCTCCCAGCAGCGTGCCGACTGCGGCAAACCCGAAGCGGTAGCCGTTGAGCGAGGTCCGCTCATGATAGTCGGCGGTCAGCTCCGGTCCCAGTGACGAATAGGGTATATTCACCGTGGAGTAGGTCGTGCAGAGGATGATATAGACCACCAGGGCATAGATGAACAATGTCATCTGGCTGACGCCTGCGCCGGCGATCAGCGACGGGTTGGTAAACATCAGGACCACGGCGATAAACAGCGGGATTGCGCCTCCCAGCATGTAGGGCCGGCGCCGGCCCATTTTATTCTTAGTCCTGTCGGAGACGAAGCCGATGACCGGGTCGTAGAAGGCGTCCCAGATGCGCCCGACCATGAGGGCGATGCCCGCCAGCGCTGCAGCCAGCCCCACGGTATCGGTGAGGAAATTCATCAGCACGAAGGCCGTGGCCGTGAAGAACAGGTTGCCTCCGAAATCGCAGCATCCGTAGCCGAGTTTGGTACTGAGTGGCAGTTTCTTATCTTCCATTTTCAACCCCTTATTTTATTACAGCGGTCATCACCGGCAGGTGCCTGCGGCAGCGGCCGGATATATCGTTATCAAACACTGACGACCTCTATTCCCAAAAAATTGCAGGCGTCCTCGATGGGCGTCGTGTAGTCCCCGTGGATCTGGCTGGCATGGTGCGTAAATCCCTCTTCAACCAGCGTCATATAGAGCCCGTCCAGGTCGGGCACCTTGACCCAGCTCCACGATCCCCTCAGGCGCTGGGTCGATTCCACTATCTCGCCCTTCGTTACCAGCATCTTGAATTCGCCGTCTAATTCCGTCAGCCGGCAGAGGGTCACGACCCCCGGCTTGAGCTGAAACTCGGCGGTCCCCAGCGCGTTTTCCTTTCCCAGCGGTTTGCTCAGTATGCTGTGGGGACGCAGGGCGATATCCCGGGCCCTGCAGGCGAGCGAGGGCGGGGCATTGCCGCAGTGCCAGGAGAGGAATTGGTTCTTCTTGCTCTGGTGTCTGATGGTCCAGTCTATGAAGTGCGGAGGAGTCGTCTTGAGCGTGGCCAGGTTCTGTACCAGCATGGTCAGCGCGCCGTAAACGTCCACCTCGCAGGCCGTCATCAGGCCGCTGTCGGTCAGTCGCCCCAGCGCGTAGCAGGCGGAGATGCCGTAGGCCTGCTGGATGGCGGTCCAGCATTGAACGGCCAGCGCCGAGAGCCCTTTTTCTGCGGCGAACTGTTTGAGAGCCAACTGCAGCCCTGCGATGGTCCTCACCTTGTCTGCCCCCGCGCTTGACAGGTCCGCCTCTTTTTTCATCTCACCGATTATTTGTTTCAGCTCGGGGGCATTTTCCTTCAGCCCTTCCAGGCGCAGCATGATATCCAGCACGGATGTCGGCACCACCCTCTGGTTGAAGCTGTTCAGCAGCGCGTCCTCGTTGCTGATGCAGGTCTCGAAGCGCTCCGGGCGGGGCCCGACCAGTCCGATCCTGGCCCCCATGAAACCTTTGATTATGGAGCAGACGGCCACGAAATTCTCGATGTCCGCCTTGAAGACGTCTTCCTCGGGGAAAAGTATGCCGCTGAAGAGGAAGGGGATCTTTCTGCGGTGCAGGCCGGAGGAGACCGCCAGCGTGCCGCAGAACGAGTCCGACCTGCGCCCGCCGTCGGAGGTGAAATCGCCTTCTTTTGTCCCGAAGAGCAGTGTAGGAAGGTTGCGGAAGGCCGATGCTACGGCCAGCGCCGACACCTCGTCGCCGAAGGTCATGGTGCCGATGATCAGCCCGTCTATTTTCTTGTCCCGGAAAAGGCCAATGGTCTTGTCGGCGTCGCTGTCGTCGCGAACCAGCCCTCCCAGCGTCAGCTTAGCGTCGGGAGCTATGACTTCAAGGCCTTTGACACGGGACAGTGCGCCCAGGCAGCGTTTGCGCATCTGCACGGCCCAGTCATCGTCGAACGGCTCACGGTGCGCGGGCACGAAACCGATCTTTATATTTTCCATCTGCTGCTTCCCTGCCTTTCGGCCGACTGCTTGTGCCGGGCTCCGCTTCAGCCGCCTGGCAGCGGCCGGGGATAATTGTGAATCATACTATAGAAGATGTTCCCGGTTGTCAATAATCGGAAATGTGTCTTGACAACGGCTATGTGAAATCCTATCATGACCTGCGTTCCGGCATCGAATACGGAGGTAAGGAGAAGATATGGACGCGTTGTTGATCATAGTGATAATCCTTGCGGCACTGGTCATCCTTTATATCATACTGGTACTCAGCCTGAGGGACCGCCTGCTCAACCTGAAGTTCGATTTCAACAAGTTGAAGCAGTCTCCGCTGCGCTTCGGCAAGGACTTCCTGTGGGGCAGCGCCACGGCCTCCCACCAGATAGAGGGCAACTGCACCAACAACAACTGGTACCAGTTCGAGTCCGCTGTGGACGAGCAGGGCAAGCCCCGCATACTCAACGGCCAGAAGGCCGGCCTGTGTTGCGACGCGTGGAATCGTTATAAAGAGGACGTCCAGTTGATGAAGGCCCTCTCGTTCAACGCCTACCGCTTCTCCGTCGAGTGGAGCAAGATCGAGCCCAGGCAGGGTGAGTTCGACGAGGCGGCCATGGACCACTACGTGCAGGAAGTGAATGAGATGCTGGCCAACGGCATCGAGCCCATGATCACGCTGCACCACTTCAGCAACCCTATCTGGTTCGAAGATCAGGGCGCCTTCCTGCAGGACGATTCCCCCGCCATCTTCACCAGGTTCGTCGAGCGCGTCGTTCAAAGGCTGGGGCCGAAGGTCAAGCTGTGGTGCACCATTAACGAGCCGGCCATCTACGCCGTCCTGAGCTATTTCAGCGCCGAGTTCCCGCCGG
>Ga0268284_1000179_pt1 | contig 56155 bp, 47 predicted proteins | sample saktaG_14_FD_190137 | JGI IMG/M metagenome (GOLD analysis project Ga0268284, IMG submission 190137) | Saline water microbial communities from Sakinaw Lake, British Columbia, Canada - sak_2013_06_06_40m | ecosystem: Environmental > Aquatic > Non-marine Saline and Alkaline > Saline ...
AAACGAAATTAACGTTGAGTATTGATAAAGAAGTTGTGGAGAAGGCAAAAAAATACGCTGATATGGCGAATCAGAGCATCTCGGAAATTGTTGAACGTTACCTGAAAACGGTTACTGAGAAAGGAGAGACAACTTCTGGGATTTCAGAAAGGGTAAAATCATTGGCCGGAAAATTTAATCTGCCTGAAGGGAAAGACGATAAGGAGATTCTGATCGGGGCGCTTGCTAAAAAATATGAGTAGTAATGGATATTTTTGTGGATACTGATGTAATTCTGGATTTTCTTATCGTAAGAGAACCATTTTCTGAGCATGCCATTCTGCTCTTCAATAAGGCTGACAAAGGAGAAATCCGTTTTTTTCTCTCAGCAACCTCCGTGACAAACCTATATTATATCTTGAGACGGGCTGCTTCCCATTGGAAAGTCATCGCCGGCTTGAAACAATTAGTGTCACTGGGAAAGGTTCTGGAGGTAAATCAGGATGTGATGGAGCAGTCCCTAAACTCGAATTTTTCTGATTTTGAGGACGCTATTCAGTATTACTGTGCGAAGCAAAAGCCTGAGATCACACATATTGTCACCCGGAATGTAAAACATTATAAAGGGGCAAGTCTGATTGTAATGACGCCTGAATTGCTCGTTAAATCTCTCTGACTCACCACCTCACTACTTCACCACCTGACATAGAGATCCGCAATCACAAAGCAGGCAAACAGAATACTTGCGAATCCGTTGAGTGTGGCAAAAGCGAGGTTTACACGCGAAAAGTCACTGGGCTTGACGATCAGGTGCTGGTAGATCACCAGCAGTGTAAATATTCCCAGGCCGACCCAGTAGAGCAGATCAAATGGACCCGTAATGCCAGCCAACACCAGCATGATCAGAGCAATCAGGTGGAAAAAAAGAGAGAGCACCAGAGAGTTGCTGGCGCCCATTGAAACCGGTATTGACTTCAACTTCTCCTGGCGGTCAAAATCGATATCCTGCAAGGCATAGATGATGTCAAACCCGGCGACCCAGAATAGAACGCAAAAAGAGAAAAGTAACGGAAGGAGATCAAATTGGCCGGCAACTGCAAGATAAGCCCCGATAGGAGCCAGGGCGAGACCCAGTCCCAGAAAAATATGGCTCAGGTATGTAAACCGCTTTGTTAAGCTATAACCCAGAACAACGAATAGGGCAATGGGGGAAAGGAGCAAGCAGAGGTTGTTGATGAACGCAGTGGTAATCATTAAGAGGATGGAGTTAAGAATGACAAAAAGTAGCGCAGAGCGGGGAGAAATGATAGACCTGGGTATTTCGCGGATGGCAGTCCGGGGATTTTTCTGGTCGAACCTCCTGTCGATGTATCTGTTGAATCCCATTGCTGCATTTCGGGCAAACAAAACAGATAAAATAACCAGGAAGAGTATAATGTAATCAACATTTCCGTCGTTCTCTCTTACGGCTAAGAAAAATCCGATCATCGCAAAGGGCATCGAGAAGATTGTATGGCTGATCTTTACCAGTGAGAAGTAGTCTTTAATACCCGACATTTTATAAATTTGTGCCAAAATTAAGGCAAATAGCTGAATGATTGAAATACTTAAATACCTCTTTCAATACCTGATGCACCTTTTTACAGTTCGGTCGAAATACCGGATTCACTCCCCATTTGTATACAATTTTTTCAAATATGTTTTGAATGACCAAACCCAATACCCTGATTATGAGCAGATAGAAAAAGTCAGAAAAGACCTTTTGTCCAGAGCACGGTTCATCAAACGTGTCGATCTGGGCGCTCGTTCTATTGCTTTTCCTTATTCACAGCGATTCGTCAGAGTTCGTGATATTGCTCGCAGATCCTCTGTGAGCCAGAAAAAGGGCCAGCTTCTTTACAAATTGGTCAAACATTACAAACCACGTTGTATTATCGAGCTTGGCACGGCATTTGGCATCAGTTCGATGTATATGGCTATGGGTTACCGGAATAGTCATGTCTATACGATAGAGGGGTGCAATGACACCCTTCATATCGCTACGCATAATTTTTCCCGTCTGGGGCTTGGCAACATCAAGGAGATGTGTGGTAATTTTGACGATCTGTTACCAGAGATTCTTAGTAGGACCGAAACTGTCGATCTGGTATTTTTTGACGGAAACCATAGGGAAGAGGCTACGCTCAGGTATTTCGACGAGTGCCTGACTCACATCCAGAACAATACGATCTTTGTAATTGATGACATTCACTGGTCTAAAGGGATGAGGTCAGCCTGGGAAAATATCAGGCAGCATCCGAGCGTCAGAGTCAGTATCGATCTTTTTACGGTTGGCGTTGTCTTTTTCAGGAAAGAGCTCAGTAAAGAAGATTTTATCCTTCGTTTCTAATAATTTAGTACCTTTGTTCATATCTGGAAAATATAAATTTGAATTACTTAACTAATGGAAAAAGAGATCATTCGTCTTGAAAAAATTGTCAAGAACTACAGAATAGGTACTGTTATTGTGGAGGCCCTCCGCTCCGTTTCGCTGGTGATGCTAAAGAATGAGTTTGTTGCGATCATGGGACCATCCGGCTCCGGGAAGTCGACCCTGATGAACATCATCGGGTGTCTCGATACGGCTACCAGCGGGAGCTACTTCCTTAATGGCCAGGATGTCTCACGCCTGGATGATAACCATTTGGCTGAGATCCGGAACAGGGAGATCGGTTTCGTTTTCCAAACCTTTAACCTCCTTCCCAGATCAACGGCACTGGAGAATGTAATGTTACCACTGATTTATTCCGGAGTTGCTAAAACCCAGCGTATTGAACGGGCTACCCGTGTTTTGGAAGAGGTGAAACTTACCGACCGGATGACCCATAAACCCAATGAACTATCCGGTGGTCAGCGGCAACGTGTAGCCATGGCCAGAGCCCTTGTGAACAATCCGGCTATCATCCTGGCCGACGAACCAACCGGAAATCTCGACTCCAAAACCTCCATTGAGATACTTGGATTGCTGGAAGAGATTCACCGGATGGGAAACACAGTTATTGTAGTTACGCACGAAGAGGATATCGCATTGCATGCTCACCGGATCATCCGCCTGATGGACGGAGAGGTCTCATCCGATGAGATAAATCCGAACGTGAAAACCGTTGCCGATTATTAGCAGACAAATTAATCCCGATTCATGACCAAAGAAGGGAAGTATACCCAGCTTTTCCGGGACTTCGATCAGCAAAAGATCATGATCATCGGAGATGTGATGATTGACTCCTATTTATGGGGGGCAGTTGATCGTATCTCACCCGAAGCGCCTATTCCCATCGTTGTCCTGAAAAAAAGGGAAAACCGGATGGGCGGCGCCGCTAACGTAGCGCTCAATGTAAAAGCTCTTGGTAGCGAGCCCATTCTCTGTTCTGTGATTGGCGATGACGAAAAGGGGGAGCAGTTCCTCAACTTGCTTGAACGGGAGTCGATCCGGCAGAACGGCATCATTCGAAGCCGGGAAAGGGTAACCACCACCAAGTTCAGAATTTTTGGCAACCACCATCAAATGCTGCGGGTTGATGAAGAGGTGGATCATGACCTGTTGCTAGCAGATCAGCAGGAGCTCATTGCCCGGATTGAAACGATCCTATCGGAAGAGAATGTGCAGTGTATCATTTTCCAGGATTACAATAAAGGGGTGATCTCTGATGGATTGATAAAAAAGGTGGTAGCTCTGGCCAACAAGCAAAATATTCCCGTTACCGTCGACCCTAAACAGCGAAACTTTACCTCTTTTACAGGAGTGACACTCTTCAAACCCAACCTTAAGGAGTTGAAAGAGGGACTAAAGATGGAGATTCCTGATAACAACCAGGAGATCGTAATTCAGGCTGCTCAATCGTTACGCAAGATGCTCAACTGCAAATATGTGATGACGACTCTCTCTGAGAAGGGGGTGTTGGTGAGCATGGCTGACAGTATCACCGAAAAGAACATCTTCGTTCCGGCTCATGCACGCTCAATCGCCGACGTATCGGGTGCCGGCGACACAGTGATTAGTGTAGCTTCAGCCTGCCTGGCAGGAGGTTGCTCCCCATATGAGATTGCCTACATCTCAAACCTCGCAGGAGGCCTGGTATGTGAAGAGGTAGGGGTTGTGCCGGTAAACAAAGAGAAATTGCTGAAAGAGGTTCTGACTCTTTTATAACCTTCATGCAGTACGATGCGGATGTGATCGTTGCCGGTGCCGGCCCTGCCGGAACTTCAGCAGCATTTGAGCTTGCCCGGAGAGGAGCGGATGTCCTGATTCTTGAGAAAACCAGCTTTCCTCGTTACAAAGTATGTGGTGGTGGCCTTACCCGAAAGATCGTTGACGAGATCCCATTCGATATTACACCAGTCATAGAGAGTGAAATATTTTCAGTGCGTTTCTCCTGTAACTTTGCCAACCAATTTACTAAGACATCTCCAGATTCATTGATTTTCTGCACGATGCGGGAAGAACTCGATCAATTTTTACTGGATCAGGCTATCGCTGCAGGCACCCGGATTCTGTACAATGAACATATCATTGCGGTACATCAGGAGAATGGAGGAGTCAGAATTCAGACACGAAACGGCATCTTTCGGTCAAGGCTTGTGGTAGGTGCTGATGGCGCCTCCTCCATGGTGGCTCATAGCAGCGGCTTATGGAAAGACCTGATGCCAGGACTAGCCTGGGAAGCGGAGATGGATGCTGAAGAGAAGGAATTAAAACAATTCGGAAGTACAGTCTTTCTCGATTGGGGAACTTTCCCTGGAGGGTATGGATGGATTTTCCCCAAGCGTAACCATTTTTCTGTGGGAGTAGGAGGCCCTGCTTCACTTTCCCGCTATTTGAAAACATACAATCAACAGTTTATTCAGACATCCGGCATTCGGTTCACCGGTATCCGATCCATGAAAGCGTGGCCCATACCGGTCAAGATCCGGAAGAGTAGTTTTCACTCCGGACAGGTAGTGGTTGCGGGTGACGCAGCAGCACTCACCGACCCTCTTACAGGGGAAGGCATCTCTTATGCCATCCGAAGCGGTACGATAGCAGGCCGGGCTGTATGGCGCTTCCTGCAGGGTAATTCCGGTTCGTTGGAAGCTTATTCAGGGGAGATCAACGAAGTACTGATGCCGGAGATTCTGGAAGCAAACCGTGTCAAAACAATCTTTAATGCAGTCCCCAGTACGATCCACAAGATGGTTCAGAAAAGGGAACGGGTATGGAGAGCTTTTGGGAAGATACTCAAGGGTGAGCGAACCTATTTAGATGTGAGACGCGGATTTGGGAAATGGAAATTTCTCTGGGGGCCAGCCTGTTGGGCCTCTACGTTGGTCTGCCGGTACAAAGAAGCTCAATATAAAGTGTAATTTCGCTACCTCGATATTTCGCTATTTCACCATGACAGCACTTCACCACTTCACTACCTCACCACTACACCACATCCTCATTACCGGCGCCGCCAACGGTCTCGGCAGAGCCACGGCGCTGGAGTTTGCCCGGCAGGGCTGTCTGGTTATCGCTACCGATATTGATAACCAGGTACTTGATGGGTTTGAGGGAATAAATACGATCATTCCAAAGCTGATGGATGTCACTTCTGATGAATCGGTAACGAGCCTCTTCAGGGAGGTGGAGCACGAATACGGGTCAATCGACCTGATCATCAACAACGCAGGAGTTGACAGGTATTTTCCCTTGTCGGAAGCGCCCGTGGAATCGTTCAAGGAGATATTTGAAATCAATTTGTTTGGTGCATACCGTGTGAACCAGACGTTCCTCCCCATCATGAAGTCGCCAGGTGGAAGGATTATCCTTATCGGGAGTGAAAGTTACCATCTTACATTGCCCTTTATGCCCTATCCGCTCACGAAGAGAACCCTGGAATCTTATGCAAAGGCACTTCGTCAGGAGCTAAAATTCAGTGAGATCGATGTGGTTATCGTCAGGCCCGGCCCCATCAAAACCAACTTCATCAAAAACTTATCCAACATCATTGTCACTGCGTGTCCTCCAAGCCCTCGGGGGAAGAAGCAGCGGCATCCGGTATCTGATCTGCCCCTCGCAGCAGCATTTAAAAAATTTGCAGCTTCCGTGCCTGGAGAAGTAGGAAAAGTCGTTCCACCTGAAAAAGTCGCTTCATTTATCTATCGGGTATCCGGCATCCGGCATCCTGCATCCGTTTATAGAATCAACAACAGCCTTCAGCTGAGACTGGCGGCCTTGCTCCCTTTCAGAATCCTGGAAAAAGTGATAAACAGTAGGTTAACCTAAGGGTTATTGGAAGAGATTTTTGTGACACTCCGAACAGAAGACAACCTTCCATACATCGTTTCTCAATGGTACCGGATGCTGAAACTCAAGGGTGTCAAAGATGGATGCAGTCATCATCTCCCCAGGTATACCCTGGGCAACAATGGTGTGACAGAGATCACAATCCTTGGAGATGGCATTCCCATCTTCACTGGTATGAAGGTTAGAGTGACACCGGAAGCATCCATTGGTCTCGAGATGGCCGATATGATCCGGATAGGCGGCATAGGAGACTTTCATGGCAGGGAAGGTGTTGAGGCTAAAAGCTTCCTGGATTCCTGCAATTGCCCGTGCGATCTTATCCTGGTTTTCAGTGTAGTAATCAGCATAATCACGTTGATAGAAATTTGTGACCACACTGTCGATATACATAAAGGCGGTATCTTTATTGGTGAAGGGGTCTTTCAGTGCATCCATGGCAATGTACTTGATCTGCGGAATATCTTTCGGTATCGTACCGGATATCAACGCATTGTCGATGTAGTCGGGAGGTGATTTATAGGCATGGGATGGCCGGTTATGACAATCGATACAATCCATGGTCCTTACAGGAAGAACGGCAAGCAAACTATCTTCAAGGAGATTTTCTTCGTCCTGGTACACCGTTACTTCACCTGTCTTCAGGTTGGTAAATCGAACCCATGGGATGGACTCACGGGATCTGTCACTGGAAATATACTCAATCTTCACATCCTTATTGATATGCCAGTGGCTCCCCTCTTTTAGTCCAAGAGCGCTATATAACGGCCCTGTTTTCATCTGCATCACAATATCCCATTCAGTGTTATTTTCATCTGCCAGAAAGTTTTTCTGAACCCGGAGTTTCCTGGCATAGAATTTTTCAGGCCAGTGACATTTTTCACAGGTCTCACGGGCAGGGCGAAGGTCCTGGACAGGAGTTTCAATGGGCCGGGGATATTTGTCAAACAGAGCTGCATAAACTTGATACAATCCCGAAACTTTCGATTTGACATACCAGCTGGCGCCGGTGCCAACGTGACACTCTACACAGGCAACATTGGCATGGGCTGAATGCTGGTAGGTGACATATTCCGGATCCATCACCTTATGGCAAAGTGTCCCGCAGAAGGCAACCGATTCGGTATAATGAAATGCTTCGTAGCTCCCAATGCTGGTGAGGAACAGAAAAATCAGGGAAGAGATGATAAATATCACAAAAGCATTCTGATGCCGTTTGTCGTTTAGATCAATTGTGGGCTTCCTGCGCTTTTTATAATCATCATCTGTGGCATTGTTCCTGAGGTTGACAAGCATCCCCACGGGAATTAAAATGAGACCAACGATCATCAAAGCAGGCAAGGCCATGTATATAAATAACCCAAGATAAGAACTGCCCTGGTCAAAAATAGTGGAGATGATAAACAGAACCACAATCAGCAACAAAGCGATCACAACGATCAGTGTTCCAATAAAGGAGGTCCAGTTGTAATATGATCTCGGTAATTTCATGGTGAAAACAGGTTGGTTACACTTAAATATTTATATATGCAAATCTAGTGAAACAATTCACAAAAATACAAGAGGAATAAAATCTGGAATCAATCTTATTATAGACTCATTAGTCTACATTTTTATGCAGAAATGAGTTTTCGCTGCGGATCTCCAGCCCTTTTTCGCTATCTTCATTGAGGCTCAGTCCGTGAATCTGAGACTCTGACGAAGGTGCAACATCAGGTAGATCTACATTCCTTCGTTTGTATGCCGGGATGCTCTCCAGCTCATACAAGTTGTTCTCAATAGGGGTATGGTTCTTCAGTTTTTCACTGAGAGCTTTCAGTTTCTGGATGCGGTCGTTACCCATCCGGTTCAACTCCTGATGATCGTCTCCCGATCCGGGAGCAGGGGATATACGTGGTGCCTCTGTCTGTCTGTGCGTCTCAGAGATGATGGTCTCCACTCGTTTGTCGATTAAGTGCATCTCCTCCTCTTTGATCGCTTCCACCTCCCTAACCGGTTCACGCTGAGGGACGTCAAGGTCAAAAACGATTTCACGCTGGAAGGGATCGTAAACCTCTTCTTCGGCAAACATTTCCTCCTCTGCCTCGTTTTCAATCCGCATCATTGGGAGTTGTACGGCCTCTTCCTCGAATTCAGGTGTTGTCTCTTCATTAACCTCAATTGCCATATCAGAACGCTCACTGAACATATCAGAACTTTCGGTGATCATCCCGGGCGCATCGATTTCCGTTTCAGTTGCATCCAAAATCATTTCAGGCACTTCCTGTTTCTCCTCTTCCATAACCGACGTTGTGATCAAATCTGCAGAAACAGGTTCGATCTCTTCCTGTTTCGGCTCTTGTATCAACGGATCCTGCATTTCCGGTTTAGGCGCTGGCATCTCCATTCGGGTTTCAATCTTGGGTGTCGATTTCTCTGTCTCGTAGAGGTCGCGGATTACCACATCTTTCTTCGAGGGTTCCCCTTGACGCCGGTGTTCATCATCGAAACCGGTAGCGATAATCGTCACGCTGATCTTGTCACCCAAACTTTCATCAAAGCCATTACCCCAGATGACCTCGGTAGAGGATTTGGTTTTTTCCTGGATGTAATCGGTGATCTCTGTCACCTCATCCATGGTGATCTCCTCTTTACCTGAGGCAAGATAGAGCAGCAGGTTATTGGCTCCTTCAATATCGTTGTTGTTGAGCAATGGTGAGCTGATTGCGTCTTCCACTGCCTGTTGTGAACGGTTCGGGCCTGAAGCGATACCAGTTCCCATAATCGCAACACCACTGTCTTTCATCACTGTTTTGACATCTTCGAAATCTACATTGATGTATCCCGTCACCGTGATAATCTCGGCGATTCCCCTGGCTGCTGATGTCAGGATGTTATCGGCCTGGCCGAAAGCTTCCGACAGCCGGAGGTTCCCATAGAGCTCACGCAGTTTGTCGTTGCTGATGATCAGGAGGGCATCTACATTCGCTTTGAGTTGTTTGATCCCTTCATCGGCATGTAGTTTCCGCTTTCGTCCTTCGAAGGCAAACGGCAGGGTTACAATCCCCACTGTAAGAATCCCAAGCTCCTTTGATATCTCTGCAATGACAGGTGCAGCCCCGGTCCCGGTACCACCACCCAGTCCGGCAGTGACAAACAGCATTTTGGTTCCGTCGTTCAGAATCTTGCGGATGTTATCTGCATCTTCAAGGGCTGCGTTTCGACCTACTGACGGCACGGCTCCTGCACCCAGCCCGGAAGTCAGACTGGTTCCTAGCTGGATCTTCATGGGCACTGAACTTGACTCCATCGCCTGAGCATCAGTGTTGCAGATAAAAAAATCAACACCTTTGATACCCTGGTTGTACATGTGTGTGACCGCATTGCTGCCACCACCGCCAACGCCAATAACTTTGATGATATTCGATGGGTTCTTCGGCAGGTCAAATTTTAGCATATCTGGCATGGGGAATGGTTTTTATAATGATTAAAATTAGGTTGTTTGAAGCCTTGATTTTGTGGGTATCCTGAAATTTATTAACAAAGTGGTTGTTAATAGCTGGTTTCATTCATTCTCCTCCTCGAACCAGTTCTTGATCCGCTCCAGAAAGACCTCAGTAAATTTCTTCCCTTCCCGGGTTTTGTCCTTAACTTTTTTCTCCTTCTGTTTCCTTTTTTTCGGTTCCTCTGCCATCACCTCTTCTACAGGTTCAAGCTCTTTCATCTTCTGGCGTTCCAGCTCATAACGTTCGCTGCCGATGATCACCAGTCCGATACTCGTTGCAAACATTGGGCTAGCCATTTCCGGAGCAACATTGTTTGCCAGGTGCTCATTCGGGTAGCCAATCCGGGTATCCATGCCGGTAATAAACTCGGTCAGTTGGGCAATGTGTTTCATCTGAGCTCCCCCTCCGGTGAGGACAATTCCTCCGATCAGTTTTTTCTCGTACCCCGAGCTCTTGATCTCATAATAAATATGTTCAATGATCTCCTCCATCCGTGCCTGGATGATGTTGGCCAGATTCTTCAGGCTGATCTCTTTTGGTGGCCTCCCGCGCAAACCGGGTATCGCTACGATCTCCTCCTCTTTGTTTTCACTGGCAAGGGCTGAGCCAAACTTCATCTTCAACTCTTCAGCATGTTTTTTTATGATGGAGCACCCCTCTTTGATATCATCTGTGATGATCTCTCCTCCCAGTGGGATAACGGCAGTATGCCGGATGATCCCTTCATGAAAAATGGCAATATCTGAAGTCCCGCCACCGATGTCGACAAGCACTACTCCTGCCTCCTTTTCTTCTTCACTCAGAACGGCTTCCGTGGATGCGATGGGCTCCAGGATCAGTTCCACTACTTCAAGCTCTGCCCGCCTCACACACTTGTAGATGTTCTTAGCAGCAGCGGTCTGCCCGATGATGATATGGAAATTGGCATCCAGCGAACTGCCAATCATCCCTTTGGGCTGTCTGATTCCATGTTCCCCGTCAACACTGAACTCCTGAGGGATTACCTCCAGGATCTCTTCGCCGGGACTCATATTCAGATTATACATGCTGTTACACAGGCTGTCAATATCCTGCTGGCTGATCTCCGTATCCGTTTGGGCCCGGATCATGCTACCCCGGTGTTGAAGGCTCTTAATGTGCTGTCCGGCAATGCCGACATTCACAAACTGGATATCTACCCCCGCCTTCCGGGAAGCTTCGGCAACAGCCTCTTTGATGGATTGTACTGTATTCTCGATGTTTGAGACAACCCCTCGCTTGACGCCAATCGAAGGAACCTTTCCATACCCGATGATCTCGATTTTTCCGAAATCGTTTTTCCGTCCTACAATGACAGCGATTTTGGTAGTGCCGATGTCAAGTCCGACAATTATTCCTGCGTTTTTCATGTGTAGTTATATTTTAGAACAAACAACCTGATTCTTGTATTTGATATTAATGATGTTATATTTATTCCAGCCAATCATGTTCAACCCTTGCTTGTAGAAGACTACCAGGCGTTTGAATTTATCTTCAAGACCTTCTGTATCCCCAAGCAGAATAAGATGATTCCCCAATTTCGGAATGAGTTCATAATCTCCCTGTCGATTGACGTAAACCTGATCAACCTGTGCTTTCAGGAAGGGATCCCGGTAAATGAATAGGGCAAGCTTATGAAGATCTGAAAGTAACGGTGAAGTGCTTACAGAGTCGACGGGCAACCGCTTGCTGTGTCTCTCCACTTTGATGAAAATGCTATCGGGAATAGCGCCTGAAGCCACCACCACCCTGACAGGATAATCGGGATGAAATGGAAGCAGGACCCCTTTTGCTCCGATATAGTAACTTTTGTTGCTCTCTGTTATGATACGGATAACAGGTTCACGCTGATAAATGTTAACAAAAATATCACCTGCGTTTGTGCCATATACATGGGCGTTGGCTATATAGGGATACCTGTTGAGAACCCGCTCAATTTTCTCCGTATTAATCTTGTACAATGGTTTCCCTTTTACCTCTCCAACAACAGAACGGATCAGCGAGTCGGCATCTGCTTTCGGGATCAATACATCTGCCTCACCATAAACAAGGTTGTAGTGTAAATTCCGGCAGATCGTCCCGTTTTGTTCATAGTCGGCAAATCCAAGCAACACCCCTGCTCCTGTAAATAGAATCCCCCACAGGATGAAGGTTAATACTCGTCTTATTTTCTTTTTTAGTCTCATTTGTTACTGAATCTGTCGGTGATCGGTTTTACGAGTTGGTCAATATCTCCCGCACCCAACGTTAGCAGCACTTCGGGGCGCCGCTCTTCAAGGATTTCCAGCAGGTGATCTTTATCACAAAGCCGTTTATCGGAGAGATCCGTTTTATCCAGCAGCATCCGGGAATGAACTCCTTCAATAGGGCGTTCCCGGGCAGGATAGATGTCCAGCAGGATGAGTGAGTCCAGTTCGGCTAGCACCCTGGCAAAGTCATCTGCCAGGTCACGCGTCCGGCTGAAGAGGTGAGGCTGAAATACGCCGGTTATTTGTTTCCCGGGGTAGAGTTCCCTTACAGCCTGGATGCAGGCGTGCAACTCTTCCGGATGATGTGCATAGTCGTCGATATAGATAAGATCGTTTCGCTTGATCCGGATATCAAACCGGCGAACCACTCCATTGAAATGCAACATGGATCTTTTAAGATCCTCCTCTGCAATGCCACTAAGATATCCTGCAGCTAACGCGGCGATAGCATTTTCGAGGTTAAACATGCCGGGCATTCCCAGCACAAACCCGGGCAAACTTTTCTTCGGCGTAACAAAGTCAAAATGGATCAACCCGTCACGGATCGAAATGTCCCTTGCGCTGAAGTCGGCATCTCCATGCAACGAATAAGTGAATCGGGAGACCCCTGCGGGCAGCTCCCTTTCAAGCTCCACGCCTTTTTTAATGATCAATGAGCCCTTGTCCCGGATCTTCCCGGCGAAGTCTCCGAACGACTGCTTCATCTGGTCCCGATGATTATAAATGTCGAGGTGATCGGCATCCATGGAGGTGATGATTGCGATATCGGAAGAGAGGTGAAGAAAGGAGCGGTCAAATTCGTCGGCCTCAACGATGCAATGTGGTGATTCTGCCAACTGCCAACTGCCAACTGCCAACTGGACAAAATTTGTCGCGTAATTCCTGGAAATTCCCCCCAGGAACGCCATCATCGGTTTGCCGGCAGTATGGAAGATATGGGCAATCATAGTGGTGGTGGTCGTTTTGCCGTGGGTGCCGGCTACTGCGATTGTTGTGTAGGGCGAAGCGATTTCACCCAGCACTTCGGCCCGTTTCCGGACCGAAATCCCATTTTCCAAAAAATAGCTGTATTCGGCATGCTCTTTCGGGACAGCCGGAGTCCAGATGACCAGGTCAACATTATCAGGGATTCGCGATGTATCCTCATTGAAATGAATCTCCATTCCCTCACTAATCAGATGGTCTATGAGCGCCGAGGGTGTTTTGTCATATCCGGATACATGTGCTCCCTGCTGTAGGAAATAGCGTGCAAGGGCGCTCATGCCGATACCTCCGATACCCAGGAAATAGACCGATCTGAACCTCTTCTCACGCATGACGGTTTGCATTAATTTTCACCAAATTGAATACCTCTTCAGCAATCCGGTTTGCCGCATCCGGAATCGCCAGCATCCGGATTTGACGACCTAACCTATCTCTTGTTCCCCCGTCTTCCATTATCTCTTTTACAAAGCCTGGCAGGATGGCCGATGCCTCCCTATCGGAGACCATAACTGCCGCCTTCTGTTCCACCAGTGCAAGGGCATTTTTTGTTTGATGATCTTCCGCCACATTTGGCGAAGGAATCAGGATTACAGGTTTCCCTACCATACAGAGTTCCGAGATGGCAATAGCGCCGGCTCTTGATACCACGAGGTCGGCGCAGGAGTAGGCAAGGTCCATGCGGTCGATGAAAGCAAAGACCCCACCCCAACACTCCCCTTGAAGGGGAGGGAGTAAGTCCCCTTCAGGGGATTTAGGGGTAATCCGTGTATCTCGTATCTCGTATCTCGTATCTGAAAGCCTGCGTTGCACTTCATCGTAATAGTATTTCCCGGTTTGCCACAACAGCTGTACATCTTCGGGAAGTTTTTGTTCAATCAAGGCCAGGATGCTGTCGTTTATCGTTCTTGCACCGCCGCTACCGCCTATCACAAGGAGGGTCTTTTTGGCGGGGTCGAGACCGAAATGGGTATAGGCTTCCTGAAGGTGGTCAGTCAAGGCAACAAGATCTAAACGTACGGGGTTTCCGGTGAGGATGATCTTATCAGCCGGGAAGTAACGATCCATCCCGGGATAGGCCACACAAATACTTCTGACTCGTTTCCCTAGCAGCCGGTTGGTCACGCCTGGGAATGAGTTCTGCTCCTGTATCAGTGACGGTTTACCAAGGGAAGTTGCAACTCTCAGCGTGGGACCACTGGCGTAACCACCCACGCCAATCACCACATCTGGATTGAACTGTTTGATCATTTTTTTAGCCAGACAAAGGCTTTTCATCAGTTTAAACGGGAATGTCAGATTTTTCCACGTCACTCTCCTGATGAATCCGGCAACTGGCAATCCCTGAATACGAAATCCCGCCGCAGGCACCTTCTCCATCTCCAGCTTGCCCAGCGCACCGATAAAAAGGATATCAGCATCAGGCTCCCGGCTCCGGATGGCCTGGGCAATCGCAATCGCCGGGTACACATGCCCGCCAGTTCCTCCGCCGCTGATGATGAATCGATTCATATGTTTAAGCCACTGCCGGTTGATTCTCTCGCAACACATCTATCTCTGTGCCGTTTTTTGTCTCAATCTCTATTCGTCTGCTCACACTCAGGATAATCCCGATGGAGATGCAGGTAAACCAGATGGAAGTTCCTCCCATACTGATTAATGGTAATGTTTGTCCGGTTACCGGAAAGAGGTTGACAGCCACAGCCATGTTGATCAGCGCCTGGAATACCAGGCTGAAACCAATCCCCACACTAAGCAGGGCGCCAAAGTTGCCCGGACATTTATTTGCAATCCGGATCACCCGGAAAAAGAGGATCAGGTATAACAACATAACCACCACGCCACCCACCGTGCCATACTCTTCAATGATGATGGCGAAGATAAAATCGGAGTAAGGATGGGGCAGAAAATTGCGTTGTGTGCTCTTCCCCGGAGATTTCCCAAAGATACCGCCAGAGACGATTGCAATTTTTGCCTGATCAACCTGGTAATTTTCATCCACTGAAGCTTTGTCCTTATCGATGAAGTTTTCGATCCTGTTTTTCCAGGTGGTGCTTCGCGGAAGCAGGTTTGGGGCCACCATGGCAACCCCGAGCAGCAGGATGATTCCAACCATTCCAACTCCCGCAAGCGCCATGATATATTTCAGGTTCACCCTTCCGATGAACATCAATACGATACAGGTAACAAAGAGGATCGCCGCCGTTGAGAAGTTGGCAGGGAGGATCAACATACAGATAACGATCACAGGCAGGATGGCCGGCAAAAACCCATGCTTAAACTCCTTAATCTGTTCCTGATTTTTGCTCAACACCCTGGCGACATACATGATTAGGAAGAGTTTGGCGACATCCGAACTCTGAAAGGTGATGTTGATGATGGGTACCGTGAGCCATCTATTCGCCTCGTTGAAGTTGGTTCCCGAGATCAGGGTGACCAGCAACAGCGGAATCGTCAGGATAAGCCCTATCTGGGCTAGCCGGGAATAATAGGTGTATTTGATCAGGTGCATCAGGTACATCAGGATGAAGCCGAGACCGAGGATAAAAAACTGACGCATGAGGTAATGCTCTGTATCCCCACCCTGCTTCTTATAGGCGAGTAATCCAGTTGAGCTGTATACGGCCAGCAGTGAAAAGGTGGATAGGATGATCACAATGATCCAGATCACCTTGTCGCCTTTAATATTTCTTACAAATTCAAGCATTATTCCTAGAGGTTCTTTACGGCATTCTTATAAGCTACTCCGCGCGCCTCGAAATTTTCATACATCTCGAAACTTGGACAGGCTGGTGAGAGCAATACGCAATCGCCTTTTTTAGCCAGGTAATAGGCGGCCTCCACGGCTTCTTCCATCTCTGTCACCCGGATTATGGGGATCTCAGTACCGTTGAATACTTCGAGGATATTTTGTGAATCCCCCATGAGGATGATCGCTTTAACCTTCTTTTCCACCAGATCCCTGATACTTGCATAGTCATTTTTCCTGTCAGCGCCTCCTGCGATCCAGATTACAGGCCGGTTCAGGCTCTCCAGGGCAAACCAGGTAGCATTTATGGTGCAGGCCCGGGAGTCGTTGATAAACTCGATCCCATGGATGTTGGCAACAAACTCCATCTGGTGCTCTGGAGATTGCGAGCTGCCGAGCGATTCCTTAATCAGCTCTTTCCGCAGTTCTAGTACCCTTGAGGTCACTGATGCGGCCAGTGAGGAAAAGGTTTTAGGTCGTCCTTGTAAAGCCAATGCTTCTAGCGTCATGGTTATCTGAGTTTAAGTGTTACAATGGATAAAACTGCCAGCATGATGCCGACAATCAAAAAGCGGAGCACGATCTTCGACTCGTGATATCCCAGCATTTGGAAATGGTGGTGAAGAGGAGACATCTTGAAGATTCTTCGCCCTGCCCCAAATTTCCGTTTGGTATATTTGAACCAGCTGACCTGCAGCACAACCGACAGGTTTTCAGCAAGAAAGATCCCGCAAAAGATGGGGATCATGATCTCTTTACGGATCATGATGGCAAATACTGCAATCACTCCGCCAAGCGCCAGGCTTCCGGTGTCTCCCATGAAAACCTGGGCCGGGTATGAGTTGTACCAGAGGAACCCAATACAGGCCCCGACGAAAGCACTGATGTAGATTGCCAGTTCGCCAGTATTCGGAATATACATGATATTCAGATAGTTGGCGAAAATTATATTACCGGAAACATAGGCCAGGACACCCAGTGTGACACCAACGATCGCCGAAGTACCTGTTGCCAGCCCATCCAGCCCGTCGGTGAGATTGGCTCCGTTGGAAACGGCACTGATGATGAAGATCACCAGCGGGATGAAGATCAGCCAGGTCCAGTTTTTGGCATTGGCTCCCAGCCAGGAGATGAGGGAGGAGTAGTCAAATTCATTGTTTTTGATAAAAGGGATGGTGGTCTTGGTCGACTTGACCGCCGTTTTGTTAAAGATGACCGTTTGTTCAGGAGCTGTTTCCATTCCGAAAACCTGGTCCGACTTAACCACTGCCTGCCGGTCCACCCGCTCCTTGATCACGATGTCGTCGCTGAAGTACATGGTAAACCCGATGATGAGTCCTAATCCGATCTGTCCCATCACTTTAAACTTTCCGGCCAGTCCTTTTTTATCTTTCCTGAACACTTTGATATAGTCGTCAAGGAAGCCGATAAAGCCCAGCCAAACAGTGGAGATGAGGATCAGCAAAATATAGATATTATGAAGTTTGGCAAAAAGCAACGTGGGGACCAGAATGGCTGCCAGGACGATCAACCCGCCCATGGTTGGAGTCCCCTTTTTCTCCTGTTGACCATCCAGCCCCAGGTCACGGATATCTTCGCCTACCTGTTTTTTCCGAAGGAACCTAATCAATCGTTTTCCTATGATCATAGATATGAACAGGGAAGTGATCAGCGCAGCCCCTGCCCGGAAAGAGATATACTGAAATACCCCAGCACCGGGAAAGTTGAAGGCTGTATCCAGATAGTGAAATAGATAATAGAGCATACCTTACGAATTGTTGACACGTTGGTTTATCCCGAAGATTTCACGCACAACGGCTTGATCATCAAACGGGTATCTGATTCCTTTGATCTCCTGATACTGCTCATGCCCTTTTCCTGCCACCAGGATATAGTCGCCAGGATGGGCTAACGCACAGGCAGTCCTGATCGCCTCCCTTCGGTCGGCGATCACCAGCAGGTTTATCTCATACGCCACTGGAATCCCATGTTTCATCTCCTGCAAAATAGCTTCCGGCTCCTCAAAACGGGGATTATCGGAGGTAAGGATTAACCTGTTGCTGAACTGGCTTGCAATGGCAGCCATCACGGGCCGCTTGGCAGCATCCCGGTTTCCCCCGGCTCCAACCACAGTGATCAGTTTTCCCTCTCCTTCACGGATGTCGTTGATCGTCTCCAGGACGTTCTGCAATGCATCGGGAGTATGGGCATAATCCACGATAGCTGTAATTCGCGTGGGGGAGATCACGTAGTTGAACCTACCCTCAACCGGATGCAGGCGGCTCAGGGCTGTCAAAACGGCTGTCTTATCCAACCCCAGCAGCACCGCTGTAGAATATATGGCAAGAAGGTTGTAAGCATTGAACCGGCCGATAAGCCTGAACCACACCTCCTTCCCGTCAATCATCAGGTGAAGCCCCTGTACAGTATTTTCGATCACTTTGCATCGGAAATCGGCCATGGTGGTCAGCCCGAAACTCGTTTTCTCTGCCGCGCAATTCTGCAGCATCACCATGCCATGTTTATCGTCTTTGTTGACCAACGCAAAAGCCTCTGACGCCAACTGATCAAAAAAGCTCTTTTTGACCCGGAGATACCTGTCGAACGATTGATGGTAATCAAGGTGGTCGTGAGTGATGTTGGTGAAGACCCCTCCTGCGAAATGTAATCCTGATATCCGTTGCTGGTCGATCGCATGAGAGCTCACTTCCATGAAGCAATACGCACAGCCTGCATCCACCATCCTCCGAAGCAATTGATTGAGCTGAATGGCATCCGGAGTAGTATGTGTTGCATTTACAACCTCTTCATGGATCATGTTTCTGATGGTTGAAATCAGGCCGGCCTTGCTCCCAAGTTCTTCAACAAGTTGATGGAGCAATGTAACGGTAGTGGTCTTTCCGTTGGTGCCGGTAATTCCAATCAGTTTCAGCTCATTGGAGGGGTTGTCATAGAACCGGGAGGCGATCAATCCCAAAGCCAATGCCGAATCTTCCACCACAACATAGGTGACACGATTGTACAAACGTGAGGGGAGGTGTTCACACAGAATCACATTTGCACCCTGAACAATGGCCTGATCAATGTAATTGTGCCCATCGGCGACGGTGCCGCGAATGGCTGCAAACAGCGTACCGGCCTCTGCCATACGTGAGTCGAAATGGAGTGAGGTCACCTCCACATCCTGGCTTCCTTTTACCTGCCGTGCCACAACACCATTTAATACCTCTTCCAGCTTCTTCATGCTTCCGGTTTCTCCTCTTTGGGCTTAGGTTTCGACATGACAAACAGTTCAATGAATACCTCTTCTCCCTTAGACACTTTGACCCCGGAGGCAATGGACTGACTTACAACACTCCCTTTTCCCTTCACCGTCACCCGTAATCCATTTTTTTCCAGCAGGTATATAGCATCTTTCAGTCCCATCCCAGTCACATCAGGCATGATTCCCTGGGTGACAGATTCTGTGACCAGTGAAATACTTTCCTGAATCAGCAATGGTCTTGCCCAGAGTGCATTTGGATTGTCAGATATTGCATTCATGCCCAGATCCCCGTAGAGTAATTCGATATCCTTTCTCTTTCCGGCTTTGGCAGAGGGCGCCATGGGGGAGATTGTGTCTTTTGAGGCAGTGAACTTGATCTCCGGATGACGGGCATACAGCTGATCAGAGACCTCTTTGAATACAGGTCCGGCAATGGAAGCTCCGTAATACTTTCCTTTTTTCGGGTTGTTAATCACTACAATCATCGAGTACTTCGGATCTTCGGCAGGGAAAAACCCCACAAACGAGCCTTTATACTGTACTGCCCCTCCTTTGTTGCCATATCCCTTGTTGTTCATGGCAACCTGGGCCGTACCCGTCTTCCCGGCGATCTTATACACGGAGTTCCTGATGTTGGTTGCAGTGCCTTTCTCAACTACTCCTTGCAACATCATCTTTGCTTTGACAATTGTGATGGGAGAGCAGATTGCAGGGTTGATAACTTCCGTCTTATAGTGTGTTACCACCTGCCCATTACGATGGATCTCCTTAACCAGAAGCGGACTGACCATGGTTCCGTTATTGGCAACGGCATTGTATAAAGTCAGCAGCTGAAGTGGCGTCATGGTAACTTCGTAACCGATCGACATCCAGGGGAGGGAGAGTTTTGACCAGAGTTTGTCTTTGGTATCTTTGATGTTGGGACAGCCCTCTCCGCTTATCTGCAATCCCAGCTGATTCTGGATGCCAAGTTTGTGGAGGCCATCGATGTATTTTTGAGGTTCGGAACTGTAAGCCTTGACAATGATTTGCGAGGTGCCAACGTTACTTGATTTCTCAAAAACTTCCCGTGCGGTGATGGTTCCATAACCTCCCCGGTGGGAGTCGGACATTTTCTGGCCGCTGTAGGTCACTTCCCCATTGCCTGTCGCAACAGGCGTATTCAGATCTATTTTGCCATCTTCCAATGCTACGAGGAACGAAGCTAGCTTGAAGGTGGAGCCGGGCTCTGAACTCTCCCCGATTGCATAGTTGTACCCCTCATCATACCGGTTTTGGCCTACCCGTTTCAGGTTGGCAATGGCTTTGATGTAACCGGTTGCTACTTCCATGACAACCATACAGCCATGATCGGCACTATCGGCAATTAACTCCTTTAGCAGGGCCCGTTCAACCAGGTCCTGGATATTGATATCAATGGTGGTGATGATGTCATCCCCATTTTGAGGTTCCAACTGGTTTTCAAGATCCAAAGGAACCCAGGTTCCGCTTCCCACTTTCCGCATCAACCTTTTTCCAGTCACACCCTGTAGATCCTGACTGAAGAAGCCCTCCAGCCCTACAAACACCCGGGCTGATTCATCCGTGCTTTCATAACCAATCGTGCGTTTGGCAAGCTCTTTATAAGGAAGTTCCCGCTGAAAATGAGGAATCACGATTAAACCCCCTTTGTATTTTCCCCGTTTGAAAATCGGGAAGGTTCGCACCTCTTTCAGCTCAGGGTATGTGATCTTGCGTTTGATCAGGTAGTACCGTTCTTTGTTCCTCCTGGCTTCCCAAAGCTCATCACGGTACTGTGAGGGCGTCCTGTCATTGAAAAGCTTAGAGAGCCGGTACCCGAGTGAATCTACATTCTGTCTGAAGATCTCATCGGTCAGCGAGTCAGTACAAACATCCATTCTCACATCGAAAATGGGGATAGACGTTGCCAGCAGGGTGCCATCATCCGAACAGATATTTCCCCTGATAGCTTCCACATCGAACCAGCTGAGTTCCTGTTTCTTTGCCTGTTCCATCAGTTCGGAGCTCTCAAAGGACTGTATGTAAATTACCCGGGCCATGATGGCAATGGCAAAGAGGAGAATGCCCAGGTAAACCAGGTATACACGCAATAGGATAGATTTCTTTGCCTCTTCCATCAGCTATTTCTCGTTTTCGGCCGACTGTGCTAGTCCGGAGTAAAAAATCTTGTATGGCGGCACCTTTGTCTCTGTCATCCCAAGGAGTTTGGCCCGTCCAGCGATTTCCGACTGTTTGCTCAGGTACATCAGGTTCGACTTGGTTGTGATATACTGGTAGCGTAACTCTTTCAGCTCAATCTTCGTAGCTTCGATCTCCTTGAACGTTTTTTCAGCGTAATATGTGTTACCTATATAGATGATGGCAATGATGGCCAGGAAGGCTAGGAAGGGCAAGTTCGTCACAACCCCTTCCCGGGAAAGAAAGTCCCCTTCCAGCAGACTCTGGATCGGTTTCGAGATCCGTTTTTTCTTCTTAACCGGTCGTTCTTCTTTCTGAAGTTCATCCGGAAATACGGTGGCTGTTGTCTGGTTCATTTCAGATTTTTTTTGCAACACGTAACCGGGCGCTTCGTGCCCGTGGATTTTCTGTGATCTCTGCTTCATTGGGAGAGATTGGTTTGCGATTGATTACCTGAAGGGGAACCAACGCATTCCCGTAAAAGTCTTTTTCCACCTCTCCACCCCAATTTCCTGCCCGGAAGAAATTTTTCACTAGTTTGTCCTCTAACGAGTGGTAGGAGATTACAACAAGCTTCCCGCCCGTTTCCAACACCTCCACACTTTGTTCCAGGAACTCTTTCAGTGCATCCAGTTCCTGGTTAACTTCGATCCTCAGTGCCTGGAATACCTGGGCCATGTATTTGTGCTCTTTTCCCCATCCGGCATTCGTTTTCAGTAATGCCACCAACTCACCTGTTGTCTCAATTGGCTGGTCTTTTCGGGCCGAAACGATCATTGCTGCCGCTTTCCCGGGGTGATCCACTTCGCCGTAATTCCTGAAAATCTCCCTGAGTCTCGCTTCGGGATATTCATTCACTATCTGCCCGGCATGCACTTTCTGTCGTTTATCCATACGCATGTCCAACGCTCCTTCAAACCGGGTTGAGAATCCTCTTTCACCACTATCGATCTGGCAGGATGAGATACCAAGGTCGGCAAGGATCCCATTCACCGGGAGGGCATTATAGAGCCTCAGGAAGTTCCTGATATGCCTGAAATTGCTGTGGACCATAGTGAGGCGTGGATCATCAATCCGGTTTTCAATGGCTTGTGCATCCTGATCGAAAGCGATGAGTTTTCCTGTTGTCAGTCGTTTCAAGATTTCCCGGGAGTGGCCGCCGCCGCCGAAGGTGACATCAACGTAGATGCCGTCGGACTGGATAGCCAATGCTTCCATGCTTTCGTTGAGCAGGACACTCCTATGGTACATCGTCGATCTCTTCTTTTCTCTCAGGTTTTCCCATGACCTCTTCCGCCAGAGCTGCAAAGTCTTCAGGCTCATCGGTCATGAGTTGTTCGTATTTATCTTTGGCCCACACTTCAATACGGTTGGAGAAGGCAAACAGAATCACCTCTTTCCCGATCCCGGCATAACTCATCAGCGTTTTGGGAAGTAGTAGCCGGTTACTGCTGTCGAGGGTCATCTCGGTAGCGCCCCGGTAGAAGTACCGGACGAAATTCCGGTTCTTCCTGTTGTAGAGGTTAAGCTGGTTGATCTCGGCACTGATACGCTTCCATTCGTTCATGGGATAGAGTACCAGGCAGTTCTCAAATCCACGGTTGATCACAAACATATCCTTGGCTTCCGGGGAGATCTGTTTTTTTAGATTCGCCGGCAGAATGACCCGTCCTTTCTGGTCAAGCTTGCATTCGAATTCGCCGATAAGGTTGGTTTCCGACACCTGGTTTGGGGGTTTGAGCGTGTAAATATAGGGCAAAATTCTCCACATTCTCCCACTTTTCCCCACCAAATGAATAAATTGTTAATAACTTTTCGGGAAACACCCCTGGATCCCCGACTTATTGGCAGAAAGTCTTAAGGGAACTTGCACGGCTTTGTGGGATGACCCCTCCCAACCTCCTCTTCAAGGGGAGGAAACAACGGACGTGTCTTAAAAGAAGAAATATGGACCACCAGGGAACATAAAGTACTACACGAAAGAGTACGAAGGATTTGAAAACCCATGGCAACCCATGGCAATAACCTGGAGGGTTAATGTCTGACGACCAGTTTTTGGGGAGCGTAGGTTGTTTTTCCGTTGGGGTCGGTCAGGGCGATGAGATATAACCCAGTTGGAAGTTGGTGGATGGGAATGCGTTCTCCAGAGCTAACTTGTCTCCGCGCAACTGCTTGCCCGAAGAGATTCAGGATTTCCATGTGAATAACCAGCGAATGCCGTGAGGAGGGGAAGCTGATCACGATATAATCTCCCGATGGATTGGGATATATTGTGAACTGAATAAGAGGAGGCTGAAAGATGGCATGGGTTCCAAGCAAGACTTCCGGGGGATCGTGCTGACTGAAATAGTTCACGCCTCCGGCCCAGTTTCCAACCACAAGGTCAAACCAGGAGGTGTCGGTAATGTAACCGATCGCAGGCGCCGTTCTCCAGCCGCAACGGATGGGGAATGACTGGGTTGTAATCTGGGAATATAGTTCCTGAGACTCCGGATAAACAGTTTGCGGATCAGCAGGAATGTCGGCAAAATACCAGACTTTCCCCTCTTCACTCCCAACCAACAACCTCTCGATGCCAGTGCGATCACGAAAGAAGCAAGGTGTGGAATACCCATTGTAGGAGACCTGGTAATTGGTGACATTTACCTTCCCAAGGCTATCGGTGACGAATGTAAAAACCGGATTATCAGAGGTCCCGGTATTTCTATAATAATTAAGATTCCCACTTTTCTCCCCGATAATCAGATCGGTCAGCCCGTCGAAATCAAGATCAAAAAGCTGTGGCGTGCTGCTCTCACCCACGTCAATGCCTTGGTATTTCCATACCGGAGGGCGATAGTTGGGCGGGAAAGATCCGGTGACACTGTTTTCAAAGAAGGTTAATGTACCGTCATCCTGACCCACAATCAGGTCGAGAGAACCATCCCCGTTAAGATCTTCGAAAGATGGATACAAACCTGTTAACTTCAGGGATGAGAGCCCTGCCAGGTCATCCGTGATGAGTGAAAAGGCAGGATTGATGGATCCTCCAGTATTCCTAAACCAGGAAACTTTACCTGTGTTGACTGATTTCAGTACTTCCTCATGGTAATAAGATGAATCATACTTTCCCCAGCAGCCCAGAAGCAGATCTGTCAGGCCATCCTGATCCAGATCAACAAAAAGGGGATAACTGCCGGAACCCGCATCAATCATCTGATCCTGAAAGAGCCTCTTCGATTGAAACGTGAAATTCGGGAAGTAGTCACTTCCGGTATTTCTATAAAACCAGGCTGACTGGTAGTTGTCGGGGATTGTAAACTGTGGATCAAAAGAGGAGATCAACAGGTCTTTCAATCCATCGTGATCAACATCCACATACGATGGCACAGGGAAGTCGAAGATGTTAACAGGCTGACTACCAGATGGAAAAAGGGTGTCGAATGCTACCATGAAAGCCGTGTTAGCAGTCCCACCATTAAATAACGCGATCAGGTTCGGGAAATCTACATCTCCGAGAACCAGGTCCTTTAACCCATCCCCATTGAGATCCACCATCAGCATGGTGGAGCCGGTGTGCTTGCTGTGAGACGGAAGAGGTGAGACGTGAGACGTGAGAGGTGAGACGTGAGACGTGAGACGTGAGACGTGAGAGGTGAATTTGTGGTCATAGACTGCCAACTGCTGACTGCTAACTGCCAACTGCTGACTGCTAACTGCCAACTGCCAACTGGTCATTGGGCAGTCTGCATTGAGCGTGATCTTGTTCGATCCTTCACTCTCTTTGAACTTTCCCCAGCAATTATTATCCATGCGGAAGTCGAGGCTGTCGCATGAACCGTACTTTTCTATCGAGAGATTTTTATGATACTCCACAAAAGAGCCGAGTCCAAAGAAAGTGAGCAGATCCAAATCTCCATCCCCGTCAATATCGGCAATGGCCGGATAATCTACAGGCGTGACCAGAATACCGATATAACCGGAATAAAACCAGGATGTGAGCATATTCGTCACGAGTTCAAATTGGAGTTCATTCTCAGAGGTGTTTCGAAAGACCCGGATCCCTCCCAATCCATATGTGAACAGGTCCATCCGTCCGTCGCAGTTGTAGTCGGCTGTGATTACCCAGTCGTGCAAATCGGGAAGGTGACTGATATAGGTGGTGTCGGGTTGGTATAATGCTGAACCCGAGGTCCCTGTGTAAACCAGCGGGATAATCCTGTTCCCATGCCGGTCAAAAGCCAACAAATCCATTATACCATTCCGGTTCAGGTCCAACTCACAAAACTGGACAGCATTCAATCCCCCAGTCCAGGCAAGAGGGTTAGTCGAGAGAGAATTAACTTGTGCTGATGCCAGATGCCAGATACCTGATGCCAGTAAAATTGTTACCACCCTGTAAAAGACCCGAACTCTATTTTTCAATTTCCAGTTTCCAATTTCGTACTTCGTATTTCATATTCCGCATCGCGTATCACAAATTTACCAAATCTTTCCTATCTTTGAACCAAACTCCGCGAATATGGCCCGAATACTTGTAATCGACGATGAAAAAAGCATTCGGAATACGTTGCGGGAGATCCTGGAATATGAGAAATACATGGTTGAGGATGCAGCAGATGGTTTCGATGGGATTGCCAGGGTGAAGGAGCAATATTTCGATGTCATTTTATGTGATATCAAGATGCCCCGCATGGACGGAATGGAGGCTCTGGATCAGTTGCTGGTCATGAGCGATGCTCCTGTGATCATGATCTCCGGGCATGGAACCATCGAAACAGCGGTGCAGGCGATTAAGAAGGGCGCCTATGATTATATCGCCAAACCCCTCGATCTCAACAGACTCTTAGTAACTATCCGCAACGCCCTGGACAAAGCTACACTGATGGATGAGACCAGGAGATTACGGCGGAAGGTGGAACAGCGCTACCGGATGGTGGGAGAGTCTCAGGCGCTATTATCGGTTAGAGAGTTGATTGGAAAGGTGGCGCCAACTGATGCACGCGTGTTGATCACAGGTGCTAATGGGACCGGGAAAGAGTTGGTGGCACGTCACATTCATGAGCTCAGCAAACGGGCCGACGGACCATTCATCGAAGTCAATTGTGCAGCCATCCCTTCTGAACTGATTGAAAGCCAGCTATTCGGTCACGAAAAAGGATCATTCACCTCTGCGGTAAAGCAACATAAAGGAGCTTTCGAGAGCGCCGATGGGGGTACGCTCTTCCTCGATGAGATCGGGGACATGAGCCTGGCCGCCCAGGCCAAGGTGTTGCGGGCGCTTCAGGAGAACAAGATTACCAGGGTAGGAGGGGAGAAGGAGATCCCGGTAGATGTGAGGGTGGTTGTTGCAACCAATAAAAACCTGAAAGAAGAAATTCAGCGAAAGAGTTTTCGTGAAGACCTTTACCATCGTCTCAGCGTGATCATCATCGCGGTCCCTCCCCTTAAAGATCGCCCGGAAGACATTCCCCTGCTCATTGGATACTTCATCGAAGAGTTTTGCGAAGCCCAGGGAAAACCGGTTATGGAGATCACTACAGAAGCCATCGAAGAACTCAAGAAGTTCAACTGGACAGGGAATATCCGTGAACTTAGAAATGTGGTGGAACGATTAGTGATCCTGTGTCCTGATACCATTCAGGCGGAAGATATCCGGCGCTATGCGGCGCCGCTGTTTTAGTGGGCAGGTGGCAGTTGGCACACGGCATCCAAATAATTTTCGGATAGTGTCCGTTTTTCATATTGTGAATCTGTTAACAAATGATAAATAATTCTACCTTTGTCGTCCCTTAATGCATACAATAATCAGATCGTTGAAAATCATCAGATATTATGGAAAATATATTAATAGAACCCATTGAAAACTATGGACTTAGTAAGGAATCAAGGCCGAAAGTGCTCTTTTCTACTATTGGCATTGTCGGATGTGGCACTGTGGGTCAGGATTTAACTATTACAGCCTCCAAACACGGCATTGAAGTTGTTTTTCTGGAACTCAGCCAGGAGCTTATCGATAAAGCCTTCCTTGAGATTGAGAAGGATCTGGATCGGCAAATTAACCATTGGGGACTGACTCCAAGTGAAAAAGCAGCGATTCTTTCCCGTATAAAAGGAACCCTGTTGTACGAGGATTTTAAGGATTGCGAACTGGTCATCGATGCCATCCGGTCGAAGCAACGGGAGTCCAGCCTTATCATGAGAAAACAGATATTCAGGAATATTGAACAATATGTAAGTCCAGCGTGTATCATCGCAACGAATTCCTCTACACTTGTTATCACAGAAATGTCGTCGGAGCTTGAGCACAAAGAACGGTGCGTGAGTATGCACATTTCTACCACGGCCCCCGGGGCCAGTGTGGCAGAGGTTGCACGAGGGCTGCATACTTCGGATGAATCTTACGACAAGGTCATGAAATTTGTGGAATTGCTGGATAAGATCTCCATTCCGGTCATCGAATCTCCAGGGCTTATCAGTGTCAGGCTTTTTGTTGTGTTGCTCAACGAGGCGTGTGAGGTGTTGATGGAGGGAGTGGGGACGATGGAAAACATTGATTTAACTGCACGCACCAGCTTTAACATGCCCTTGGGCCCTTTTGAACTGGCCGATAAAATTGGTCTTGAAAAGGTGTTGCGTTGGATGGAAAACCTGTATGGCGAATTTGGGAATCCCCGCTATATTGCTTCCCCGATTTTAAAAAAACTGGTCAGGGGTAACAAGTTAGGCAGGAGTACCTGTTCAGGATTCTATGAATATAATTGCGACGGTGAAAATATCTCTAAAAAAACAGCAGAAGAATGAATATCCTTGTTTTAAATTGCGGAAGCTCCTCGATTAAATACCAGCTTTGCAACGTTGAAAAGAAAGAATTTCTTGCTAAAGGAATTATTGAAAAGATCGGGTTAAAAGGGTCGTTTATGAAATTTGAAAAACCCGATGGAGATAAAGTCCGTTTAGAAGGTGAGGTGATTGACCATCGGGTTGGAATTGAATACATCCTGGGTGTTTTAATCAGTGAAAAACATGGCTGTATCAGCTCACTTTCTGATATTCATGCGATTGGCCATCGGGTGGTTCATGGCGGGGAACGGTTCAGAGATAGTGTTTTGATTACTGAAGAGGCCATCCGGGATATCAAAGCATGTATTCCACTTGCACCCATTCATAATCCGGCAAATCTCAGTGGTATTCAGGCCATGCAACTCCTGCTGCCCATCGTTCCACAGGTTGCTGTCTTTGATACAGCATTTCATCAGACCATGCCTGAACATGCTTACATGTATGCCATTCCATATTCATTGTATACCAAATACGGGATCCGTCGTTATGGATTTCATGGGACAAGCCATTATTATGTGGCCCGTCGTGCCTGTGAGATCCTAAACGTTGATATGAACACAAAGAAGATCATCACTTGTCATCTTGGAAATGGCTCCTCGATGGCTGCCATACTGAATGGCCACTCCATCGACACTTCCATGGGGGTCACTCCGGTTGAAGGATTGATCATGGGAACACGGGCCGGGGATACCGACCTGGGAATTATGACATTTGTCGTGGAAAAAGAGGAATTGAGTATCCAGGTGGCCAACACACTATTCAACAAACATAGTGGAATGCTCGGAATTACAGGTATTTCATCTGACATGCGTGAAATTGAGAAAGCAGCGGAAGAGGGTCACGAACGGGCGATTCTTGGACTGACCATGTACCGCTACCGGATTAAAAAGTACATCGGATCCTATATAGCTGCTCTTGGAGGATTGGACATGTTGATTTTCACAGGTGGCATAGGTGAAAATGATTGGAAAACACGTGAAGCATGCTGTTCAAACCTGCAATGCATGGGCATTGAGTTTGATCATGAAATAAACAAGGGAGTGCGCGGACAAGAGTTGGTATTAAGCAAGCCTTCTTCAAAAGTCACAGTGATGACAATTCCAACCAACGAAGAGTTAATCATTGCCGAACACACAGAGCGGATCGTCTCTGAACTGAATGAGTCGGTTTGTGCCTCGCAATGACAATTTGGAATAAGTTTATTTTTTTAGATTTTCTTCAGGTTAAATCGGAGCAAGGTAGTCAAAGGCCCTGGCTCTTCCAGCCAAAGTCCGATGGTCTTTCCAACCGGAGATCATTTATGGCACAGAGTTTGCTGTTGATTAATTGGTTGGCGCCAATAATTGTTAGAAACAGAAAAAACAACCACAATTAAAAACTTAAAGCCATGAAAAAGATATTGTTTGTTCTGGGATTCCTGATGGCTACATCAATTTGTGTTGAAGGGCAAAATCAATATAACAACAATGTATCCATCTCTATTCAGACTTTCTATGATGAACTTGCCCCTTATGGGGAGTGGATCTACACCCCCGATTATGGATATGCCTGGCATCCTTACCTTGATTACAATGAAAACTTCAGGCCTTATGCTACCAGAGGAAATTGGGTGTACACTGACCTGGGCTGGACCTGGGTCTCCGATTATCGCTGGGGATGGGCTACCTTCCATTATGGCAGATGGTTCTTCGATGATTACTTCGGCTGGATGTGGATGCCCGGTGATGAGTGGGCTCCTGCATGGGTTACATGGGGCTATTACAATGACTACTGGGCCTGGGCTCCCATGGGACCAAACATCTATGTAAATGGGAATTTCACCTGGTATGCTCCCGCCTTTTGGTGGACATTCGTTCCCTTTCGCTATTTCTGCGCAAACAACTGGTACGATTACACTTATCGCCAGCCTGTTCAGGTCACCAATATCACCTACATCACAAATATATACTACGGAAACAATAACATTGTCAACAAGGGAAGTTGGTACTATGGTCCAAGGGTAGGCGATGTGGAGAGACGCTCTAATACACGGGTACAAAAAAGAACACTGATTGATTCCGATAAACCGTCTAACCTTACTGTGCGCGATAACAATTTGACGATATACCGACCGGGTGTGACTCAAAAACGGGAGAATCCACAGCCCACCAACTTTCGGACAGTCGATCAAACAAAGATCAACTCCAGGACGGTCGATCAAGGGAAGGTCAACTCCCGTACTGTCGATCCAGGAAAGATCAACTCCCAGACAGACGAAAACAGCCGGGTTAATATCAGGACACAGCCAGTAAAACAGCAGACAACTGAAACCACGATGAAACGATATGGCGAACCAAATACCCAACCCCCGACCTCTACCCAGGAAACACGGGAAAAAAATAACATTGGAATTCCTAACAAACAAGTAGAGAAGTCGACTACACAAGGTAAGGCCACTACTTCCCCTAAGACGAGCGTGAAGCCGGCAGCCAGGGAAACCACGCCGACGAAAACAACCCCGCCAAAAACAAGAAGCAAATAATTTGGGGCGGATTAAAAACGGATACGGAAATTGATCTGCATCCGTTTTTTTTGGCTGACATTTCATGGTTGATTTTTCTGTATAAATTGCTTATATTGCAGTCTTTATCACTACGTTATGACTTCATCCAGATTCCTTGTTTTTATCACGGTACTGACAGCCGGCTTGTTTATTCTAATCTTTAACTCATGCAGTAAACATGAAACCGTTAGGGCTCCTTTACCGGTGAATCCTCAACGAATACCCTGTGAGGCGTGTGAACCTTTTGCCGGGTATTATGAGTTAAGGGATGTAACCGTCAACACGATAAACGGTTCCGTTGTTTGGTCACCCCTGCCGGTCAGCACGATCGACGGAAAGATTTTCGCCGGTTACCTGATGCTGAATACGTTGAGCGAGCTGGTGGTTTATCAGGCGGGAGAGGCCTATAATTCCCAGTGGTTTACAACAAATCCCTATACGTATACCATCTTTTACAACTACTGGATACGCAATGACTCATCTTTGGTGGTTGGTCCGGAGAAAGAGCCTGGCGCGTTTTTTCCGCATCTTGGTGCACAAGTCAGCAGGATTGATACAATCATCTGGGACAGGTGCAGGTATGTGAGGCAATGAGTGGTGAAGTGGTGAGACGGTGAGGCTTGAGCCGAGGATAGAGGTCTTGATGTGGCTGGTCATGTCGTCGCGCCCCTCCATCGTGTGGAGGCAGAACCCCGCGTTTTCAGGAACATTTTCATTAAAAAAAGTCTCCATATCCATTCTAACATCGGGGTCGGCGCTTTCGTTGACGGTCAGGGAGGCGGAGGTATGTTTGATGAAGAGGTGCAGCAATCCGGTCGGGATCTTGCTTAGTTCGGGCAGATGGTTCGTTACTTCAGCAGTGATGACGTGAAACCCGCGGTCGCTTAAAATGCAGAGGCTATAACTCGTTCCTGGAGTACTATCTTGCAAATCGTTGATGGTGTTTGAAACGTCCAGTACGTGACCCGTATGATGGGTGGTGTGAGAGGTACACCGGCAGGCCAAACGTCATGTCCACTCGTTGTAAGAATGTGTTGACAAAAAATAAAAACACCATAATAAGCAGTATATTAGCGTATTACGGTGTTTATTCGTGGAGCTGGAGGTTCTCCTAATGAAATCTACCGGAACTACTTCGAAACACTCGACATCGCCATCAATGCTCAACGAGTGAACCGTTATGATGATGGCTCGGCTCAGGATCCACCCCATGATGAAGACGGCCCCGGACCAGCCACCTATACCGGACTGGTGCTCAAATGCAACACATACAGTGATAACTCTTACGATGAAGTGGTAACCCGTGAAAATCCCACTGGTTTGGAAGGAATCGCCCGCGACCAGGGAAGTCCAAGTCCGGCTACAAAAGAAGATCTTGCCGGCAATACCTTCTCTCCCTATCACGAAACAGCCCAGATCGCGGAGACCGATATCAAAAACGAGGGGAATTTCGTATTCTATTATCATCATATACAGGCATATCCTGGTCTACGAGTAGAACCAGATTTCTATACAACAAGTTTGGTCGATCCGGATGAAGGCATTTTTCAACACGATTCTTTATGTTGTCCATCAAGATTAGAATCAGGAGGATCACAGGAGGAGATGAAAGACGCCATGGCTGGCGAAACAGAGAGTGGCGATTTGTTGTTAACGGAGTATATATCCTTAGTTGATGGTGGGAATACAGAAGCGCTGAATGAGGATGTATTTTTCAGTATGCCTCCTGATGCCATACCATTGCACCAGGATCTGCTCGGCGAATCTCCCTATCTATCCGATACCGTCATGAAATCGGCCATTGCCAAAGAGGAGGTGCTACCCAATGCCATGATCCGGGATATCCTGGTGGCCAACCCGCAATCGGCAAAGTCCAATACCATTTTGGATGAATTGAATAACCGATTTGTACCTATGCCCGAACCGATGATGGATGAGATCCTTGCCGGACAAACCCAAATATCGGCAAAAGAGACCCTTGAAGGTGAAATCGCTTACCACAAGGCAAAACGGCAGGATCTGTTTTATCAACTGGTGAAATCATACAGAGCCGACACAATAAATCCGGCATCCTATGATAGCCTGATTGCCTTGCTTCAAAGAGAATCGTCATTGAAAGCAAAGTATATGCTTGCCTTTGAATATCTTGAAAACGGCGACACTACCCTTGTTGCCAATACACTAAACGCCATTCCTGCTACTTTTACCTTATCGAATACTCAGGAACAGGTATACAATGATTACCTGGATTATTTTGGGATATTGACCTCGTTGAAAACGGAAGGGAAGTCGGTTCTTGAGCTAAGTTCCAATCAAATCACAGTACTGCAAAATCTCTCTGCCACAGGAGTTGAGCCAGTCAGTTCCTATGCCCGGAATATATTATTAGCTAATCAACTGATGGAGTATTATGAGCCCATATTAATTCCCGACATGTCCAATCCAGCTCCTTCAAAACCTAACGTTAAGCCGGATCAAGTAACCCTGGATGAGTATTTCAAGGTATACCCCAATCCGGCCAAACACTATGCCATCGTCGAATATAACCTGATCGGGTATCAAAACTCCTCCAATCAGGTTATCTTTGTAATAACCAATCAGGAGGGAAAAGTGATGGGGCGGATACAGGTTCAAAAACAGCAGGATCAGTTTGTGCTGAACACCACATCCTATGTACCTGGTAATTATGTATGCACCTTGTTTATCGGAGGGGACATCCTGCAGAGTCAGAAATTTATCATCATCAGGTGATTCTTATGAAAAGGAAATGCTTCTTAGTCTTTACACTGATCATAGCTATTTGCCAACTTGCATACAGCCAACAATGGCCAAAGGTTTATTCAAATGCCTATGCAAGTTGGCTTATTGAATCATATGATAGGGGATATTTTATAACTGGACCAAATGGGGATTACGATTATAGCTTAATCATTAAGACAACAATAAATGGAGATGCTTTATGGACTCTATCAGTTGGAAACGGCCAGTATCAATCCTCTTTTTTTAGTATTGATCAATCATTTGATGGTGGATTTGTGGTAACCGGGCAGAGCAATAAATACGATTCGTGGGGGGATCCCGTAATCATGAAGTTTTCTGCTTGTGGAGAAGTTGAATGGTGTACGGTTATCAATACGCCAGGCGATGGAGATAGAGGGAGACAAGTAAGGTCTACACCAGATAGTTGTTACCTAATCTTAGCAATGTATTCCGACCCTAATCCCAAATACAGGATCCAGTTGTTTAAATTTGACCGAAACGGGGAGTTGATCTGGAGGCAGAATTATCCGCCCGATAGTCTAGTGTTCGCAGAAAATAGTAAGAATCTATTTGTGGATAGCACTTATTATCTTATCTCTGCGAAATGTCATTATCCAGATCCTGGACAAACAGGGGGTTATGAACGACCCTACTACATCAAAACGGATACGGCGGGGAATGTGATCTGGAAATTGGTCTATGGAAGTGGGAATGGGTTTCATGGTTTCCCGTTTTATAAGCCGGTAAAGAGTTCTTCAGGTTTTTTCTATGATGTGGGTTGGCATAGCAATTACTGCGATACTCCTGCATTGTGGAAGTTTACAGAAGAAGGAACGGAGGATTATTTCCAAGATCTATTCCCAGGATCATGCCCAGCAGGTAGCAGTGCTCTCAATTTTTTAAATGATACAACGCTTGTTACTATGGTTGGAGGAACAATCAGTGGAAGTGATGTGTATAAATGGATCAAAACGGATACATTGGGGATAGAATTTCAGGAAAAAGAATATACAGAAAACTGGATTAAATATACTGGGCTCTCTATTATTAGTTCTGATCGGAAAATTACAAGCATTTCCAGAAGTCTTGGCGGTCCGATATATTATTTCTACAAACTCAACTCAGACCTCGAATTCGACAGCATCTACACCGTGCCACGCACCTATGACAGTTTGTGCCCATATCCCATTGTTTCCGACACTGTTGATCCGGATTGCGGGTTAATTGTGAGCATCAAAGATCCTGAAGAATATCCTGAGTTGTACCGGCTTAGGGTTTATCCTAATCCTGCTTCAAACAAGGTCACCGTGGAAATCCCCGAATTTTTAATAAAACGTTCCGGTACACTGGTAGGGGCGGGTTCCAAACCCGCCCCTGATGGATCCGGATTTCAAGTTACAACAGTTTACCATCAATGGGGATCGGCCTTATTGGAAGTGTATGATTTATTTGGGAGGAAAATGATGGAGCAGTTGGTATTGCAGGCAGATCGGGAAGTGGAGGTAGATGTGAGTCAATGGCAAGGTGGGATGTATGTGTTCAGGTTGAGTTATAGGGGGGAGACAATAGCGACGGAAAAGGTGGTGGTGGAGTGAATTTGTTTCTTGGTAAAATCGGGATGCAATAGTTTAACAAACAGCAAGATATATCTCAAATGAAAAAATTTTTAGAACTCCCAAAGGTATTCTTTTTTGTGATACTATGGAGTGGGTCTTCGGCACAAACTCACTTTCCGACTGTGATTGAGGGCTATGGCAGTGCCTGGCCCTGGACACAGCTTCATACATGCTATTTTCCTGGTGGTTTTCCAACAGCGCTTTTTCAGATGCAGCTCTATGACACAACCGAACTAGGCGGATTACTGGGTATGTATAACGATTCTATTCTGGAAGCCCCGGTGGATAGTGATATTGTATACGACTACCCTCTCCCATTCTGCGAATCCTGGGATACGGGATCGTTTGCTTATAACGACTGGACGCTAAACCCCACCACCGGCAATAACTGGTCCATCAATCCGCTTGTTGGGAACCCGTCACCAACGGCAGACTTCTCCTGGACGCCAGTCATCTCTGACTACACCCACTCATTCGAATCCAAGGTATTGGATGCCACTCCGTTTGACTGTGGAGAACTCTGGCTGGATTTCGACTGGAAACTGGTCGACCAGAACAGCACGGGTAACGAGTTACTGGTCGTCGAGCTGTACCGCGACACAACCTGGAGAGAGGTCATCACCTTTGCAAATGAAGGTTCGGTGGACTGGACCTCTGAACACCTCAACATCAGCGATGGCGGAGGTAAAGCCATCAAGATCCGCTTCACCGCCACAGGGGTAAGTTCAGAAGATATTCAGCACTGGTATGTTGATAACATCTGTCTAAATGGGATTTGCAGTCCACCGTTGAACCTCGAGGATTATAACCTCTGGTACTTAGGGAATGGCTTTTGGGATGTCTCTCTGCGTTGGTCGCCTCCCAATTGTCCTGGACCTCCGGAACAATGGATCCACTGGGACGATGGCGTGAACTATGAAACTATCGGGTCGGGTGGTAATTGGGATGTCGATATCGCCGCCCGTTGGGATGCCAATATGATCGCCCCATTCGAAGGGGGTTCTGTGACAAAGATCGCCTTCTTTCCCACTTCGGCCGGCACGGCCACTTATAAGCTTCGGGTGTGGAAAGGACCAGATGCAGCGATCCTGCTGGTCGATCAGACGGTTCCTTCGGTCTCGCTGGATCACTGGAACATCGTAAACATCATAAACCCTGTTCTGATAGATGTGACCCAGGAACTCTGGATCGGATTGAATGTCAATGCTACGGACGGATGGCCTGCCGGTTGCGATAATGGGCCTGCGATTGTAAACTATGGCGACATGATTTACTACTCAGGGGCCTGGTCTTCCATATATACGGCATACGGTCTCAACTTCAACTGGAATATCCAGGGCTATGTGGAAACTGCGAAGGATGCGGTATCCGTCCCGATCGTTCTCCCGCCTTCAAAACCAATTGGATTCTATGGAGGCTTGATAACTGCATCGGGCACCACAAACCAGAATGCTACACCATTTGCTCCGACTATCGATCCGGGTGACAGCATTATTCTTGGGTATAACCTTTATCATGGAACGGACTTCGGTACAATATGGAGCCAGGTAAACACCGACCTCATACTCGATACATCCTATACTGATCAGGTTTTTGTACCTTTTATAGATGAGATTTACTATTATACAACTGCAGTTTTTGATGCCTGTGAATCTATCTCTTCCAACACGAGAGTGGTTTCTATTTATTATGGTCCTAGCATCGACGAGCATTCTACCGGATCTCTATTGCTCTATCCGAACCCGGCGACCGATTTCATAGTTGTGAAAAGCACTTCTCCAATCACCAGCCTAGAGGTGAGGAACTTTTTGGGGCAGACAGTTTACTGTCATCCTGACCTGAATACAGAATCCATTGAGATCAATGTTGAGAACCTTCCATCAGGGATCTATTTTGTGTCAGTCACAACCAGGCAGGGGATTCAGATGCGTAAAATTGTGGTTTCTCACTAGTCAGACTGATTAGGATGACAATTTTATGTACCTGATCCTTATTCATTTAAAATAGGAAACGTTTATCGGCATGGGGGATCAATCTTACGGCTTGTCAAAAGAGTCTTACTATCAGGATCTAGATCCTGTAAGATATTTGTCAAAAGGTATCGAAGTTTATTTGCATTTGTGTGTCCTTTTGTGTGTACCCAAATAAAAAACCACCTACAAGTGACTCTGTAAGTGGTTGATTTAGAAGCTACCCCTTCAGGACTTGAACCTGAGGCCCTCTCATTAACAGTAATAGGTCCCGATATAGTTTAAGCTAAAATTGTGTATTCTTTTGTGTAAACCAAAAAAAAACAAGGGTTTCAAATTTCTCTGAAACCCTTGTCGTTGTTGGTCGGTGTAGCAGGATTCGAACCTGCGACCCCCTGCTCCCAAAGCATAAGTCCAATTTTGATATTTTTAAAGGATCGTTACGGAAAAGTATGTAAATGTGTATGGAATTAAAAATAAAACACCGTAATTAACTGAAATATAGTACGTTACGGTGTTTATTCGTGGAGCTGGAGGGATTCGAACCCTCGTCCAAACAGGTAGCAACAATGCTTTCTACATGCTTATCCTCTGGTTGATTGTCGGGACCCAACCGGCCATCGGCCAACCTATCCGGTCCGTAGTTTCTTTATTTCGCTGTGATGCCGAAACCTCACCACACCTATCTCAACTTTTTTGATGCCTTATCCGGAACACCGCCGAGAAAGGTTTTCCGGGAGACAAAGGCGCTTAATTTCTAAAATTAAGCAGCCATCTGATATTGATAGTCGCCAGTTATTATGGCTTGCACAGAAGTTTTTTCGAGACCCCCGTACGGAAACTCGGCATGCTTACAAGGCCACTTCCCCGCTGTCAAATCCGGTCAGCCCCTTAGCCTGGGGTGTCAGCCCCAGGAAATAACCCAGGGTGTAAGCCCTGGGATAAGAATGCAAAGATACGAAAAATCAGGACTCCCGCAGCGCCAGAATCGCATTTACAAAAGAGGAGATGTCATAATGGTTGTTGAAGATCTTATAAAGCTCTGAAACAATCGGGAAGTGATCACTAACAGTTAGTTTCTTAGAGAGCTCTTCATAGAAGATGGTTACAGCCGTTTTTCCCTCCAGAACCAACTCATGGGAAACATGTTCGGTAAAGAATCCTTTTCCTATCAGAAGTCCGAGTGTCCGGTTCCTGCTGAGATCATTTAACGCCGTAAGGGTGAAATCGCCATATCCGCAGTAGTTGAACAGGGTCTCTTCCGATCCGCCAACATGGAGCAAGATCTGCCGCATCTCACGAAAGGCTTTGGTCAGGATCAGAAACCGTAAATTTGGCGAGTTGAACTGGGCATCAACAATCCCAAGAACAATCGCATAGATATTTTTCAGGATGCTGAGGATCTCGACCCCGGTTATATCGGGAGTGAAATCAAGGTAGATAGATGTGTTTGAAAAGAGTTGTTTGAATGTGTCGATCTGGCTCTCATGAGAGTATCCAAGTGAAAAACCGGTCGGAAGAAGGGTAATGATCTCCCGGGCAAATGTAGGCCCTTTCAACGTGCAAACAGGATTGGGAAACCGTTGTTGCAGGCATTCACAGATAGTCTTGTGTTCAGCCCCGAAACCTTTGGCAAGGTTTACCATCACCACCTTTTCAGGGATATAGGTACGGATGGATTCCAGGTAATCAATGATGACAACCGAGGGGATCGCCAGAAAGAGGATTGAAGAATCACGGATCACCTGGTTGTTGGTGGTTGCTTTCAGTTCAGGATGTAGTTGGATCGATGGAAAATATTTTGGGTTCAGGTGGTTAAAGGTGATCGAATGGACCGTTTCATCATCGATCGAATGTAAAATAACCCGGTATTCCGGTTTCGACGACAGGATGTTCCCAAGTGCCGTCCCGATAGCGCCGGCTCCGATGAAGGTGATCTGTTCTTGGTTTGTGTTCATGAAACAAATGTAAACATTTCCAGAGCCTATGACCTCTTCTCATCCGAAAAATAGATGGTAAAAGTGGCACCCTCTTCTCCAGAGAATTCGAGTCGTCCCTCCAACTGATCTATCAGTAATGAAATGATTTGTGAGCCCATGGACTTCTGGTTTTCAGGAGAATAGTCTTTCGGTAAACCAGGCCCGTTATCCCGGATAGTCAGGGTATGTGTATAAAGTCCTTCGGGATTAGCAGCATCAGGGCATCGTTGAAGATCAATCCATAACTCACCATCCGGATGACCTGAAAAAGCATATTTATAAGCATTTGTGAGAATCTCATTGGAGATAAGTCCCAGAGGAAGTGCGGTTTCTACATCGAGGATGCAGATCTCAATGGAGGAGTGAATCTTGACAGGGTTGTCGTTGTAAGCCCGGGATATAATGCTGATCAGTTGCCCCAGGTATTCACCGAAATGAATATAATCAATGTCATGCGATCGGTAAAGAAGTTCATGAACCAGTGACATTGTCCGGATCCTTCCCTGTAGTTCGGTCAGGAAGCCATTGAAATCTCCCGGATCGGAGTTAACCTTCTGCATATTCATCAGGCTCACCAGTATGGCAAAGTTGTTCTTCACCCTGTGATGAATCTCTCTCAATAGCAGCTCTTTTTGTCGGGCATTCTCAGATAGGGACTCTTCATAAGCTACCCGGTCGGTGATGTCGCGGATAACGGTGATGGTCTCTTTGAGTTTGCCTGTGAGCTTGTCAAAAATTGGATTTACGAGGCTCTCCGACCAGAAGAGAGATCCATCTTTGCGTTCCGACTGGTGAGTCAGCATCACGGGCTCTTTTGTCCGGATCATCTCCAGATACTCGCTCCTTAATTCTTCCTGAAAATCCTCCGGAATCAGATCTCTGATCGCCGGGAGGTTATCTTTATCTTCTGCGCTATAGCCAAACATTCGAAGAATGGACGGGGAGATAAAAAGATAGTTGAAGTTACGGTCCATTCGTACAATGAGGTCGAGGGTATGTTCCGTTACAAAACGGTACAACTCCTCACTGGTCCTGAGGTGAACTTCTGTCAGTTTTCGTTCTTCTACTTCCTTATTTAACTTTTTATTGATCGTTTCAAGTTTACTTTTCCCTAGTTTGTTTCGTTCAAAGATATAGGCAAGGATTAAAAATAACGCCCCAATAGTGCCAATGATAAATTGAGTTATCAGTTCAGTATAACTTCTGTTTTCGAGCTCGAGGGTTTGAATTTCAACCTCTCGAGAGAGAGCTTCATTTTTTCTTTCAATTTCTGCAATTCTATGGTTCGTTTCAAGTAACTCAATTTCACTTTTATTGGTAATCGTTTCAAGGCTATCAACGGACGACTTATAAAGCTGAAATGCCCCGAGAGCCTTTGGAATATCCCCTTGTCTCATGGCAAGTGTGAATAGCTGATTGTATGCGTAAGATATTAAATGATAGTCTTTTGAGTTTTCAAGCATTTCCATTCCATGTACAATATAGTGCTCCGCAGAATCTAATTGGTTGATTTCCAGAAATATAGTGCCAATATTCACCAATGAACTCCCAACATGTTCCGTTTGCATGGATCTTTCTCTAACATCTAATGCTTTTTTATTGTAAACAAGGCGTTGTTGGATATTTCCCGTTTTTTGATATACATGTGCAATGAGTGTGTAAATTGGACCCAGTTCATGTATCAAGTTGTTCTCAATACCAAGTTGAATGGCCTTGTGAAAATAATAAAGAGCCCATGAGTATTGACATTTGTAGAAATAAACAGTCCCAAGGCCTCTGTAAGTTTGGAGTTTTGCCCTTTGTAATGTTATGCTGTCAAAAAAAGTGAAAACCAAGTAATAATTTGTCAATGCTTTGTGATACATTCCCGTTTGATAATATAGTTTTCCCAAATCACACAGTGAGAATGCTTTTTGATTGAAGTTGTGAGTTTGAGTATTGAGGATGACAGCCTTTTCAAGAAATTCTTTTGCCCGAATATATCGCTTCAAATCGACGTAGCTATAGCCAAGACTTCTGTAAATAATTCCTAGTTCAAAGTTAAAGTTGTTAGATTTAGCAATCTCCAAGGCATTAAAATAACCTTCGATACATTCGCTATATTTCTTTTTACTATCGTAGTATCTGCAAATGTCGATTTGAGACCGCACCATTCCAAGTTGATAGTGTATTGAATCAGATAATGAATATGCTTCCAGGCCGTTTTGGAGGTATACGTCAAGATCTATCCAGTTGAATTCTTCAGATTCTCTGTTCAAAGAATCAACTTTTTTTTGAACGGCAATCGTTCCATCTATATTCGATTGTCCCCGATTCTGAAAAGGAATAAGTAAGAGAAATGAAATGATAATGCCGAATATCCTATCAGTCATTGATTTATATAGGCTTAACCGTTGATGATTCTTGTTCTACTGTCAGACGATGAATTTTTTAATCAGATCCTTTTTTACAGGATGAACAAAGAAACAATTTCGAACACAATTATCTTCATTTCGTTTGATGGTCGATACTTGTTTTAAACCTTCCGGAATATGATTAAAGAATTCATAACCAAACTCAAGCATGATCTCCTCAAGCTCGTTCTCAATCGTATTGAACAATGTTTCACATATAATTATTGGTTTCATGTGTTGCAGTATATATTTGGATTGTTCAAGAATCAGGTGTTCAGTGCCTTCAGTATCCATCTTGATTAAATCAATGGTTTCCTCATGATGTTCACGCACATAGTTATCAAGTGTTGATGATGTTACGTCATGGAGGATTAGGTTCTTTACATTTTTATTGCTGCCAGCATTACTCTCTCCGGATAAGTTGTGTTTAAGATACGTATACTTGATATTACGAACCTCATAAAAGTCAATTTTGCCTTCTTTATTTGATAATGCAATTGGCTCCACTTTAATATTGTCACAATTATTCAGTCTGACATTCTCCCTGAAATAATATAATGGGCCGCTGGCAGGTTCAAAACTGACAATTTTCATGTTTTTATTTTCAATTGCAGCAATTAGGGAATAGAAGCCTATATTGGCCCCAATATCATAAAATATATTGATCTCTTTGATAAGTTGGAGAAAGATATCTGTATATTCAAACTGCTGAATTCCACCTTCCCAAAAAAACAACTGCGTAAAATAGCTTGTTTGGTTTGTTTTTAATTTTAAAACATTCCTGCCACCAGGGATTTTTACTTCCAGAACACCCGATGGTGGAATTTGAATTCTTTTTGGAAGTATCGGTTTCAGGAATTTATTAAGATTTCTTAAAACAAGATTAATCTTTTCCTGGTAGATGATTTTATATATCGTTTGAATCATTTATTGTATGTTAATTGTCTTGATAGTTTGCAATGCTTCATGTTTGCTGAGCTGCGTCAAATATATAAAGATATTTGTTCGTATTCATATCTTTGTGAAATAATTCAGAGTGGCTTTTTAGTTCTCTTCTTGTTGTCATTTTTCAGGGAGGGCCTGAGTGAATCAGATGTTTTGTAAATTTGAGCAACTATAAGATATAAGGGTTTATGAGGATCTCATTTATTGAACTGGATTTTCATTTTGATTGTGTGGATGGTTTTTGTCGAATCTTTGAACATACTGAACATCAACTCAGCATTTTTATAAAACCTGGAATCTTCGAGAAAATAAAGCACAATTCATATGTAAAAAAGTATAATTGGTTCTTCTGTGATGGAATATCAAGAACGAAATTTTTTAAGACTCATATTGACGAAATCAATGATGCAGATGTGATTTTCATTGACACTATTGCATGCGAATTTGGGGCATATGTTAAGGCGGATTTCCAATGTACAACAATCTCAAGGACTCATGATGCTTATAAGTTGCTTGATCCGTGGCGGCATATTCGAATTTATAACACCCCATTTTACTATTGGAAGGCTTTCTCCTATTTTATCAGAGAAATTGTTTGGAAAGGCTTCTGGTATTATCGGCCCAGGTTATTAAAAAAGATAGACTATTTTGTTTTTCCGAGCGAAGAGATCACAGAATTTATTTTTTCTCAGGGATTAATCTCACCTGCAAAAGTCTTGCCGGCATTCCCATTAAAGGCCTTTGATGCCCAAGTCGAGCAACCTTCTGGTCATGAAGAGTTTCTGAGGATTACGATAATCGGGAGCGTTGAAAAAAGACGGAGAAACTACGCACCTGTCATTGAGGCATTTCGACAATTGACGACTTCTTTAAAGCGTCCACTTATTCTGACGCTTCTTGGGAAGGCATCAGGGAATTATGCCCGGGAGGTGATAAAGGAATTCAAGAAATTGGAATCCAACAATTTCAAACTGGAGTTCTTCAATGACATGGTAAGGCAGGAAGACTTTGAAGATATTATGTCGAAAACCCATATAATCCTGAGTCCGATCAATACTGACCACAGTGTTGAGATATACGGTGAAATATATGGGAAAACCAAAATAGCGGGAAGTATGTTTGACGTATTTCGCTTCCCAAGAATTATGATTATTCCTATTGAATATAATCTTGGTAAGGATTTTATTCAGCTTTTTGATCAATATTCAGATTCTCTGGATTTGAAGGAGATCATAACCAAATATATTGACGATCGTAACCTGATCATTGTGAACAACCATCGAATCAGAGATAGTATAGAGAAAAAATATTCAGCCTCATCTTTAGCAGATAATTTTGTACTTACTGTAACTCACGCCTTGAACCTGACCAATGATAAAGCAACATCTGATAAACCTTTTTAAAACATTTCAGTATAATCTGGCTATCTTGTTCCCAAAACAGGTGAAAGCGAATGATTTTAAGAAGTATGAAATATGGAACACGGATCACCCGGATCTCAGTACCTTCCCCGAACCAGAACTTTTTTTTATACATTATTTGGTACCTCCGGATTCTACGATCATTGATATAGGATCAAACGTTGGGATATACATTTATCGTTACAAACAAACATTACAGTCTTGCAGGATCATTGGATTTGAACCGATTCCTTTGTTGTATAAACGATTAAAAAGGTTATTTCCTGAGGTTGAGATCTTTGATTTCGCTATTTCTGACAAAACGGAAGAGAGGTCATTCAAAATACCCTATATTGATGGCCAAAGGTATGATACAAGAGGTACGTTGCATCAGTATACAGAGGAAAAAGAGACCAACTCTGCCAAAATTAGCGTCAAGACAATCTCATTGGATGAATTTGTAATTCAGAATAAAATTGAGAATATATCATTTATCAAGATTGATATTGAAGGACATGAGATTGCTGCTCTTAACGGTGCGGAAAAAACGCTTAAAAAATTTAAACCGCTCCTTTTAATTGAGATCGAGCAAAGACACCATAAAGAGATTTCGATCCAACGTATTTTCGACCGTATAACCAACGTTGGATATCAGGGATTTTTCTTCGATACGGCCTGTAAAAAATTTCGACCTCTGTCTGCCTTTGATTTGAGTTTGCATCAAAATGTTCAGCATATGGATTCATACTATATCAACAATTTTCTTTTTGTTAAAGATGCGGATTCATACGTTATGTCTAAGTTTCAGCCAATTGAAGAGCTGTTGGAAAGTCGTAAAAAGATGGTATAATTGTCATTGGCCATTGAATCTGAAAAAAGGCAACCGATCCTATGATCTCGAAAAGTTTTTTTAAATCATCCCTGATATATACAATTGTAGGTGCGTTGCCCTATGCATCTGGTTTTTTACTTTTAATTTGGTTTACCACATATTTGACACCCGTCCAGTTTGGGATCAATGTTCTCTATATCAGTGCGATGTATTTCATTCAGATCCTATCTACTTTTGGCTTGGATATGTCAGCTGCGCTCATGTATATTGATTATAAAGATGATTCAAAGAAAGTAAAACAGTTCCTGGGAACGATTCTTTTTGGACTAATGGTTTTCGGAGGCCTGGCTGCAATCCTGTTTTTGTGTGGTGGATTTCAACTTCTAAACATCATTTTCAGCACATCTGATATTCTTGTTCTGATTCCGTTTGGATTATTTACAATCCTTTCAGCTGTTTTTAACGGGATCTTTAAAACGTATTCGGCATTACTCATCTATCAACAGAGACCGGTTAGGTTTTTCTGGCTGAACATCTCAAACTTTGTGATCACCATATCAGGATCGTTGATTCTACTTTATTTATTCCCATTTACCTTATATGGGCCTATCCTTGGAAGATTGCTTGCAGCTATTTTTGCTGCTTCAGCGTCTTTGCTTTTACTAACGAAGGAATACGGATTTGAATGGAAGAAGAGCTTCATAAAGCCAATTTTCACGTTCACCGCCCCCCTGATGCTTTTTGCCCTGCTTACCTGGGTAGTGAGTTATATCGACCGGTTCATCATCCTGCGCTTTATGACAGATCCGACCTATGTGGGGATCTATGACTTTGGTATCAAGCTGGTTCTTGGTATTGAGATCCTTCTGGTCGGACTTGTCAATGTGGTCAACCCCAAAGTCTTTACCGTATGGAAAAACCAGCAACTGCACGGCAGTAGTGTTGAAGTAAACAGGTATTACAATGGACTCACAGCATTTGTGCTGCTGCTGATCCCACTCTTTGTGCTTCTGGCGCCGATCCTGATCCCGCTCGTGATTAAGAAAGCGATCTATTATCAGGCATTCGGACTGTTGGCAATCCTGGCTGCCGGTTATGCCTCCCGTATCTGGTTCTATATGTTCATGGCTCCCCTGATGTTCTTCAAACGGACGAAAGTCATGCCCCGCATATTTGCTGCCAGTGCAATTTTTGAAATCATCGCGGCCATCTTCATGATCCAGTGGCTTGGACTGATGGGAGCCGTGTGGGTGAACTTCATGGTGAAACCCCTTCAGGCTCTCCTGCTATACCTCGAAAGTCGGAAGGTTTTTCATTACAGCTTTAATCCCTGGAAGATCATCTATCTCCCTGTTATCTTCATGTTGGTCGTCCTCATCTCAGAAATTTTCATTACTAACCAAACCCGAATTTTCTTCCACGCAGGCCAGCTATTGGTCAGCATTCTGCTCGTGTGGTTTGCCTACAGGCGGGAGTTGGTGCCGTTGATACGGGATTTTGTGAGACGTAAGACGTAAGACGTGAGACGTGAGACGAAGGACGTAAGACGTAAGTTCAAATTGTCAACTGTCCACTGTCCACTGCCCACTACCTCCCTTCCTCCTCTGCCTGCCTCGCATTCATAATACTCGCGTTTAGTTCAAAGCCGATTAGCAGGCTGATGGAGTTCAGGTAGATCCATACCAGGACGATCAACAGGGTTCCGATCGACCCGTAGAGTGCGTTGTACCTGGCAAAATTATCCACGTAATAGTTGAAGCCCAGCGTAGTTATAATCATCAGGATGGTAGCTAGCATCGAACCGGCTGATATGAAACGGTACCGACCGCGTTTGGCAGGAGCCAGGAAATAGAGAAACGAAATAGCTACAAGCAGCAGTGCAACGACGATGAGCCATCTCAGGACTCCCATCGTGGCCAGGTAAATGTAGCTTGCAGTAACGGCATCCGGAAATATGACTTCTAGCAAACCTTTTCCAAACGTCATAATTCCTATCGAGAGGATAAGCAACAGGGAAATGATCATTACCAGCACAATGGAGATCAGGTATTGTTTAACAACGGTTCGGGACTCAATCGTATGAGCCGTGTTATTGAAGGCTTCGATCAGGCTGTTGACGCCGTTGGTAGAGAAATAGAGCGTGAGTATAAAGTTCAGAAGCAACAGGCCGCTACGGGGCCGTGTGATCACATCCACAATCGTTCCTTTTACCGAATCCCATGCAGTTGCAGGCAGAAAGCCCTGAATGACATCAAGCAGAACAGCCTGGAAGTTGTTGATAGGAACAAAGGGGATGATGGTGAAAAGAAAGATCAGGAAGGGGAACACCGCCAATACGAAGGAAAAAGAGATGGCCGATGCCCTGGCGTTGATATATCCTTTAGCTAATCCGTTAAAGAAAAAGAGGGTGACATCATACAACGGCATCCCGTCAAATCCTGGCAATACGAGCCGCTTTGATGCCCAGATCAGCTTCCTGACAGGTCTCCACATGAGGATGCGATTGCCGTGTTTACGGATGGATGGAGGGGTCTTCATAAAACCGTTTGATTACAGCTTTTAAGCTCATATCCAGACTCTTGATCTGATGTGTCAGGCTGCCCATGGAGATGTAATCTACCCCTGTCTCCGCATACCTCCTTACATTATCCAAAGTGATGCCTCCGGAAGCCTCTGTTTCAACACGTCCGGCAACCACCTGAACGGCCGATATCACATCTTCCACGGAGAAGTTATCCAGCATGATCCTGTCAATGTTACCTGCATTGATCGCATCCAGCAACTCCTCAAAATTTCGAACCTCAATCTCTACCCTGAGTTTTTTCCCGGTAAGTTTTTGGTATCCGGCAACAGCCTCGATGGCGTTCTCTATTCCCTTCGCATAGTCCACATGATTGTCTTTGATCATGATCATATCATACAACCCCATCCGGTGATTCTCTCCGCCTCCCAGTCTCACGGCATACTTCTCCAGTTCCCGAAAACCGGGTGTTGTCTTCCGGGTGTCGAGGATCTTCGCGTTGGTCCCTTTAATCACCTGTGTTATCCTGAACGTTTCAGTGGCAATACCGCTCAGCCGCTGCATGAAATTCAACACTGTCCGTTCAGCAGCCAGGATGGACCGTATATCCCCCACAACCGTGAATGGCACCTCACCGATCTCCACAAAACGGCCATCTTCAATCAACGCTGTCATCAGAAGCGTTGGATCTACCTGCCGGAATACCTCCCTGGCAACAGGAATCCCTGCCAGAACACCATTCCCTTTGATCAGCAGCCGCGCCACCCCTTCAGTCCCCTCTTTGATGGTGGCCAACGACGTATGGTCTCCGTCACCAAGATCCTCCAGCAAGGCCATCTTTACGATGTGTTCAAACTTCATATCTCCGTAATCTTCAACACCATCACCCGTTCCCGCCCCTCTGTCTCCCTGGTCACAAAATAGAGCCGGTATTTTTTCCCACCGGAAACCAACTCACCAAGAGCATACTTGCTTCCATCACTGTTATCGCCATCCTTTGAGATGCTGACAGAAGAGACCGGAAGATCCGCGAGAAATTTCTTCATGATAACCGATGCCTGGCTTTGACTGAAACTTCCGCTGTATCCGGGGATCTGAAGATTCACCATCGAATGCAGGCAGGAGACCACAGCTCCAGGATCATTCTTCTCCAGGGCGGCAACCACCCGTTCATTGATTGTTTGTGCTGTAACCGTGGAGGAAAAGCAGAACAGGGAAAGGCATACCATTATTATATAAGGTCTCATAAAGCAAACATACAAAATTAGAGGATAATTACGACCTTTACGCCAAAATTCAATCCATGAACAGCCGCATGGTCTGCATAGGAAAAACGGACGATCAGAATATCCGTGAGTTGATGGATGATTATGTCATTCGGATCAACAGGTATACTAATTACACGATCCGGGAGATCCCGAATCTCCGGAAAAGTTCTTCCATGCGGGATGAGGAGGTGAAATCGGCAGAGGCGGATCTGATCCTGAGCCAGATCACCAAAGATGACTATGTCGTATTGCTGGATGAACGGGGGAAGGAGATCCGCTCCCTGGATTTTGCCGCCTTTCTGAATCAGCGGTTCCTCTCGGGAATGAAGGGGCTGGTGTTTGTCATCGGAGGAGCCTATGGCGTGGATGCACGGATAAAAAAACGAGCCGACCAGATACTATCTCTCTCCCGGATGACGTTTCCTCATCAGCTGGTCAGGGTTCTCTTTACCGAACAGCTCTACCGGGCCCTGTCCATCTTGCGAAATGAACCATACCATCACGAATAGATTGATTTGACTTGATTCCATTAACATTTTTTTAACGAATGGCTTAACAATTATTAACAGCCACAATTTTTGAGCTCTTAGAGCATTTCATAAATTTGCGCTTCAAAATTTATTATCATGGTTGAAACAGATATCAAAGAATTGAATGAACGGATCGAGAAGGAGAGCTCATTCGTCGACCTTCTCACGATGGAGATGAACAAGGTGATCATCGGCCAGAAACAGATGATCGAACGGCTCTTGATCGGGCTTCTCTCCAACGGTCATATTTTATTAGAAGGGGTGCCTGGATTGGCCAAAACACTGGCTATTAAGTCGCTGGCAAATACAATCCATGCGAAATTCAGCCGCATCCAGTTTACGCCCGACCTGTTGCCGGCCGACCTGATCGGTACGCTGATCTATAGTCAGAAGAAGGAGGAGTTCAAGGTTAGAAAAGGACCCATCTTCGCCAACTTCATCCTGGCAGATGAGATCAATCGCTCCCCGGCAAAGGTGCAGTCGGCTTTGCTCGAAGCGATGCAGGAACGCCAGGTAACCATCGGGGAGGAGACCTTTAAACTCGACGAACCGTTCCTCGTGCTGGCTACCGAAAACCCGATCGAACAGGAGGGAACGTACCCGCTCCCCGAAGCACAGGTTGACCGTTTCATGCTGAAGGTCATCATTGGCTATCCGGATAAGAAAGAGGAGAAGTTGATCATCCGTCAGAATATCGCCAACGAATTCCCGGAAACCAAACCGGTACTGAAGACCGAAGATATCATCAGGGCACGCGCTGTGGTGAGAGAGGTTTACCTTGATGAGAAGATTGAAAATTACATTTTGGATATCGTCTTTGCCTCCCGCTTCCCGGCCGAATACAAACTGAAGAAATTTGAAGGGCTGATAAGCTATGGCGGCTCTCCACGTGCAAGCATCAACCTTGCTCTTGCTGCCAAAGCATTCGCCTTCATCAAGCGCCGTGGATACGTGATCCCCGAAGATATACGGGCTGTGGCTCACGACGTGCTCCGTCACCGGATCGGCCTCACATACGAAGCCGAAGCCGAAAACATCACCACGGAAGATATCATCAATGAAATCCTTAATACAGTAGAAGTACCTTAATAAAAAGAAGCGAGAAGCGAAGTAGCGAAATAGCGAAATTTTCGCTACCTCGCTACCTCACTACCTCACTACCTTGGATTCTATGGAAGCCGCTGAACTCTTCAAAAAGGTCCGCAAGATCGAGATCAAGACACGGGGATTGTCCAACCAGATTTTTTCGGGACAGTACCACAGTGTATTCAAGGGGAGAGGTATGGCTTTCAGTGAAGTGCGCGAATACCAGTATGGCGACGATATCCGGAACATTGACTGGAATGTGACTGCCCGGTTCAACCACCCCTACATTAAAGTGTTTGACGAGGAGCGGGAACTAACGGTAATGTTGCTGATTGATGTGAGCGGTTCAAACCAGTTTGGGACACATAAAGCCCTGAAGCAGGAAGTCATCACGGAGATAGCCGCAGTACTCGCTTTCAGTGCCATCCAGAATAATGACAAAGTTGGTGTGATCTTCTTTAGCAACCAGGTAGAAAAGTTCATCCCCCCTAAAAAGGGAACCAGCCACATCCTGCGGATCATCAGGGAATTGATCGATTTTAAGCCGGAACATCATGAGACCAATATCGCGGAAGCCCTGCGGTACCTGACCAATGTCATCAAAAAAAGATGCACGGCATTCCTGCTCTCCGACTTCCTGAATAAGGGATTCCAGGATGCGATCAAGATTGCTAACAAGAAACATGACCTTATCGCAGTCCAGATCTTCGATGAGCGTGAGACAGAGATGCCCGATGTGGGGCTGATCCGCGTGAAGCATGCCGAGACAGGCAAGCAGCTATGGGTCGACACCAGCGACCGGACCATCCGGCACCGTTACCGGAAGTGGTTTGACCATCATCAGGATCATCTCAATGATCTCTTCATCCGTAGCGGCGTAGATGTAGCCCGCGTTAGGACGGATCAGGACTTTGTGAAACCGTTAATGAATTTGTTTAATAAACGGGAAGCGAGAAGATAATTACGAAGGACGAAAGACGAAAGACGAAAGACGAAAGACGAAAGACGAAAGACGAAACCGACAACTTGAATGCTCATCAGACTGCTAAAATATAAACTAATCTTCACCCTGCTGTTAATGGGCTTTCGGGCGGTTGCCCAGCAACCAGTGGCGACTGCTACGCTGGATACCAATGTTATGCTGATAGGCGATCAGGTTGGACTTTCGCTTCAGTTTGCCGGACCATCGGGCGCCCAGGTACTCTGGCCAACCATCCCAGATACGATCCTTGAGAAGATTGCGGTGATTGACCGTTCCTACATCGACACGCTGATTAATGAAACCGGGCAAACAACATCCTATTCCCAGAATATTCTCCTCACTACCTTCGACACCGGTTTCTATGTGATTCCGCCGATCTTATTCTATTTCAGGGTACTCCCCGATACGACAATTCTGGTGGCAGAGACCAGGACCCATTTTCTGGCAGTCCACACCGTTGCTGTCGACACTACCAAGCCGATCAAGCCGATCAAAGGGCCCCGAAAAGTTTCAATGTCGCTTTGGGAGATCCTCCGCTGGATCCTAATTGGCCTGGCAGTGGCCGGATTAATCGCTTTTTTGATCTTTTACCTGAAAAAACGCAAAAATAAGGAACCTCTTTTCCGTCTCCGACTGCGTGTTCAGCTTAAACCGCATGAAGTGGCGTTGCAAGAACTTGAGAAGCTACGCATCCAGAAGCTCTGGCAACAGGGGAAAGTCAAAGAGTACCATTCGGCGCTTACGGAGATCCTGAGAAGGTATATCGAGGAGCGGTTTACAATTCCTGCCCTCGAGAGTACCAGTGCCGAGATCCTGCATGGCCTGCTTGAGATCCCGGAAGTGAACCGTGAGTCCTGGGATCTGCTCGGACAAGTACTGATGCTGGCCGACATGGTGAAATTCGCCAAAGAGAAACCCAGTTCGCAAAAGAACGACGAAAGCCTGGAGAAAGGAATAGCGTTTGTGAATCAAACAGCCTTCATTGAAGCTCAGAGCACGGAGCTAAAGGTACAGGAGGAGATTAAGAATTAAGTAATAAGAAATTAAGAAAATAGGAAATTAGGTCAGGAAGTGATAATGTAATGAAAAAACTGACAACCGACAACCGACAACTAACAACCGACAACTGACAATATGCTAACCGGCCTTACATTCGCAAACCCGGGGTTTTTATTCCTGCTGCTGATCGTCCCACTGCTGATCGCCTGGTACTTCTTTCGGTACCGGCGGAATCATGCGGAGATCCAGGTGAGCGCCACGGATGGGTTTGAGGGAAGGGGAAAGAGCCTGAAAGTAATCCTCTACCACGCTCTCTATGTGCTGCGATTGCTTGCCATAACCCTGGTGATTATCGCCCTGGCCCGTCCGCAGACCAGCCTGAGCCGGCAGGATGTTACGGTAGAAGGGATCGACCTGATAATTGCGCTCGACATCTCCGGTTCGATGCTGGCGATGGATTTCAAGCCCGACAGGCTGGAAGCTTCCAAAGAGATGGCGATGGAGTTCATCGAAGGACGCCCGGATGACCGTATCGGCCTGGTGGTTTTCAGCGGAGAGAGCTTTACACAGTGTCCGCTTACGATCGATCACTCCGTACTGAGGAACCTCTTCAAGGATATTAAAAGCGGCATGATCGAAGATGGCACCGCCCTGGGCGACGGTCTGGCTACAGCCGTCAGCCGCCTGAAAGAGAGCAAGGCTATCAGCAAAGTGATCATCCTGCTTACCGACGGTGTGAATAACATGGGCTCTATTGATCCACGTTCGGCTGCGGAGATCGCAAAGCTTTACGGCATAAGGATCTACACAATAGGGGTGGGTTCAATTGGGATGGCGCCATATCCGGTGCAGACACCTTTTGGCATGAGCACGCAAAACATGGAGGTGAAGATTGACGAACCTCTCCTGCAGGAGATCTCCGCCATGACCGATGGCCAGTATTTTCGTGCAACGAGCAATGCCAAACTTCGCGAGATCTACCAGGAGATCGATAAACTGGAGAAGTCGAAAATAGATGTGACAGAATTCAAACGAAAAAATGATGAATACATCCCGTTGATCCTGATAGCGCTGGCCCTGTTTGGATTGGAGATGCTTTTGAGATACGCGGTTCTGAAGAATATACCTTAAAGATAAATAGCGAGGTAGCGAAATAGCGAAATGGTGAGACTTGTGGCGGGGAGTGTAGCGACGTGGCCAGGGTGAAATGGAAAATGACAAACTAACAAGAAAATTCGTAATTCGTAATTCGTAATTCGTAATTGATTGAGATGTTCCGGTTTGCACATATAGACTACGTTTACCTGCTGGCCCTGATTCCGGTCTTCATCCTCTTTTTAGTCTGGCTTCTGGTATGGAAAAAGAGGGCTTTGCAACGGTTCGGGGAGCTTTCGGTGATAAGCCAGCTTCTGCCTGATATGGCCAATTCAAAGCTGATTCTGAAGTTTGTCCTGATGATGATCGCCTGGGGGTTGATGGTGTTTGTGCTGGTTGGCCCGCAAACGGGTTCCAAGCTTGAAAATGTTCAACGGAAAGGGATCGACCTCATCATTGCACTCGATGTCTCAAACTCAATGCTGACACAAGATATCAAACCATCCCGTATCGAACGGGCCAAACAGGCTATCAGCCGGTTGATTGACAAACTGGAGGGCGATCGGATCGGGATCATCGTCTTCGCAGGGAAAGCTTACACCCAGCTACCTATAACGACAGATTACGCCGCCGCGAAGATGTTTGTCTCTACCATCAACCCGGGGATGATACCCACACAGGGTACTGCCATTGGAGAAGCCATCGGGATGGCAATCAATTCGTTGATTGATTCGAAACGTAACAAAGCTCTTGTGATTATCAGCGATGGGGAAGACCATGAAGGAAATGTACTGGAGCAGGCCGAATTGGCTGCCTCCAAAGGGATTACGATCTATACAATTGGGATGGGGTTGCCTGAAGGTGGCCCAATCCCGGAATACAACGGCGATATGCTGGTGGGATTTAAAAAAGACAGGGAGGGAAATTCGATTGTGAGCAAGCTTGATGAGACGCTGTTGCAGCGGATTGCCACCATCGGAAAAGGGATGTATGTCCGTGCAACGAACTCAGAAACAGGACTGAACAAGATCTTTGATGACATCAATGCCATCCAGAAATCGGAGATTGAGAGCAAACAGTTTTCAGATTACGAGAACCAGTTTCAGTATTTTCTTGCTATCGCTTTGATTCTCCTGATCCTGGATTTGTTTATTTTTGAAAAGAAAACGTTCTGGATGAAACATATTAAACCGTTTAGTTAATTAAGAATTACGAATTAAGAATTAAGAATTAAGAATTAATACATTTTCCTCATTGACCATAATGACCTAATTATCAATGACTAAACTAATCCACATACTCTTCATTCTGCTCTCAGTGCAGGCGTTCTCCCAAAAGGAGAACCGCTACCTTCGCGAGGGGAACCGGAGCTTTGATAAAGGTGATTATTCTTCTGCTGAAAAGGATTACCGGAAAGCGCTGGAGGTAAACAACGAGTCGGTCAAGGGACAATTCAACCTTGGAACCGCCGTTTATCAGGAGAAGAACTTTGAAGAGTCGGCCAATATTTTTGCCGGGCTGGGAGAGAAGAGTTCCGGGAAAACTGAAAAGGCAGAGGTGTTTCATAACCTGGGCAACTCCCTCCTCGAAGGTCAGCAATATGAGAAGAGCATTGACGCCTATAAGCAGGCTTTGTTGAATAACCCCAGGGACCTGGATTCAAAGTATAACCTGGAGTACGCCCGAATGAAACTTCAGCAGCAACAGCAGCAGCAACAGCAAAACAAGGATAATCAGGATAAGAAAGACCAGGATAAGCAGGATCAAGAAGATAAGCAGGATCAGCAACAAAACAAGGACAAGCAGGATCAACAGAAGCAGCCTCCCAAACCCAACAAGATCTCTAAAGAGGATGCAGAACGTATGCTCGAAGCGATGAAAAACGACGAAAAAAAAACCATGGAGAAGGTGAAGAAGCAGAAAGCGAAAGTTGGGGTGGTGTCTGTTGAGAAGGATTGGTAGGGGTTAATTATGAATTACGAATTAAAATAAATTTCTCCCTAATAACTAAAATGATTTTTTCCTCAAAATGACCTTAATAACCCTAATGACCTTATTGCGATAAGACCCAAAACCCAAAGCATGAACCTTCGCCTCCTGACCGGCCTCATTTTCACAATGCTCAGCCTGAACCTGTTTGCCCAGGAAGTTGAGTTTACCGGGTTGGTGAAGCCAGTCGTTTCGGTGGGGGAGACGTTCAACCTTACCTATACGCTGAACGCCCAGGGGGTGAATTTCAGGGGGCCGAGGATATCGGGATTTACTGTTCTTACTGGTCCCAATATGTCAACAGCCTCAAGTATTCGCTCCATTAACGGGAGAACATCGATGACCATCACGAATACCTATTCATATATCCTGCAGACAAACCGAGAGGGGACATTTGATATTCCGGCGGCATCGGTTACGGTGGATGGAAAGGTTTACCAGTCGAATAAATTGTCAGTGCAGGTTCAGCCTGGAGGAACTCCTTCTCAGCAGCAGGGGCAGGGCAGTGCCACCGGAAATCCTCCTACAGCCGGGAATAACGGTGCGCAGACCGATGCGAAAGATGTATTTCTGAAAGCCTATGTCAGTGATGCCAGCCCCTATCAGGGTGAGGGGAGCATTGTCACATACAAGCTCTTTACCCGGGTGCCGATTGCCCAGATCTCCATCAGCAAGCTATCCTCGTTTCAGGGTTTCTGGTCGCAGAACATGCTGAAGGACAATGAGCGATTCCCGCAATATAACCAAACCATCGACGGTGAACAATATGTGGTGGCAGAGATCCGTAAGATTGCACTTTATCCTTTGAAGAGTGGTAAGCTTCAGATAGATCCACTTGAGGTTGAGTGCGTTGCGCAGGTGAAACGACAAACGCGCCAGCGTAGCGGAGATCCTTTTTTCGATGATTTCTTTAACAACAGTTTTTTCTCTAACTCCTATGCCACAGTTGAGAAGTCGCTGAAGTCAAACCCATTGACGATTCAGGTGAAACCGCTGCCACAGGAAAACAAACCCGCCGACTTCGGCGGAGCAGTCGGTTCGTTTACTTTTCGTTCTGAGATCGATCAAACCACAATTAAGGCAAATGAACCGGTAACCTTGAAGTTTATCATCTCAGGCACCGGCAACATCCAGCTAATTGAGCAGATGAATATCACCTTCCCCCCCGATTTCGAAACCTATGACCCGAAGGTCGTCAGT